>Ga0310690_10000015_pt1 | contig 346175 bp, 344 predicted proteins | sample AusTroGonzalo_MG_2_FD_207661 | JGI IMG/M metagenome (GOLD analysis project Ga0310690, IMG submission 207661) | Bovine rumen microbial communities from tropical cattle in Woodstock, Queensland, Australia - Gonzalo_04 (v2) (version 2) | ecosystem: Host-associated > Mammals > Digestive system >...
CGCCGGGCGACGGTGCTGGGCACGCGGTCCTTCGGCAAGGGCTCGGTGCAGACGATCATCCCGCTGGGCGAGAATGGCGCACTGCGGCTGACGACGGCGCTGTATTACACGCCGGCCGGCAAATCGATCCAGGGCAAGGGCATCGTGCCGGATATCGCGGTCGAACAGCCGCTGCCGGACGATCTGAAGGGTCGGGCCGAACCGATGAGCGAATCCAGCCTGAAGGGCCACATCAAGGGCGTTCAGGAGGATGCGGAAGGATCGGGCTCGATTGCCTATGTCCCGCCGGATCCGAAGGACGACCTGCAGCTGATCGAAGCCCTGAAGCTGCTGCGCGGCGAACAGGCCAATGCCGCATTCCCGGCAGACCCGTCCAAGGGCGTACCGAACTGATATGACAAAGGGGATCAGGCTGGCTCTTACACACCTGGTCCCCACCTCATTTCCCACCGATCATTCCTTCCGTTTCATCCTCCTCATCGGCCAAAGCGCGTGAATTCCGATATCAACAGGCCGCTGGGACAAAACAGCAAACGGCCCAAGGACAAACCGAAGGCTGGCACTCGCTGGTTCTTGCCAGCCATTGCCGTGCTGGGGGTGGGAGGCGCCGCACTGCTGATCTCGTTCACCAGCAATCACGGATTTCGCAATCCGCCTCCGGAAGTGGAAAAGCCCGAACAGGCAGCGGTAACTCCCCCAGCGCCGGCCAAGACGATACCAGCATCCGACAAGGCCCCGGCAGGCGTCGTCACGCAAGGGAATGTCACCACCAGTCCCGGCGGCCCGAAAATCATCGTTGTCGGCGATCCCGCCAGAGCGAGCCAGAATCCGCTGACCGCCCATATCCCCGACCGTGATCTGCTGGAGACGACTGCGCTGGGCTCCCTGCCGGTCATCGGGCCGGACGGACGACGACCGCTCGATGTCTATGCGCGGTCATGGTCGGGTGCCCGCGGCGCGCGGATCGCCCTCGTCATTGGCGGGCTCGGCATGTCCCAGACCGGCACACAGCAGGCAATCGCAACGCTCCCGGCGGAGGTGACGCTGGCTTTTGCGCCTGAAGGCAACAGCCTCATCCGGTGGATGCAGACGGCCCGCCAGAATGGCCATGAATTGCTGATGCAGGTGCCGCTTGAGCCTTTTGACTACCCGCGGGTCAATCCCGGCCGCAACACCTTGACGGTCGATGCGCCCGCAGCCGAGACACTGGACAATCTGCACAAGGCCATGGGCCGCATCACCAATTACACCGGCATCATAAACTACATGGGGGCCCGCTTTACCGCCGATGCCAAGGCCATGACGCCTGTCATGCAGGATATCGCGAAACGCGGGCTGCTCTACCTCGATGACGGCAGCTCCGCGCGCAGCCAGGCCGACACCATCGCCAGTCAGCAGGGAACGCCCTTTGCTGCCGCCGATGTGCTGATTGATGGTACGCAGGACCGGGGCAGCATCCTCAAGAAACTGGATGAGCTGGAGCGTATCGCCCGAGCCAAAGGCACGGCAATCGGGACCGGTTCGGCCTTCAGCGTGACCGTGGATGCCGTGGCCGCCTGGACCAACGAAGCCAAGACCCGCGGCATCGAGATCGTACCGGTTTCCGCCCTTGTCCGCGATCCTGAAAAGGGCTAGGCACCCATCACTATCCCATCATCCAGCGGAGTATTCGCATGAGCAAAAAACATGTCGACCCCGAGACGCTCCCCTACCGGCCCTGCGTCGGCATTATGGTGCTCAATGCCGATAAGCTCGTCTGGGCGGGCCATCGCATTGTCATACCCAATGATGAAATGGACGGGTCGACCCAGCTATGGCAGATGCCCCAGGGTGGCATCGACAAAGGCGAGGATGCGGAAATTGCGGCCCGCCGCGAACTCTACGAGGAAACGGGCATGAAAACCGTTTCCCTGCTGGCCGAGGCGCCGAACTGGATCAACTATGACCTGCCGCCCGCGCTTGTCGGAATCGCCCTGAAGGGAAAGTATCGCGGCCAGACACAGAAATGGTTCGCCTACGAATTTACCGGCGATGAAAGCGAGATCGCGATCAACCCGCCTCCCGGCGGTCACACCGCTGAATTCGACGCTTGGGCATGGAAACCCATGACCGAGCTGCCCGACCTCATCGTGCCGTTCAAGCGCACCGTCTATGAGCAGGTTGTCGCTGCGTTCAAGCATCTGGCGGGTTGATCGGCCATCCTTATTTGCATTTCCTTTTTGCGTGGTTCGACAAGCTCACCATGAGGGAACTAGGTGGGCTGCAGAGCTAATCTTGGACGTTGCAGAGTATAACTCTCTGCAGTCCTCAATCTCCCTCATGGTGAGCTTGTCGAACCACGCAAGAAGGGAAGTGCTATGCAACAACAAAAAAGCGGGCCAAAAGCCCGCTTTCTGAACTATCAATCCGGATAGGCCGCTCAGGCAGCCTTGATGGCTTCCTGCAGTGTGGTCAGCTGGCCGAGAAGATCTTCCGCCTTGGCCTTCTGCTCGCGCGTCGTCGCGTCTTCGAAGTCTTCGCGGGCGTCCTTGATACGGTTCTGAAGTTCATCAGCCTTTATATCGGTGACGTGTACCGCCGATTCCGCGAGGAGCGTGCAGCCATCCGGCGTCACATCGACGAAGCCGCCGAACACGACATAGCTGTCCGGCTTGCCATCCGGCGTCTTCACGGTGACAACGCCCGGCTTGACGGTGGCCATCAGTGGCGCGTGATGGGCCATCACGGTCATGTAACCTTCCGTGCCCGGAACCACAACTTCGGTGACCTGTTCCGAGAGCAGCAGACGTTCTGGCGATACGAGTTCGAAATGGAAGGCTTCTGCCATGATATTCACTCAATTCCTGCGGTCATTGACCTGATAGAAGGGATGGCCTTGACAAGAAAGGGCGGGCCGGAGCCCGCCATTATGTTCCAGATCAGGCAGCTTCCGCTGCAAGACGCTGTGCCTTTTCGATCGCCTCGTCAATCGAGCCGACCATGTAGAATGCTGCTTCCGGCAGGTGATCGTAGTCACCGTTGCAAAGGCCCTTGAAGCCCTTGATGGTGTCAGCCAGATCAACCAGCTTGCCCGGCGAGCCGGTGAAGATTTCAGCAACGAAAAACGGCTGCGACAGGAAGCGTTCGATCTTGCGGGCGCGGGCGACCGTGATCTTGTCTTCTTCCGACAGTTCGTCCATGCCGAGAATGGCGATGATGTCCTGCAGGGACTTGTAACGCTGCAGGATCGACTGAACCTGACGCGCAATCTGATAGTGTTCTTCACCGACGATCAGCGGATCGAGCATGCGCGATGTCGAGTCGAGCGGATCCACAGCCGGATAAATACCCTTTTCAGAGATCGCACGGTTGAGGTTCGTCGTCGCATCCAGATGCGCGAAGGATGTCGCTGGAGCCGGATCGGTCAAATCGTCGGCGGGCACGTAAATGGCCTGCACGGATGTGATCGAACCCTTGTGCGTCGTGGTGATGCGTTCCTGCATCTGGCCCATGTCGGTTGCCAGCGTTGGCTGATAACCCACGGCGGACGGGATACGGCCGAGCAGAGCCGACAATTCCGAACCAGCCTGCGTGAAGCGGAAAATATTGTCCACGAAGAACAGAACGTCCTGGCCTTCATCGCGGAAATGTTCCGCAACCGTCAGACCGGAGAGCGCAACGCGGGCACGTGCCCCTGGCGGCTCGTTCATCTGACCGTAAACCAGTGCGGCCTTGGAGCCTTCACCGCCGCCGGCCTTGTTCACGCCGGACTCGATCATTTCGTGGTAAAGGTCGTTGCCTTCGCGGGTACGTTCACCCACACCGGCAAATACCGAATAGCCGCCGTGCGCCTTGGCCACGTTGTTGATCAGTTCCATGATCAGAACCGTCTTGCCAACACCGGCACCGCCGAAGAGGCCGATCTTGCCGCCGCGCGCATAAGGCGCCAGCAGATCGATAACCTTGATGCCGGTTACCAGGATCTGGGCTTCCGTCGACTGCTCGACATATTCCGGAGCTGGCTGGTGGATAGCGCGGGTCAGCTTCGTCTTGATCGGGCCTGCTTCGTCAACCGGCTCGCCGATAACGTTCATGATACGGCCGAGCGTTGCTTCGCCGACCGGGACCATGATGGCCGAACCGGTGTCGTACACGGGCTGACCGCGAACCAGACCTTCGGTCGAGTCCATGGCGATCGTACGAACAGTGTTCTCACCGAGATGCTGGGCAACTTCCAGAACAAGGCGATTGCCGAGGTTGTCGGTTTCCAGCGCGTTCAGGATCTTTGGCAGTTCGCCTTCGAAATGAACGTCCACAACGGCGCCGATGACCTGGCTGATGCGGCCGGCAGTGCCGGTTGCCTTCACGGTCGTCTTTGGCGTTGCCGATGCCTTGGCCGTCTTTGCTGCAGGAGCAGCCGCTGCCTCAGCCTTCGGAGCAGCGGTCTTTGCAGCCGCTGCCTTGGGTGCAGCTGCTTTGGCGGCTGCGGGTGTTTTCGGGGTCGCTGCTTTTGCCATCGATCCTTACCTTCGCGATTAGAGCGCTTCCGCGCCCGAAATGATTTCGATCAGTTCTTTGGTGATCTGAGCCTGACGCTGGCGGTTGTACGACATTGTCAGCTTGTTGATCATGTCACCGGCATTGCGGGTTGCGTTGTCCATGGCGGACATGCGCGCACCCTGTTCCGATGCCGCGTTTTCAAGGAGAGCGCGGAAAACCTGGACGGAAATATTGCGTGGGATCAGATCACCAAGAATGGATGCCGGATCCGGCTCATATTCATAAACCGCATCGCCTGCCGTTTCCGGTTCGGCATCGCCGACAGCGCTTGCGGGGATCAGCTGCTGGGCAGTCGGTATCTGCGAAATCACCGACTTGAATTCCGAATAGAACAGCGTGGCAATGTCAAACACGCCTTCATTGTAAAGCGCAATGATCTTGTGACCGATCGCATCAGCATTGACAAAGCCGAGCTGCTTCACATCGCGCAGATCAACGTGATCGATGATATGCTTGCCAAGATCGCGGCGCAGGATATCCGCACCCTTCTTGCCGACAGTGATGATCTTGACCGTTTTGCCGTCCGCCAGGAGGCGGCGTGCATGTTCGCGGGCCAGACGGGCGATCTGCGAATTGAAACCACCGCAGAGACCGCGTTCCGACGTGCAGACGATGAGCAGATGCACATCGTCCTTGCCGGTTCCGCTCATCAGCACGGGCGCATCATCGCCGTCCACATTGGCGGCGATATTGGCCAGCACTGCAGCCATGCGCTGTGAGTAGGGACGCGCGGCTTCCGCAGCTTCCTGCGCACGACGCAGCTTCGCCGCGGCGACCATCTGCATCGCCTTGGTGATTTTCTGCGTCGCCTTGACCGAGGCGATCCGGTTTCTCAGATCCTTTAACGAAGGCATCCGTTCATCCCGTCAGTGGTTACGCGAAAGACTTGGCGAAGGCGTCAACTGCAGCCTTCAGCTTGCCCTTGATGTCGTCGCTCAGCTGCTTTTCCTTGGCGATTGCATCGAGAACATCCTTGTTCTCGGTGCGCAGCCATGTGAGCAGGCCCTGCTCGAACTTGCTGACCTGATTGACGGCCAGCTTGTCGAGATAGCCGTTCACACCGGCGAAAATCACGGCAACCTGCTCTTCGGTCTTCAGCGGCGAGAACTGCGGCTGCTTCAGAAGTTCAGTAAGGCGTGCACCGCGGTTGAGGAGACGCTGGGTCGACGCATCGAGATCGGAACCGAACTGCGCGAAGGCAGCCATTTCACGATACTGCGACAGCTCACCCTTGATCGAACCGGCAACCTGCTTCATCGCCTTGATCTGCGCGGCGGAACCGACGCGGGACACCGACAGACCGACGTTAACGGCAGGACGGATACCCTGATAGAACAGGTTGGTTTCGAGGAAGATCTGACCGTCGGTGATCGAGATCACGTTGGTCGGAATATAGGCGGAAACGTCGTTCGCCTGCGTTTCGATAACCGGCAAAGCAGTCAGCGAACCGGCACCGTTTTCGTCGTTCAGCTTTGCCGAACGCTCGAGAAGGCGGGAATGCAGGTAGAAAACGTCGCCAGGATAGGCTTCACGGCCTGGCGGGCGGCGCAGCAGCAGCGACATCTGGCGGTAAGCCACAGCCTGCTTCGACAGATCGTCATAGCCGATCAGTGCATGCATGCCGTTGTCGCGGAAGTATTCGCCCATCGCGCAGCCGGCAAACGGTGCGAGATACTGCATGGGTGCCGGATCGGAAGCGGTTGCAGCCACAACGATCGAGTATTCGAGCGCGCCGCGTTCTTCAAGGATCTTGACGAACTGGGCAACGGTGGAACGCTTCTGGCCGATAGCCACATAAACGCAATACAGACGTTCGCTCTCGTTACCGGCATCGTGCGCCGGCTTCTGGTTGAGGAACGTATCGAGAATGATCGCTGTCTTGCCGGTCTGACGATCGCCAATGACCAGCTCGCGCTGGCCGCGGCCGACAGGGATCAGGGCATCGATGGCCTTGAGGCCTGTCGACATCGGCTCATGAACCGACTTGCGCGGGATGATGCCGGGCGCCTTGACGTCAACGCGCGAGCGCTGCTTCGCCTTGATCGGGCCCTTGCCGTCAATCGGATTGCCAAGAGCGTCAACGACGCGGCCAAGCAATTCCTTGCCGACGGGAACGTCAACGATAGCGCCTGTGCGCTTGACGATGTCACCTTCCTTGATGTCACGGTCCGAACCGAAAATAACAACACCAACGTTGTCGCTTTCAAGGTTCAGGGCCATGCCACGGGTACCGTCCGGGAACTCGACCATTTCACCAGCCTGAACATTGTCCAGACCGTATACACGAGCAATACCGTCACCGACGGACAGAACCTGACCGACTTCGGAGACTTCTGCCTCCTTGCCGAAATTCTTGATTTGCTCTTTCAGGATTGCGGAAATTTCCGCGGCGCGGATGTCCATCAGCCGACCTCTTTCAGTGCAAGCTTAAGCGAAGAAAGTTTTGTGCGAAGTGAAGTGTCGATCTGGCGGGACCCCAACTTGACGATGAGACCACCAAGGATCGACGGATCAACAGTGACATTGATTGTCACGTCCTTGCCGGCGACGCTTTTCAGCGTGGCCTTCAATTCAGTTTGCTGCGCTGCCGTCAGGGCATGCGCAGAAGTAACATCGGCCGAAACCTCGCCGCGATTCTCCGCAGCGATGTTGCGGAAAGCCTGGATCATGGAAGGCACCGCGAACAGCCGGCGGTTCGTCGCCACGACGCGCAGGAAGTTGGCAACGAGGCCGCCGATCTTGGCTTTGGCGAGGATCGCCGAAATGGCCTTGACCTGATCTTCCGCGGAGAAAACAGGGCTCTGAATGAGGCGCCTCAAATCGGCGCTGCCATTGACGAGCGCCTCAAACTGGCCCAGATTCTTTTCCACATCAGCGACTGATTTTGCTTCCAGCGCGAGGTCGAACAGCGAACCCGCATAACGCTGGGCAACACCGGATATGAGCGACGAAGTTTCTGCCACGAACGACAAGCTCTCTGCGTTGAAGCCAAAAATCGGGAAACCAAAAGGAATTTTCGGTCAAATCTTTGGCATTATTGATTTTTTATCGCCTTGGAAACAACCCTGAAACTGCCCCCGACGAGATTTGAATGCCGTCTAGCATAGAGAAGCAGGAGTCGCAACACGCGAATCCGCGAAAACTGGCGTCAGAATTGCCGCAGCAGCAATTTTATGAATGACCTACTCAACTATATCTAGGCGATAAAGCCGAAGGCGAACAGCAATGGGCCGGCTGCCAGCGCCAGTTCGATCAGAACGGAAATCCAGTTGTAAAGCGTATTGCCGCGGTCCGACATCATCGAGATCAGGCGGCCGAAAACCGTGAAGCCCCAGGAGACGCCGAGCGCGATCCAGAGGAAAGGCTGTGCAAAGACAAGGGCGCAAAGTCCAAGCCCCAGATAGAAGCCGGCCATTGTCGCACGCGCCTCGGACAGCGCTTCGGGATGCGCCGGAACAGGTTGCAGGCGCAGAATCCTGAATGCAATGCGCGGCGCAAAGAACAGGATCAGGCCGAAGACAACCGTAACGGCGGCAGAACTCCAGGCGATCCATTCGCCCTGACTGGCTGGCCAATACAATTCCATCATTTCCGCGTCCCCGCTGCGTTAACCATTTCCGCTGTTTGCTTATAGAAAGCTTTGCGGGTCGATATCAATCTGCACGCGCACTGATCCACGCTCTTTTGGTCCGGCACTCAGAATGGCGCGAATGAAGTTCTGGATATCAGCCTTGCGCGTTCCGTGAATCAGCAGCCGGAAACGATGCCGCCCGCGGATAAGGGCAAGCGGCGCTTCGGCGGGCCCCAGAACATTGATCTCGGGAGAGTGCGGTGCCGCACGGCGTAGCGCGCGTGCATGGTTTTCCGCTTCCGCCCGCGTTCCCGCTGAAATGATAAGCGCGCCAAGCCTGCCATAGGGCGGCAGGCCGGACCGTTCCCGTTCCTCGATTTCGCGCGCATAGAAGGCCTCCGCATCGCCGGAGACAATGGCACGCATGACCGGATGATTCGGCTGGTAGGTTTGCAGTAGTCCCAGACTTTTCTTGCCGGTACGCCCGGCACGACCCGTCACCTGGCTCAACAACTGGAATGTCCGCTCCGCCGCCCGGGGGTCGCCGTTGGCAAGGCCGAGATCCGCATCGACAACGCCCACCAGCGTCATATTGGGAAAGTTGTGCCCTTTGGCGACGAGCTGCGTACCGATGACAATATCCGCCTCGCCGCGTGCAATGGCATCCAGTTCGAGACGCAGCCGCTTCACGCCCATCAGATCGGATGACAGGACAATGATCCGCGCATCGGGAAAGGTCTTTTCCGCCTCCTCCGCAATACGTTCAACACCCGGCCCGCAGGCAACGAGGTGATCCAGCGTGCCGCAGGAGGGACAGGCCTCCGGCCGCGCTTCGTGATGGCCGCATTGATGGCAGACAAGCTGGCCGCGAAACCGGTGCTCGACCAGCCAGCTGGAACAGCAGGGACATTGAAAACGATGCCCGCATACCCGGCACAGGGTCAGGGGCGCATAGCCACGGCGATTGAGAAACAGCAGTGACTGTTCCTTGCGCTGCAACGTCTGGTTCATCGCCTCGACCAGCGCAGGGGACAGGAAGCCACCAGGACGCGGCGGCGAGCGTCGCATGTCGATGGCTTTCAGGTCCGGCATTGCCGCTTCCGCGTAACGCCCGGTCAGGCGGATGCGGGTATAGCGCCCCTGCAGCGCATTGACCTGGCTCTCGACGGACGGCGTGGCGGAAGCCAGGATGACGGGAAAGCTGCCGATATGGCCGCGAACCACCGCCATGTCACGGGCGTTGTAGAACACACGGTCCTCCTGCTTGTAGGCAGGGTCATGTTCTTCATCGACAATGATAAGACCCAGATCCTGGAAGGGCAGGAACAGCGCCGAGCGCGCGCCCGCGACAACCCGCACCTGTCCTTCCATCACCTGGCGCCAGACCCGCTCACGCGTCTTCGGGGCGAGATCGGAATGCCATTCCGCCGGCTTTGAGCCGAATCGATCGTGGAAACGCTCGAGAAACTGCTGTGTCAGGGCGATTTCGGGCAAAAGAATCAGCACCTGCTTTCCCTGCTCGATCGCTTTTGCCACCGCTTCGAAATAGACCTCCGTCTTGCCGGAACCCGTCACGCCATCCAGCAGGGACACGGAGAACCCGCGCGCCGAAACCGCATCCACCAGCTGCCTTGCGGCATCGGCCTGATCACCGGAGAGTTCGGCGGGCGCATAATCCGGATCGGGCGGCTCAACGACGGGACGCGCCGGGATCATGACGTCCTCAAACACGCCCTGCGCCGAAAGCCCGTCAATTACCGTTGCGGAAACCCCGGCCGCGTGGGCAAGGCCAGTGCGCGTCCAGGCAAGACCATCCCCGGCCAATTCAAGCACGCGCGAGCGCGCACCGGTCATCCGTTCAGGCTGTTGGCCGGAAAAACGCAACCCCGGCACCGGCGGCTCGGGATCAAACGCCGCAGGCACGCGCAGGGTCATCCGGGCCACCATGCCCGGCGGCGAGATCGTATAATCGGCGGCCCAGCGCATGAAGCGCATCATGCCATCATCGACCGGAGGACAATCGAAAAGCTCCGAGATCGGCCGCAGCTTTTTCGCATCAACCGAATCGGTCGCGCCCTCGGTTACAATGCCTGCAACCTCGCGGGGACCAAGGGGAACGCGAACAATTGAGCCGGCTTTCACATCCATTCCATCAGGCACGGAATAGCTGTAAGGTTTCGCTGCCGGCAAAGGCACGAGCACCGGAACAATTTTTTGCGCGGAAGGCGAATCTTGCTTCATAACCTCGTGACCTTGGCGCGGCTTTCAGTTAAAGAAAAGCCACTTTTCCGGGACACCATCCCTTTAGCCCCATTTAAGGAGGACTGCTCCAATGAAATTTTTTGTCGATACTGCCGATGTGAAGGATATCCGCGAACTGAATGATCTCGGATTGCTCGACGGCGTGACCACCAATCCGTCGCTGATCCTCAAATCCGGTCGCAGTATCCTCGACGTCACCAAGGAAATCTGCAGCATCGTCGATGGCCCGGTTTCCGCAGAGGTTGCCGCTGTCGAATATGAGCAGATGATGAAGGAAGCGGCGGTTCTTTCCAAGATCGCCAACAATATCTGCATCAAGGTTCCGCTGACACTCGATGGTTTGAAGGCTTGCAAGGCGCTCACCTCCGATGGCCATATGGTCAACGTCACGCTGTGCTTCTCCGCCACCCAGGCGCTGCTTGCCGCCAAGGCCGGTGCAACATTCATCTCGCCGTTCATCGGCCGCATCGATGACATCGGCATCAACGGCATGGACCTGATCGCCGAAATCCGCACGATCTATGACAACTACGACTACAAGACGGAAATCCTGGCGGCTTCGATCCGCACGATCAACCATGTCAAGGAAGCCGCACTGATCGGTGCCGACGTTGCCACCATCCCACCGGCAACGCTGAAGGCGCTGGTCAAGCATCCGCTGACCGACAAGGGTCTCGAGACCTTCCTCGCCGACTGGGCCAAGACTGGTCAGAAGATCGCCTGATCAAGGCAGATAGCTTTCAAAACGGAACGCCCGCCGGTGATGAACCTGCGGGCGTTTTGATTTGGCGAAGGCTGGGAAATCCTGTCCTTCCCGCCTGTACTGCGGGACTACAGCAGATCGGCGTGATGGCGCTGCGCGACATCGGGATGCGAGCGCAGGCGTCCCTTGAGATAATTGCGCCCCACTTCCCGGAACAGGGGATTGTCCGGGTCCGTATCGGCACCGCCCGCCTCATGCGCCAGATCGTCCGGCAGTGTCAGCAATGGCACATTGGCGTTGAGATCGGCGCCGAAGAAGAACGCCACCGATAGCCGGTCCCTGCCCGACGGCGGCGAGACGACGCGGTGCACGGTCGCCTTGAGATAGCCATTCGATGCCAGTTCGAGGATTTCACCGATATTGATGACGAACGTCCCCGGTACCGGCGTGGCATCGATCCAGCCGCCATCCTTTTCCACCTGCAGGCCGCCCTGCACATCCTGCAGCAGCAGGGTTAGAAACCCGCTGTCCTTGTGTGCGCCAACGCCTTGATCGCTGCCGGTTGCATCACGGCCGGGATAGCGGATGATCTTCAGGTGCTGGTTGGGCGCCTTTTCGTAGATGGGCCCGAAAACATCCTTCTCCTGCCCGAGCGCCGTCGCAAAGGCCTGCAGCAGCTCGATGGCAACCCGCGTCAGTTCGCGTTGCCATTCCAGCACGATGGATTTCAGGTCGGGCAGGCTATCGGGCCATTGATTGGGGCCCTGCAGCCGCGACCACGAAGGTGTTGTCGGATCCTGCTGGACAACGGGCCGCTCCGCGCCCACGTCAAACTGTTCGCGCCAGTCCGCCTGTCCTTTGGTCCGTTCCCAGCCGGCACGGGTATAACCGCGAAAATGCGGGGAATTGACCATTTCCACGGCAATCTTGTCCTCCTCCGGCAAGGCAAAGAACCGCTTGGAAACAGCAACGATATCCCTTTGCAGCTGTTCGGCGACGCCATGGCCGCTCAGATAGAAAAAGCCATAGGTTCGTGCTGCATGGCGCAAGTCCTCGAAGAAGGCTTCCCGTTCCTCGGGATCGCGATAACGCCCGAAATCGAGTGTTGGCAAGGTGTCCGTTTTGGGTAGGGCGCTCATCGTTCCGGTCTCCGTATGCAATCCGATTGTCTATCCCGATGCATTCAACTTCAAGATGTTCTTTGCGTGTAAAGCTGGTCCAGAATCTGACGCTCGAAAAAAGCGAGTTCCGGCGAGGCATGCCGCCGCGGCCGCTCCACCGGAATGGCCAGATCAAGGGCGATCCGGCCGCTATCGATGACGACGACACGATCCGCCAGCGCTACGGCTTCCGCCACATCGTGCGTCACCAGCACCGCCGTGAATTTCTTGTTGAGCCAGATGCGCTCAAGCAATTGCTGCATTTCAATGCGGGTCAGGGCATCCAGCGCACCAAGCGGCTCGTCCAGAGCCAGAATGCGGGGGTGGCCAACCAACGCACGTGCCAGGGCCACGCGCTGGCGTTGACCGCCCGACAGCACAGAGGGCCATTCTTCGCTGCGATCGGCAAGTCCCACTTCCGCGAGAATATCGAGGCTTTTCTGCCGGACTTCCGAACCGCGGGCAATGCCGGTCAACCCGACATCCACATTGGCACCAACTCGCGCCCACGGTAGCAGCCGCGGCTCCTGGAACATGATGCGCGTGCGCTTCTGATCCTTCGTTTCATCGGCATGAACCAGCTCGCCGGATGTCGGCTTGTCGAGCCCGGCCAGCAACCGCAGCAATGTGCTCTTTCCGCAGCCGCTTTTGCCGATAATGGCAACGAACTGGCCGTCATGCACGTCAAGATCGATGCCCTGCAGCACGGTCTTGTCACCGAAGCGTTTGGTAACGTTACGGAACGAGAAGGCGATCTTGCGTGCCGTTACGGTAGCGCGGGCCGTGGTTTCAACAAAGGATTGGCGGGCGGTGATGGTTGCTGCGGTCATCGTCGTTCCTCACGCGTTTTGAAAGGCCGGGTGCCATTGCAGGGAAAGCCGCTCAAGGGAACGCGCCAGAGCATCGGCGAGTTTTCCGAGGAGCGCATAGATCAGGATCGACAGGACAACCACATCGATCAGCAGAAATTCCCGCGCCTGCATGGCCATATAGCCGAGGCCGGAGGATGCGGAGATCGTCTCGGCCACGATCAGCGTCAACCACATGATCCCCAGCGCATAGCGCAGCCCGACGAAAATCGACGGCAGGGCGCCCGGCAGGATAACCCGCATGAACAGCTGCAAACGGGACATGCCGTAAATGCGGCCCATTTCAACCAGTTGCGGGTCGACGCCCTGAATGCCAAGGAGCGTGTTGATATAGATCGGAAAGAAAACGCCAAGCGCGACCAGAAACAGTTTTGCTTCCTCGTCGATGCCGAACCACAAAATCACCAGCGGGATGAGGGCCAGATGCGGAATATTGCGGATCATCTGGATGGTGGTATCGGTGAGCCCGCGGCTGAGCGCGGAGAGGCCATTGGCAAGACCAAGACCGAAACCGATGGCGCCGCCCACAACGAAGCCACTCAAGGCGCGCAGCGTCGATATGCGGATATTTTCCAGCAGTTCACCGGACAGAAGCAGCTTCCAGAAGGCGGCGCCCACGGCCGAAGGCGCCGGCAGGACATTGGCCGGGATGACACCGGCACGCGATGCAATTTCCCACCCGACAAGCAGAAGGGCCGGAAGAAGCCAGCCTACGGCGCTGCGGCCAATGGACTGAAGCGCCCTGCTCATGAGGCCGCCTGCAGCCGTTTGGCACCGTGGAAACCAACGGCAAATTCGTTGGCGATCTCCTGCCGGGGTGTGTTTCTGCGCTCGCCCAGTCCCAGTTTCGGGAACAGCAACTCGGCAACGCGGTAGGCTTCTTCAAGATGCGGATAACCGGAGCCGATCACCGTATCGATGCCCGCGTCCTGATATTCGCGGATGCGTGCGGCAATGCTTTCGGGACTGCCGACAAGGGCGGTGCCCGCCCCGCCGCGAACCAATCCCACGCCCGCCCACAGATTGGGCCCGACAAGCAGCCTGTCACGGCGTCCGCCATGCAGCTCCGCCATGCGGCGCTGGCCGACGGAATCCATTTCCTTAAGGAAGCGCTGTTGCGCGATCTCGATCTGGGCGTCGGTGACGCGGCTGATCAGCCTGTCAGCCGCCGCCCAGGCTTCGTCCTCGGTTTCGCGAACAATGAAATGCAGCCTTATGCCGAACCGCAGCTTGCGGCCCTTGAGCGCTGCCTTCCTGCGTGCCCGCTCGATCTTCTCGGCGACCTGCGCCACCGGCTCACCCCAGGTGAGATACATGTCTACCTGCTCGGCAGCGAGATCCTGACCGGCGTCGGACGAGCCGCCGAAGTAAAGCGGAGGCGGCGTCTGCACCGGCAGCAGATCGAGCCGCCCGCCCTGAACCCGGTAATGCTTGCCTTCAAAATCGACGGTCTCGCCGGTCACCAGTCCCTGCCAGATTTTCAGAAACTCGGCGGCCTGTTCGTAGCGCTGGTCATGCGGCAGGAACACGCCATCACCGGCCAGCTCCGTCGGGTTGCCGCCGACGACCACGTTGAGCAGCAGACGCCCATTGCTCAGCCGGTCGAGCGCGGCGGTCTGCCGGGCGGCAAAAACAGGCGAAACAATACCCGGACGCAACGCGACCAGGAACTTCAGCCGCTCCGTATGGGCGGCAAGACCCGTCCCTGTAATCCATGAATCCTCGCAGCTTTGCCCCGTCGGTAGCAGCACGCCGGGGAAACCCAGCCGGTCCACGGCCTGGGCGATCTCCTTGAAATAGGCAAATTCGGGTGGCCGCTGCTGCGTTTCCGAACCGAGATAGGTTCCGTCCCCATGGGTGGGAATGAACCAGAAGAAATCAAGCGGGGCTGGTGTGGTATTTGCTGGCTGCGTCATGGCGTGGTTCCAGTTCTTTCCATGGTACGGGGCGATTTCCGCATCCCCTGTTGTTCCGTTCAGTTACCGGGGGCCGCCCAGACGGCATCGGAAATCTTGATGGCTTTGGGGATCAGCTTCAGCTTGAAGAAGCGGTCGGCTGTTTCCTGCTGATGCGCGATGATCTCAGGCGTGATCGGGAAGATGCCGAACACCGACCGGTTGGCGGCGATGGTTTGGGCTTCGAGCGGAACGCCGGTGACCTCATGCAGTGCCGCTGCCACCTTGTCCTTGTTCGCCTCGGCCCATGCAGCAGCTTCTTTCAGGGCGGCAACGGTCGTGGTCACGACATCGGGATGTGCCGCTGCAAAGTCGCGGTTGGCCAGAAAATATGTGTTGACGTCGAGCACGTCGCTGGAGCGCGCGAGGATGCGCGGCTGATAGCGCGTCTCGGCAATGGCAAAGAACGGATCCCAGACTGCCCAGGCATCGATCTTGTCGCTGGCAAAGGCCGCTGCTGCATCCGCAGGGCTCAAATAAACCGGGGTAATCTCGTCATAGCTGATGTGTGCTTTCTCAAGCGCAGCCACCAGCAGATTATGCGCGCTGGTTCCCTTGCCGACGCCGACCTTCTTGCCTTTCAGATCGGCCAGGGACTGGATCAGGGAAGCCGGCTTGACGAAGATCGCTTCGCCTTTGCCATTGGATGGCAGGGCAGCGACATAGACAATGGCCGAGCCTGCGGACTGCCCGAAGATCGGCGGGGCATCGCCAACCCATCCGACATTGATGCTGCCGACATTCAGCGCCTCGACCAAGGGCGGGCCAGCGGTAAACTCGACCCATTTGACCTTGATACCTTTGGGCTCCAGAACTTTTTCAATCACCTTCTGTTGCTGGGCAATGACCGGCAGGCTCGTCTTCTGGAAGCCGATCTTGTACTCCTGCAGCGGTTCGGCGGCATGGGATGCTGTTGCCGCAATGGCCGTTGCTGCAAGGACAAGGGCACCGAATAGTCTGCGCGTCAGGTTGGGCATGGGTTCTCGCAATTCTTTGGTTTGGGAGAGCGTCGTCAGGATTATACCAAGGGCCCTCCCGTGATCAGGAATGGCCTCAATGCTATTCAACTCGACTATTTCTATAGAGAAAATATATTTCGTATAATGAGCCGCATGCGGATTGGTTTTCTTGGCGTCACGCAAGCCAAAGCAAAGGCCAAGCGGTTTCCCGCAACACCTTTCCGCCGGCGGGAGTTATCTATTCCCGGCCGGCCCAGGGCACCACCAAACGTTCCAGCCGCCTGATCCCGATTTCCAGAATGAAAGCGACGATGGCGATAACGAAAATGCCCATGATGACCACGTCAGTGACCAGGAATTGTGCGGCAGACTGGATCATGAAGCCAAGACCGCGCGTGGCAGCCACCAGTTCCGCTGCAACCAGCGTCGACCATCCCGCCCCAAGCGCAATGCGCAATCCGGTGAGGATGGAGGGCAGTGCGCTTGGCAAGATCACGTGGCGGACGACCTGCGACCGCGTGGCACCGAGGGCGCGCGCCGCATTGACCCGGTCAAGCGAAGCGCCTTTGACACCGGCGGCGGTGGAAATGGCAATCGGTGCCAGCATGGCAATGGCAATCACCAGGATTTTTGACGGCTCGCCTATACCGAACCAGATGATGACCAGCGGCAGATAGGCCAGTGGCGGAATGGGTCTGATGAATTCGATAATGGGATCGAAAATACCGCGCCCGATGGCGCTGACACCGATGGCGATGCCGGCGGGAACAGCGACTATCAGTGCAAGCAGCAGGGCCGCGAACACCCGCAGCAGACTTGCAAGCAGGTGCTGCCACAGCGTGGCGTCGACAAAGCCATTGGTTGCGACGGAATAGAACTTCCACAACACCGCCGAGGGCGCTGGCAGAAAAACCGGAGAAACCAGTTTGAAATGCGCCGCGACAATCCAGACAAGCACCAGGCCCACAATGGTTGCCGCGCTGGCAATGCGGGCCGTCGTTTTCGCCGAAGGCTTTGCCCTTTTGCCGTCAGGTCGCTCCGTGGCGCTTTCAACAGGAATATCCCGGCCGATTTCAACGGAGAGCGTCATGCCGCCTCTCCTTCGAAAATGGAATCTTCGAGCTCGGCACGCGCTTGATTGAATGCCGGGTCTGCCTTGATAGACCGGACAGGTTCACCGCCAACATAGCGGCGGCCGAAACCAGCCTCGATCTCCCTGACAACCCGGCCGGGACCAGGGGCAAGCACCACGATCCGCGTCGCCAGCAGCAGCGCCTCGTCAATACCGTGGGTCACCATCAGAGCGCCGACCGAGTTGGCGGCCCAGATATCGAGAAGCAGGGTCTGCATGCGTTCTCGCGTCAACGCATCGAGCGCTCCCAGCGGCTCGTCCATCAGCAGAAAATCCGGTTCTGCCGCCAGCGCGCGGGCAAGGCCGACCCGCTGGCGCATACCACCCGACAGTTCCCAGATCGCCTTGCCGCCGATGCCATCGAGCTTGACCCGTTCGAGCAGACGCGTTGCAGCAGCATCACTCTCGTGCGCGGGTGCGCCGCGCAGTTTCAGGGCGAAGCTGACATTGTCCCGCACGTTCAACCAGGGAAACAGCGCGTCATTCTGGAAGACAACGGCGCGATCGGCACCGGGCGCCGTGATGGTCTTCCCATCCACGGTCACCGTTCCTCTGGTCGGCGGCACCAGTCCGGCCGCAACATTCAGCAAGGTGGTCTTGCCGCAACCGGACCGGCCAACCAGGACGACGAAATCGCCTGATTGGACGGAAATGCTTGCCTGCGTGACAGCAGGCTGCGCCTGACCGTCATAGTGCACGGAGACATGATCGAGAAAGAGATGTGCCATGGGGTCTACCAGTTGAACGGCGGCGTTCACGGCCTTTCCGGTCTTCGGGGGAGAGGGAACCCCGAAGACCGGAAAGAACACATGAACACCCCCGCGTTACAAGGTTTTGAGCTCAGTTCGATGCGAACGCCGCCTCCACGAATTTTGCCGTTGCATATTTGGAGTAATCAGGAAGGACAGCGTCAATCTTCCCCTGCTCTTTCAGAAATTGCGATGTGGCGGCAATGGCCTTCACCGTATCGCCGCCAAGGAACCTGGAGGATGCCTGTTCCGTCAGGGTCGGGAAAACATAGCCCTTCAGCAGAAGTGGCACGTCGTCAGCCTTTGCCCCCGTCAGACGGCTGATCTTCTCGGCCTGCGGCGATGTCACTGACCACGCATCCGGCTTTGCCAGATAGTCGGCATAGGCCGCCCCGGTCACCTTGACGAAATCACGCACGGCATCCGGGTGTTTTTCGGCAAATTCTGTACGGACGATCCAGGCATCGAATGTCGGCGCACCCCATTCGGCAACTTTGGATGAATCCACGATGATTTTGCCGCTGGTCCTGATCTGGCCAAGCGCCGGATCCCACACATAGGCCGCATCGATATCACCGCGCTCCCAGGCCGCGGCGATTTCCGGCGGACGCAGGTTGAGGACATTGACCGACTTTGAATCGACGCCTTCATGCTTCAATGCGGCAAGCAGACTGTAATGCGTCGTTGAAACGAAGGGCACAGCCACTTTCTTGCCGGCCAGATCGGCAATCTTGCTGACATTGGAGCCATTGCGGGCGACCAGTGCTTCCGATTCGCCGATGAGACCAACAACGAGAATGGTCTGGATCGGCAACTCGCGGCTGGCAGCAGCGGCCAGCGGACTGGATCCGACATAACCGATGTCAACTGAGCCGGAAGCAACAGCGGCTATGACATCCGCACCGGAATCAAACTTCCGCCAGTCGATTTTAGCGGATGCAGCTTTTTCATAGGCACCATCGGCCTGCGGGACCTTGGATGGTTCGACCACGGTCTGATAGCCGATGGTGATCTTAAGATCCTCCGCCTGAGCGGAAGCAAACGCTCCGAGACTGAAAAGAACAGTGGTCGCAGCAAGGAAATGACGGCGAGTGAACATCGGTGATCCTGACCTGTTGAAACAATCCTGTTCCAACTCTGGTCATCTCTACCCGAATTGTAGAGTTACGATCTGCCAAGTTTCCATCCCACGGAGAAAATTATTTCCCCGGCGGCGCATTCGCGGAGAATCCGAGGAGAACGATGCTCAATCGTCATCGTCGGAATAGCTACCCGACACGCGCACGCCCTTGATGGTCGTAGCACCATGGTCGCGCACCACCGTCAGGGCTCGCGCCCCGGTTCGCGCTTCAATTTCATCGGCGAGGATACGTGAATGGGTGACGATCCAAACCTGTGTCCGTTCCGCTGCATTGGCGATCATTTCCGCCAGGGCGGGAAGCATGGACGGGTGCAGGCTGGTCTCCGGCTCGTTCAGCGCGATAAGCCGCGGCAGGCGATAGGACAGAAGCGCACCGGCCAGGGCGAGAAACCGAATCTGCCCGTCCGAAAGCTCTTCGGGCCGGAAAATCCGCTGCGGGAATTCCGGCATCTGCAAACCGAACGTCGCGGTTTCGCGGGGAACAGGCACGTCAAGCACCGCACCGCCGAGAGCCGATGCAATGCAATGGTCGAGATCAACGGTATCCCCGCGGATGTGCACCAATGTGGCGAAAACGGCAGCCAGATTCCGGCCGTCCTCATCCAGCATCGGCGCGGTGATTGCCAGAGCAGGCTGCCTGACCGGCGAATCGCGGTCCGTCCGGAAGCCGTGATAGAACCGCCATCCCAGAATGGTGGCGCGCAAATCACCGATTTCGGGATATCGCCCCGCATTGCCGAGCGCCGCCAATGCGGTTTCCGAATCAAGCAGGCGCACCGGATGCTCAATTCTTCGGCCACTGTCGTCGCGGGCAAACACCGCCGGGCCCTTGCGGTCCATCATTTCGACCGGGCGGCGGCCGGAATCGATTGTCAGACTTTCTTCCTTGATCTGCGGTTCGAAGGCAAAGCCTGCCGCAACCGGAGGCCGCAATCCGATCTCAATGCTGTAGCTCGGCGCAAATCCCGTGCGCACCGCATGCCCGGTCCGAATCGCTTCCTCGTCATCGTCGAAGGAAGCGCTGAAGATCATACGCACCGGCCCGGGTTTGCGTTTGCCGGTCCATAGCGCCGATTGCATACCGCCCTCGCGGGCTATCTCGTAGGAAAGCGTGCCCTCGGCCGCCGCCTTGATCATCTGCATGGCGCGATAAAGGTTGGATTTGCCGACACCGTTCTCGCCGACGAACACGGCAAGCTGGCGGATATCCAGCCGGATCGATTGCAGCGACCGGTAACCGGTCGCCGAGAGGGAAATCAGACGCATGGGGGCCGCCCCGTTATGCCCTCAGAGCTTGGACATGTCCTGCGCAACGCTGAGGTTCAAAGCCTCCGCAACTTCCCGGGCCGCCCGGTTGACCGCATCGCGCTGCGCCCGGAGAACGGCATAGCGCTGTCTTGGTGCATCGTAGTCGGCCGTCACAAGACGGGTGCCCTTGCCGACGACCTTGCCGTCCGCAATGCGCGTCAGCGTGTAGCTGCCAGTCATGCGCATCGAACCGGCGGTCGGCTGACCGGATTTGTCGTTTGTTGCATTCTGGATGAGTGCAAGCGACAGATCCTGGTAGCCAACGCCGAGTTGCAGCGTATAGGCGGCATTCGCAGGCTGACCGGCTCCATGATTGAACATGAAGATCAGATTGTTGCGCACCTGCTGTGCTTCGCGGCTGCCCACTTCTGCAATGGCGATGGTGGCAAGTTTCGACTGCACGTTGCCGCTCACGCCAGCGCCTGCCACCGGACCCGGATTGGAATAGAGCGGACGAACCTGGCAACCGCCGGCGATCAGAGCCATGCCGAGAACGCATACGGACAGCAAGCGCTTGGAGCCGGACACCGGCTGGAAACGATCAGGCAACGACATTGATGATCCTCTGCGGTACGATAATGACTTTCTTCGGCGGAATACCGTTCAACACCACCTTGACAAAATCAAGTTCGAGAGCGGCCTTTTCGACCGTCAATTGATCCGCATCGCGGGCAATTGTCAAATCACCCCGCTTCTTGCCGTTTATCTGTACCGGCATCGTGACGGTGTTCTCGACGATCAGCGCTTCGTTGTGGTGCGGCCAGGCTTTGTCAGCAACGAAACCGCTGCCGTTGAGGGCTTTCCAGCACTCCTCGGCCAGATGGGGCATCATCGGCGCGATCATGGCAATCAGCATATCCGTTGCTTCGCGGCAGGCAGCGATGATTGTCGCATCGGCTTCGCCTGCGGCGATCTTCTGCAAGGGAGCAGCCAGCACATTGACGAGTTCATAGAGACGCGCAACGGCCTTGTTGAAAGCCAGTTTTTCGATGTCTTCGCCGACGGCCTTGACCGTCCGGTGGGCAGCCTTGGAAATCGCCGCCGCATCGCCGTCGAAGGCAGGTGCGGCCGTCGCTCCCTGCAGGACCGGCGCTGCTTCGGAGATCAGGCGCCAGACACGCTGGACAAAGCGATGCGCACCCTCGGCTCCCGCTTCGGTCCAGATCACGTCGCGCTCAGGCGGCGAATCCGACAGCATGAACCAGCGCGCGGTATCGGCGCCATAGGAAGCGATGATGTCGTCCGGATCGACAACGTTCTTCTTCGACTTCGACATTTTCTCGATCGAGCCGATTTCGACCTCGTCGCCGGTGGCGATCAGAACCGCCCGGCGCTTGCCGCTGCTTTCCTCCAGCCGCACTTCGGCCGGCGTGACCCAGCTACCATTGGCGCCCGTGCCAAGCCGATAGGTCTCGTGCACGACCATGCCTTGCGTGAACAGTCCCTTGAACGGCTCGCTGATACCGAGATGCCCGGCAACTTTCATCGCGCGGGTAAAGAAACGCGAATAGAGCAGATGCAGGATCGCATGCTCGATGCCGCCGATATACTGATCGACCGGCAGCCAGTGATTGGCCACTTTCGGATCGGTCGGCTCGTTCTCCCACGGCGCGGTGAAGCGGGCAAAATACCAGGACGAATCGACAAATGTATCCATCGTGTCGGTTTCGCGCCGGGCCGCCTTGCCGCATTGCGGGCAATTGACATGCCGCCACGTCGGGTGCCTGTCGAGCGGGTTACCCGGACGATCGAATTCCACGTCATCCGGCAGCTTCACCGGCAGATCAGCCTTGGGAACCGGAACAACGCCGCAATCGTCGCAATGGATCATCGGGATCGGGCAGCCCCAGTAGCGCTGGCGCGAGATGCCCCAGTCGCGCAGGCGGAAATTCACCTTGCGCTCGCCCTGCGGACGGCCGCCGAGTGTTTGTTCTTCCAGAAGCTTGGCAACCGCATCAAAGGCCGCTGCGGGCGACAGCCCATCGAGGAAGCGCGAATTGATCATCACGCCGTCATCAACATAAGCCGTTTCGGTGATCTGGAATGTGGCGGCATCGCCGCCCTCCGGCATGACAACAGCCACGACAGGCAGGCCATACTTGTTGGCAAAATCCAGATCGCGCTGATCGCCGGACGGGCAGCCGAAAATCGCGCCCGTGCCGTAATCCATCAATACGAAATTCGCGACAAAGACCGGCAGTGTCCAGTTCTCATCAAGAGGATGTTTGACGCGCAGGCCCGTATCGAAACCCCGCTTTTCCGCGGTTTCCAGCGCAGCCAGAGATGTACCCGCGCGGCGGCATTCATCATTGAATTCAGCCAGGGCGGGATTGTTCTCCGCCGCTTTTTTCGCCAGCGGATGATCCGCCGCAATGGCCAGGAACGATGCACCGAACAGCGTATCGGGCCGCGTCGTATAGACCTCGACCTCGGTCTCGCCGCCGATCTGCGATTGGGTGTCCAGCGCCCAGCGGATCAGCATGCCTTCGGACTTGCCGATCCAATTGCGCTGCATCAGCCGCACCTTGTCCGGCCACTGATCGAGACCATCCAGAGCGCTCAGCAACTCTTCATTGAAATCGGTGATCTTGAAGAACCATTGCGTCAGTTCGCGCTGCTCCACCAGCGCACCGGAGCGCCATCCGCGGCCATCGATGACCTGCTCGTTGGCAAGCACCGTCATGTCCTCGGGGTCCCAGTTGACCTTGGAAGACTTGCGCGTCACCAGCCCCTTCTCGACAAAGTCGAGGAACAGCATCTGCTGGCGGTGGTAATATTCGACATCGCAGGTGGCGAATTCGCGCGACCAGTCCAGCGAAAGACCCATGGACTTCAGCTGGCTGCGCATTGTCGCGATGTTCTGGTAGGTCCATTCCTTGGGATGAACCTTGTTCTGCATCGCAGCGTTTTCTGCCGGCATGCCGAAGGCGTCCCATCCCATCGGGTGGAGAACATTGAATCCCTTGGCGCGCTTGTAGCGGGCAACGACGTCACCCATGGCATAGTTGCGCACATGCCCCATGTGGATGCGTCCCGACGGATAGGGGAACATCTCAAGCACGTAGTAGGGGTCGCGCGGATCGTCATTGTCGGTTTCGAAGAGCTTGGCTTCGTCCCAAACCTTTTGCCAATGCTTCTCGGCTACGCGGGGATTGTATCGTTCGGTTGCCATGAACGGGATTCTCTTGCAAAGGATAGTGATGGGCGGACCTTCACCATGGATTGACCAGAGCGTCAACCATTGACAATGAGGGTTTGGCCGAAACTGCATCAAAAAGGACACGCTTGACCATGTCGACCGCCGTTGAAAACCTTCTTGCCGTTCGCAATGCCATTGCGAAAGCCGCAGCGGAAGCCAACCGTAGGGAAGGTTCGGTGACGCTCGTTGCCGTATCGAAAACCTTTGACGCAGCAGAGATTCGTCCTGTTCTGGATGCCGGACAGCGTGTCTTCGGGGAAAACCGGGTTCAGGAAGCGCAATCAAAATGGCCTGGTTTGCGCGAGGACTATGCGGGTATAGACCTTCATCTCATCGGCCCGCTGCAATCAAACAAGAGTGAAGACGCCGTTGCGCTGTTTGATGTCATCGAAACGGTTGACCGGGAAAAGATCGCCGCTGCCCTTGCCGGCGAAATGAAGAAGCAGAACCGGTTTCCCAAGCTCTACGTTCAGGTCAATACCGGCTCCGAACCGCAGAAAGCCGGGATCGAGCCGAAGGAAGCCGTCGCCTTTGTCGAGCGCTGCCGCACGGTGCACGGACTGGCCATCGAAGGCCTGATGTGCATCCCTCCGGCGGATGAGAACCCTGGCCCGCACTTTGCCCTTCTGGAAAAGATCGCGCAGGAAGCCGGCGTGGAAAAGCTCTCCATGGGCATGTCGGGCGACTACGAGACCGCCGTCGGCTTTGGCGCGACATCCGTGCGCGTCGGCTCGGCTATCTTCGGCAGCCGGACCTGAGACGCTGTCGTCACCAGCTGCGGCGCGGTCCCGTATCGATGTGATAGTAACCGGCGGGATAGCGTTTGAAGCCGCCGACTTCCTTGCTGCCCGACAGATGCTGCAGCAGGCCGGACGCGCTTCCATGCACGCGGAAGTCAACAGCCTGGCAGCTCAGGTGGTAGGACTTTTCCCGCCCGCCTGCCCTGCGGTTGGCGTTGCGTGACCGCACGGTCGAATTGACGGTGATCGGGCCATAGGCCGCGGAAACGCGGTTCAAGACATGCTTGAGCCGTTCCGGCACGCAATTGGCCGGGGCCTTGTACTGAATATAGGATTTGCCGCGCGGCATGGCGGCAAGCACGAGCGGATCGATCTTGTCGAACAGGGAATCGCCGAGCAGATGCGCATGCTCTTCGTCAAAGAGGTGTGCACCGAGCCGTTTCCAGGGATTGGCCGGTTCCGGCAGCGTGCCGGCAGTGGCGGGATTTGCAAAAGTGAGCCCGAACAGGGCAATCGCCAGAGAGGCGGATTTTGCGCGAAACACAACGCCGCGCAAGGGTAACATCGTCATCCATCAGTCCTTGATTGGGCGCACGCTCTTCAGTCCACACGGCGCGCCGACATTATCCTCCCAAGTCAAGGCAGAGACGGTCTAAGGCAAAATGTGTCCAAAATGGATCACGCCCCATAACAAAATGTAACGTAATATTACAACGCGTAGCGGTTTGTGTGCGACGGAACGCCGTTCCCTCCGGGGCATTTGTTGTATTTACGCATCGATTTGCATGGTGATAATGAACGCCATGCGCCTCTCTCCCCGGGAGGCATCCGGGTGGAGGCCCGTCAGCTCAGGTTTGGAGGAAATTGATGTCCGAGAAGGTCTACCCCGTGCTGCCAAGCGCGAAGAAGAACGCGCTTATCGACAATGAAACATATCTCGCCTGGTACAAGCAGAGCATCAAGGATCCGGAGAAATTCTGGGCCAAGCACGGCAAGCGCATCGACTGGTTCAAGCCCTATACCAAGGTCAAGAACACCTCCTTCGAGGGCAAGGTCGCGATCAAATGGTTCGAAGACGGCCAGACCAATGTCTCTTACAATTGCATCGACCGGCACCTGAAGAAGCGCGGCGACCAGGTCGCCATCATCTGGGAGGGCGACAATCCCTACCTCGACAAGAAAGTCACCTACAACGAGTTGTATGAGCAGGTCTGCCGTCTTGCCAATGTGCTGAAGAAGCACGGCGTCAAGAAGGGCGACCGCGTGACGATCTATATGCCGATGATCGTCGAAGCCACCTACGCGATGCTGGCCTGCGCGCGTATCGGCGCTGTCCACTCCGTCGTTTTCGGCGGTTTCTCGCCCGATGCGCTTGCCGGCCGCATCATCGATTGCGAATCCACCTTCGTCATCACGGCCGACGAAGGCATGCGCGGCGGCAAGCCGATCCCGCTGAAGGACAATACGGACAAGGCCATCGACATCGCTGCAAAGAATTATGTGATGGTGAAGAACGTGCTGGTTGTCCGCCGCACGGGCGGCAAGACCAGCTGGGCGCCGAACCGCGACCTCTGGTATCACGAGGAAATTCTCAGCGTGAAGCCCGAGTGCAAGCCGGAAAAGATGAAGGCTGAAGATCCGCTGTTCATCCTTTACACATCGGGCTCCACCGGCAAGCCGAAGGGTGTGCTGCACACGACAGGCGGCTATCTCGTCTATGCCTCGATGACGCACCAGTATGTCTTCGACTATCACGACGGTGATATCTACTGGTGCACGGCCGATGTGGGCTGGGTCACCGGCCACTCCTATATCGTCTACGGCCCGCTTGCCAACGGCGCCACGACCCTGATGTTCGAAGGTGTTCCCAACTACCCCAGCAATTCGCGTTTCTGGGAAGTCATCGACAAGCACAAGGTCAACATCTTCTACACCGCCCCCACTGCCATTCGTGCGCTGATGAGCGCCGGTGATGAGCCGGTCAAGAAGACCTCGCGCAAATCGCTGCGCATCCTTGGTTCGGTCGGCGAACCGATCAACCCGGAAGCCTGGGAATGGTACTATCAGGTGGTCGGCGACAAGCGCTCGCCCATCGTCGATACCTGGTGGCAGACGGAAACCGGCGGTATTCTCATCACGCCGCTGCCGGGTGCCACCGACTTGAAACCGGGTTCCGCCACGCGCCCGTTCTTCGGGGTGCAGCCACAGCTGGTCGACAATGAAGGTGACGTGCTGGAAGGTGCAGCCGACGGCAATCTCTGCATCACCGACTCGTGGCCGGGACAGATGCGCACGCTCTATGGCGATCACAAGCGCTTCATCGAGGCTTATTTCTCCACCTACAAGGGTAAGTATTTCACCGGGGATGGCTGCCGCCGCGACAAGGATGGCTATTACTGGATCACCGGCCGTGTCGACGACGTGCTCAACGTGTCGGGTCACCGCATGGGTACCGCCGAAGTGGAATCGGCTCTGGTCTCCCATGACACGGTTTCGGAAGCGGCCGTGGTCGGTTATCCTCATGAGCTGAAGGGACAGGGCATCTATTGCTATGTCACACTGATGGCCGGTCTCGAAGGCACCGACGAGCTGCGCAAGGAACTTGTTGCGCATGTGCGCAAGGAAATCGGGCCGATTGCCTCCCCGGACAAGATCCAGTTTGCACCGGGCTTGCCCAAGACGCGCTCGGGCAAGATCATGCGCCGCATCCTGCGCAAGATCGCCGAGGACGATTTCGGCTCGCTGGGCGATACGTCGACACTGGCCGATCCGGCTGTCGTCGATGATCTGATCGCCAACCGGCAGAACAAGAAGGGCTGAGCGGCAAGCCGCTACAAAAACCCGAACAAGAGCCGGTCTCTAGCGGTAGAGATCGGCTCTTGTCTGTGGCACTGCGGAAATTCCGCGCTTGCGCTTGGATGCCAGCGTCTGGTTGATCTGTACGGTCCCGCGCTCGAACGCCAGTGCGCAGCCGGTCAAATAGAGCAGCCAGAGCCGGGCTTTTGGCGCACCAACTTCCGCAATCGCCTTGTCAAAGCGGGCATGCAGTCGATCGGCCCAGAGACGGCAGGTCCGGCCATAGTGCTCGCGCAGGTTTTCCACATCGTGAACCTCGAAACCATAGCCTTCGAGATTTTCGATGGTCATGCCGAGATGGTCGAGTTCACCGCCCGGGAAGATATATTTCACCAGCGCCAGATGCTCGGCACTCTTGCGGCCAAACGTCTTCTTGTTGCGCTTCATGCGCCGGGTGATAGCGTGATGAAGGTAGAGGCCACCCGGTCGCAGCAGACGATGCACGCTGGAAAAATACGTATCGTAATTGGCGATGCCGACATGTTCGAACATGCCGATCGATGAAATCTTGTCGAACTCCTCGTCGAGGTGTTCGTAGGATTTCACGTGAATCGTGATCTTGTCTTCCAGACCCTCTGCCTTGATCCGTTCGCGGGCAAGCGCAGTCTGGGCTTCTGAAAGCGACACGCCGGTTCCAGTGATGCCGTAATGCTTGGCCGCATGGATCAGCATCGCACCCCAGCCGCAGCCGATATCCAGCAGTTTTTCGCCAGGCTTCAAGCGCAACTTGCGGCAGATCAGGTCCAGCTTGGCTTCCTGCGCCTGATCGAGGCTGTTGGCCCAGTCGGTGAAGTAGGCACAGGTGTAGACCATGCGCTCGTCGAGGAAGAGCTGGTAGAATTCATTCGACACATCATAATGATGGGTAATGGCCGCCTTGTCCGAGCCGCTGACGAAAGGCTTCTGTCCATCGACGCCCGAAGCATCCGTGCCGCGGCCGCCGAGCAGCAAAGCCGGCACGTCCTTCAGCAGTTGCCATTTGGGCAGGGTCTTGAGCTTCTGCTTGAACTTGCCTTTGGGCCCACGCTCGACCAGGTCGAACAGCGTGCCGTTCTTCACGTCGATCTGACCCGAAATCCACAGCTCGACGATCGATCCGATGTTGGGTTTCAGCGCCAGACGGCGCACGGCCATCGGATCGTTGATCGCAAGCACCGGGCCGTCCATGTCGCCGATACGCTCGCCATTCCATAGCTCCACGGCAAATTGCGGCTCCAGCATGTGTAGGACTGTGCGGATGATCCGCGCCGCGCTTTCTTGTGCCGCCATGCAACAACTCCAAATCATAGGCTCCGGCACACTGCTGCCGGAGGTCCGGCAGAACCTATGCGCTTCGTTTCCGGCTGGCAACGCACTTTCACGGGCTGCTGAAAACGGCGATTGAAAATTTTTCCTTGAAACCTGACGCGGCAGACCCCATTCTCAATTTGTGTTCAACGAATGAAAAGGAGGTGATCCGATGTCTCGTGATTTCGCAAACTGCCACAAGGCGTCTGATGCTTTCCATCGGGGATCGTCTCTCCGTTGAATAAGCACCCTGGCTGGTCCAGGGGTAAGAAGGCCAAAACGACAGCTTTGTGCCAGACGGAATTGCGGGGCCACTCTTCGGAGTGGCCCTTTCCGTTCAGGCGGCCCGTTTTCCTGTAATCTGGAAACCGATCGCCTTCATGACGGCAATCGTCGTTTCAAGCGTCGGATTCCCGTCCTCGCTCAAAGACCTGTACAGTTGTTCACGCGCCAAGCCGGTTGCACGGGCAATGCTCGTCATCCCCTTGGCGCGCGCCACGACACCCAGCGCTTTTGCAATATGACCTGCGTCGCCCGTTTCAAACGCATCGGCCAGGAACACTTCGATTGCATCGTCCGATTTCAAAGCCTCTGCTGGATCATAATCATAAAGCTTTGTCGCCATTGTCGTCTTTCCATTCTGCAGCCAACAGTTTTGCATTGCGTATGTCTTGCTGTTGCGTGCTCTTGTTCCCACCGCACAAGAGAATGACAATCTCGGAGTTGTGCCGTTTGAAATAAACGCGATAGCCGGGTCCGTAGTGAATACGCAGCTCGCTGACGCCCTGTCCGACTGACAAAACATCACCGACCAGACCATTGGCCAAACGGAACAGCCGGGCAGCAATCGCAGCTCTTGCCCTGTCGTCTCTAAGCTTCCGCTCCCATCTCCGATAGGTGTCCGTCTGTTTGATCTGCATCAAAAATGTATTTTTTAAATTACAAAATGTCAATTCCTCCAAGTATTAATCGGATGACATTCCAAATGAAACCAACGCCAGATTGTATCTGTGATGCACTTTGCTCTTTCCGAAATTGATGATACCAAGATTTCTGCCTGAAAATGGTGCACTCTGCCTCTATACGAGGCAATTCCCTCGGAAAGACCCACGATGTCCGCCCTCTCGACCCCAAACGCAGCACTGAAGCGTGCATGGCGTGACGAAATCATTGCAATGCTGTCCTTGAGCTGGCCGATGATTCTCACCAACCTGGCTCAGACCGCCATGACGGCAACCGACGTCATGATGATGGGCTGGGTCAGCGCGCACACGCTGGCGGCCGGGGCACTTGGTACCAATCTCTATTATGTTCCGATGATCTTTGGCCTTGGTCTCATGCTGGCGACATCGCCGATGATGGCGCGCGAGCTGGGCCGCAACAAACACACCGTACGGGAAATCCGCCGCACCGTGCGTCAGGGCCTGTGGATTGCGGTGACGATCTCCATTCCCATCTGGTTTGTCCTGTGGAACACCCAGTCGATCCTGATGGCCATGGGGCAGGATCCGGCGCTTGCGGCCGAGGCAGGCGCCTATGTCAGGGCCCTGCAATGGGCAGCCCTGCCGTTCTATTGCTACATCGTCGTCCGTTCATTCCTGGCAGCACTCGAGCGTCCAGGCTGGGCGCTGGTGATCGCCGTCCTCGCCGTGATGTTCAATGCCCTGGCAAACTGGTGCCTGATCTTCGGCCATTTCGGTTTCCCCAAACTAGGCATCGTCGGCTCGGGCATTGCCACGACGCTGTCCTCCGCGCTGATGTTCATCGGTCTTGTCATTGTCGTTTTGCGCGACCGGCAGTTTCGCCGCTACCGGCTGTTTGGCCGGTTCTGGCGCGCCGACTGGGCCCGCTATCGTGAACTCCTGCGCCTCGGCCTGCCCATTGCAGCGATCCTCAGCTTTGAAGTGACCATCTTCAACGCGGCCGCCTTTCTGATGGGCATTATCGGGCCCGATTCCCTTGCCGCCCATGCCATTGCCATCCAGATCGCGTCGATCAGCTTCATGGTGCCCATGGGCTTCGGTCAGGCGGCAACCGTGCGCATTGGCAGGGCCTACGGTGCACAGGACCGGGATGGTATCAAGCGGGCGGGCTGGGTGGCATTTGCCGCGGGCACAGGCTTCATGGTTCTCACAGCACTGCTCATGCTCCTGGCGCCCCATCAGCTCATCCGCGCATTCATCGATGTCAGCGATCCGGCCAATGCGCCGGTCGTATCCCTCGCAGTGTCGTTTCTGGCCTTTGCCGCGCTTTTTCAGATTTTTGACGGCGGGCAGGCCGTTGCCAGCGGCATGCTTCGCGGCCTGCATGACACGACGATACCGATGATCTATGCGGCCATTGCCTATTGGGGCATCGGCCTGCCGCTCTCGGTCGCCTTCGGTTTCTGGCTGAAGCTGGAAGGCGCAGGCATCTGGCTCGGCCTGCTGTCCGGCCTGGCTGCCGCCGCCATTCTGCTGATGAGCCGTTGGCTGCGGCGGGAAAAACTGGGCATCGAAATCATCCGGCACTAGGCCGACGGGATCAGAAATCGATGGTGCGGCCCTTGATTTCCCAATCGCCGAAGCGGGCGGGATCCTTGCCGCCGCGCCCGCCGATCTCCCGCGGCTGTCCGGCTTGTTGTTCCTCGGCCGTGCGGCGCGCCTCAGCTTCCAGCAATGCGCGCTGTGCGGCAGGCGGCAGTTGATCGAAAGGCTTGCCTGACGGCTGCTCGCCGGTCTCGGCCTGCGGCGTCTCCGATGTCTGGTCGCTGGTCATTCTGGTCTGTCCATCATTGAAGCTTGCTGTGTGAAACACCATCATATACCGGAAGATGTCGAAGAAAAGGAATGATCTTGATACGTGAAATGTTCGCAATGCGGGGAATGACACCATGAATGTAATGCGCACTGGAATGCTGCTCGCCTTCATGACCGCCTTGTTCATGGGCGTCGGTTTTCTCATTGGCGGCACCGGCGGCATGCTGATTGCCCTCGTCGTTGCGACAGGCATGAATCTCTTCAGCTACTGGAACTCAGACAAGATGGTCCTGCGGATGTACAACGCCGTGGAAGTCGACCAGAACAACGCACCCGAATATTACGGCATCGTGCGCGATCTCGCCGCGCGCGCTGGCTTGCCCATGCCACGAGTCTATCTCATCGAAAATGATCAGCCGAATGCTTTCGCCACGGGACGCAATCCGCAGAACGCCGCGGTGGCCGCATCCACCGGACTGCTGCACCGCCTGTCACCGAACGAGGTTGCAGCTGTCATGGCGCACGAGCTGGCGCATGTCGAACACCGCGATACCCTGACCATGACCGTCACAGCCACCCTCGCCGGAGCAATCTCCATGCTTGGCAATTTTGCCATGTTCTTTGGCGGCGGCAATCGCAACAACAACAATCCCCTCGGTTTCATCGGCGTTCTCGTTGCCATGATCGTTGCGCCGTTCGCCGCCATGATCGTGCAGATGGCCATAAGCCGGACGCGCGAATACTCGGCGGACCGGCGCGGCGCGGAGATTTGCGGCAACCCGCTGTGGCTCGCCTCCGCACTCAACAAGATTGCCCCCGGCGCCAAGGAGATCGTCAACGAGGAAGCCGAGCGCAACCCTGCCTCCGCGTCGCTCTTCATCATCAATCCATTGAGCGGCCAAGGAGCTGACAATTTGTTCTCCACCCATCCGAGCACCGAAAACCGTATCGCGGCCTTGCAGGCCATGGTTGAAGAGTTTCGCCAGCGTCCTGCCGCACCGCAGCCAATGGCGACGCCGGCTGCTTCCGCACAGGAGGAGCCTCAGGACGAGCCGCCGTCCCCCTGGGGCCGTGACGGTTCCTCGCGTAAAGGCCCATGGGCATGAGCGCGGGACAGGAGAGAAAGCGGCCGTCTGGCAGGAAGAACAGCGCCTCAAATTACCACGAGGCCGAAGACCGGCCGGGGCTGGCGGCGCGCCAATGCGCGACCCGGCTGCTGGGTGCCGTCATTGAAAAGCAGACATCGCTGGATGGACTGACCGACAACAGCAACGGTCATCCGCAATACATGGCGCTTGACGACCGCGACCGGTCGCTGGTTCGCGCCATACTGGGTGCTGCCCTGCGCAATCGCGGCGCCATTGAAGCAGCCATCGGTCAGCTGATCGACCGGCCGCTGCCCGAAAACGCCGTTGCCCTGCGTCACTTGCTGCACGTGGCCGCTGCACAGATTCTCTATCTCGATATCCCCGATCGGGCCGCTGTCGATCTGGCGGTGACCGCCGCCAACAACGATCCGCGCAACCGCCGCTTCGCTTCGATGGTCAATGCCGTGCTGCGCCGCCTGTCGCGTGAGAGAGACACTCTCGTTTCGAATGCGAGCAACGTGCCGGCGTGGTTCGAAGACGGCCTGATCGCCGCCTATGGCAAGGAAAAAGCCAAGGCTATCCTGGATATACAGAGCAAAGAACCGCCCATTGACCTCACCGTCAAGGGCGATCCGCAGGAATGGGCAGACCGCCTTGGCGGCATTGCCCTCCCAACCGGATCGGTGCGCATCGCCCAGGTCGATGGTGCGCTGACCAGCCTTGCAGGCTTTGCGGAGGGCGACTGGTGGGTGCAGGATACGGCAGCTAGCCTTCCTGCAAAACTCTTTGGCGACATCAAGGGAAAGCGTGTTGCCGACCTCTGTGCCGCTCCCGGCGGTAAGACCGCGCAATTGGCGCAGGCTGGTGCGCATGTCACGGCGCTTGACCTGTCGGCCAATCGGTTGAAACGCCTGCGATCCAACCTTGAGCGCCTGCAACTGACGGCAGAAACCGTGGAAGCCAATCTCGCCGTCTATACTCCAGCTGAACCGTTCGACGCGGTTCTGCTCGATGCGCCCTGTTCCTCCACCGGCACCGTGCGGCGCCATCCCGACGTTCCGTGGACGAAGTCGCCGGCCGATATCCAGAAGCTGGCAACGCTTCAGGCCAAGCTGCTCGATCACGCGGTCACCCTGGTTCGTCCCGGCGGAGTCGTGGTCTTTTCCAATTGCTCGCTCGATCCGCTGGAAGGCGAAAAGGTTGCCAACGATCTTCTGGCCAAGAATCCGTCCATCGAATTGCTGCCCGTAAGCAAGGACGAGGTGGGCGGACTTGCCGAACTGATCACCCCGGAGGGCTATGTGCGTTCCACACCGGCTGACCTTGCCAACGATGATCCGGCCCTCTCAGGCATGGATGGTTTCTTCGCTGCACGTTTTCGCCGGAAAGATTAAAATCAAATACTAAAATTTTAACTGTTTTGGTTGCATAGTCCCGATTTGTCGTCGATGGGTTGAAACCAAAGCAATGATTTCAGGGAGCCGGGACAGGATTCCGCCGTGCGGGACATGTTTCGCGAACATGCGTAACAGCAGACTGAAGGGCGCCGGAATGCGGCGAAGCGAGGAAATGCCGCGAGATGGTCGCTTTTAGCGAAACACCGCAACTTTGGGGACTTGCGACTGCGCAATTGTGGCGCCGTTTTCGCAGGCGCTTGCGCATGGGGCCGCTGTTTCGCTGGCGTTTCACCGGGTTCACCCCCGAACGTGTGCTCATTGCACCGCAGGATTTGCGCCCAGCCGACCCGCAGCTTGCAGAAGAATTTTACCATGGCCGCTTTGCGCTTGCCGGCCGGGTGGTTGAGACCGGCGGCCGCTCGCCCTTCATCGTCGAGCCACCCAATACCGCCTGGCAGGCGGCGCTGCACAATTTCGGCTGGCTGCGCCATATGCGTGCTTCCGGCACCGAGCTTGCAACAGCCAATGCCCGCGCGCTGCTCAGCGACTGGATAGCGACCCACGGGCGCTCGATCGGCGGCCCCGCCTGGGCTCCCGAGGTCACAGCCCAGCGCATTATTGCCTGGCTCCAGCATTCCAGCCTCATCCTGGCGGGTGCCGACCTGCGGGCATACCGGCAATTCATGCGTTCGCTCGCCACCCAGGTGCGTTATCTCAGGACCATGGCCGCCGTGATGGACGATGGCGAAGAGAAGCTGCGCGCCCGCATTGCGCTTGCCTTTGCCGCGCTGGCGCTGCCCGTTTCATCCAATACGGCGCGCTCGGCCCGTCGCAATCTCGAGTTTGAGCTCATTCACCAGATCCTGCCGGATGGCGGGCATATCTCCCGCAATCCGCTGACGGTGCTCGAACTTCTGGCCGACCTTCTTCCGCTGCGACAGACCTATGCCAGCGGCACCGAGGCACCGCCGAAGGCGCTGATGGAAGCCATCGAGCGCATGCTGCCCGCGTTGCGTTTCTTCCGCCATCACGACGGCAACCTGGCTCTGTTCAACGGCGTCGGCGCGACGATGCCGGAACGCGTCATCGCCGTTCTGCGCCATGACGATATTGGCGGCCTGCCCCTGACCCATGCGCTGCATTCGGGTTATGAGCGGCTCTCGATGGATTCGACCACCATCATTGCCGATACCGGCCTTGCGCCGCCGGTCACCGCGTCGCGCGACGCCCATGCCGGGTGCCTGTCCTTCGAAATGTCATCCGGGCGCAATCGCTACATCGTCAATGCCGGTGTCGACCGCTACGGTCCGGAGGAATTCCGCCCGCTGGCACGCTCCACGGCCGCGCATTCCACCGCGACGATCAATGACACCTCGTCATGCCGCTTCAGCGCGACCTCCGGGCTTTCCACAATGATCGGCACGCCGATCATCGCCGGGCCAACAAAGGTCAATGTCGAGCGGATCGAACGGCCGGGGGCCGTTGGTTTCGTCGCCAACCACAATGGCTATGTCCGGCCATTCGGCATCTACCACGAACGCCAGATCGTCCTGTCGCACAATGGCAGCGTCATCGAGGGCATCGACAGTTTCTTTGCCGCCGGCCGCAATCCGCTGCGCGGGACCGGCCGCGAAAATGTGGTCATCCGCTTTCATCTCCATCCGGCGGTCAATGTCAGTGTCGATGATAACGGCCTGATCATCCTGCAGGTGGACAATGACGATATCTGGATGTTTTCCGCCACCGTTCAGCCCTTCATCGAAGACTCACTGTTCTTCGCCGGGTTCCGCGGGCCGGTCAAAACGCGCCAGATCACGCTTTCGCTGAGTGCGGCGCAACTGCCGGAAGTGGAATGGCAATTCACCCGGACATCCCTCGGCGCCTATGGCTGACCCCTTGTGGTGGGGAAAACCGCCCCAATTCGTCTGAATATGCGATCGGAAGTAGGATTCCTTGGCTGCCTGTGCTAACCGGCTGTCCAAATCCCCCAAACTTTCCCGCTGAGGACGAATTCTCCCATGGCCGTCACTGCAAAATCCATTCCCGCCCCGAACCTTCATCCCGTCAAGCGTGCGCTCATTTCAGTTTCCGACAAGGCGGGCCTGACAGCCCTCGCCCATGCGCTGCACCGGCACGGTATCGAAATCCTGTCGACGGGCGGAACCTCGAAGACCATCGCGGCGGAAGGCATTCCGGTCATTGACGTTTCCGAGATCACCAACTTTCCCGAGATCATGGATGGCCGCGTCAAGACTCTGCACCCCAAGGTGCATGGCGGCCTTCTGGCAGTGCGTGACGATCCGGAGCATGCCGATGCCATGCAGGCGCACGGCATCGGCGCCATCGATCTGGCAGTCATCAACCTCTACCCCTTTGAAGAGGTCCGCCATTCCGGTGCCGACTACGCCAATATCGTTGAGAACATCGACATCGGCGGACCGGCCATGATCCGCGCGGCGGCAAAGAACCATGCCTATGTCGGCGTGGTCACCGATACGGGTGATTACGAGATGGTGATTGCCATGCTCGACAAGCACGAGGGATCACTGCCCTATTCTTTCCGCCAGAGCCTCGCCGCCAAGGCCTATGCCCGCACGGCAACCTATGATGCGGCCATCTCCGGATGGTTTGCCGAAGCGCTGATGACCGAGACGCCCTCGCGCCGGGCCATCGGCGGCCATCTGCATTCCGTCATGCGCTACGGTGAAAACCCGCATCAGTCCGCCGGTTTTTATCTCACCGGGGAAAAGCGTCCGGGCGTTGCAACGGCAACCCAGCTGCAGGGCAAGCAGCTTTCCTACAACAACATCAATGATACCGACGCAGCTTTCGAACTCGTTGCCGAGTTCGATCCGGCCCGCACCTCCGCCGTCGCCATCATCAAGCATGCCAACCCCTGCGGCGTGGCTGAGGGCGCGACACTGAAGGAAGCCTATCTCAAGGCGCTGGCCTGCGATCCCGTTTCGGCCTTCGGCGGCATTGTCGCGCTCAACAAGACGCTCGATGCGGACGCGGCGGAAGAAATCGTCAAGACCTTCACCGAAGTGATCATCGCGCCGGATGCAACGCCGGAAGCGCAGGCAATCGTTGCCGCCAAGAAAAACCTTCGCCTGCTCGTCACCGGCGGCCTGCCCGATCCGCGTGCATCCGGTATCACCGCAAAGACTGTTGCCGGTGGTATTCTCGTCCAGTCACGCGACAGCGGCGTGGTCGACGATCTCGATCTGAAGGTCGTGACCAAGCGTGCCCCGACCGAACAGGAAATGACCGACCTGAAGCTCGCCTTCCGCATCGCCAAGCATGTCAAATCCAATGCCATCGTCTATGTGAAGGATGGCGCGGCGGTCGGCATCGGCGCCGGTCAGATGAGCCGCGTTGATTCCGCACGCATTGCCGCCCGCAAGGCAGAAGATGCTGCTGAAGCCGCCGGATTGGCGACACCTCTGACCAAAGGCTCGGTCGTCGCCTCCGACGCGTTCTTCCCCTTCGCCGACGGCTTGCTGTCAGCGGTTGCCGCCGGAGCCACGGCCGTTATCCAGCCCGGTGGTTCCATGCGGGACGATGACGTTATCGCTGCGGCCGATGAACACGGCATTGCCATGGTGTTCACCGGCATGCGCCATTTCAGGCACTAGGTTTGACGGGAATTGCGGCGGGATAGGGTGTCCGCAACAGGACAGCCAGTCCGGCCAGCAGGAAGACGATGATCATCGCCATGCCGAGGCGTGGCGATCCGCTCAGCGCTGTCACGGTGGCAACCATGAATGGCGCGAGAAAACTGGTTGCCCGCCCCGACAGGGCATAGATGCCGAAATAGCGGCCCGCTTCGTCGATCGACACGCTGCGGGCCATGTAGGACCGCGACGATGCCTGCACCGGGCCGAAGGCAAGGCCGATGAGAAGCCCGAACACGATGAAGGCCTTCTCGGCGGGTGTCTTGAACAGCCCGCCCGTATCGGCGCCGGTCAGCGGCAACAATCCAAACAGTGTGTAGCCAGGCCCAGTCGAGACGATGCCGATGGCCGCGACGGTCAATAGCAGCAGCGAGATCACCACCACCGCCTTCGAGCCGATCCGCGTATCGAGCCAGCTCGCGGCTAGGCAGCCGAAAATCGCAATGACATTCAGGATGATGCCGTAGATGCCGATCTCCACGGTTGCCCAGCCGAACATGATCGCGGCAAATGCCCCGCCAAGGGCGATCAGGGCGTTGACGCCATCCTGGTAAATCATGCGTGCGATGAGAAAGCGGAAGATACCCGGACGCCGGCGCACCTCACCAATGGTGGATTTCAACTCCGCGAGCCCCCCGCGCACCGCCTTGCCGATGGGCAGCCCCCTCGCGCTGTCGGGCGTGAACAGGAACATCGGCAGCACGAAAACCAGATACCACAGTGCGGACAGAGGTCCGGTAGCGCGGTCGCCCTCGCCTGCAGCGGGATCAAGCCCCAGGATCGGCTGCCATCCCAGCATGGTTTTTCCGGTTTCCGGCGAGCCGGCCATGAAGGCGACGACAAAGATCAGGGCAATCATGCCGCCGAGATAACCGAGTCCCCACGCCATGTTGGAAATGCGCCCGATATCCTTTTCCGGCACCAGCCGTGGCATCATCGAGTCGTTGAAAACAATGGAGAATTCCGCGGCAATCGACGCCAGGGAAAAGAAGATCAGCGGAGCAATGAGACTTGAACCCGGCGCGGCGAACCACAGCATCGACAGGGCAATGATCTGGATGACGGCAAAAAAGCCGATCCACGGCTTGCGCGCCCCGGTCTGATCGGCAATCGACCCGAGGACGGGCGACAGTACGGCGATGACGAGGCCGGATATGGCAATGCCATAACCCCAGGCGGCCTGGCCGATGGCGGGATCACTCGCCATCCGCGCAACGAAATAGGGACCGAAGATGAAGGTCGTGACAACGGTGAAGAATGGCTGCGCCGCCCAGTCGAAGAGCATCCATCCCCAGATGCCCCGTTTAGACGCAGCCATGTCGTTTCCTTCCCCTGATCCGGTCCCCCAGCCTGTTCTAGGACAGGTCGGAAAGCAATCCGGCGGCAACGGCGAGACGCGAGACCGTGAGGTCTCCGCCCTCGACGATATTCGCCATACGCTGACGCACCTCATCGACCTGCGAGCCGCGTCCGGCCAACCATTCCTTGGCCGGATCGGACTTCTTGCCATGCTCGCTGAGTGCCGCCACGGCAATACCGCGCCGCGCCTGCGAAATCAGGTCGGATGCACGGGCCAGCGCGATACCGTCATAGTAGTCCGCGACGGAAACACCCCGGGCGGCTTCAACGATACGGCCGATGCGGAACGCTTCGGAGATATCGAAATACGCCTTGGCGGCACTGGCAATGTCGGTACCGGCCTGTTGGGCGACGGCAGCGATATCCGGAATGATCGGCGCGATTTCCAGCCGGGCGAGCTGAGCCGCCAGGGCCGCAGGTGCACCTTGTCCGGCGTAATAGGCCGTATCGTCGCGCAGCTGGCTGCTCATGGACGGCGGCAGCAGCTTCTCCAGTTTGGGCTGGAGCGTGCTGCGGGCCGATTTGATTTCCTTGATTGCCGCCTCCAGGCCGATGCCGCCGGTCCGGTTGCGCAGAACCCACGCCGTTGTCCAGTTGAGCATCTGCGCCACCTTGGCATAGAACCCGTTCTGCACGTCGCCGGGCAGAGCATTGTCGAGCGCATCGATGTCGGCAAGCACCCCATCGACTTCGAAACCGTCACGCACGATCACATAGGCCCGGACGATATCCGGAGCCGACTGCCCCGTCAGATCGGCAAGACGGCTGACAAAGGTCGGTCCGCCCCGGTTGATGGCATCATTGGCAAGCTGCGTCGCAATGATTTCCCGGCGCAGACGATGCGTGCGGATTTCCTCGCCGTAGCCTTCCTTCATCTGCTTCGGGAAGTAATCGAGCAATCCCCGTTCCAGATAGGGATCATCCGGCAGGTTGCTGGCCAGCAATTGATCGGACAGCACGATCTTGGCGTAGGCGAGCAGGACACCGAGTTCGGCGCGGCTAAGCGCTATGCCATCAGCCTGCCTTTCGGCCAACGCCTTGTCATCCGGCAGCGTTTCTACCTTGCGGTTCAACAGCTTCCGGGCTTCCAGTTCGCTCATGAACCGCGACTGATAGGCAAGATCGGTCAACCCGCGCCGCTGCGCCAGCGACAGCGCCAGCGTCTGCAGATAATTGTTGCGCAGGACGAGATGCCCTACTTCGTCCGTCATCGATTCGAGCAGCGTATCGCGCTTGTCGCGCTGCAGTTTTCCCGAACGCATGGCCTGCGCGAGGGCAATCTTGATGTTGACCTCGACGTCGGAGGTGTTCACGCCGGCCGAATTATCGATGGCGTCGGAATTGCAGCGCCCACCGGCGAGACCGAACTCGATGCGCGCCTTTTGCGTCACGCCGAGATTGGCACCCTCGCCGATCACCTTGGCCCGCACATCAAGCCCGGTGATGCGGATGGCGTCATTGGCACGGTCGCCCACTTCGGCGTCCGTCTCGAAGCTGGAGCGGATATAAGTGCCGATGCCGCCGAACCACAGAAGATCGACCGGTGCTTTCAGGATGGCCGTCATGATTTCGAACGGCGTTGCCGTGGTCTTGGCAAGGCCGATCACCTTGGCGGCTTCCTTCGACAAAGTAATCGACTTCTGCGAACGGGAGAACACGCCGCCGCCCGCCGAAATCTTCGACTTGTCGTAGTCCTGCCAGCTCGAACGCGGCAGGTTGAACAGGCGCTGCCGCTCCTTCAGGCTGGCTTTGACGTCGGGCTCCGGATCAATGAAGATATCGCGGTGGTCAAACGCGGCAACGAGTTTCGTCTGCGGCGACAGCAGCATGCCATTGCCGAAGACGTCGCCGGACATGTCGCCGACGCCAACCGCCACAAACGGTACTTTTTGGATATCCGTGCCGATTTCGCGGAAATGCCGTTTCACGGCTTCCCAGGCACCGCGAGCGGTGATGCCCATCTTCTTGTGGTCGTAGCCGGCCGAACCACCCGACGCAAAGGCATCGTCCAGCCAGAAATCATGTGCCTGGCTGATGGCGTTGGCGGTGTCTGAGAACGTCGCCGTGCCCTTGTCGGCAGCCACGACGAAATAGGGATCGTCCCCGTCCAGCCGCAGGATATTCTCTGGCGGCACAACGGTTTCACCGTGCAGGTTATCGGTCACCGACAACAGCGTCGCGATGAAGGTGATGTAGGCGGAACGTCCCGCTTCAAAGATCACGTTGCGGTCGCCGCCCGTCGGCAGGCGCTTCGGATAGAACCCGCCCTTGGCGCCAACCGGCACGATGACGGCATTCTTGACCTGCTGTGCCTTGACGAGGCCCAGCACTTCCGTGCGGTAGTCCTGTGCCCGGTCCGACCAGCGAAGCCCGCCGCGCGCGACCGGACCAAAGCGCAGGTGGACACCCTCGACTTCGGGACCATAGACAAAGATTTCGCGATAGGGCCGCGGCTCCGGCAGATCATCGAGTGCGCGCGGGTCGAGCTTGAAGGCCAATGTCACACGCTCGCTGCCATCCTCTTCAGGCGCAAAGGCATTGGTGCGCAATGTCGATTCGATCAGATTGAGGAAACGGCGCAGGATACGGTCATCATCAAGGCTCGGCACACCCTGCAATGCCTCTTCAATGGCAGCGCGAATCGTTGCCTGTTTGCGGTGCGATTGCGTTGCGGCACCCTTTTTTGGATTGAGCCGCTGCTCGAACAGATCGAACAATTGCTTGGCAATCGCCGGGTAGCGGTTGAGCGCAATGGCGATGTAATCCTGCGAATAGGGAATACCGGCCTGTTGCAGATAACGGCCATAGGCGCGCAGGATGATGATCTGGCGTGCCGTCAACTGCCCGGTCAATGCGAGCGCATTGTAGCCGTCATTGTCGGAAGCGCCGCCCCATATGTTGCGGAACACATCTTCGAACAGGTCGCCATTGTCCCTCAGATCGATGGAAGACCCGGATGTGCTGACCAATTCCATGTCATGCACGAAAAGCGGGCTGCCATCGGCAGCAGGCAAGGCAAACGTCTGCTCGCTGATCACGCGGAAGCCCATGTTCTCGAGCAGCGGCACGCGCTGGGACAGGGCGACGGCCGAGCCGTAGTGATAGATTTTCAGCGACGCCGCATTGGCGCCATCGGTCCGGTGACGGTAGAAATCAACAAACAGCGGATTGGTCCGCGACAGTCCGGCAATCCGGCTGGCATCGATCAGCGCTTCATCCGGCGAAAAGTTTTCGCGGTAGGAATCGGGGAATACCGCGGCGAGCGACGAGAACTCCGCCAGGCCGCTGCGGTCGCCAACTTCGGCGACGGCGTCTTCCCAGGTGCGGACAATCGACCGGACGGTTTCTTCCAAAGCCTCGCGCTTGACCTTGGGGAAGTCATTCTCCGCATGGCCGATGATGAAGTGGACACGCGCCAGATTGCCTTCCGGAAATGCCGGATAATAGGCGGAAACATGTCCCTCATAGGTTGCCGCGAGATAGGAACCAACCTTTTCGCGCACGATGGAATCGTAACGTTCGCGCGGCACGTAGACGATGATGGACGCAAACCGGCCGAAAGGATCGATGCGCGGCAGGACACGCACACGCGGGCGCTCGCCCAGGGCCAGAATGATCTCGGCATTGCGGGTCAGTGTCTTGACGTCGATCTGGAAAAGATCGTCGCGCGGATAGCTTTCGAGTACCTTGATGAGCTGCTTGCCCGAGTGATCCTCGCGGTTGAATCCGAGGCGGCTGATGACACTTTCCGTCTTCGAGCGCAGATAGGGGATCTTCAGCACGGAACGCGTATAGGCCCCGGAGGTGAATAGGCCGACGAAGCGCAATTCGCCGCTCACCTTGCCATCGGCGTCATAGGTCTTGACGCCGATATAGTCCATGTAGCCGCGGCGATGCACCAGCGACTTGGTGTTCGCCTTGGTGACGATCAGCGGCTCGGGACCGGTGAGGAACGCAATGATCTGCGGCGTGGTCGTCACGCCCTGGTTGCCGCGCTTGAGCACGCGCACATCGGGATCACGCAGAATACCAAGCCCGGGTTTGCCCGACCGCTCCAGTTCGCCCTGGCTGCCGTCGCCCTGATAATCGTATTCGCGCACACCGAGGAAGGTGAAATTGTTGTCGCGCAGCCATTCGAGGAATTCGACCGCCTCTTCGGCGGCGGCTTTCTTCATCGGCGTCTTGCCGGTCTTGTAGGCTTCGATCGCATCGCCGAGACGCGCAACCATGGCGGCGCGGTCATTCACCGCTTCGCGCACCTGCTTGAGCACGAGATTGAGCGCTTCGACCATGATTTCACGCACGGGTGCATCCAGCGCCGGCACGTGAATCTGCATCACGGAGACGCGGGCTTCATCCTTGCCCGGCTTATCGGGTCCTGCAGCACCGATAACCGCGCCGCTTTTCCGGTCCACGTCCATCACCGGATGCAACACCAGATAGACCGAGCTAACCCGTTCGCTGATCTCACCCAGAACCGAGTCGAGCAGGAAGGGCATGTTATCATTGATCAGGGTGACAACCGTAACCGGTCTGCCATCGCGGGAGACGGTACTGCCATCGGAAAGGTCGATCAGGGGCTTTCCCGATTTGAACCGGCTCAGTGCATCCTCGGCAAGCCTGGCAGACGTTCTCAGCGCCCCTGCATCGTAGTCAGCAAGGTCTTCTGCCGGCGCCCGCGCAAACAGCAGTTCTTCAAACAAACCGGGTGCTTGCTTCTTTTCTTTCGTGGCTTTTGCTGTTTTTGATTTCAGGGCGGCTTTCGCGCCCGATTTTGTTGTTGAAGCCATCAGATTCTCTCCCTGAACAGGCATTTTGGCTCATCATAGCCACTGAAATTGCATTTTCGACTGCAAACTGCACGTCGGAGGTAAAATTCGCATGACATTTGGACCGGCTACAGTTCCACCAGATGGTCATCGAGCTCGTTGACGTTGTCGGGACCTGCCGGAAAGTGTGTTTCAAGCAATTGCCCCGCATGCCGAATGGCCTTGAGAAAGCCGGAGGCATGATCATCCAGCGCCGCATGGTTTGTCAGGATTGCGACAATGCCGTTCCATTCCTCCTGCGGCACACGCGCATTGATGCCCGCATCCGCCACGACTTCCGCATAATGCTCGGCCAGGGACACGAAGAGGAGAATGCCGGTGCGCTTTTCCGTCAGGTGAACATTGCGCGCCAGGAATTGCTGAACCGCGTTGAGGTGCGCGCGCTGATAGAGGATGCGCTTGGGCACGAACAGCATGCCAAGGCCCGGCACCAGCCGGATCAGCAGGATAGCGGTGAGAAACGCGGCGAGAATGGCCAGACCGAACAGCGGCAGTGAAATCGTGAACCAGTACCAGTGTGCCGCCAGTGCGACCACGACGGCTGCAATGAGGATGGCAACGGTGACCACAAAACCGGCGACGAAGAAATAGCTGTCGCTGCGGCGGGCGAGCACCGCGTAGATTTCGCCGCTGGTCCGGCTTTCCGCATCACGGATCGCCTCGGCGATGCGGGCGTGATCCTCGTCGCTCATCATTGACATGCTCTCTCCTACCAACTTCCCGAAGCGCCGCCGCCGCCGGACGAACCGCCCCCGCCGGAAAAGCCGCCGCCTCCGCCACCGCCGGAAGACCAACCGCCACCACCCGATGACCATCCTCCACCGGAACCGCCGCCCGAGGAGGATCGTGTATCGATGGTCATGCCAAGCCATTTGTAGCGGCCGGGCCCGATCTTCTGGCCGAAAACCGAAGCCATGATCGCCATGCCGAAACCACCGAAGAAGATTAGCACCCAGATCGAGATGAAAATCACCCCGAACCAGTCGATGTTGGAGGACTCCTTCTGGATATTCCGCTTTGCCCGTGCCTGGAGTTCGGCTGAATCGCCGGAGAGCACGGTCAATATATCGTCGACCCCGCGCGCAATCCCACCGGAATAGTCGCCCGAACGGAAGCCCGGAATAATGGCGTTCTCGATGATCAGCCGGGACAACAGATCCGTCAGCGTTCCTTCCAGCCCATAGCCGACCTCGATCCGCACCTTGCGGTCACTGGGAGCGACGACCAGAAGGACGCCGTTGTTTTCCTGCTTCTGGCCAAGCGCCCAGGCGCGATAAAGCCGGTTGGAATAGGGCTCGATCGCCTCTCCATCAAGGCTTGGAACCGTCACGACGACGACCTGGTCAGATGACTTCGCCTCGAATGCCGCCAGCTTCTGGGTGATGGCATCCCGCGTTGCCGCATCGATGACATTTGCGCCGTCGACCACGCGTCCCGTCAGGGCTGGCAGCGCAGCCGCAAAGGCACCGCCCAGCAACAGCCCAAGCAGAACCGGAATCAACAGCAGACCATGCGAAATCCGCATCAAGATGGGACGTCGCATCGTATTGACCGCGCTTTGGCGCATGGTGCGCATTCTGAAAGCCTAGAATTTGACTTGAGGCGTCTGCTTGGCGGAATCGTCGATGGTGAAGGTTTGATAGGGCTGGCTGCCGGTGTACCAGATCCACGTCCAGATGATCGTCGGCATGGTCCTCAGCGAGGTGTTATAAACGCGCACCGCCTCGATATAATCGCGGCGGGCAACGGCTATGCGGTTTTCCGTGCCTTCCAGCTGCGATTGCAATGCCAGGAAGTTCTGGTTGGATTTGAGGTCGGGATAGTTTTCGACAACCGCCAGAAGCCGCGACAGGGCACCGGTGAGATTGGCCTGATTGTCCTGGAAGGCCTTGAAGGTATTGGGGTCCTTCAGCGTATCGGGCGTCACCTGCACCGACGTCGCCTTGGCGCGTGCCTCGACCACGGATGTCAGCACGTCCTTTTCCTGAGCCGCATAACCTTTGACGGTTTCGACCAGATTCGGGATCAGGTCCGCGCGGCGCTGATACTGGTTGAGCACCTCGCTCCATGCGGCCTTGGCCTGCTCTTCATTGGTCGGAATTGTATTGAAGCCGCATGCGGAAAGCAGCGGCATGAGGATGGCAAGCGCCAGAACCGAAAAAACATTGCGTGGCAAAAAGCCTGACGACGACGCCATTTTCTGCATAAAACCCTCTCCTCAACACTCATTTTCCTGACCGGTTGGCCGTTTTGGAACGAAGCAGGCTGAGCGTAGCCATTTTTTGCTGCAAAAGGAACTGGCAAAGCGCTATGCTGCCTTGCAACAGGGATCAAGCGGAATCGCCATGGCTGCCAATGACAAAGAACGTCAGACTGTAACAGAATCGGCGCGGATTCTGGAACGCGTCAACCACGAGTCCAATGCCGGCAGCGGAACCGTGATCGACCGCACTGTTGCCAGAACCAAGGGGCATTTCACCGCGCAAGATGCCGATGCCAGCGATCCGATAGAAATCTGGGGGACACGCATCGGCCGGTTTCTGGGATTGCTTGTCTTGCTCGCCATGTTTATCTGGTTGATCAGTTCTGTTACCGGCAAAAGCTGAGTCTGCGCACTCATCCCGCTTTTCCGAACTCCTTTACGAGTATTCCCATGACCGGTTCTGTTGCTCCCTCCTCCAATGCTGTCATCGTCATTTCAAGCCACGTGGTGCGCGGTTCCGTTGGCAACCGTGCGGCGGTGTTTGCGCTTGAGACTCTCGGACATCCGGTCTGGGCAGTACCCACGGTCGTCTTGCCATGGCATCCGGGGCACGGGCCAGCCAAGCGCATTGTGCCGGAACCCCAGCAGTTCGACGATCTGATCACCGATCTGGAGCGCGCGCCGTGGCTGGGCGAGGTGCGCGCCATCATGACCGGGTATCTCGGCAATGCCGCGCAGGCGGCATCCGTCGCCCGCCTCGTCAAGAAGGTCAAAAGCCAGAACAAAGATGTGCTTTACCTCTGCGATCCTGTGATCGGCGACACGAAAGGCCTTTATGTTCCCGAAGCCACTGCCATCGGCATTCGCGATGAACTGATGCCTCTCGCCGATATCTCCACGCCCAACCGTTTCGAATTGGCCTGGCTCGCCGGAGCCGACCTTCCCGACAACAAGTCGATCATGCAAGCCGCGCTGCATGCCGGTCCCGGCACGATGCTGGTAACCTCGGCCCATCCGATGCTGGCTGGCGGCACGGGCAATCTTCTGGTCACCCATTCCTTCGCCATGCTGGCAGAGCACCGCCTTGTCACCGGCCCGACGAACGGGCTCGGCGACCTGACGTCGGCACTCTTCCTGGCGCGCATGCTGGCTGGCCTCGACCACGAGCAGATTTTGCAGCGGACCACCGCGTCGGTCTTTGAGATCATGGCGCGTTCGGCCAAGCGCGGCGCCGACGAATTGATGCTGGAAGCGGATGCTTCCAGCCTGTCCAGCCCGATGGCGATGATCCAGATGCGCCGCCTTACGCACCCGAGCAAAGGCATCCGGGCCTGACCTGCGCCGTTTCGACACGGGGCGTGGTTCCGCAATTCCGGTGACATGCCGTGAAATGGCCCTATTCTGGGGTCTCGCATTTCAGCATTGCGTCTACCGACACAAGACCAATTGATCTTCCCTTCAATCGGGATTAATGCACCATCATGACCATGCTTCCTGAGAGACTGCTCACCGGTTATCGCACCTTCATGGCGCAGCGTTATGCCAATGAAACCCTGCGCTACCGCCAGTTGGCCGAACAAGGCCAGACCCCTGAAACGCTGGTAATCGCCTGCTGCGACTCCCGCGCCGCCCCCGAAATCATTTTCGACACCAGCCCCGGCGAGATTTTCGTCATCCGCAATGTCGCCAATCTGGTGCCGCCCTATGAGCCTGACGGCGAGTACCACGCGACGTCGGCCGCGCTCGAATTTGCCGTGCAAAGCCTCAAGGTGAAAAATATCGTCGTTCTGGGGCATGGCCGTTGCGGCGGCATCAAGGCGGCGCTCGATACGGAAAGCAAGCCGCTTTCGCCCGGTGACTTCATCGGCAAATGGATGAGCCTCGTGGCCCCCGCCGCCGAAGCGGTCGCCGCCAACGAGCTGATGACCCCGTTCGAACGCCAGACCGCGCTGGAGCGCATTTCCATCCGTTACTCCCTGCGGAACCTGCGCAGCTTTCCCTGTGTCGATATCCTGGAAAAGAAGGGACGCCTCACGTTGCATGGCGCCTGGTTCGATATCTCGACAGGCGAGCTCTGGGTGATGAACCCTGAAACGGGGGATTTCCTGCGCCCGGACCCTGAACTGGTCGACCTGCAGCCGGGACAGTAGCCCATGCGGAAACTGGTGATCGCCGTCGCGCTGCTTTTCAGCCTCGTGGTGCCTTCGCTTGCCGGGGATGCACCAGAGATTCTTGTCGAGCGCTGGTACAAGGCGCTTGCAACGGTTGACCGGGCCGAATTCGCCGATCTTCTGACGGATGATGCCACAATTGTGCTGGAAGACCAGGAAGTCGAACTGAACAAAAGCGAATTCCTCGCTTCACTCACCGAATGGGAGAGTGCGGCAAAAGACACCAAGGTGAAGCATCGGCTTGAGGGGATGGAGAACGGCAGGATGACCATGCTCGTCTGCTACGAATTCCCCGAAAACACCACCTATACGCGTGAGATATTCAGCTTCCGCGATGGCAAGATCAGCGCCAGTGCCCAAGGCGCCATCGGTGAGACCTGTGAAGGCTTCTAAAAGCAAAAGGCCGGTGCGAACACACCGGCCTCTTGAACGTGATGGAGCGGAAGAAAGGCCTTATTTGCCGTCGATCTGCGCACCCATGATCGCGATCGCCTGCTGGTAAACCGTGGCGGCATTCCAACCCTGAATCGCCGCGAAATTCGGCTCGCCCTGCTGATAGCCGGCGCCCCGCTGCCAGCCATGACCAACCAGGAAATTTGCAGTGGAAGCCAGGGCATCGGCCTTGGAGCGCACCATGTCGATGTGACCGCTGCTATCACCATCGACACCGTACTTCAGCACGTTGGCGGGCATGAACTGGGTCTGGCCGATTTCGCCGTGCAAAGCACCGCGCGCATCGGGTGCCAGATCACCGTGATCGATCAGCTTCAAAGCCGCATAAAGCTGCTGGCGGAAATAGTCGCTGCGGCGGCAGTCATAGGCGAGCGTCGATACGGCGGACAGTGTGTGCTGGTCACCCATATAGGCGCCAAAGCCCGTTTCCATGCCCCAGATGGCAATGATCGGGCCGGCTGGCACGCCATAACGCTTTTCGATGCTGGCAAAGAGCGCCGCATTCTGCGCCTTCTGCTTTTTGCCGCGCGACACGATCGTCTGACCGCCGCGAACCTGCAGGAACTTTTCGAGCGAGTACTTGAAGCTCTTCTGATTGCGATCCAGCGCGATCGTCTTCGTGGAATAGGTCACGTTGTTGAGCGCGTTGAGGCCTTTGCTGCCGATCCCTTGCGACTGGGCTTCCTGCTTGAACTGCTGAACCCATGCCGGAAATCCGGCGGAGTTGTTGCCGCACTGGGCGGCGGCCTGCGCCGCACCCGCAGTCAGAAAAACCGCTGCGGCGACTCCTGCAAAAAACCTGGCTTTGGCAACAAATGCCATGGAAATCTCCTTAAAAGTTGAATCTTCTTTGAACCTATCTGCCATTTTTCTGATCCGCTGTCATCTGGCAGAATCCGGCGACATTTGGCGAAACCGCGCCAATTCCGTTTATTTTGACCCGGTTTCGGGCTTTTGGCGCTTCTTGAAGGCATTTTGAAGACAGTGAGCAAGTCCGGAAACGCCAGACTCGTCACAACCTAGAATTGCTACATACAACCTGATTCGGCGGCCGCTTTAGACGTATTGATAAGCAGCATCGCTCCGCTTTCATTGTAAAATAGCCGCAATTTTCCGGCCGAGCCGTATATATTTTTGTATATACATTAATTATTGACCACAGCGATTTTCATGCGTAAATTCGAATGGAATAACGAAAAGGCCAGGAGCAATTTGCGCAAACATGGCGTGGATTTCGAACTTGCAAAGCGATTTCAGTTCGGCACGGCTTTGGAAAGCTTGGACGATCGGGAAAATTACGCAGAAGAGCGAATCGTGGCGATAGGCTTCATCGGACATGCCCTTTTTACGCTTATTTATACCGAGCGTGGTGACCAGATCAGAGTTATCTCCTTGCGCAGATCAACAACCACCGAGATCAAAAGATATGCAACCGAATATGACTGAGAAACAACGCGCAGCACACAGGGCACGCATTCAAGCGGCGTTGGGTAAGATTACTCCCGAAGAAGATGCCGCGCTGACCAAGGCTGCGCTGGAGGATCCGGATACGGTGCTCATCACCGAATTGAGCAGGCGCAAGCCGGGCAGGCCGGTCGCGGATATCACCAAGACGCCGGTTTCCATCCGCCTCAGCCCCGATGTGCTCGATTATTTCCGTTCCGGCGGCCCTGGCTGGCAGAGCCGCATCGACGAGGCCTTGCGCGAAGCGGCAGGATTGAAAAAGCGCGCCTAATGCACTTGTCTTGACTTTGAGCCGCATTTCCTGTTTAAGCCGCCCATCAATCCGCGACGAGTTCCAAACTCCGAGCAGCCGACCGGGACCCCGCAAGGGTTCGACGATCCCGGAGGCCAACACCCGACAGCGCGATGCGCCCTCGGGTGCAATTTTGCTTTGAGCCGCATTTTAACTATGGGCTTTGGCGCGGAGGATGCTTACCTCTCGGGGAAACGGTTCCCGAAAGGATAAAGGAAAACGGATGTTTGAGAGCTTACAGGAACGACTAGGTTCGATTTTGAATGGCCTGACCGGCCGTGGCGCGTTGTCGGATGCCGACGTCGCGGCGGCTTTGCGCGAAGTGCGCCGGGCCCTCATCGAAGCTGACGTTGCCCTCGATGTTGTCCGCTCGTTCACGGACAAGGTTCGCGCCAAGGCGGTTGGCGCCGAAGTCCTGAAAAGTATCAAGCCGGGCCAGATGGTCGTCAAGATCGTCCATGACGAACTCGTTGACATGCTCGGCGCCGAAGGCGTCACCATCGATCTGAATGCCCCGGCGCCCGTCGTCATCATGATGGTCGGCCTGCAGGGCTCCGGTAAAACCACAACCACCGGCAAGATCGGCAAGCGCCTGACCGAACGGTCGAAGAAGAAGGTGCTGCTGGCGTCGCTCGACACGCGCCGTCCAGCCGCCCAGGAACAGCTGCGCCAGCTCGGCGTGCAGACCGGCGTCGACACGCTGCCGATCATCGCCGGCCAGACACCGGTCGAGATTGCCGCGCGCGCCGTGCAGGCTGCCAAGCTCGGCGGCCATGACGTTGTCATTCTCGATACCGCCGGCCGCACGCATATTGACGAGCCGCTGATGGTCGAAATGGCCGACATCAGGAAGAAGGCCAATCCGCATGAAATCCTGCTCGTCGCCGATGCGCTGACCGGTCAGGACGCCGTCAACCTCGCCCGCTCCTTTGACGAACGTGTCGGCATCACCGGTCTTGTCCTGACACGCATGGATGGTGACGGCCGCGGCGGCGCCGCGCTTTCGATGCGCGCCGTCACTGGCAAGCCGATCAAGCTGATTGCCACCGGCGAAAAGATGGATGCGCTGGAGGAATTCTACCCCCGCCGTATCGCCGACCGCATTCTCGGCATGGGCGACATCGTTTCGCTGGTCGAGAAGGCAGCCGAAAACATCGACGCGGAAAAAGCTGCGGCGATGGCCAAGAAGATGCAGTCCGGCAAGTTCGATCTCAATGATCTGGCGGACCAGATCGGCCAGATGCAGAAGCTTGGCGGCATGGGCGGCATCATGGGCATGATGCCCGGCATGGGCAAGATGAAGGATCAGATGGCCGCAGCCGGCCTTGATGATTCCATCTTCAAGCGCCAGCTCGCGATCATTTCCTCGATGACCGCCGCCGAGCGCACCAATCCGGATTTGCTCAAACATTCGCGCAAGCAGCGCATCGCCAAGGGCTCCGGCACCAATGCCGCCGACATCAACAAGCTTCTCAAAATGCACCGCCAGATGGCGGATATGATGAAGGCGATGGGCGGCAAGGGCAAAGGCGGCATCATGAAACAGATGATGGGCGGTCTTGGTGCCAAGATGGGTCTCGGCGGCATGGGTGGTATGGGCGGCATGCCTGACCTCTCGAAGATGGACCCGAAACAGCTTGAGGCCTTGCAGAAGCAGGCGGAAGCCGCAGGCTTCGGCAAGGGTGGTGGTCTTCCCGGTCTTCCGGGTGGCCTCGGTGGTGGTTTGGGCGGCGGCCTCCCGCGCTTGCCCGGCCTTGGTGGCGGGCTTCCCGGCCTGCCGAAGAAGAAGGGATAATCATGACGTCTTCCTCTCTGCCAAAAGAATTGCTCGAACTGCGTGCCTCCATCGACAATATCGATGCGGCGCTGATCCACATGCTGGCGGAACGTTTCCGCTGCACCAAAGCCGTGGGTGTGCTGAAGGCCAAAAACGGTCTCGCAGCCGCTGATCCCGCTCGCGAAAAACAACAGGTCGAACGTCTGCGCGCCCTCGCCCAGTCGGCCGACCTCGACCCGGATTTTGCCGAGAAGTTTCTCAACTTCATCGTCAAGGAAGTGATCAGACATCACGAAACAACTGCGGCCAAAGAAAACGCCGCGAACTAACCAACAGGAGAATACCCCATGTCACTGAAAATCCGCCTGGCACGTGCCGGCTCCAAGAAGCGCCCTTACTACCACATCGTCATTGCTGACGTTCGTGCCCCACGCGATGGCCGCTTCATCGAAACGGTTGGCGCATGGAACCCGATGCTTCCCAAGGACGGCGATCGCGTCAAGCTCGATGCTGACCGCATTCAGCATTGGATCGGCCACGGCGCGCAGCCAACCGACCGCGTTCTGCGCTTCCTCGATCAGGCTGGTATTGCCAAGCGCGACACGCGCAGCAACCCTGAAAAGGGTCTTCCGGGTAAGAAGGCTCAGGAACGCGTTGCCATGGCCAAGCAGGCCGAAGAAGACGCGAAGGCAAAGATTACCGCTGAAGCTGAAGCTGCAAAGGCCGCTGAAGAAGCCGCTAAGGCCGCTGCCGAAGCACCGGCTGAAGAAGCAGCTGCCAGCGAGTAAGCTTTACTGCATCGCCAAGACTGCAAAACGGGTGGCTCACGGCCGCCCGTTTTTGTTTTTGCTCTTGCAAAGAAAGAACACGACTTTAAAAAACAGCGAACGCCCGATACATCATTTACCCACCTCTTTGCCGTTTGACGGCAATCATCTCTCACGCATCACAACCAGCCACCACAGGGTGCTTGGATCAAGTATTACGCGGGTACATTCATGACCGTATATTCGATTTGGCCGACATTCGTGTGCCTCGCCCTACTGATGCTTTTGACATATCTTCCGGGCTTTGATCGGGCCGGCTTCAAATCAACGGCGGTTCGTGTGAATGCCATTGACGGTGTCCGCGGATTTCTCGCGCTGGGAGTGGCGATCCACCATTCCGTAATTTACTATCAGTTCGTCCGGTCGGGTATATGGCAGGTTCCCCCCTCACGATTCTACACGCTTATCGGACAGGTCAGTGTTGCATGTTTTTTCATGATAACTGGCTATTTATTCTGGGCGAAAATTGTCCGCTCAAAGGGACGTCTGGACTTTGCCGAGCTGATGAAGGGCAGATTTTTCAGACTTGCGCCCGTTTATTGCCTAGCAGTTTCTCTCGCTGTCGCAATTATCGTTTGGAAGTCCGGCGGTATCCTGAAGATGCCGCTGTCGCAATACCTTCTTCAGATCATCCAAAACATGGCCATCGGAATCTTTCCGTTCACCGGGATGAACAATGAGCCAAGTTCAGCAACAATTTTGGCAGGCGTTACGTGGACGCTGCAATATGAATGGCAGTTCTATTTTGCTTTGCCTGCCCTAGCCATCTTCGCCAGACAGGCGCACACCCACCTGCCTTTTGCGATCGTGACATTGTTGACGGCACTGCTTCTCGTTCTCATGGGCGGCAGTTCAACCCTGGTCTTTTACGTTTTCTTTGCCTGTGGAATGGTCAGCGCTTCGCTCGAGGTCTCCGGTTATCTGCTCAAGTTGCCAAAGTTTGTTTTATCCGTCCTGTGCACCGGATGCCTGATTGCCATTATATTGTTTTACGGCAGCGCTTACCGGCCGGAGGTAGCGTTGCTTCTCGGCCTCGCATTTTATTTTCTGATCAGCGGCGCAGATTTATTCGGATTCCTCATTGCAAAGCCTTGCGTCAGGCTCGGCGAAATCAGCTATGCGGTTTACATGATGCAGGGGCTGGTTCTGTATGCGCTGTTTGCCGTCCAGCCCTTCCGCGATTTTGCGATGGCGTCTGACCTCAACTTTTGGATTGCTATCCTCGGTGTTCTTGTCAGCTTGGTACTTTGGGCCCTGGCCGTTCATTTGTTTGTCGAACGCCCCGGCGTAGAATTGGGACGAGGAGAACACGAAGGGCATCACAATCCCGCATCCGCGCACGTCTAAATCCTGACGAAGGCCGGTCTTCGATCATTCTATCCCGGGGTTGACGTCAGCCCCTCCCACGCTGCCATAGCCGCATGTGCAGTTTTCACCAGCTGATCCAGCGTTGCCCCATCGCGGGCGGTGATCGACATCCCATGCTGTACGGTGGCGTAGAATTCGGCGATCTGCTGCAGATCGGCCTTTGGGGAAAGCTCACCTTCGCGCACCCCGCGTTCCAACCGCTCGCGCAAAAGCATCACATTCTCGAGGCGGCGCTCGCGCAAGAGAGAACACGGTGTGTCCGCACCCTCCTCACCATGCAACGCCCCCAACACGACCATGCATCCATGCGGCTGGCCGGGATGCGTATGCGAAATTGCGGTTTGCTTGAGAAAATCGGCAATACCTTCCTTTGCCGTCGCCGCTGTCGGCAAAGCGTTCTTGATACGTCGCCCCACCTGATCCGTGTAAAGTTCCACCGCCGCCCTGAACAGGCCAGCCTTGCTGCCGAAAGCCGCGTAAAGGCTTGGTGCATTGATCTGCATGGCCTCCGTCAGATCGCTCATGGAAGCGCTGTCATAGCCTTTCTGCCAGAAAACGCGCATCGCGCGTTCCAGTGCGGCATCACGGTCAAAGGCGCGGGGCCGGCCCTTCGGCAACATGGCAATCTCCTTTTGTAACAATCAATACATAAATCGCTTGACGCTTCGGTGCAAGAGTGGCAGTTATTTATGTATCAATCATTACATAAAGGAAAATCGATGCCTCGCCTCTCTCCTAAAGTTGCTTTCATCACCGGCGGAAGCCGCGGTATCGGCGCAGCCATTGCCCTTAAACTGGCCAAAGACGGTGCCGATATCGCCATCACCTACACCAGCGCCCCGGACAAGGCGGATGCGACGGTCAAGGCCATCGAGACGCTTGGACGCCGGGCAATCGCCATCAAGGCGGACAATCTCGATGCGAAGGCTGTCGAGAGTGCGGTGCATGAAGCCCACGCCAGACTTGGGCGGCTGGACATTCTTGTGAACAGCGCCGGGGTCTATACGATGGACACTGTCGATAAACTGGAACTGGAAGAGTTCGACCGGGTGATGTCGATTCATGTCCGCGCGAGTTTTGTGGCGGCAAAGGCAGCCGCGGCATTCATGCCTGCTGGCGGCCGCATCATCAGCATCGGCAGCAACCTGGCGGAAATCGTTCCCTTCCCGGGCCTGATTGCCTATTCGACCAGCAAGGCTGCTCTGATCGGCCTGACCAAGGCACTGGCGCGCGATCTCGGGCCGCGGGAGATTACCGCCAACATCGTCCATCCCGGCTCGACGGATACCGATATGAATCCTGCCGATGGCGATCATGCCGAAGGTCAGCGCGCCCGTATGGCCATTCCGCGCTTCGGCGAAGCCAGGGACATCGCTGGTCTGGTGGCCTTTCTTGCCGGTGAGGAAGGCCGTTTCATCAACGGCACGTCGCTGACGATCGACGGCGGCGCCAACACCTGATCGACGGGAACGGCCCCGGCCTTATTGCCTGGGCCGTTCTTACTGCTCGCCCTTGCGCACCAGGCGGCCTTCTTCGGCCTTGTGGAAGAATTGCGAACATACCAGCCAGCCCTTCAGCGGCCGCAGCAGGATGAGGCTGCCGAACAGGGTCAGGGGCAGTGTGGTGAACAGATGCACCCAGATTGAGACTTCGTAGGTCGTCTGCAGCCAGAGCGCGAACAGCATGGCTGGAACAGCCACGATGGTCATGGCAAAAAATGCAGGACCGTCTGCCGGATCGGCAAATGCATAGTCGAGCCCGCAAACCTCGCAGGAGGGAGCAAGCTTGAGAAATCCGTGGAACAGCCGCCCCTGTTGACATTGTGGACAGCGGCCGAGAATGCCGGTCTTCATCGGATTGTCGGTCGGGTGGTAGTGGCCTGTCTGTGACATGGCTGATGCCTTTCGAGTGAAGCCTCATTGTATGCTATTTTATATACATACACATACAATCTGCATACTATCTGAAAGAAATATACGGATTGTATGCGGGTAAACAAGCATGACGCTTTGTCACACGGAAGATTTGTCCTTGTTCTAATGACAGATCATGGGTAATTGTATGGTTCACTCCCATACAAAGAGTCCATCATGACCACCTGGAAACCCCGTATCGCCGCCAGTTCCCGCTACAAGCATCAGGGGATTGTCGATGCGCTGGTCGCAGACATTGGTTCCGGCATTCTCAAACCCGGCGATGCGCTGCCGCCGCAGCGCGCGATTGCAAAAGAGCTTGAAATCGATCTGACCACTGTCACACGGGCGATGACCGAAGCGCGCCGCCTCGACCTCATTGAAGCGAAAGTCGGGTCAGGCACGATCATAAAGGGTGCCCTGACACCGCCGGTCCAGGGCATGGCATCGCTTCTGACGGATCTCGACCTTACCATGATCATTCCGCCGCAGCCCCCGGAAGCGGATCTCCACAGTCACTTGATCCACGGTGTCAGTCATGTGCTCAACGGCGCGTCAAGCCATTTTCTCAGCTACCAGGAAAGCACGGGGACGGAAGCGGCGCGGGCCGCCGGGACAAAATGGCTGGCACCACGTTTTGGCGCAGCCCCGTCGGCCGATCGGCTGCTGGTGGCAGGAGGCGCCCAAAGCGCACTCTTTGCCATTTGCAGTCTTCTGGCCGGGCGCGGCTCCATCTGCACCGGAACCCTCACCTATCCCGGCCTGAAATCCGTGTGCGCGGCGCTCGATATTCCCCTGCACCCGCTCGCCATGGACAGGAACGGCATCATTCCCGATGTGTTCGAGAGTTGCTGCAGAACCCTGAAACCGAAGGCGATCTACCTCTGCCCGTCCATCGACAATCCGACGACAGTGACAATGCCGCTCTCGCGCCGGCAGATAATCGTCAGCATTGCCCAGCGCAATGACGTGATGATCATTGAGGATGACCCCTATGCGGAACTTCTCGATGCGTCGCTGCCGGCCATCGCCTCGATAGCGCCCGACATCACCTGGCACATCGCCACGCTGTCGAAATGTGTCACGCCGGCGCTGCGTGTCGCCTATGTGGTCTGTCCTTCCGCGCTGGATGTGCTGAAACTCGCATCCAGCCTGCGCGCCAGCAACCCCACCGCATCGCCACTGCTGATGGCCATCGCCACCGCCTGGATCAATGACAGCAGCCTTTACGGAATCGCCGCGGCCATTCGTGAGGAAAGCAGCGCCCGGCAGGCAATCGCACGGAAAGTGCTGAAGGACTGGCATTTTGCCGCCCATCCCGCCGGGCATCACCTGTGGCTCGATGTGCCGGTTCAGTGGAGTGCTGCGGAATTCTCCGCATTGGCCCGCCGGTCCGGCATCGGCATCGTCCCTGCTTCGGCCTTCAGCATAGCATCCACTCACCCCGAAGCGGTGCGGTTGTCACTGGGTGCGGCGCCGAACAGGCCGAGACTGGAGCAGGCACTGGTCCTGCTCGACCGACTGCTGCACGAGCCGCGTTTCGCAACCGGAATCCTTGTTTAAAGAAAGCTTCCCTGCGCCGTGATGGGGTGAAACACCGGTTGTCCGGATGTCTGGGCCGCAATCCGATGTTCGAGATCGAGAAGGAAACGTTTGCGCGGCTGGCCGCCGCCATAGCCGGTCAGCGATCCGTCCGCGCCAATGATCCGGTGACAGGGAACGACAACGGCGATGCGGTTCTGCCCGTTCGCTCCTCCCACAGCCCGGCTCGAATTCGGCCTGCCAAGCGCCTGCGCCATACCGCCATAGGTCCGCGTTTCGCCGTAGGGAATGGCGAGAAGCATCGACCATATCGTACGCTGAAACGGTGTGGCAGGCAAAAACAGCGGCGTCTCGAACCGCGTGAGCACGCCGTTGAAATAGGCGGTCATTTCCCTGTCGACCTGATCGAGATAGCGGTGCTCACCCGGTATGATCGTGTAGCGATAGCGCTGCTCCAGCTCGTTGAGCTCCGCGGGCAGCGCCGGCCGGTCGGCGAATTCCAGCAGAGACAGCCCCTCATCATTCGCCATGGCGATCATGGGGCCGATGGGTGTCTGTATATGCCTGTAGCGCAGCGTCTTTGTCACGATCCTCTCCCGACTCACCCGGGTGATTTTATCCGCCCGCGACTTGACCGCCACCCGTTTCTTGCCGAGCACCTTCGCCGACGATGTTGACCTTGGCTCCGGCCCGGCCAAGCGCCTGCAGAATATCGGCGGGAGGGGATGAATCCGTCACCAACTCGTCGAAACCGGTGAAATCGCAGACCTGAACGAGACCATGCCGGCCGAACTTGGAAGCGTCGGTTACCACAACCGAACGTCCGCCGCGCGACAGTACCATGCGCGCGAACTCGGCCTCTTCCAGATTATAGTCCATCAACCCGTGCGTCGCGTCGATGGCGCCGATGGAGATGATCGCATGGGCAACGTTGAACCGGCTGACAAAGTCGATGGCAAAAGCACCGAATGCCGCGCCATTGTCGCTGCGCAATTCGCCTCCCGCCATGAACACCTTGTTGCCGTTGACGGTCGCCAGCGTCCGGGCAATATCGGATGAATTGGTCACGACCGTCAGGTTACGGTGGTGCAGGAGTTCGCGCGCCAGAAAGCTGGTGGTCGTCCCCGTATCGAGCATGATCGAATCTCCGCCGCGGATCGTGCCCGCCACATGCCGGGCAATTGCCCGTTTGGCGCTGGCGTTCTCCCGCATACGCCGCTCGAACGGCGCTTCTCCCAGATGCTGCGGCAATCCCACGGCGCCGTGGGTGCGCACGATCACCCCTTCATCCGTCAGGGGTTTGACGTCGCGCCGGATCGTTTCAAGCGAGACACCCAGTCTTTGTGCGAGATCCGCAATCGAGATTGTGCCCTCGTCCTGCAGCACTCTGGCAATCTCGCCACGCCGTTTGGAACTCATCAAACACCTCTTCAATCCCGCAACTTCACGCGCTTTCCGAAAGTAATACCACATAAATTTTATGAAACAGTCATAAAAACCACAAAATCTCACAAATCTGGATTGACAACATCAGACATGCGGATGAGATTTGCTGCAGTGAGCGCCCAATCCGGGCCCTTGTTTTCTGGATTGCCCCATGCCGCAGACCCAGACCAGTGAAGCTCGAATTGCTGCCTTGCCGCTTTGGCATGGCAACATCCGCATATCGATGCTCAAGGGCGGGATCAGCAATGAGAGCTATGTCGTCGAGGATGATACCCGCAAATATGTGGTGCGCTTCGGCAAGGATTATCCCTTTCACCATGTCTTCCGCGACCGCGAAGCGATGACGGCAAAGGCGGCCCATCGCGCCGGTTTCGCGCCGGAACTTTTCCACGCGCAAGACGGCATCATGGTATCGGCGTTTCTCGGGGCGAAAACCTACGATTCCCAGGACGTGCGCACCAACATTGTGGGTGTTGCAGAGTTGATCCGGCGGTTTCACACGGCAATGCCCGAGCATGTCACCGGCCCCGGTTTCATGTTCTGGGTGTTCCACGTGATCCGCGATTATGCCCGCACCCTGAAGGACGGCAGGAGCCGCATGGCCGGCCACCTGGACGGCTACCTCGCCATAGCCACGGAGATGGAGGCGGCACAGATGCCCTTGCCGATCATCTTCAGCCACAATGACCTTTTGCCTGCCAATATCCTCGATGACGGCAAACGCCTCTGGCTGATCGACTTCGAATATGCCGGATTTTCCACGGCCATGTTCGATCTCGCCGGCATCGCCTCCAATGCGGGCCTGAGCGACGACGAATCGGACGTGCTTCTCACCGCCTATTTCGAGGCTGCGCCGGATTACACGCTGAAACGTGCCCATGCCGCCATGCAATGCGCCTCGCTGCTGCGCGAGGCGATGTGGGCGATGGTATCGGAATTGTATCTCAACGCACCCGGCGTCGACTACGTCGCCTATACCCACGAAAATCTGGAGCGGCTGGATCAGGCGCTCGACCGGTTTCGAACCACCTATGGAAACAGATCATGACCGTGCCCAGTCACGCCCAGATCGTCGTCATCGGCGGCGGCATCATCGGCTGCTCCACCGCCTATCATCTCGCCAAAGATCACAAGGCCGATGTCGTTCTGCTCGAACAGGGGCAACTCACGTCAGGCTCCACCTGGCACGCGGCGGGCCTGGTCGGTCAGTTGCGCTCCTCCGCATCGATCACACGCGTCCTGAAATACTCCGTCGATCTCTATAAGCGCCTCGACGAAGAAACCGGTCTGGCAACGGGCTGGAAAATGACCGGCTGCCTGCGCCTTGCCACCAATCCGGACCGGTGGACCGAGTTCCGCCGGCTGGCGACGACCGCCGGCAGCTTCGGCATGGAGATGCACCTGCTTTCGCCTGCGGAGGTCAAGGCCATGTGGCCGCTGATGCGGGTCGACGATCTGGTGGGCGCAAGCTGGTTGCCGACAGACGGGCAGGCAAGCCCGTCCGACATCACCCAGTCGCTGGCGCGGGGCGCCCGCATGAACGGCGCGAAACTCATCGAAAACATCCGCGTGACCGGATTCGAGATGGACGGCGAACGCATCGTCAAGGTCAAGACGGACCAGGGTGACATTGCCTGTGAAAAGGTGGTCAATTGTGCCGGCCAATGGGCACGCCAGGTTGGGGCGATGGCAGGGATCAATGTGCCGCTGCAGCCCGTCAAGCACCAGTACATCATCACGGAAAAGATCGATGGCCTGTCCTCCAACGCGCCGACAATCCGCGATCCCGATCGGCGTACCTATTTTAAGGAGGAGGTGGGTGGGCTGGTCATGGGCGGTTATGAGCCCAATCCGCAGGGCTGGGTGACCGGCGATGTGCCGGAGGACTGGCAGTTCCGCCTGTTCGACGACGATTTCGATCATTTCGAGCAGCATATGCTGCAGGCCATCGAACGTATTCCGGCGCTCGAAACCGTCGGCGTCAAACAGATGATCAATGGCCCCGAGAGTTTCACGCCGGACGGCAATTTCATCCTTGGCCGGGCTCCGGAATGCTCCAACATGTTTGTCGGCGCAGGCTTCAACGCCTTCGGCATCGCCTCGGGCGGCGGTGCCGGTTGGGTCCTCGCGCAGTGGGTCGTCGATGGCGAAGCGCCTCTCGATCTGTGGACCGTCGACATCAGGCGCTTTTCCAATCTGCATCGCGACCGTGAATGGGTCCGGGACCGCACGCTGGAGGCCTATGGCAAGCATTACACGATCGGCTTCCCGCACGAAGAATATACGTCAGGGCGGCCAGCCATCGTCTCGCCGCTCTACAAGCGCCTGCAGGAGCATGGCGCGGTCTTTGGTTCAAAGCTAGGATGGGAGCGGCCCAACTGGTTTGCCCCGGCAGGAACAGAGCCCGTTGATGTCTATTCCATGGGCCGGCAGAACTGGTTTGACCAGGTCGGCAAGGAACATGCGCTGGTGCGTGAAAACGTCGGCATTTTCGACCAGTCGTCATTTGCCAAATATGAACTGACGGGCAAGGACGCGTTAAAGGCACTGGGCTACATCTGCGCCAATGATGTCGCCAAGCCTGTCGGGCGCCTGACCTATACACAACTTCTCAACACGCGCGGCGGCATTGAGTGTGATCTCACGATCGCGCGGCTTGCCGAAGACAAGTTCTATATCGTCACTGGCACCGGTTTCCGCACCCATGACTTTGCCTGGATCAGGGAGCATATCGGCGAAGGGCTGGAGGCGCGTCTCACCGATATCACCGAGCATTTCGGCACGCTTTCCCTGATGGGGCCAAAGGCGCGGGATGTTCTCGCCCGTGTCACGGATACCGATGTCGGCAACAGCGCCTTCCCCTTCGGTCACGTCAGGGAAATCACCATTGCCGGAGCAACGGTCCGCGCCCTGCGCGTCACCTATGTCGGCGAACTCGGCTGGGAACTGCACATCCCGATTGCCGCGACCGGCGCCGTCTTCGATGCCCTGATGCAGGCCGGTGCCGATTTCGGTATCAAGCCGGTCGGATACCGGGCATTGGAATCCCTGCGGCTGGAAAAGGGTTACCGTGCCTGGGGCGCCGACATCACGCCCAATGACTCGCCTTTCGAGGCTGGACTGGGCTGGGCCGTCAAATTGCGCAAGGATACGGAATTTCTCGGCCGGAAGGCCAGCGAGGCCATTCAGGCAGCACCACTCAAGAAGCGCTTCGTTGGTTTTACCGTTACGAGCGAGGACGCGGTTCTCCTCGGGCGCGAAACAATCCTGCGCAACGGCGAGGCGGTCGGGTACCTGACCAGCGGCGGCTTTGGCTATACGCTCGGCAAGGCCATCGGCTTCGGCTATGTGCGCCATGCCGAGGGTGTCACGGATGACTTTCTGACCGGGGGAACCTATGAACTTGTCGTCGCCAATGAGCGCTTTCCCGCCGCGATCCATCTCGAGCCGCTCTATGATCCGCACAACGCAAAAGTGAAGGCGTGAAGCGTCCGGCGCCCCGTCAGACAAGCCCGCTGAAACAGCAGAAAATCAGCGCCCTGCGGCATAATTTCCGGGGGGTTGACTTTCCCCGTAGAGGGGACCAAATGGCAGCACGCAGCTGATATATTTTCAACCGCGTATCACCAAACCGGAGTCTATCTCTTATGCCCAGCGACGACAGTTACAGTCGATTGTTTGCGCCGTCATCGGCGATCGTGGCCTGATTTCAAGAGATCAGCTCGCCCCGATCAGCCATGACGGCGGATCGACGGAAAGGCGAGCTAAAATGAACGACCTTCGCTTAAACCAGGATGCAGCCAATGCTGATTTGGCAACGGCATCCAATGTGGCTGAACAGCTTGCGTCCATGCAGGCTGCTGATGCTGTCGAATTGCTCAATGAGCTCGATGTCGAGGATGCAGTCGGCATTCTGGCAGAAATGCCGCGGGATCACGCGGTTCTGATTCTGGATCAGCCGGAACTCCATTCGTCCGCCGAGATTATCACCGCGCTTCCCCCCGTTATTGCGCGGGAATTGCTCGATGCCATGTCGGCAGACCGCGTGACGGATATTTTCCAGCAGTTCGACGACGAAACCCGCATTCGTCTTGCCGCCAGCCTCGGCCAGGAAACCAAGGCAGCACTGCGCAAACTCCTGCATTACCCGCCCCATACGGCCGGCAGCCTGATGACGACGGAATTCGTCAGCGTTCCCGCCAACTGGAGCGTCGCTGCAACGCTTCAGCACATTCGTGAGGTGGAACGCTCGCGCGAAACGATCTATGCGATCTATGTGACCGATCCGAAGACCAAGGGTCTGCGGCGCGCCGTCGCCTTGCGCCGCCTGATCACCAGCGAACCGAACGACTCCATCATGAGTGTCGGCCGCGACGTGGCACCGGTCACGGTTGGTCCGCTCACCGATCAGGAAGACGTGGCCCGGCTGTTCCGCAAGCACGATCTGCTCGCCGTTCCCGTGGTGAATGACGACAATCACATCATCGGCATCGTGACCGTCGATGATGTGATCGACGCCATGACCCAGGAAATGACCGAGGATACCCTGAAATTCGGTGGTATGGAGGCGCTCAACAAGCCCTACATGCAGATCGGGTTCGTCCAGATGCTGCGCAAGCGCGCCGGCTGGCTCGGCGTGCTGTTTCTCAGCGAAATGCTGACGGCCAGCGCCATGCAGTATTTCGAGGGCGAACTGGAAAAGGCTGTGGTTCTCACCCTGTTCATTCCTTTGATCATGAGTTCGGGCGGCAATTCCGGCTCCCAGGCCACATCCCTGCTGATCCGTGCCTTAGCATTGCAGGAACTGCGTCTGAAGGATTGGTGGCGCGTTGCGCTGCGGGAACTGCCGACCGGCCTGGCGCTTGGGTCTTTCCTCGGCCTGATCGGTGTTATCCGCATCACCACATGGCAGATGGCTGGTCTTTATGATTACGGCCCGCACTGGATGCTGATTGCAGCGACCGTCGGCGCCGCCCTGATCGGCATCGTGACCTTCGGCTCGCTTGTCGGCTCCATGCTGCCCTTCATCCTGCAGAAGATCGGATTCGACCCTGCCAGTGCCTCCGCACCCTTCGTGGCCACGCTGGTCGATGTGACCGGGCTGGTGATCTATTTCTCGATTGCGCTGGTCTTTCTTTCCGGCACCCTTCTTTGACCAATCGCGCGGCAAATTCCCGGATTTGCCGCGCGCGGGACCGCCCGAGAACCGTTACATCCGCATAGCTGTAATGCAGACAGCGGCCATCCAAACGCGCATCCCCCCTTTCGCATTTGCGAAAAAACATGTAAAGAGCGCGCAAATGCAAAGCGGCGCCAGCATGTGTGCGTCCTCAATCCTCCAAAAGAGAAACTCATGAAACTGCGCAACATCGCGATCATCGCACACGTTGACCATGGCAAAACCACGCTTGTCGACGAACTTCTGAAACAGTCCGGCAATTTCCGTGACAACCAGCGCGTTGCCGAACGCATGATGGATTCGAACGACATCGAAAAGGAACGCGGGATCACCATTCTCGCCAAGGCCACTTCGGTTGTCTGGAAGGACGCACGCATCAACATCGTCGATACGCCCGGCCACGCCGACTTCGGCGGCGAAGTCGAACGTATCCTCAGCATGGTCGACGGCGCGATCGTTCTCGTTGACGCTGCCGAAGGCCCGATGCCCCAGACCAAATTCGTGGTCGGCAAGGCCCTCAAGGTTGGCCTGCGCCCGATCGTTGCGATCAACAAGATCGACCGCCCGGATGCGCGTTACGAGGAAGTCGTCAACGAGGTCTTCGATCTCTTTGCCGCTCTGGATGCCACCGACGAACAGCTCGACTTCCCGATCCTCTACGGTTCAGGCCGCAATGGCTGGATGGCACGCAACCCGGAAGGTCCGCAGGACCAGGGTCTGTCCGCCCTCTTCGACATGGTTCTCGAACATGTGCCAGCGCCAACCGTCGGCGAAGGCCCGTTCAAGATGATCGGCACGATTCTCGAAGCCGATCCTTTCCTTGGCCGCATCATCACCGGCCGCATCCATTCCGGCACGGTCAAGTCGAACCAGCAGGTCAAGGTCCTGCACGGCGACGGCACCCAGCTTGAAACCGGCCGCATCTCCAAGATCCTCGCATTCCGCGGTCTTGAGCGCCAGCCGATCGATGAAGCCCATGCGGGCGACATCGTGGCCATTGCCGGCCTGCAGAAGGGCACGGTTGCCGATACATTCTGCGCGACGGAAGTCACCGAGCCGCTGCATGCGCAGCCGATTGATCCGCCGACAGTGACCATGTCCTTCATCGTCAACGATTCTCCGCTGGCCGGCACCGAAGGCGACAAGGTTACCAGCCGCGTCATCCGCGACCGCCTCCTCAAGGAAGCTGAAGGCAATGTTGCGCTGAAGGTCGAGGAATCCGGCGACAAGGATTCGTTCTTCGTATCGGGCCGCGGCGAATTGCAGCTCGCCGTTCTCATCGAGAACATGCGCCGCGAAGGTTTCGAGCTTGGCGTATCGCGTCCGCGCGTCGTCATGCAGAAGGACGAGAACGGCAACATGCTCGAGCCCATCGAGGAAGTGCTGATCGACGTCGACGAGGAATATTCCGGCACGGTCGTGCAGAAGATGTCCGAGCGCAAGGCCGAAATGGTCGAGCTGCGTCCATCCGGCGGCAATCGCGTCCGCATGGTTTTTTACGCGCCGACCCGCGGCCTCATCGGCTATCAGTCGGAACTTCTGACCGATACACGCGGTACGGCGATCATGAACCGCCTGTTCCGCGCCTATGAGCCCTTCAAGGGTGAAATCTCCGGCCGCAACAACGGCGTTCTGATCTCCAATGACCAGGGTGAATCCGTTGCCTTCGCCATGTGGAACCTTGAAGATCGCGGCCCGATGGTTATCGAAGCCGGCGTCAAGGTCTATGCCGGCATGATCATCGGCATCCACTCGCGCGACAACGACCTGGAAGTGAACGTGCTCAAGGGCAAGAAGCTCACCAACATCCGCGCTGCCGGCAAGGATGAAGCCGTCAAGCTGACACCGCCGATCCGCATGACGCTGGAACGCGCCCTGTCGTGGATTCAGGATGACGAATTGGTGGAAGTCACGCCGAAGTCCATCCGCCTGCGCAAGCTCTACCTCGATCCAAACGAACGCAAGCGTTTTGAAAAGAGCAACAAGACAGCCGGCGCCGCATAAGGCGAAGATGTGACAGCTTAATAATCAGAGAAAGCGGCGATTTTCGCCGCTTTTTCTTTTTGGTGCACGACACGAAAAATCGTTTTGAAAGCCAGTTGCGAAGTCCCGGTGCCCGGGTCTATGGTTAAGAAACCATGAACACCCATGTGACCGAGATCAGACGTGCAGAACTGGCCGATGCGGGCGCAATTTCCGCCGTGCATCTGGCTGCCTGGCAAGGTGCCTATACGGGTATCATTCCGCATCGTTCGCTCAATACCATGCTGCATCGCCGCGGTGCGGACTGGTGGGCAAGAGCCATTCGCCGCTCCACGCAAATTCTCGTCGCCGACATTGGCGGCGTTGTCGCCGGCTATGCCACACTGGGCCCCAACCGGGCGCGGCAGCTGCCGCAGAAAGGCGAAGTCTACGAACTCTATATCCGTCCCGAGTATCAGGGACTGGGTCTTGGAACACGGCTCCTGGGCGCCTCGCGCCGCAGCCTCATCGATCAGGGGCTGAAGGGCATGGTCGTCTGGGCGCTTGAGGACAATGATCTTGCGGTCAGCTTCTATGCCAGCGCAGGCGGCAAGGACGTGGCCGAAGGCGTCGAATGTTTCGAAGGCAAGACACTGAAGAAAATCGCCTTCGTCTGGAATTGATCACCGGAAATGCTTCCTCCCACCCGCGAAGCGGCGGGTCCTCCCGTCATTTCGAAGTGCACTATTTGTTGTGCTGCCCGCCATTGCATGGCCTTGCCGGCGCTTATTTCGGTCAATTCAGCCTGCTCCCGCGTTTTCGGGACGTAGATATGCGATGCAATTCTTGCGCCAGGCCGTAAAAATCTTTACAGCACTCCCAAACCAACAAGGACTCTGAAAATATGCGCATTGATGCCATTTCGGTCGGCAATAATCCTCCTGAAGATGTCAACGTAATCATCGAGGTTCCAGTCGGCGGCCAGCCGATCAAATACGAACTCGACAAGGATTCCGGCGCCCTGTTTGTCGACCGGTTCCTGCACACCCCGATGACCTATCCCGGCAATTACGGTTTCGTGCCGCACACCCTGTCGGATGATGGCGATCCGATTGACGTTCTGATCTGCAACACCCGCGCCCTGATGCCCACGAGCGTGATCAACGTGCGCCCCATTGGTGTTCTGGTTATGGAAGACAACAAGGGCCAGGATGAAAAGATCATCGCCGTGCCGTCGCCGCACCTGACACTGCGTTACGAGAAGGTCCACAACTACACGGACCTGCCCGACATCACCCTGAAGCAGATCCAGCATTTCTTCGAACACTACAAGGATCTGGAACCCGGCAAGTGGGTGAAGATCGGTGACTGGGGCGATGAAGATGCGGCCCGCAAGCTGATCACCGAAGCCATCGAGCGTCACAACGCCAAGAAGGCCTGATTTATTCCTCGGGCGATCCAAGTGCGGCCAGCTTCATTGCCAGCGCCTCGGGATCGCCCGAAATCATTACCTGCTTCAGCCGCGATGTGGCGCCTGCGCCAATGCAAACATCCCGTGCTGCAATGCCAAGCCATTTTGCCAGCAGCTTTTCCAGCGCCGCATTGGCCTTTCCATCTTCCGGCACTGCCCGCACGCGCGCTTTCAGATGCGCTCTGCCGTCATCCGTTGCTTCAACACCTTCCACCGCGTCTTTGGCTGACTTTGGCGTCAACCGGACAAAGAGCGTGATGCCATCGCGCTCTTTGCGAAAGAAGCCCGCGTGCAAAGCCAAGGCGCTGACTTAAAACAGCGCTGGCGCAATCGTCGTTGCGAGAAACCGCTGAAGGAAGAAAATGATCAGCAGGAGGATGATCGGTGAGATATCGATGCCGCCCAGATCAGGAATGAACCTGCGTATGGGGCGCAGCGCCGGTTCCGTCACGCGATACAGAAACTCACCAATCGAAGCGACAAAGTGATTGCTTGTATTGATCACGTTGAACGCATAGAGCCATGAGAAAATTGCGCTGGCAATGATGACGTAGGAATAAAGCGTTAGCGCCAGATTGATGGTTTCGAGAAGGGCGAGCATGGGTTTCTCCTGATAATCACGACATGTAGCGATTGGCGTGCTTTCGAGCAAGAGGCAGCAGCTCTCTTGGAGTTGCGTTTGGACTTGCGGTCCCAGCCATGGCTGACGCCAGCAGCGCTGTTACCAGGCAATCACCCGGAAGGTTCTTCCCGGCAAGGACTGAATGCTCAATCCCCCAAGCGTGATTTTGGGCCGGTTGATCCGGCCCATTTTTTCACCCTGCTCAAACGATATAATAATTCATATTTATTGATCCCCCTTCGTCCGGATTTGTTCTAGAAGAGGTTTCCAGATTCCGGAGCCTTTCATCGCAATGTCCCTCCCAGAAATGAATGCGGCGCATGATCGCTATGCCGCCTTTCGCCATTCATCCTTCACGCGATACTGGCTGGCACGCTTTTTCGGCTCCTTTGCCATCCAGATCATCAGCGTGTCCGTCGGCTGGCAGATTTACGATCTGACGCGCGATCCCTTTGATCTGGGCCTCGTCGGGCTCGTCCAGTTCGCCCCATCACTGCTGCTGGTTCTCGTCACCGGTGCCGCCGCAGACCGGTTTGGCCGCCGCTTCATCATGGGGCTTGCACTGGGTGCGGAAGTGATCTGCGCGGCGCTGCTGTTGCTGCTGACCCTCACCCACACGTTCACCCCGCTCACCGTCTTTGCCATTCTCGCCGGCTTCGGCGTGGGGCGCGCCTTTCTTGGACCGGCTTCCGCCTCGCTGGTCGTCAATCTGGTGCCAACCGAAGTATTTTCGAACGCCGTATCATGGAACTCTTCCGCCTGGCAGATCGCCACGATTGTGGGCCCAGTGGCCGGCGGCCTGCTCTACGGCCTGTCGCCCGCCATTGCCTACGGCATCGCGACGGTCCTGCTGGCTGCCGCCACGATCTGCATTTTCTCCATCCCAAAACCCGCCCAGCATACGCTTACCGAGAAAAAATCGCTTCAGACGCTGCTGGCAGGCTTTCACTACATCTGGAAAGAGAAAGTCGTTCTCGGCGCGATTTCGCTCGATCTGTTTGCCGTCCTGCTCGGCGGTGCCGTGGCGCTTCTGCCGGTCTATGCCCGCGATATCCTGCAGCTTGGCCCCTGGGGGCTTGGAATGTTGCGGGCAGCGCCGGGCATCGGCGCCATTCTGACTGCGCTCTGGCTGGCCGGCCATCCCATTCGCGACCATGCCGGCATGATCATGTTCCTGTTTGTCGCGCTGTTCGGCTTGCTCACCGTCATGTTCGGGGTATCCAACCTCGCATGGCTCTCCATCGCCCTGCTGGCCCTGATGGGCGCGGCTGACATGATCAGCGTCTACATCCGGGAAACCCTCCTGCAACTCTGGACACCAGACCACGTCCGCGGCCGCGTCAATGCGGTCAACATGGTCTTTGTCGGCGCGTCCAACGAGTTGGGTGAGTTCCGCGCCGGTATCATGGCATCGCTGATCGGCACGATCCCTGCCGTCGTCTTCGGCGGTGTCGGCACGATTGCCGTCGCGGGCCTGTGGGCTTACCGGTTCCCGCAATTGCGCAAGGCACGCAACCTGCAGGGCCGGACATAGACGGCCTAAGCCGGAACCGGCGCGCCGAAGATCGTGCCAAGGAAGCGCTGGAGCCAGGCTTTCAGCACCGCGTCATAGACCAGTCGGCCTTCCAGATGCTGGCGGCCGTGCTGGGCATTGTTCATGGTGAAGCGTTCCGAGCCACGCACCACCCAGCGCTGCATCATGGCGCGGGTCAGTTCCGCATGAAACTGCACCCCCCAGGCATTTTCGCCGTAGCGGAAAGCCTGGTTGTGGTAGGCCTTGGCCGTTGCCAGAAGCGTGGCGCTGCGCGGCAGGTCAAAGCCCTCGCGGTGAAAATGATACACCATGGGTGGCCAGTCCATCAGAGCCTTGCCGGCCTCGGTGGCTTCGAGTTCATACCAGCCGATTTCCACCAGTCCTTCCGGATGCGGACCGACCGTGCCGCCAAGATGCTTGGCGAGCATCTGCGCACCAAGGCAAATGCCAAGAAATGGCTTGTTTTCCGCAAGCGGCACGGACAGCCAGTCGGTTTCCCGGTCAACGAATTCATCGGGGTCGTTGGCGCTCATGGGGCCGCCAAAGATGACAGCGCCCGCATGGTCCTCCAGCGTCTCGGGCAGCTCATCGCCAAGCGGCGGGCGGCGGATATCGAGATCAAAGCCGGATTGCAGCAGCAACTGGCCGACGCGGCCGGGGCTTGAACGTTCCTGATGCAGTACCGTGAGGATTTTCGGGCGTTTCACTTGCCTGTTCTCCATCCAGCCTGTCTGGAACATGCTTCTGATCCTATTCCTCTTGCACCGCCTGCTTGGCGCGATGGGCTGCCTTCTGCTTCATCGTGACCCGGTCACGGGACGAGACCCCGATCAGTTCCGCAACCCGCCAGACAACATTTTCTTCCAGCTCATGCGCGGATCCATCGGCGAAAACCACGTCCCACATCAGTTCAATGAAGTGAATTCGAGCCGCTTCGTCAAGATTGCGTTTGAGCACGCTGGTAAAGCTGTAGAGATCGACGGCTTCCTGATCCGCCTGCTCACTGTCCTCGAGCAGACGCTTCAAGGCTTCGCCTTTGAGCCCGTAGGCTTCGGAAATCAGCTGTGACAGGCGCTTGCGTTCCACCTTGCGCCGCTCGCCATCCGCATCCATGACATGAAACATCAGCGCGGCCGCCGCAAGGCGCGGATCATTCCTGGAAAAATGGCCTTTCCCGCTTTCGCCTGAAGGCAAAGCTTTGAAGAAGGTGACAAGGCGGTCCAGCATCAATAAAGATCTCTCAGCGTTGTTATCAATGAGCCGAATCAACTGATAGCTTGGCTGACACGGCCCTGCCATTGTGCATCTTGCCGCAAAGACCGCTATTGAAATTAATGTGTTAGGATCGACACACCGGAGCATTTCCGGCCACGCCGACCGGAAAAAGCTCTAGAAAAGACGGAACTTCTTGTTGGGCCGGTCTTCCTCGTCTTCAGCCAGCACACCCGGGTCATCCGGCACCGGAATGACCAGTTTTTCTTCCTCACGCTGCATAGCAGCAGGCGCCGTTTCCGTCAAAGACGGCAGGACGGACGCAATGCGTTCATGGGCATGCGGCTCTTCCGGTTTTGCCGCCACGGGCTTCACCGCAGGCTCTACGGGTACAATTTCCGCGTCCACAATATCGGCATCCGCTTCAACGACACGTGCCGCCGGTTTTTCGGCAGATACCACCACGGACTTCGCCGGGATCAATGGCTCTGCGGCCTCGCGCCCGGGCGGAGACTGGACGGGTTTGGCTGCCAGCGCGCTGTCAAAATCATCGCGTGCATCGACTACCGTTCCCAATTGCTCAACGGGAACCTTCCACTCGAACGCATTCAGCTTGCCGGTGACCGGCGAAGCGGGAGCCCAGCGCTCCGAAACGTAGCCGTCAGCGGTCCAGGCGGGATCGCGGGGCGCTTTGACGGCCCGTGACAGCCACTGGCGCACGCGGCCCTGATCGCCCGTCTGCGCCTCTTCGATATCGGCCAGCAGCAGATAGGCACTTTCGCGCGGCGCCGTGCGCAACACGGTCTCGGCGGCCTCGCGCGCTTCCTTCAACTCGCCGGCGGCCAGCGCCGCATGGGCTATGGCGAGGTTCGATTCCGCATGGTGCGGATAGAGCGAAGCCAGATGGCGGGCGCGTTTCAGACGATCGAACACGGAATCTCCCAGGCGCGCATGCACGTAGGTTTCCGCCACTTCCGGGTGTGGCTGCTTCTTCCACACATGCTCCAGAATTTTCGAACCCTTGCGCAGATCGGCCTGCTGGAACAGCACTTTTGCTGCGATAATGGCGGCCGGGATCAGATCGGGCGCAAGCTTGTTCGCCTCGATGGCAATGGGTTTCGATCCGACCGGATCACTTTCGAACGTGTCGAGCGCCTTGGCGGTCAGAAGAACGGCACGTTCCCGCTTTGCCGTATCCTTGTCGATCTGCTTGGTGGCTTTCTGGCTCTCCAGCAATTCCAGCGCACCATCCCAATCGCCATGGGCGGTTTTTTGGCCAAGGGCCGCCGTAGAGGCCCATTCGACGTTGGGTGCCAGAAGCGCTGCTTGTTCGGCATATTGCAGCGACGCATCCCGCGCACCAAGGCGTTGCGCTTCGAGATAAAGCCCGCGCAGGCCGAGCAGCTTGGTCTCCGGGTCATCCAGCATCGCCTGGAATTTTGCCCTGGCATCGTCCGAACGGCCTTCCAGCATGGCAGCCTGCGCGTCCAGAAGCTTGATCAGCGGCTCCTGATCGACGTTAAGGAGTTTTTCTGCCTGTTTGATCATGCGCCGGGCCGTTTGCCCGTCCCCCGCACCCGCTGCAATCAGACCGGTGGACAGGGATTGATAGCCGCGATCACGCTTGCGGGCCCGGAAATGGCGGCGCAGGGCATAAGGCGAGCCAATAACGCTCTTGATGATCCACCAGACCAGCATGACAGCGGCTACAAGCGCCACGATGGCGGACGCGGCCACCATGAGGCTGACCTTGTGCTGCATCCCGGCAAAGGTGACGACGAGATCGCCGGGCCGGTCGGCGAGCCATGCAAAACCAAACCCCAGCACCAGAACGACGACAAGGAAGGACAGAACTTTGATCATGGTCATCTTCCCTTACTGCGCCGTCGCCGGCGTCTTCATGCCGGTCAATGCATTGGAGAGCGCCTTGGAAACGATCTCGCCTGCCTTCTGACGGGCGCGCATTGCATTGGCGAAATCGGTCGAGACGGCTTTGGCCGATTCGGGCAGCTTGTCCCATTCGGCAATGGCCGCAGGCAGATCACCGCCATTGAGATACGCCTCTATGCGCGCGGTGATGGCAGCAACGCCTTCACCCTCGACAAGGCCCACAGGGCGCGATTCCACCAGCGCGCTGGCGCTTGCCCATAGCCGGTCGACAATACCCGCATTGGGATCAACCGTTCGCGTCGTCGCAATGATTTTTGTTGCCACGTCGCCGAACTGGCTCGCCAGCATGCTGACGGTCGGAACACCAGCCGAAGCGGCATTACGCAACCCCTCGGCGTCAGCCGAGGCCGGCGCGACAGCAAGATATGTGTCGAGTTCCGCCGCAAAAGGCCCGCCCCGGTCAATCGCCGACTTCAGGCCGGTAGCGGCGATAGCCAGTGCCATGGTGTTCTGGCCGGCATTGTCCTGCACCCTGGTTTCCAGCGCATTGAGCCGCGTTTGCAAGGCTGCTGATGTCTGTGCCTCCCCCGCGAGTGCGCCGGCGGCTTGCTCTGCCTTCTGCTGACTGGCGGTCAGTTGCGTTTCGAGCGATGCGATACGCGCATCGATAGCACTGGTGTCAACAGAACCACCTGTGCCTGCGGCCTTAGTTTGGGCATCCGCCAGATTTTGCTTCAGGGCTTTTACGTCGGCGGCAATGCCAGACACTTGACCCAGGGCCTGCTTGGCATTTTCCACGGCGCCGTTCAATGCAACCTGTGCACCTTCATCGAGACTGGGCTTCGCCGGAGCGGCGGTGCGCAATTCGGCAATCTGTTGCTCCACAGTTGAAAGGTCGGCTTTGGGCGATGGCAATATGCCAGCCCATTGCAGCGCGGCCGCACCAAGCAAGGCCACCACGCCGCCGATGAGTCCGGCCGTCAAACGTCCAAGCGGATCACCCGTCTTGGGCGGCACGGCCGCAGATGCAGGAGCCGCTGGTGTTGACGCTTCGCCAGATGGCGACCGGCCGAACGACGTGCCCTGTTGCAATGTCTCTTCTGCCTTCACCTTTTCAGCGCTGGCTGTGGAAGCCGCTTCTACCGGCTCGTCTTTCCGCGGCTGTGGCTTGGCATCCGTCTTCGGGCTGAAGCCGACCGGCTCCGGCGGTGGCACATTCGCACCGGCCGGGGCACTTTTCACAATATCCGATGGCTCCAGTTCTATCGTCACAGGCTTCCGGGCTGACTTGGAATGACGGGGAACGGATGATTTGGCCATGGACACTCTCTTCAGAACAATTGGGTTGACTGAAACCCCAAGCTAGCAGGGAAGTTCCGCTTCGGAAACGTCATGCAGCGACGAATGCCATTCACCTATCGTCCTGCATCTCTTCCAGGAGGTCAAACAGTGCGCCTTCATCCGGCCTGCGGGCGATCCTGACCGACGGTTTGTTGAAGCCCTTGAGATCATCGGCAATACGCTGAGACAGGCATAAAAAGAGCGTATTATCAAAGAGATGCGTCAATCCGGCGGCTTCGGCTAGAGTTGACAGGACGCCTGCACTCATGCGCGAATACAGCAGACAGCAATCAATATTTCTTGAGCCGAGCGTTTTGCTCAGAAACTCAGTTGTATAACTGACTGAAATTGTGTCGTAGACCGATATGGTAGCGCAACGGAACCCTGCTTTCGCCACGGCGCGCTCAAAGCCCGGCGACCTCACCTGACCAGTCAGATAAAGCAGGGAGTCATTTGAACACAGCTCTTCAATGATCGTTTCCGCCAGCGATTCTCCATCGCCATCGCCCGTTGTCACCGTCTCAAAGCCGCGGGCACGTGCCGCATCCGCGGTTGCCTCACCCACGGTGAAACAGGGCAATTGGAGATACGGCGCAAGCAACGCTTCGCTCGCGTGGACCAGCGCATTGGCGCTTGTCGCGACAAACGCATTGAACGTGCCTTCAGGCACGGCCGGGTTCAGGGGAACAATTTCCGTGAGCGGCAGCAGCATGGGTACATAGCCCTGCACGCGCAGCCGGTCGGCGGTTCTGGTCGCAGCTGGCAGGGGCCGTGTAACCAGAACAGTTTTTTCCATCAGAGCCAATCCGTAAAGAAATGCGCTCCAGCCTTTGCCCTGACGCGGGCAGCCGCATCCCGCCCGATGGCGGCTGCATCCGCCACATCGCCCTCGCCGGTCACTTCATGCGCTTCCGAACCATCCGGCAGCAGGATCATGCCGTGGAAGCTCAGGGTGTTGCCGGAAATCGTCGCAAGACCGGCGATGGGTGTGCGGCAGGAACCATCGAGTGTACCGAGGAACGCGCGTTCACAGGCCAGCGCCGTCGAGGTTGCAAAATGATTGAGCGGCGCGACCAGCGCGTCAATTCGCGCATCGCCGATTCGGGTTTCCAGCGTGATCGCCCCCTGTCCGGGTGCTGGTGGAAAGCTTGCCACGTCCATCAGGGCGGTCGCCACATCGCCAAGACCAAGGCGGCGCAAACCCGCATAGGCCAGGAAAGTGGCATCCACATCACCATCGGCCAGCTTGCGCAGGCGCGTTTCCACATTGCCGCGAAAGTTCACAACCTTCAGATCCGGCCGCGATTTGAGAATCAAGGCCTGGCGCCGCAGCGAGGCGGAGCCGACAACCGCGCCCAAAGGCAATTCCGCCAGCGTTTTCACGGTACGGCCGATGAAGGCATCGCGCGGATCTTCGCGCTCCAGAAAAACCGAGAGATGCAGCCCCTCTGGCAGGAAAGTCGGCATATCCTTGGACGAATGCACGGCCAGATCAATGCGGCCATCCGCCAGCTGCTCTTCGATTTCAAGGGTGAACAGCCCCTTGCCGCCAACCTCCGACAGCGGACGATCCTGAATCCGGTCGCCGCTGGTCGAAATCACCACGATCTCGATGTCGTCTTCGCGCAGGCCATGGGCTTTAACCAGCCGATCACACGTCTCACGGGCTTGTGCGAGTGCAAGCGCACTCCCACGTGTACCGATCTTGAGCGTTTTTGTTTGCATTAGTCGCAGTCCGTGTTACGCGAGTTTGAATTATCCGGCCCTAACTAACGGGCTTTTGTGCAACGGGCAATGCGGCGAAGGATGTCAGGGTCATCGATGCGGGTTTTGGGCATAGAAACAAGCTGTGACGAAACGGCTGCTGCGGTCGTTGAGCGCGATCACAACGGTCACGGACGGATTCTCTCCAACGTGGTTCTGAGCCAGATTGACGACCATGCGCCCTATGGCGGCGTCGTGCCGGAGATTGCCGCGCGTGCCCATGTGGAAGTGCTCGACCGGCTGATCGGACAGGCGCTGCATGAGGCCCACATGACCCTGGATGAGGTTGATGCGGTGGCAGCAACCGCTGGTCCCGGCCTGATCGGCGGGCTGATCGTCGGCCTCATGACCGGCAAGGCCATTGCCATGGCCGCGCAAAAGCCGTTTTACGCCATCAATCATCTCGAAGGTCATGCCCTGACCCCCCGTCTGACCGACCAGATCGATTTTCCCTATCTGCTTCTCCTTGTTTCCGGCGGCCATACCCAGATGGTGCTGGTCAAGGGCCTCGGCGATTATGAACGGCTTGGCACGACCATCGACGATGCCCTCGGCGAAGCCTTTGACAAAACAGCAAAACTGCTTGGCTTGCCCTATCCCGGCGGTCCCGAAGTGGAAAAGGCGGCACAATCCGGCGATTCCAGCCGCTTTTCCCTGCCAAGGCCGCTCAAGGGCGAGGAGCGGCTCGACTTCTCCTTCTCCGGCCTGAAGACGGCCGTGCGCCAACTGGCAACCACGCTGGAACCGCTGTCGCAGACGGATGTGAACGATATCTGCGCCGCGTTTCAGGCGGCCGTTGCCGATACGCTGAGTGACCGCGTATCGCGCTCGCTTGCCCGTTTCCGCGCCAGATTTCCTGATGTGAAGGAACCCGCGCTGGTCGTCGCCGGTGGTGTTGCCGCCAACAAGGTCCTGCGGACCTGCCTGCAGGACCTGTGCTCCGGCAACGGCTTCCGCTTCATTGCGCCGCCTATGGCGCTGTGCACCGACAATGCGGCGATGATCGCCTGGGCCGGGGTGGAACGGGCCGGGCATATGGCCGCTGATTCGCTCGATATCGCGCCGCGTTCGCGCTGGCCGCTGGACATGCAATCCGCTCCTCTGATCGGTGCCGGGCGCCGGGGAGCCAAGGCATGAGTTCCAGACATCACGTTGCAGTCCTCGGCGGAGGTGCCTGGGGCACGGCTCTTGGCGCCATGGCAGCGCACAATGGACATGATGTGCGCCTTTACGCCCGCGACGCCGCCATCGTTCATTCCATCAATACGCTTCACCGCAATGAAACCTACCTGCCGGGCATTGACCTGCCAGCGCCATTGACTGCCAGCACAGACGCAGCGAGCGTTCTTTCGGGCAGCGATTTCATTCTTTGCGTCATTCCGGCGCAGGCCATGGCGGGCGCTCTCGAGGAGTTGAAGCCCCTGATCCCGAGGGCAGTGCCGCTGATCATCTGCGCCAAGGGCATTGATCGCAAACGCGGGCTGCTGATGTCCAGTCTGGTCAGGGAAATCATCCCGGATCAACTGATCGCGGCGTTGTCCGGGCCCAGCTTTGCCAGCGATGTCGCCCGCGGCCTGCCAACCGCCGTAACCGTTGCTGCCGAAAGTCAGGCCGTGGCAGACCGCATTGCGCTGGCCCTTTCGGGTCCGACATTTCGCTGTTACTCAACGGACGACCTTGTCGGCGTCGAGATCGGCGGCTCCCTGAAAAACGTGCTTGCCATTGCCGCCGGTGCGGCCATTGGCCGGGGTTTTGGCGCCAGCGCGCAGGCGGCGCTTGTCACGCGCGGATTTGTCGAATTGCGGCGGGTGGGTCATGCACTGGGTGCCCGGCCGGAGACGATCATGGGCCTGTCCGGCCTCGGCGATCTGCTGCTCTCCTGTTCGACCTCCCAGTCACGAAACTATTCCTACGGCCTGGCCCTCGGCCGGGGCGATGACCTAACCGGCAGGCCGCTGGCGGAAGGCGTGGCGACGGCGGCTATTGCCGCGGAGCTGGTCGCCCGGCACTCCATCGAAGCTCCCATCATCGAAGCGGTTGCTCGCATTCTGGACCGCAGTATTACCATTGACGAGGCGGTCGAAGCTCTGCTTGCAAGACCACTGAAAAACGAAGATTAGAAATCTGATTGTCCGTATCGGAGAAACCGAATGCTCTACGCTCTACTTTGCAACGACAAGCCCGGCCATCTGCAGGTGCGTCTCGATACCCGCGCCGCGCATCTTGACTATCTCAATGGCCTTGGCGACCGCCTGAAATTCGCAGGGCCTTTCCTCGGGGAAGATTCCAAGCCCAACGGCAGTCTGGTTGTGATCGAAGCTTCTGATGTCGCCGGTGCCCGGGAAATCGCCGCAAACGACCCCTATGCGAAGGCTGGTCTGTTTGCATCGGTCGATATCCGCCCATGGAATTGGGCTATCAAGAATCCAGACAGCAAATAGGTTCAAACATGGCATTCTGGCTTTTCAAATCCGAACCCGATGCATGGTCCTGGGAGAAACAGAAGGAAGCGGGCGCCAAGGGTACCGAATGGACCGGCGTGCGCAACTATCTCGCGCGCAACAATATGCGCGCCATGCAATTGGGCGATAAGGGTTTCTTCTACCATTCCAATGAAGGTCTCGAAGTCGTCGGCATCGTCGAGGTCTGCGCGCTGGTGCATCATGATTCGACCACGGACGATCCCCGCTGGGAGTGCGTTGACATCCGTGCGGTCAGGGACGTGCCGAAACCGGTGACGCTCAAGGACGTCAAGGCAAACCCCAAGCTGGAAAAAATGGCCCTCGTCACCTCGATGCGCCTTTCCGTGCAGCCGGTTACTCCGGACGAATGGGAGGAAGTCTGCCGTATGGCCGGGCTTGTTCCCGCGCCCCAATGATCGCCCGTCATGGATGAGCAGGCGCTTGATCCCAACAGCGAACGCTACCGGCGCTTTGTTCGGGCGAATACCACGCTGCAGGCGCCGCCACATGTGCCGGAGATAAATCTGTATCTGGCCGATGAAGCCCATGATCTCTGGCACAAGACGGAGGAGGAACTGGCGACCATTGGCCTGCCGCCACCGTTCTGGGCATTTGCCTGGGCTGGCGGCCAGGGCGTTGCACGTTACGTTCTCGATCATCCTGATACGGTGAAGAACAGGACCGTTCTCGATTTCGCTTCCGGTTCCGGTCTTGTCGGCATCGCCGCTGCAATGGCCGGTGCGGCACGTGTCACCTCCTGCGACATCGACCCCTTTACCCGCCCGGCCATCCTTCTCAATGCCGATGCCAACCGCGTCGCGGTCGAAACCCTCATTCACGACCTGATCGATACGGACCATGATTGGGACGTCGTCCTGGCCGGCGACGTCTTCTATGAAAAGCCGCTGGCGGACCGGCTCGTCCCATGGTTCACCGCGCTCGCCGCGCGCGGGGCAACCGTGATTGTCGGCGATCCCGGCCGCTCATATTTCCCGAAAAACCTGCTGGAAGAACTGGCGGTCTATGCGGTGCCGGTCACGCGCATTCTCGAAGATTCGGAAGTGAAACGCACCACTGTCTGGCGATTCCGCCGCTAGCAGCGCTCTAGCGCAAGACCCGGATAACCGTTTCTCGTGACAGAAATGGCAGCAACCGGTCCATATCCCGCCGGTTCAGGGCGATGCAGCCTTCCGTATGGGTATAACCGGGCCGCGCCAGATGAAAGAAGATGGCACTGCCGCGGGAACGCCGCCTTGGCCTGATGTTCCAGTCCATGACGATGCAGACGTCATAGAGATCGTCCTTGCGCCACATGGTTTCATGGCTGGCGTCGTAGGGAATGCGTACCTTGCGATTGTAATTGCGGTCATCACCCACCTCGCACCAGCCGTCGATGCGGCGCAATGCGTGCAAGTTGAGGCCAGTCGGCGCGATCACCCGTTTGTCGGGGCGTTTGAAGCCATAGAGCAGCCGCATGCGCGCCAATGGCGTTCCCCCGTCGCCCTCGCGTTTGAAGGCGGTGATCCCGCCCTTTCCCAGGGCGCAATGCAAAACCATCTGGCCAGCGATCAATTGCCCGCGGCTGCGGTGGCCGGGTTTGCGGCGAACATCGATCATTTTCAACGCAGTGCGACTCATACTTGCCTCATAAAAAGCATTTTTATGTCAGACTGATGCGCCGCATAAGCAATATCAAGCCAGTCCTCTTTCTTTCCGGAACAATTCGACTTAAATTCCAACCACTTCTTTGCACGGGCGGGAAACCATATGACAGCACGCACCATTCTTATCGTCGATGATGATACTGATCTTCGCGCCATCCTGGTCGAGCAGCTGAGCCTCTATGAAGAGTTCCAGATCATCGAGGAAGACAATGCGACCAAGGGTATCCAGTCCGCGCGCAACGGCGTCGTCGATCTCCTGATCATGGATGTGGGCCTTCCCGACATGGACGGGCGGGAAGCGGTCAAGCTTCTGCGCAAAGGCGGGTTCAAGGCACCCGTGATCATGCTCACGGGCCACGACACTGATTCGGATACGATCCTCGGCCTCGAATCAGGCGCCAACGACTATGTCACCAAGCCATTCCGCTTTGCCGTGCTGCTGGCACGCATCCGCGCGCAATTGCGCCAGCACGAACAGAGCGAGGACGCGACCTTCGTTGTCGGCCCGTACACTTTCAAACCCGGCCAGAAAATGCTGATCGACGCCAAGGGCGGCAAGATCAGGCTGACGGAAAAGGAAGTCGCGATTATCAAGTATCTTTACCGTGCCGGCGGCAAGGTCATCACCCGTGACGTGCTGCTGGAAGAGGTCTGGGGCTACAATTCCGGTGTGACGACCCACACGCTGGAGACCCACGTCTACCGGTTGCGACAAAAAATCGAGCACGACCCGTCGAATTCAAGCATACTTGTTACCGAAAGCGGGGGATACAAACTCATTCCTTGATGCCGATCAGGTCAATCTAGGTATATGTCTGTTCTTACATGGCAATTGAAGATGATATTCGCATTCTGGAAACAGTGGGACTGTTCGGGACATTCACCCGCGACCAGTTGCGTCTGCTTGCCTTTGGGACAGAACGCCTCGTCCTGAGGGAAGGCCGCGAGCTCTACCGCGAAGGCCAGTCCGCCGACTGCGCCTATGTGATCGATCGGGGAACCATTTCGCTGTTCCGCGAAGGCCAGTCCGGGCGTGTCGTGCTCAAGAGTGTGGGCCCAGGCGCGGTTCTCGGCGAAATGGCGATCATTGCCCAGACCAAGCGCCTCACCAGCGCCATGGCGGACACGGAAACCGAAGTCATCCGGCTCAATCGCTCGCTGTTCCGGCGTATTCTTGAGGAGTACCCGGAAATTGCCGCCGCACTCCATACCCAGATTTCCGCAGATCTGAGCGAGATGATCGCGGCAATCAGCCGATATGAGCATCTGTTCGGCAGCCAGTAACGGCCCAAGCAATCTTTAATCCAGATTGAACCGGGCAATGACCGGCACGTGATCGGACGGACGGTCCCAGCCGCGCGCTTCGCGCAGGACGGTGATGCTGGCAAGATCATTTTCCAGATCCGGTGACCCCCAGATGTGATCGAGACGGCGACCACGATCAGCCGCAGCCCAATCAGCGGCGCGGTAGCTCCACCACGTATAGATCTTTTCGTGCGGCGGAATGTAATGGCGCATCAGATCGCTCCAGCCGCCGTTCTTGCGCAGGGCCTCGAAGGTTTCCGTCTCGATCGGCGTATGGCTGACCACTTTCAGCAGTTGCTTGTGCGACCACACGTCGGTTTCGAGCGGTGCAATGTTCAGATCACCCACGAGCAACGAGGCATGGCCATCACCATAAACGGCATTCATCGCCTTCATTTCTTCGAGAAAGCCGAGCTTGTGCGCGAATTTCGGATTGATGACCGGATCCGGTTCGTCACCGCCCGCAGGCACATAGAAATTATGGATGCGCAGCCGCTTCGATCCGGCCGTGACAATCGTGCTCAGATGACGGCAATCGGCAATGTTGCAGAAACCCACCCGCGCCGGCTCCGACAACGGCCGGCGTGAGAGCGTGGCAACGCCGTGATATCCCTTCTGGCCGCTGATCTCGATATGTTCATAGCCGGCCATATGGAAGGCCTCGCGCGGAAAGAGATCATCGGGACATTTCGTCTCCTGCAGACACAGAACGTCCGGCTGGTGATCCCGCAGGAATTGCAGGACCAGATCAAGACGCAGGCGCACGGAATTGATGTTCCAGGTGGCAACGGAGAAAGGCATGGGGAAGGAATCTCGCGATAGAATGGATTGACGCGAGACTAGACCATCTCTGCTGCGATTGAAAATCGAAAGGCCGCTCGTCCACACGCGATTGGTGCAACGATGCGGCCCTGGGAACGGTGAACGCGGTCAGCGCTTCATGGCGATGCGCGTGTAGTCGATTGTGAACATGTCCTTGGCGAACTTCACGTCCTTGCGGACATTGGTGATCATGACCGTCGTATCAAGGCCCTGCGCATCGGTGATCGTCCACTGGCGCAGCTCATAGGTCTTCGGATCGAACATCATCTTGATGGTCGAGTTGCCGAAGACAGATTTGTCGCCGAGGACGATCGTGGTCATGTCGGGCTCTTCCTTCACGGATTTCACCCGGTCGCCGGTCAGGTCGATCTGGTCGGCGAGGAGCAGCTTCAACGGTGTCTTCGACAGGGGATAGAGATCCCATGTGTCGAGCTTGCGGTTGTTGATCACGACGGATTCACCGTCGGAAATAACACGGATCGGCGATGGCTTGTTGTAGGTGAAGCGAATCTTGCCTGGACGTTCGATATAGAACGTGCCTTCGGTTTGCTCACCGCGCGGACCGAACTGAACAAAGTCACCGGTCATCGTCTTCACGCTGGAAAACTGGTTGGCGATCTGCTGGGCGCCATTGATGGCGGCAGGTGCCGCCTGAGCGTTTGCCTGTCCGGAAATGCCAGTCGCGCCAAGAAGCAGCCCCATGCCAACCACGGAAGCCGCAGCACATGTCCGGGCAAAGGTGCCAATCGTGCGAAACGAAGCTTTGGTCGTTGTCATGGTGTTATGTCTCCTGTCTTATTCTCTTGCTGTATACCCGGTCAGTTTGACCTGACTATGGCCGAGAAACGGCGGGAAACCGCAACTTGTTCCTCAAATTCGTGACGCATCGGCATACACGTCGGTTACGTAACGCTGGATCATGCCGTTATGTAGTCATTCATTGCGCCCGTTACAGGACGCGCAGGCGAAAATGCTACGTAACGGCGCTTAAAAATCATCGTCCTGTGTCGGCACGAGAATGTCGCGCTTGCCCGCATGGTTGGCAGGGCCGACGATGCCCTCCTGCTCCATGCGCTCGATGATCGAGGCCGCCCTGTTGTAACCGATGCCGAGGCGGCGCTGGATATAACTGGTGGACGCCTTCTTGTCGCGCAGCACCACGGCAACAGCCTGATCGTAAGGATCATCCGAATCTTCCAGATTGGATGTCCCGGCCGGGCCACCGCCCATATCGTCTTCGTCGTCCTCTTCCGTGATCGCATCGAGATATTCGGGGACGCCCTGCAGTTTCAGATGATTGACGATCTTTTCCACTTCGTCGTCACCGACAAACGGTCCGTGCACGCGCTGGATACGCCCGCCGCCCGCCATGTAGAGCATGTCGCCCATGCCGAGCAGCTGTTCGCCGCCCTGCTCACCCAGAATGGTGCGCGAATCGATCTTGGATGTGACCTGGAAGGAAATGCGGGTCGGAAAGTTCGCCTTGATCGTGCCGGTAATGACGTCGACCGACGGACGCTGTGTCGCCATGATCACGTGAATACCGGCTGCACGCGCCATTTGCGCCAGACGCTGCACCGCACCTTCGATATCCTTGCCCGCGACCATCATCAGATCGGCCATCTCGTCGATGATCACGACGATGTAAGGCATGGGCTGCAGATCGAGTTCTTCCGTCTCGTAAACCGCCTCGCCCGTTGCCCGGTCGAAGCCGGTCTGCACGGTCCGGGCAATCCGCTCGCCCTTCTTCTGCGCCTGTTCAACCCGCTGGTTGAAGCCGTCGATGTTGCGCACGCCGACCTTGGACATCTTGCGGTAGCGGTCTTCCATCTCCTTGACGGTCCATTTCAGCGCTACGACGGCCTTCTTCGGATCGGTCACGACGGGCGTGAGCAGATGCGGAATGCCGTCATAGATCGACAGCTCCAGCATCTTCGGATCGATCATGATCAGGCGGCACTGTTCCGGGGTCATGCGGTAAAGCAGCGACAGGATCATGGTGTTGATGGCAACGGATTTACCCGAGCCGGTAGTACCTGCAACGAGCAGATGCGGCATCTTCGCCAGATCGGCGATGACCGCCTCGCCATTGATGGTCTTGCCCAACGCCAGCGCCAGTTTGGTCTTGGTCTGCTCAAAATCCCGGCTGGCCAGCAATTCCCGCAGAAAGACCATTTCGCGGGTCTGGTTCGGCAGTTCGATACCGATGGCATTGCGGCCCGGCACGACGGCAACACGCGCTGCAATGGCACTCATCGAGCGGGCAATGTCATCGGCCAGCGTGATGACACGTGACGACTTGATGCCCGGAGCCGGTTCCAGCTCATACAGCGTTACGACGGGACCCGGGCGCACATGGATGATTTCACCCCTGACGCCAAAATCTTCAAGCACGCCTTCCAGCAGCCGTGCATTCTGCTCAAGCGCTTCCTTCGAAAGGCTTGGGTTGCGGACAACGTTCTTCGGTTCGCTGAGGAAATGCAGCGGCGGCATTTCAAATTCGTCGGATTTGATCAGGGATGTCTGGGCTTCGCGCTGCACGCGCGCGCCGGTCCGGGGTGCCGGGGCTGGCGTGGCGATCCGCGCCTTGCCGCCGGGTATTGCTGTCGGGCGCGCGGGCGCTGCCTGCGGCGCCCAATCGTCCACCTCATCGTCTTCGCTGAAAGCGATCGGATCGTAGTCATCGGGTTCGTGTCCGAAACCGTCATTGCCGATGTCGATTGACGGCGCCTCAATGCGTGGCGCTTCGTCATAAAAACCTGGCTCGCGGCGTGCCCCGTTCTGCCGCGCAACAGGGGCATCGGCGAAGAGATCGTCATCATTGTGCCGTGCCGCCGCACTGCGCGCACTGCTGTAAAGCCCGGCGCTGCGCCCGAACAGACGGCGGAAGAGCGCCTTGATGCTGAGGAACCAGTGGGTCAATGCGCCAAGCGCCAGCCAGCGGCCGCCTTCGCTTTCCTCGTCATCCTCGTCCTCGTCGTCAAAGTCCTCTTCCTGCGCCACATGACGGCCGGACTTCTTGGCGACGACCGGCTCGCTGTCGCGATAGGTCAGCCCGCAGGCAAAGCCGAACACCCACAGCGTCGGCAAAGCGAGAACGGCGACCAGGATCATGGCCAGACCGCCGCGCGGAAATGTTCCGGTGAAGATCGCCGGGATTTTGAGAACCATGTCGCCAAAAACACCACCCAGGCCGATGGGCATCGGCCAGCTTGCGGGAATGGTGAAACAGCCGGCAATGGCCGCCGCCATCAGCGATGCGCCGAACCAGGCAATCGCCCGCCGCGGCAAACGGTCGACGCCACGGCCGGTCAGCATCAGACCACCCCAGAACAGGGCCGGCATGAGCGCGACAACCGTCGAAAGGCCGAAGAACTGCATGCCGAGGTCGGCAAAGACCGCGCCGGCATAGCCAAGGGCATTACGAACCGGATTGGAAGTGGCGTGGCTGAAGCTCGGATCGATCACGTTCCATGTCGCAAGACTGCCAATGGCAAAGGCAACGAAACAAAACAGCGCCAATCCCCAGACAATCTGGATCTGTCTGCGGAAAAGGGTCGTCAACCCGTGCCGGTTTTCTTCGATCGCATAGGAGGCTGAATATCCTTGACGCATGAAATCTCGCCCTAAGTAAACGCACGCACGGCGGTCGTGAGTAACCGCAGATTCGATTCCCACGTTACGGCGCGGATGGTTAAGGGGGCATTAACCATGGCGAGCCCGAGCGAAATTACATTGGCGGAGTTGCCATCCCGGGTTCGACAAGCTTGCCAGCCGCAACAAAAAAGGCCCGGAAAACCGGGCCCTTTTCAGTTCCTGTCAAAAGCCGTCCATTAATTGTGGTAGGCCGCTTCACCGTGGGAGGTGAGGTCGAGACCGATGGATTCGGCTTCAGCGGTCGGACGCAGGCCAACAACGACATCGACGATCTTGTAGAGGATCAGCGAACCGATGCCGCTCCAGACCAGCGTGACAAGCACGGCCTTGATCTGCACGAACACCTGCGCGCCCATGGTAACGCCTTCCGCATAACCGACGCCGCCAAGCGCCGTGCTGGTGAAGAAGCCGGTGCCGATGGCGCCGATGATACCGCCGATACCATGCACGCCGAAGACATCGAGGCTGTCGTCATAGCCGAGCTTCGGCTTCACCACGGCCACCATGTAATAGCAGATGATGCTGGCAATGGCGCCAAGGAGGATGGCGCCAACCGGACCGATGGTTCCGGCAGCAGGCGTTACTGCAACCAGACCGGCAACAACGCCGGATGCGGCACCGAGCATCGAAGCCGTCTTGCGGGCGAGCGCTTCGATCACAACCCACGCAACAATCGCACCGGCCGTTGCCGTGAAGGTGTTGATCATCGCCAGCGTCGCAATACCGTTGGCCTCGAGAGCCGAACCGGCGTTGAAGCCGAACCAGCCGACCCACAGGATCGAGGCACCGATCATGGTGAGCGGCATGGAGTGCGGCGCCATCATGTCACGGCCAAGACCGGCACGCTTGCCGATGACGAGAGCACCAACGAGACCAGCAATACCGGCATTGATGTGAACGACCGTGCCGCCGGCAAAATCAAGCGCGCCCCAGCCGTAGATCAGGCCATTGGAATCCCAGACCATATGGGCGATCGGGAAATAGACGAATGTGACCCAGAGAATGACAAACAGGATCGTTGCCGAGAATTTGATGCGTTCGGCAAAAGCACCGATGATCAGTGCCGGCGTAATGGCGGCAAAGGTCATCTGGAAGCAGATGAACACATACTCGGGAATACCAACGCCTTTGGTAAAGGTTGCGGCAACCGAAGCCGGCGTCACGCCGGAAAGGAAAATCTTGCCAAGACCGCCCCAGTAAGGGCTGGTGCCGCCGCCGAAGGCGAAGGAGTATCCGTAGAAAACCCAGATGATCATGACGACGGCAGCAATGCCGGTGCACTGCATCAGGACGGAAAGCACGTTCTTGGCACGGACGAGACCGCCATAGAACAGGGCAAGGCCCGGAACGATCATGAACAGGACGAGGACGCTGGAGATCATCATCCAGGCGGTATCCCCTTTGTTGACAGTCGGCGCAGCGGCTGCGGCGGCATCCGCTACCGCAGGCGCCGCTTCCTGAGCGAGTGCGGCCAGCGAACCGAATGCGGTCAGCGCCAGCGAACCCAGAAGGGTACTGCGCACCGCGGATGTCAGACTGGTTGGAATTTTCATTATTTTCTCCTTAAACCCCAAATTACTCAAAGCGCATCGGTGTCAGTTTCGCCCGTACGGATACGGACGGCCTGATCAATGCTGAGAACGAAAATCTTCCCGTCACCGATCTGGCCGGTTTTGGCGGCCGTGGTGATGGCTTCAACGGCGGTGTCGACGAGCTCTGACGCGACAGCCACTTCCACCTTCAGTTTGGGAAGAAAGCTGACGGCATATTCCGCGCCACGATAAATCTCGGTGTGTCCTTTCTGGCGGCCATAACCCTTCACCTCGGTGACGGTCAGGCCCTGGATGCCGACAGCGGTAAGTGCTTCGCGCACTTCGTCCAGCTTGAACGGCTTGATGATGGCCATCACAATTTTCATTGACTATACCCCTGCGCTAGCGCGGCACCCCTCAGGTGGAATTACCTGAACGGCAGCAACCCGCGTTGAACCCATCCCCTAAGCCTTGATGGCCCTTGGCGACTGGTGAGGAGTATTCAAGTTCCGTGCCAGACTCGAAAGATAATACTAAGGCATTGATTATATATGGATATTTTTATCAGTTCGGCAGTGCACAATACATTATCCGGCAACATGCCTAAAAATTAGGCATTTCAATCTGCGTGGTCGATTTTCACTCGGCCGGATGCACACGAATTAGGCCTTCCTGAGCCGTGGAGGCAATCAGAGTGCCATCGCGGCTGTACAAGGCGCCTCGATTGAAGCCACGGGCACCGGCAGCGCTCGGGCTGTCTGCCGTATAAAGCAGCCAATCATCGAAATTGAAGGGGCGGTGGAACCACATGGCGTGATCGAGGCTCGCGACCTGCAAATCTTTATCGAAAATCGAGCGGCCGTGGGCATAGAGCGAGGTATCCAGCAATGTCATATCCGAGAGATAGGCCAGAACCGCCGCCTGCAGGGCACGGTCATCCGGAACCGGGCCCGTTGTCCTGATCCAGACGTTCTGCTCCGGCGGCAGCTTTTCCCGCGTGAAGTAATGGGTCAGGGACAGCGGCTTCATCTCGATGGGACGGTCCTGCTCCCAATATTTGCGCACATTGGCTGGCGCATTCTGCAGATACTGCTCCTTGAGGTCCTTGTCGCTCATCAGCTTTTCCGGCGCGAGAACATCGAGAGGTATCGGCTTTTGGTGCTCAAGTCCTTTTTCCTCGATCTGGAATGAAGCCTCCAGCGAAAAAATCGCATGCCCGTGCTGGATCGCCACCACGCGCCGGGTGGTGAAACTCGCGCCGTCGCGGATGCGATCCACCTCGTAGATGATCGGCACTTTCGGATCGCCCGCACGCATGAAATAGCTGTGCAGGGAGTGGACGTGACGCTCGGGATCGACCGTGCGCTGCGCCGCCACCAAAGCCTGACCGATGACCTGCCCGCCAAACACCCGCTGCCAACCGACCTGCGGACTGCGACCTCGAAACAGGTTGTGTTCAAGTGTCTCAAGGTCGAGTATGGACAAAAGCTCTTTCATGGCATCAGACATGACGGGCGCGACTCCTGTTCGTACGGTCGGCATAATAGTGCCTGAATCCGCTTGCAACAGGAACAGGTGAACAAGTCAAGCGCCACGTCGGCGCAAGAGCAAAGGGAAACCGGAGGCAATCATGGCTGAAAGAACCCGTACACACACAACAGAAGTCCCTGGCAGCACCGATATCGTGATTGCGGGCGCCGGCTATGTCGGCATGGCGACCGCCGTTGCACTCAAATCCTCTGCGCCGCACCTGTCTGTCACGGTGATCGACGCGGCGCCGGCCGGTGTCTGGCGCAAAGACACCCGCGCCTCGGCCATCGCCGCCGCTGCGAGCCGCATGCTCGACCGGCTCGGCTGCTGGGAGGAAATCCTGCCGAAGGCACAACCGATCAACGAGATGATAGTCACGGATTCGCGCACCTCCGATCCGGTCCGCCCGGTCTTCCTGACCTTCAATGGCGAAGTCGAGCCTGGTGAACCCTTCGCCCATATGGTGGAAAACCGCGACCTCAACGCCGCCTTGCGTTCGAAAGCCGAACAGATCGGCGTCACCTTTGTCGAGGGGGCACCCGTCCATGGTTTTGACAATGGCGACGTGCACCTCACGGTGCGCTACGGCGATGACAAGACGCTGCGCACGCGCCTGCTGCTCGCGGCCGACGGCGTCAAATCGCGGCTGCGCGATATGGCGGGCATCAAAACCGTGAACTGGGAATACGGCCAGTCGGGTATCGTCTGCACGGTCGCCCATGCACGGCCGCACAACGGTCGCGCGGAAGAGCATTTTCTCCCCGCGGGCCCGTTTGCCATTCTGCCACTCAGCGGCAACCGTTCCTCGCTTGTCTGGACCGAGCGCACTGCGGACGCGGAGCGGTTGATCAGGGAAGATGATTTCGTGTTCGAAGCCGAGCTCGAACAGCGTTTTGGCCTGAAACTGGGAGAATTGCGGATCGAAGGACCGCGCAAGGCCTTCCCGCTTGGTCTGACACTGGCACGCGATTTCGTCAAACCGCGCTTTGCGCTCATCGGCGATGCGGCCCATGGCATTCACCCCATTGCGGGTCAGGGCCTCAATCTCGGCTTCAAGGATGCAGCGGCGATTGCCGAGACCATTGTCGATGCCGACCGTCTCGGTCTCGACATCGGCTCCATCGCGGTGCTCGAACGCTACCAGACCTGGCGCCGTTTCGACACGGTGCAGATGGGCGTGACCACCGACGTCCTCAACCGTTTGTTCTCCAACGACAATGTGCCGGTGCGGGCCCTGCGCGACTTCGGGCTGGGCCTTGTCGAACGCATGCCGCGGCTCAAAGGATTTTTCATCCGTCAAGCCGCGGGATTGTCGACCACATCGCCGAAGCTGCTTCAGGGTCAACCGATCTGAAGCAGCTTTCCCCGCTCAGAGCGGGCGGGGATAGGTGCGATGGATAGCCTGGATTTCACCAAGGATGTCCGGCGTCAGCGTTACATCCGCAGCACCGATATCGGTCTTCAGCTGTTCAAGCGATGTTGCGCCAATGATGACCGAGGTGACGAACGGCCGGCTCAATGCAAAGGCAATCGCCAGTTGCGCAACATCAAGACCGTGCTTGTGCGCAAGCGCAATATAGGCCCTGACGGCCGGATCGGCATGCACGTTGTTCCGCCAAAGATCCTGCAGCGCACCGCGGGTTCCCGCCGGCACCTTTCCATCCAGATACTTGCCGGTCAGGACACCTGAGGCCAGGGATGAATAGGCAAGGAGCCCGACGTCTTCATGGTGACTGACTTCCGCCAGATCCAGGTCGAAGGCCCGCTGCAGGAGGCTGTATTCATTCTGAACAGAGACAACGCGCGGCAGGTCGTTGCGCTCGGCTAGCTTCAGCCATTGCGCAATCCCCCAGGCCGTTTCATTGGAAAGGCCGATATGGCGGATCTTGCCCGCCTTCACCATGTCACCAAGGCCATCGAGCGCTTCCTCGATCTGTTGAGCCACCTCGGCCCGGTTCTGCTGATGCGGCGCATATTCCCAGCCATTGCCGAAGTGATAATGTCCGCGAACCGGCCAATGCACCTGGTAAAGGTCGATATAGTCCGTCCGCAGACGTTTCAGACTGCCTTCAACCGCTTCCGCGATGGTGGTCTTGCTCATCAGGCTGCCGCCGCGGATCCAGCTGTTGCGTCCGCCGCCGGCAATTTTCGTCGCCAGCACGAAGCGGTCGCGCTTGCCGGTCTTCTCAAACCAATTGCCGATATAGGTTTCGGTCTTGCCATAGGTTTCGGCGGTCGGCGGAACCGCATAAATCTCGGCTGTATCCATGAAGTTGATTCCGGCTTCCAGCGCATGATCGATCTGCGCATGGGCATCCGCTTCGGTGTTCTGCACGCCCCAGGTCATGGTACCAAGGCAAATTTCCGTGACGTCAATATCCGTCCGGCCAAGCTTTTTCAGTTTCACGGGGATTTTCCTGTTTTGAATTCACGAATGTTCGATTTCGAAGCCGAGCTTCTGCTGCAGCTTTCGGACACACTGGCCGCAGCAAGGGAGGTTTGAGCGGCGCCAGTGGACCCCGCCACCATAGCAATCAAATCCCGCTTTTCCATATCGTTTCGCAGACAGCACGACAAAACGATCAATTCTGGCAAATTCCGCCGCCGGGCCTATGATGCGGAACTGCTGCAACCCTGCGGCGTTACGGACAGGATGCAAGCAGTCTTAACCTAATCAATCAACCGAGGGAGAGTGTTCAATGGACAGACAGGCAACTGCAATCTGGAAGGGCGCCTTGAAAGACGGTGCAGGTACCCTTGATACGCAAAGCGGCGCACTGAAGGGGCTTCCCTATAATTTCAAGGCCCGTTTCGAGGACGCAAGCGGCACAGCGGGTACCAATCCGGAGGAACTTCTCGCCGCCGCCCACGCCGGTTGCTTCGCCATGCAGCTTTCGCATTTCCTGGCTGAAAACGGCACACCGGCCGCGAAACTCGATGCCAAGGCAACCGTCAGTATCAATCCGGCTGCTGGTGGCGGTTTCGAAATCACCAAGAGCGCCATCACGCTCATTGGCGACGTGCCCGGTATCGACGCCGCGACCTTTTCAAAACTGGCCGAACAGGCAAAGGCGTCCTGCCCGCTGTCAAAGGCACTCGGCGCCATTCAGGTCACACTCGACGCAAAGCTGGCCTGAGCAACACGTCAAACGTGCCAAACAAAACGGGCGCTCAAAGCGCCCGTTTTTATGCAATCATCTTGCGTGACCAATCGCCTAGACCCGGCGTTCGACCATCATCTTCTTGATCTCGGCGATTGCCTTGGCGGGGTTCAATCCCTTCGGGCAGGTCTGTGCGCAATTCATGATCGTGTGGCAGCGATAGAGCCGGAAGGGGTCTTCCAGATTGTCGAGGCGTTCACCCGTTGCCTCGTCGCGGCTGTCGATCAGCCAGCGATAGGCCTGCAGCAGAACCGCCGGTCCGAGATAGCGATCGCCATTCCACCAGTAGCTAGGACAGGATGTCGAGCAGCAGGCGCACAGGATGCACTCATAGAGCCCGTCAAGCTTGGCGCGATCATCGTGGCTCTGCAGCCATTCCTTGGCCGGCTCCGGCGAAACCGTCTTGAGCCATGGCTCGATCGATCGATGCTGGGCATAGAAATTCGACAGGTCCGGCACCAGGTCCTTGACCACGGGAAGATGCGGCAAGGGATAGATTTTGACCGCGCCCTTGATCTCGTCCATGCCCTTGGTGCAGGCGAGCGTGTTGGTTCCGTCGATGTTCATCGCGCAGGAGCCGCAAATGCCTTCGCGGCAGGAGCGGCGCAGCGTCAGCGTCGGATCGATCTTGTTCTTGATCCACAAAAGGCCATCGAGAACCATCGGGCCGCAATCGTCGAGATCGACGTAATAAGTATCGATCCGCGGATTCTCGCCATCATCGGGCGACCAGCGATAGATGCGGTATTCCCGAAGATTGTTGGCACCCTGCGGGCGGTCCCAGGTCTTGCCGGGACGCATCTTCGAGTTCTTGGGAAGTGCAAGTTCAACCATGATGCTCTGATCCCTTAGTACACACGCGCTTTCGGCGCGATCTTGGCGAGGCTGATGCCGCCGTCCTCTTCCTTGACCAGCGGGTCAAGGTGAACGGGACGATAGTCGAGCTTGACCTCACCCTCGGGCGAGAGCCAGGCAAGGCTGTGCTTGCGCCAGTTGATGTCGTCGCGGTTGGGGAAATCCTCATGGGCGTGGGCACCACGGCTTTCCTTGCGCGCTTCGGCGGCAACCACCGTGGTCAGCGCATTGGCCATCAGGTTTTCCAGTTCCAGCGTTTCCACCAGGTCGGAATTCCAGATCATCGAGCGGTCCGTGACCTTGATATCAGGCAGTTCGCTCCAGATTTTCTCCATGCGCTCGACGCCTGACTTCAGCGATTCCGACGTGCGGAACACCGCAGCGTCTTCCTGCATTGTCTTTTGCATCTTTTCACGCAGGACCGCTGTCGGCGTGCTGCCATTGGCATGACGCAGGCGGTTGAAGCGCTCCATGATCTTCTCAACCGACGCCTCGTTGATCGTCGGGATCTTGGCATTGCGATCGATCACCTGACCGGCACGAATGGCCGCCGCCCGGCCGAAGACCACGAGATCGATCAGCGAGTTCGAGCCAAGCCGGTTGGCGCCATGCACCGAAGCACAGCCCGCTTCGCCGACAGCCATCAGGCCCGGCTGGATGCGGTCCGGATTATCCTTGGTCGGATTGAGCGCTTCACCCCAGTAGTTGGTTGGAATACCGCCCATGTTGTAGTGAACCGTCGGCAGGACCGGGATCGGTTCCTTGGTCAGATCCACGCCGGCAAAAATTTTGGCCGATTCGGAAATACCGGGCAGACGCTCGTGCAGCACGGCCGGATCGAGATGGTCGAGATGCAGGAAGATGTGATCCTTGTTCTTGCCAACACCGCGGCCCTCGCGGATTTCCAGGGTCATGCAGCGCGAAACGACGTCGCGCGATGCCAGATCCTTGGCCGATGGCGCATAACGCTCCATGAAGCGCTCGCCCTCGGAGTTGACGAGATAGCCGCCTTCACCGCGTGCGCCTTCGGTAATCAGGCAGCCGGCACCGTAAATGCCGGTCGGATGGAACTGAACAAATTCCATATCCTGCAGGGGCAGACCAGCGCGCGCCACCATGCCGCCGCCATCACCGGTGCAGGTATGGGCTGACGTTGCCGAGAAGTAGGACCGGCCGTAGCCGCCCGTTGCCAGCACCACCATCTTGGCGGCAAAACGATGGATCGTGCCGTCATCGAGGTTCCAGGCGACGACACCGGTAATGGTGCCGTCCGCATCCTGAATGAGATCCAGTGCAAAATACTCGATGAAGAACTGCGCATTGTGGCGCAGGCTCTGGCCATACAGCGTATGCAGGATGGCGTGACCCGTACGGTCAGCAGCCGCGCAGGTGCGCTGGACGGGCGGACCATCGCCATAGTTCATCATGTGGCCGCCGAAGGGGCGCTGGTAAATCTTGCCCGCTTCGGTACGCGAGAAAGGCACGCCGTAATGCTCCAGCTCGTAGACCGCCGCCGGCGCTTCACGCGCGAGATATTCCATGGCGTCCGTATCGCCGAGCCAGTCCGACCCTTTGACGGTATCGTACATGTGCCACTGCCAGGAGTCGGGGCCCATATTGCTCAGGGAAGCAGCGATACCGCCCTGTGCCGCAACGGTGTGCGAGCGAGTCGGGAAAACCTTGGTGATGCAGGCTGTCTTCAGGCCTTGCTCGGCCATACCAAGCGTCGCGCGCAGACCGGCGCCGCCGGCACCCACCACAACCACATCAAATTTGTGGTCAACGAATGTATAGGCCTTGCCGTCTTTGCCGGCGGTCCCGTTCTTGTCTGTAGTTGCCAAGATTAGCCTCCGAAGCTCAGCTTGATGATCGCAAAGACGCAGGCAACGCCCACCACAAGGGTGAAAAACGTATTGAGCATCAGACAGGCGATCTTCTTGCCTTCGCTGGTTACGTAGTCTTCGATAATGACCTGCATGCCGAGGCGCATGTGATAGAGACCCGAAATGATCACCATCAACAGCACCAGCCCGGTCAGCGGATGGGAAAGAGCAGCCCGGGTTTCCGCATAGCTTGCGCGATGCAGGTAAATGATCAGACCGATGAAAAACAGCATAAGCGGCACGTTGGCAACGGCTGTCAGCCGCTGGCGCCAGAAATGCTCGGTCCCTTCGTGTGCGGAACCCAGTCCGCGGACTTTCTTGAGCGGTGTGCGCATTTCACTCATTGTCCCGCCTCCTTTACAAAACCGTGAACGCCGCGATCCAGATCAGGATCGTCAACGCGATGGAGACAACGAGCGAGGCGATGGCCATCTTCGTGGTGGTGTTCTTGTCGAGTCCGCGGCCCGTATCCCAGATGAGATGGCGAATACCGCCGATCATGTGGTGAACAAGCGCCCAGGTGTAGCCGAGCAGAACGAGAAGACCGATCCATGAACCGAATACCCAGCTGACGAGGTTGAACTGCGCCTCGCTGGTCGCGGTCGCGATCAACCACCAGGCAACCAGCAGCGTGCCGAAATACAGCGCGCCGCCGGTGATGCGGTGAACGATGGACATGACCATGGTGGGAATTGGTTTGTAGATTTGCAAATGCGGCGACAGCGGCCGGTTTGCATGCAGGTTTGTCTTGCTCATAGCGTCCCCAATGATAAGCGCCGCGCCATTTGAACCTTGATTGACGGGCAGGGCCGAAAGGCTGGATAGAGGCAAATTTAGAAGGGTTTTAGTCCCGTTTTTGCACTGCGTCAAAGGCCCATTCACCCCCCTCATGCGGCGAATTGGCAACAAACGCAAGTCCATAAGGTTTCTTTAGAAAATTCAATCGTTTAAAGCGCCATAGAGAGCCCCAAAGGCCCGTATTTCACGTCAAATCGGCAATCAATTTTATTTGAGTGAGTCTGTCCGGTTTAACCGGTTTCAGTGCATCGCGACCCTCAATTGTGCAACGCGAACGGGACATTCCGAGTCGTTCCCAGAATGTCCCGCGCATCTTCAGGGTGCAGGGACAGGTCCGTTCTACTGATTGCCAAAACGGATGATGAAACTGGTCCAGTCGGCAGGCGCCGCAATCTGTTCGTACAGTTTGCGGCCATCTTCCGGCAGACGCGGCGCGTTGAGTGACAGTTTTGTCCAGCCGCGTTCTTCCGCCTTGTCGGCGAGAACATCGATCAGCGCCTTGGCGATACCCTTGCCGCGATGGTCGTGATGCACATAGATGTGATCCACCTGCCCGGCACGCATGCCGGAGACAGGCTCGGGCAGATCATAGAAAATCACAAAGCCCACCAGGTGGCCGTCGAGTCGCGCTCCGGCTATCTCCGCGGCACGGTCCCGCAGCAGGTTTTCCGCGTAGTAATCGTCTGGGCGGCGGGGCGCGCCGCGCTTCAGCGCCTGGGCATAGCTGGCCAGAAGAGGTGCGAACTCGTGGGCATCGTTCAGATGCAGCAGAGAAATGTCGACGGCGTGTTCATCCGGGCTCTTTGTCGTCATGGTCGCATCATCCCTTTCACTCCGGCAGCACTTCCGGCTGCCTCGCTGTGTTGAGGATTGGTTGATTGCGCACCGCACGTCAACCGGCGGACCGCAGCAAAAATCGATTCAAAGGCGTTTTGACGGATGACAAGCGTTAATAAAAGGTTAATGCTTGGACTGCTGCAGCCCATTCAACCAAGGAGCTTGTCCATGTTCGCCTTCCGCAAACACACGGCCGCGCTTTTGTTGTCGGGCCTGACTGTTGTCGCAGCCACGTACAGCGCTGCTGCCTACGACATCAACCTGCGTGATGCCTATGGCGACGAATATGGCAACATCATCGTGCAGGACCCCAATGGACCGAAGATGATCTTTGTCGGCGCGACAGCCGCCAAATCGGACAGGCTCGCCCGCGAACTCCGCAAGAAGGTTGCCGTCTACAAGCGGGCCAAGGGACCGGCGATCATCTCTCCACCCGGCGATCCCTATGTCGTGGGGGTTATTCCGCCACCCAACACACGCTGTGATGGCCCGATTGTCGTGCGCGGTCGCGGCTACATGTATGGTATCAACCGTGGCGAAACGCCCATTCTCGGGCTTCCAGGCTGCCAATAGCCCACATTTGATTTGCCTCGCTGGTCCGCGCCCTGTAAGGGGGCCGCTTCATTGAAGAGGTTCATTCATGGCTCGTAATGCTGACGGCGCACTCGTCCTTTTTTCCGGCGGGCAGGATTCTGCAACCTGTCTTGCCTGGGCGCTCTCCCGGTTTGACCGGGTGGAGACGGTCGGCTTCGACTATGGCCAGCGCCACAGGGTGGAACTGGATGTGCGCAATGATTTCCGCGCCGAAGTGATCCACCGGTTTCCCGATTGGGCGGAACGCCTTGGCGACGATCACCGGCTTGATGCAGGCGTCATCGGCCAGCTCGGCGCTACCGGGATGACCGAAGACATTGCCATCGAGATGGCAGAGAACGGCCTGCCCAACACATTCGTGCCCGGCCGTAACCTTTTGTTTTTCACGCTTGCCGCTGCCCTCGCCTACCGGCGCGGATTGCGCGTCATCGTCGGCGGCATGTGCGAGACGGACTATTCCGGCTATCCCGACTGCCGCGACGACACGCTCAAGGCACAACAGGTCGCCCTTTCGCTGGGACTGGATCGCCGCATCACCATCGAAACCCCGCTGATGTGGCTGGACAAGGCTGAAACCTTCGCACTGGCTCGCGACATAGGCGGCGAACCGCTGCTCGATATGATCATTGAAAACACCCACACCTGCTATCTCGGCGACCGCTCGGCCCGCCATGCCTGGGGCTATGGCTGCGGCACCTGCCCGGCCTGCGCCCTGCGTTCCGGCGGCTGGTCCAAATTCAAGGCGGAAGCCGCATGACGTATGCCGTCAAGGAAATTTATCTGACGCTGCAGGGCGAGGGAAACCATACCGGCCGCGCCGCGGTGTTCATGCGCTTTGCCGGATGCAATCTCTGGTCCGGGCTTGAACGCGACCGGGCGGACGCCCAGTGCCGGTTCTGCGATACGGATTTCGTTGGCGTGGATGGCCCCGGCGGCGGGAAGTTCAAAACCGCCGACGCGCTTGCCGATGCCGTTGCCGACGCGTGGCCAAAAAGCGCTCGCTCCAAGGGCAAGCCCTATGTCATCTGCACCGGCGGCGAACCGCTGCTGCAGCTGGACAAGCCGTTGATCGACGCCTTCCACGCGAGAGGCTTCGAAGTCGGCGTCGAGACCAACGGCACGATTGCAGCGCCTGATGGCATTGACTGGATTTGCGTGTCGCCAAAGGCCGATACCACACTTGTCCAGACCAGCGGTCACGAGCTCAAGCTTGTCTATCCCCAGGCGGAAGCCCGAACCGATCCGGCCCATTTCGAACGCCTTTCCTTTCAGCATTTCTATTTGCAGCCTCTTGACGTCATCGGTGATCCGGCGCAAACCGCCCGGCATGTGGCATCTGCAGCGGCCTATTGCCTCGCCCATCCGCTTTGGCGGCTGAGCACGCAGACACATAAACTGATCGGCTTGCCCTGAGGGCAGGCTTTTTTGGCGGGCGCCTGTATTGCGCCAGAGCTGACGGGAAAAACCATGAGAATCTTTATCGACTTCAATTTTGAAGCGGCTCACCATCTGCCGCACTCTTTTCCGGACGGGCATGTCAACCAGCGCCTGCACGGACACAGTTTTCGCGTCCGCGTCAGCCTGCAGGGCCGGCCGGACCCCAAAACCGGGCTGATCGCCGATCTTGGTGCGGTCAAGATCACGGTCGACAGCGCAAAAGACGCATTGGATCATCGCTATCTCAACGAAATTGCCGGACTGGAGTTGCCGACGCTTGAAACCATCGCCATATGGCTGTGGCGGCGTATTGCTCCGGACCTTCCGGCGCTGGCCGAGATCGGCATTTACCGCGACAGCTGCGGTGAAGGCTGTGAATATCAGGGCGAGTTTGAAACACTGGAGGAAGCGGCATGAGTCATTACGCAGAACAGGCAACGATGCTGGGCAAGGATGTTCCCATCCCGCATCATCCCGATGAAGCCTTGCTCGACGCTGTCCCCAACCCGCAGGCGGGGACACTGTTTCTGGCACGCTTCACCTGCCCGGAATTCACCTCACTGTGTCCCGTAACCGGCCAGCCGGATTTCGGCCATCTGGTTATCGATTACGCGCCGGACCAGGCCCTGGTCGAATCCAAGTCGCTGAAGCTTTTTCTGACCAGCTTCCGCAATCACGGCGCCTTTCACGAGGATTGCACCGTGAATATCGGCAAACGCATCGTGGAGGCGGTCAAGCCGCTCTGGCTGCGCATCGGCGGTTACTGGTATCCGCGCGGCGGTATCCCCATCGATGTCTTCTGGCAGACCGGGCCGGTACCGGAGGGTCTGTGGCTGCCGGACCAGGGCGTGCCCACCTATCGCGGCCGCGGCTGACCAGGATACAGAGGGAGACGATCCAATGGCTGAGCTCAGGGTAAGAACACGGGATGTCGGCGCCACGGCCGTTCTGGAGCGAGGCGGTCAACCCGTTGTCACATCCCATACGGGCGGCGTACTGAACGTCGCCCACGCGGTTTCGGAGCAGGGTTTTGCACCCCTTGATCTGCTCTATGCATCGCTTTCCGCCTGCCTGGTGCTCAGCGCCAAAATGGCGGCGTCGCGGCTCGGCGTTGCCGACAAGCTGGAGGCGGTTCAAGCGCATGTTACGGGCGACAAGGCCAAGAACGGTCTTTCGCGCGTTGACCATTTCCATATAGCCTTCACCATCACCGGCGATATTGATGACGCGACAAAGCATGCGATCGTCGAGGCCGCAGAAAACGAGATTTGCACCGTAAGCAATACGCTGCGCGGCGATCCCGCCTTCACGACAACACTGAGCTAATCCGCCTTCCGGCGAGAATGCGCGGTAAAAAGGTTATAAAAACGGGGCCAGTGGCCCCGTTTTTTGTAGAGTTTCACAAGAAATGGCCGAAGCCTATTTCCACTCGCGAATATCAACGAAATGACCAGCGATTGCGGCGGCGGCGGCCATGGCCGGCGAAACGAGATGCGTACGGCCCTTGAAACCCTGACGGCCCTCGAAATTACGGTTCGACGTGGACGCACAGCGCTCGCCCGGCTTCAGCCGGTCGTCATTCATGGCAAGACACATCGAGCAGCCCGGCTCGCGCCAGTCAAAACCGGCAGCCCTGAAAATCTTGTCGAGGCCTTCCGCTTCCGCCTGCTCCTTGACCAGACCCGAACCCGGAACGATCATGGCATCGACCGTTTCCGCAACCTTGCGGCCTTCGACAACCTTGGCGACAGCACGCAGATCTTCGATACGGCCGTTGGTGCACGAGCCGATAAAGACCCGATCAAGCTTGATCTCGGTCATCGGTGTGCCAGGCTTCAGGCCCATGTAGTCCAGTGCACGCCACTTCGACGTACGCTTGTTCTCGTCGGTGATTTCGTCAGGATTAGGCACGGCACCGGTGATCGAGATCACGTCTTCCGGCGACGATCCCCAGGAAACAATTGGCGGCAGGTCGGCGGCATTGAGCACGACCACCTTATCGAAATGGGCGCCCTCGTCGGACTTCAGTGTCTTCCAGTATTCGACCGCCTGATCGAACGCTTCACCCTTCGGGGCGCGCGGCTTGTCCTTCACATAGGCAAAGGTTGTTTCGTCGGGCGCAATCAGGCCTGCGCGGGCGCCGCCTTCGATCGACATGTTGCAGATCGTCATACGGCCTTCCATCGACAGCGCGCGGATGGCTTCGCCGGCATACTCGATGACATAGCCGGTGCCGCCGGCGGTGCCGATTTCGCCGATAATGGCAAGTATGATGTCCTTGGCGGTGACGCCGGCCGGCAGAACGCCATCAACACGCACCAGCATGTTCTTGGCTTTTGACTGGATCAGCGTCTGGGTGGCCAGAACATGCTCGACTTCCGACGTGCCGATGCCATGGGCAAGCGCACCGAAGGCACCATGTGTCGATGTATGGCTGTCGCCGCACACGATGGTCATGCCCGGAAGCGTGAAGCCCTGCTCCGGTCCGATGATGTGGACGATGCCCTGGCGGATGTCCTTCTCGGAATAATATTCGACGCCGAAATCCGCAGCATTCTTGGCCAATGCTTCAACCTGGATACGGCTTTCCTCGTTCTTGATGCCGTTGACGCGATCCGGCGAGGTCGGCACATTATGGTCGACGACAGCCAGTGTCTTTTCCGGGTGACGGACCTTGCGGTTGGTAAGGCGCAAGCCTTCGAAAGCCTGCGGGCTGGTCACTTCATGCACAAGGTGACGATCAATATAGAGAAGGCAGGTGCCATCGGCCTGCTGATCAACCAGATGATCATCCCAGATCTTGTCATAGAGTGTACGTGGCGCAGTCATCGCGATATCCTCGGCAATGGTAGGTGCTGTAAGATTATGTCGTGGACATATGCACTCGGTGCCCACTTACGTCAAGAAACAAGCGATAAAAGTAATATTTCGGCGACAAAGCGCCGCGACCGGCACCCGATTCTCCATGATTTTGAGGCGATTCTCCCGGCATCGTTATGAGCCACGCGCAGCTCATGTCCGATCATTCAGCCGCGTTTCAAGCCAACGCAGGCTCAGGGACAGGCTGATCGTCAGGATCAGGTAGACATAGGCAACGACGGAATAGGTTTCGAAAAAGCGGAACGAACCCGAGGCGTAGACCTTGCCCATTTGCGTCACGTCGACAACGCCAAGCACCGATACGAGCGACGAATCCTTCACCATCGAGATGAAGTCGTTGCCATAGGGTGGCAGAATGGTGCGCAATGCCTGCGGCATCACGATCAGCCGGAAGCGCTGGAACCGTTTCAGCCCGAGTGCCTTGGCCGCCTCGATCTGTCCCGCATCGACGGCCTGGATCCCCGCGCGAAAAATTTCCGCCAGAAATGCCGCATAGGCAAGTGTCAGGGCAATGATCGCCCGCCACAGAAGCGAAAAGTCCCGCACCTGCAAGGGCTCGAACAGGCCGGCGCTCTGAAGCGGATGGGTGAGGAAATTCCACAGGGCGACAACTGCCGGCGCACCAACAAAGGCGATGTAGAACAGGAGAACCAGCAGAGGAATTCCGCGAACGATTTCGACGTAGAACCGGGCGGTCTGCCGCAGGACGATATGTTCCGAGAGGCTCATCAGCGCGAGCAGAAGGCCGAGCCCCGATGCGAGCAGGAATGCCAGGAGCGAGACCCAGACGGTGATCCAGATGCCTTGCGAGACCGTGGAGAACACCTGCCCGTAGATATCGCTGACCAGGATGGCTATGCCGAGCACAACAGCGATGGCCGCGGCAACGGCCAACCACCAGGGGAAGTCCTTCCTGACGAAAGGACTTCTGTTCTGTGAGGGAACTGACAACCGGCCGCCTACTGGCCGAGCTTGTAGTCGAGGAACCACTTTTTGTTGAGGGCGTCGAACGTGCCGTCGGCCTTCAAGACTTCGATGGCGGCATTCACCGGACCGACGAGATCCGAGCCCTTGGCGAAGATGAAACCGAAATCCTCAGCACCCAACGGGCCGCCAACGAGCTTCAGCGCGCCGCCGGACGCATCCACATAGCCTTTGCCTGCCGTACTGTCAGTCAAGACCACGTCAACGTCGCCGGTCTTGAGAGCTTGGATCGTCGCGCCAAACGTTTCGAACAGCTTGATACGCGGATTTTGCTCGTTACCGTCAAGCAGATTGTAGACGGCCACGTAGAAATTGGTCGTACCCGGCTGGGCGCCGACGAGACCGTCTTTTATTTCACCAAAGGTCTTTGCATCAGAAAAGCGCTTTTCATCAGCGCGAACCAGCATGAATTGCTCTGAGCGCATGTAGGGTTCGGAAAAATCCACCTTCTGCTTGCGCTCGTCATTGATGGTGATGCCGGTCATGCCGATCTGGTACTGATTGTCGGCCACGGCCTGAATCATCGCATCCCAGCTGGTATTCAGATATTCCACTTTGAAATTCAACCGTTTGGCGATTTCGTTCATGGCATCATATTCCCAGCCGACCGGCTTGCCGGTTTTGGGATCGACAAATTGCAGCGGCGGATAGGCATTCTCCGTCACAACCGCAACTTTCTTGCCGCCAAGGTCGGGAAGGGGAGCCGCCAACGCGGAAAATGGAACCATGGCGAGTGCAAGCCCCGCAAGAAAAACGGATCGCAAATTCATGTCAGACCTCTAATATTGCGTTTTGATCAAGCGAAGCACAAATTTCATTTTATGAAGGCCCCGTCAATCCCCGAACGGCATGCAACTGCTTTATTCGCTATCGCGCAAGCACGATTTTTTCAACCGGGCAAGGAAATGGAAACAGCCTTGCCCGAAACAAAAAAGGCGGTCCGAAGACCGCCTTTTCAAACTCAAAACAATCGCGCTTATTCAGCAGCGGGTGCCTTAGCAACGGTTTCTTCCGTTACCTTTTCGGCTGTACCGGTGACCGGAACAGCGGCTTTGCCCTTGCGGTTGTCTTTCTTTTCGACAATGCGGGCAGCCTTACCGGTCAGGCCGCGCAGGTAGTAGAGCTTCGCGCGGCGAACCTTGCCGCGACGGACGATCTCTACGCCTTCAACCAGCGGGGAAATGATCGGGAATACGCGTTCAACGCCTTCGCCGTAGGAAATCTTGCGAACTGTGAAGTTCTCGTTGATGCCAGCGCCGTTGCGGGCAATGCAGACGCCTTCATAAGCCTGAACGCGGGTACGTGTACCTTCCGTCACGCGAACATTAACGCGGACTGTGTCGCCTGGCTTGAAATCCGGAAGCACGCGCTTGGCTTCGATTTTTGCTCTCTGTTCGAGATCGAGCTGACGAATAATATCGACGGTCATCGTCTTCATCCTTTTCTTTTTCAAACAGCCAGAGCGCTCAACACTTGCAATGCAGCATCCTGGCCGCATGTCTATGCCTCTGAGGAGGCAGGAGCGAATTCACCATCCATTGATTATCGGACTTGGGATTTTCCCGAGTTCGCGGCCAGATACACCATAAAAGTCCGTTTGTCACCTCTGGCAGCGATTCTTTTTAGCGCCGATTGCCACCCGAGTCGAGACGAAGCGGTTTCCGCATGAAGACCCGCTGTGTCTCGTCAAGGCCCCTTTCGATGTGATCCAGGCGGATATGCAACAGCGCAGCACTGAGAGCATCGTCGGGAACATCGGTGAATCCAAGCCGCCGGTAATAGGGCGCATTCCACGGAACATCCCGGAACGTGGACAACAGCAGCCCCATCCTGGCCTCGTTCCGGGCGCGATCCTCCACCAGCCCGATCAGTGCCGATCCGATGCGTTTGCCGGCATGGGCCGGATCCACATCGACCTGTTCGATATAGAGATGATCATCAACCACATCAAAAATCACGAAGGCGACCGGCCGTTTGTCAACCGCAACAAGAAGGCGATTCTGACTTATCCGTTCAAGCAGAAGGGACGCGGATGTAGGATCGTCATTGGCGATGTCTTCCATGCCGACCGCGCGGAACCGCACCGCGGAGGCCCGTTCAATGGCCTGGACAGCAGGCACATCCCCTGCATCACCGCTGCGAAACTGCATTGTCCTGATCCTGTTATTTACGCGGCTTCCTGGCCTGCGGATGACGATCCCACAGGTCCGGACGCCGTTCCTGCGTCAGTTTTTCCGCTTCGGCCCTGCGCCATTTCTCAATGGCCCCGTGGTTTCCGGAGAGAAGCACGTCGGGAATGCGGCGCCCTTCCCACTCCTGCGGCTTGGTGTATTGCGGATGCTCCAGCAACCCGGTCTCAAAACTCTCCGTTTCGCCCGACTGGGCATTGCCCATCACACCGGGCAAGAGGCGAACGATCGCATCGAGAACAACGATAGCTGCCGTCTCGCCGCCGGAAAGGATGTAATCGCCGATTGAAACTTCTTCAAAGCCGCGCGCTTCGATCAACCGTTCGTCGACGCCTTCGAACCGGCCGCACAGAATGATTGCACCGGGGCCCGCAGCAAGTTCGCGCACGCGATCCTGGCTCAGCGGCTTGCCGCGGGGGCTCATGAAGAGCCGCGGCCGCTCATCCGCCACCGCATCGACGGCACGCGCCAGGACATCTGCCTTCATCACCATACCAGCCCCGCCGCCGGCTGGCGTGTCGTCCACCATGCGGTGCCGATCCGTGGCGAAATCGCGAATCTGTACTGTTTCAAGCGACCATGCCGTATCGGCCAATGCCTTTCCGGCAAGAGAGACGCCGAGCGGCCCGGGGAACATTTCCGGATAGAGCGTCAGCACCGTCGCCCGGAAACCGGCAGCCTTGCCGCTCATGGCCGCTCTTTCCCGCCATCACCACCCAGCTGCCTGCGCCGGTCTTCTTCTTCGTTCTCGTCAGGAATAAGCCCGGCGGCCGCGGGATCGATAACGACCTGTCCAGCCTTGATGTCGATATGTGGCACGGCGGCCTGGGTGAACGGAATCAGCATCGGCCGGCGCCCCGGTATTGTCAGCTCGATGAGATCACCGCCACCGAAATTGAACATGGCCGAAACCTTGCCATAGGGATTGCCTGCTGCGTCGACGGCATCGAGCCCGATCAGGTCCGCATGATAGAACTCATCTTCCTCAAGCTCTTCCGGCAGCTGCGAGCGGTCAATGAACAGCGTCGTGCCGTTCAGCGCTTCGGCCATGTTACGGTCATTGACCCCGCGGAACCGCACAACGACAACCGTATTGGCCGGGCGGATAGCCAGAATCTCGAAGCTTCTGCCGGTCACATCGTAAAGCAGGCCATAATCGGCAAGCGCCAGCGGATCACCGGTAAACGTCTTGACCCGCACTTCGCCGCGCGTTCCGTGTGCTGCACCGATAACGGCGAGTTGCACTGGATCATTCAATTTTGCCATCGGGCTGTTCCATTCCTATCTTCTCTTCCCGACGAATTACTCTGTCTTTGGCCAAACGCCAAGTGCGAAGGATCAGCCCCCAAGGGAAAGCGAAACGACTCCGTAAGGACTGTCGTGGCATGGTCTACTCCGATACACGGTAAGGAGTATGGCAATGGTGGCGCAGCCCCAGAATGCCGAGTTTCTTGTTTCGGCCCGGCCAGACCTCATCGCGGCGCGGGAAGAATGGCTCAGATCACTGAAAAGCACCCGGCGTCTGGCGGCCAACACGCTGGAAGCCTATGAGCGCGACACCCGTCAGTTCTTCCAGTTTCTCACCGGTCATCTCGCTGAGCCGCCGTCCCTGAAGGACGTGGCAACCTTGCGGATTGCCGATCTGCGATCCTACCTGGCGCGGCGGCGGAATGACGGTGCCGGCGCGCGCACGCTCGGGCGTGGTCTTGCGGGCATTCGTTCATTTCTGCGCCATCTGGAAAAGCAGGGCATGGCCAATGCAGCAGCTTCCATTGCCATGCGCGCGCCGAAGCAGCCGAAATCCCTGCCAAAGCCGCTGACGACCGTCGATGCACGCCGCGTGGTGGAAAAAGGCGAACAGCTCAATGAGGAATCCTGGATTGCCGCGCGCAATGCGGCGGTGCTGACCCTGCTCTACGGTTGCGGCCTGCGCATTTCCGAAGCACTTAACCTGGACGGCGCCGCCTTGCGCGATGCCTCGGCGCGTTCCATCCCCATCACAGGCAAGGGCGGCAAGACACGCATGGTGCCGCTCCTGCCGATAGTGCACCGGGCGGTCGAGGAATACCGCACGCTTTGCCCATACGAACTGGAAGCGGGCAAGCCGCTGTTTCGCGGCGCGCGAGGCGGTGAACTGCATCCGGCCATCATCCAGCGCGACATGCAGAAAATGCGCGGCGCGCTCGGCCTGCCGGGGACCGCGACGCCGCATGCCCTGCGCCATTCCTTCGCGACCCATTTGCTCGGGCGCGGCGGCGATTTGCGTACGATCCAGGAACTGCTCGGCCATGCAAGCCTGTCAACGACGCAGGTCTATACCGGCGTTGATACCGACAGACTGATGGAAATCTACGACAAGGCACATCCCCGCGCCTGAACGGTCCCATATTGATTGTTACAAACAATCTGCAAACTAGTGGTCCGATTCTGACATTTGCATCCCTTCGATACAAGCCATTCAGGCAAATGTCAGAATCAAAGGACCACTAGCAAGCATATAATTCTAGTGGAACTTTGAATTTGACATTCGCTTGTTGCGCGTGATGTCAAATGAGATGCGAATGTCAAATTCGTTCCACTAGCTTTAACGCCTTTTTGTCAAACCCCATATATGCATTGATGATGACCCATTCCGGCCCCACCACTTCTCTTGATCGCATTGCTGAGAGCGCACTGAGGCTCCTGGCTTTCCTGAGCTGGATTCTGCTCGCCTCATTTCTTGTCGTGGCGTTTGGCGCAACCCGGGCCCGTGCGGAGGATGCCTCCTGTGGCGGACGCGATCTCGTCGCCGAAATGGCCAAGTCGGACCCTGCAAAGCTGGCCGCCTTGCGCAAGGAAGCAGCCGCAACGGTGAACGGCAAAGGCATCCTTTGGAAGATCGGAAAGCCGGGAACCAAACCTTCCTGGCTCTTTGGCACCATGCATTTGACGGATCCGCGCGTGCTCAAGCTTTCAGACGCGGCTCAAACAGCCTATCAGGGCGCGGCAACGGTCGTCATTGAAACCGACGAGGTGCTTGATCCAAAAGCGCCCTTGAAAGTCATGGCGCAGGATCCGGGATTGATGATGTTCACCGACGAGAACACGCTGGAGAAGCTCATTCCAGCTGACAAGCTCGAGGATGTGAAAGCGGGCCTCGCCGCACGCGGCCTGTCGTTGACGGCGCTCAACAAGATGCAGCCATGGATCGTGACAAGCATGCTGGCCATGCCTCCCTGCGAGCTGACGCGCAGTAAAAGCGGCACAGCCTTCCTCGACGTCAAGCTCGCCCAGGACGCCAAGGCACAGGGCAAGACGGTCACGGGGCTTGAAACCATCAAGGATCAGCTCAGCGCCATGGCATCCCTGCCGCTGAAATTCCATGTCGAGGGACTTGTCGAGACACTGACACTTGCCCCGAAACTGCCCGACATGTTTGAAACCATGACCCTGCTTTACACCCGGGGCGACATAGCCATGATTTTCCCGGTGATACGGTCCATCTCTCCCGATGGCACGACGAGCGGCGAAAACTATGCCGCGTTCGAGGAAAAGATGGTCAATGCTCGCAACCGCGTCATGGCGGAACATGCGGTTCCCATCATCGACAAGGGCAATGCCTTTATAGCGGTGGGAGCCTTGCATCTTCCCGGAGAAAAGGGGCTGGTGTCTCTGCTGCGCAGCAAGGGCTTTACGGTCGAGGCGCAATAACCTTAAATTTTGTCACATCTGGCAGAGTGATTCCAAGCCCTTATATAAGGCTGGTCAGCCAGATGATGGGCGATTTCGGAACCTAGGCTGTTCTGAGCCGTTTATCATTCTGAATGCAAAGAGTGTGACGGAGGACATGATGACCTATGATCCCAATTTGCAGCGTCCGGTGGATACCCAGTCCGATCGTGAGCCCAACGCAACTCCATCGGGCGGCAGCGGCTTTCTGATTGCAGGTATTCTGATCGCAGCGTTGATTATCGGCGGTTATTATTATCTGAACAACAGTTCGACCATGGATGGCCCGGAACCGGCAGCACCAACAACGCAGGCGCCAGCACCTGCAGCGCCTGCTCCCGCCAATTCGGCCCCAAGCAACAACTAGTTCCAAAGTACTTTGGAAACCAAAAAGGCCCGAAATTTCGGGCCTTTTCTCATTTTCGTGCTTGGAGATTACATGTGAATTGGCTTGGCGAAGGTTGCCAGGGCAGCTTCGCGGACGGCTTCGGACATTGTCGGATGGGCATGGGTTGTCCGTGCCAGATCCTCTGACGAACCGCCAAATTCCATCAGGACCGTTGCTTCGTGGATCATTTCGCCGGCGCCAAAGCCGACAATGTGAACGCCAAGCACACGATCGCTCGCCTTATCAGCGAGGATTTTGACAAAGCCATCGGCCTGCAGCATGGCGCGGGCACGGCCATTGGCTGTGAACGGAAACTTTCCGGCCTTGTACTCGATGCCGGCTGCCTTCAACTCTTCTTCAGTTTTTCCGACCGAAGCCACTTCCGGTTGCGTATAGACGACACTCGGAATGGCATCGAAATTCACATGTCCCGCCTGTCCGGCCAGAATCTCGGCAACGGCAATGCCTTCGTCTTCGGCCTTGTGCGCCAGCATCGGGCCCTGGACGACGTCGCCGATGGCGTAGATACCCGCGACGTTAGTCTGCCAATGCTCGTTGATTGCCACCCGTCCGCGATCATCGACGGCAACGCCGGCTTCCTTGAGCCCCAGACCGTCCGTGTAGGGGCGGCGGCCGGTGGATACGAGAACGGCATCAGCCGCGATGGTCTGGGCTTCACCGCCCTTGACCGGCTCGAACGTCACCTTGGCTCCGTTGCCGGACTTTTCGACGCCCGTCACCTTGGCGCCAAGCTTGAATGCGATTCCCTGCTTTTCCAGCATGCGCTGGAACTGGCGCGACACTTCACCGTCCATCGGTCCGAGAATCTTGTCGAGATACTCGACAACGGTAACCTTGGCGCCGAGGCGTGCCCAGACCGAGCCCAGCTCAAGCCCGATGACACCGCCGCCAACAACAATCAGATTTTCCGGAACCTTGTCGAAATCCAACGCGCCGGTCGAAGATACGATGATTTTTTCATCGAACTTGACATCGACACCCGGAATGCCGGCGACATCGGAACCGGTGGCGATGACAATGTTCTTCGCCTCGATTTCCTGCACCTTACCATCGTCGCCGGTGACGGACACCTTACCCGCTGCCACAACCTTGCCGGTTCCCTTGAAGGTGTCGATCTTGTTCTTCTTGAACAGGAAGGCCACGCCGCTGACATTGGACTCAACCGTTGCGTCCTTATGGGCAAGCATCGCCTTCAGGTTGAGCTTTGGCGTACCAACCTCGACGCCCAGTTTTGCATGGGTGTGGCCAGCCTCATGGAAGACTTCCGAAGCATGCAGCAATGCCTTGGAGGGAATGCAACCGATATTGAGGCAGGTGCCGCCAAATGTATCGCGCTTTTCGATCACCGCAGTCTTCAGGCCGAGCTGTGCAGCCTTGATCGCACAGACATAGCCGCCAGGGCCTGTTCCGATGATGACGACGTCATATGACATGATTCAATCCTTCTGTTCTGACGCAACGCGAAACTATTGTTCGGGCACGCATTCTTTGAAACGGAAGACTTCCCACGGGAAAGCCTCCAAGGGTTTTTCAAGTTTGAAATTGAAGCTGCTCATGGCGCCGGAAAAATCCGGCAAGAGCAATGCCTGGGCCGAAGGCTCCTTGGCCTTTGGCAGGAGCTCGGCATCGGCACCTTCCTTCAAGGCATAAACCACACCTTTCCAGACCGTGCATTGTTGCAGCTCTGCACCTGTCGCATCGCCCGCCGGGCATTTGTATCTGATGGTGGCATTGGGCCTACCGCCATCCTTGTCCCACATGACAACACCATCCATCTTCAGATCGCTGTCATTCATCTTGATCGTGAATTCATCGGAGGTGACCGCTGCGCCATCGTCGGGAACACTTTTGAAGGTCAGCGTGTAATCATCGTCCCGATCCGTATAGACCGCATGGTCCTGCAAACACGCCGCGAAAGCTGGCGACGACAGGATGATGCCGAGTGCTGCAAGCAGGGTGACACTTTTTGCGGGACGGAGGCGAAGCAACGCGGTCATCGGTATTCCTAACTCGCCTGCTGGGTAGCAAGCTTGATACCAAGGCCGATGAAAACCAGACCGGTCACGCGGTTGAACCAGCGTCCCCACGCAACAAAGCGATCCCGTACGGATTGCATGGTGAAGAACGTCGATACGGCAACAAACCAGGCAATCAGCGCGGTTGCCATGAACAGGCCATAGGTCGCCTGCACCAGCGCCGGGGTTTCATGGCTAACCAGCGCTGAAAACAGCGACAGGAAGAAAAGAACCGGCTTGGGGTTGAGCGCATTGGTGACAAATCCCGTGAGAAAGCAACGCCAGTCGGAAATGTTCTTTTCCGCGGCGTCTTCCAAGATATCTCCCGGTGCTTCCCCAGATGCTTCCATGCCGGGAGCGCGTAGAGCCTTGATGCCCAGATAAAAGAGATAGGCAGCGCCGGCCCATTTCAGCATGCCGAAGAGAAACAGCGATTTGGACACCAGGAGGCCAAGGCCAAGAATGGTATAGCTGATATGGAAGAGCAAAGAGGCACCGATGCCGAAGCTGGTCATGATGGCACTGCGGCGGCCATGCACGATGCTCTGCCGCACAACAATGGCAAAGTCAGCGCCCGGCGAGACGATCATGATCGAGAAGACGGCCATCAGGCCGAGGAACTCATACATGTAGTGTGACATGCTTATTCTCCGGCAGGCGCTTCAAGCGCGGCGTTGAAGGCCCAGACATGACCGAAGGGATCACGAATACGGCCATAGCGGGCATTCCAGAACGTATCCTCGACGGGCATGATCAGTGCCGCACCGGCCGCCACCGCACGGTTCACCGCCGCATCGACATCGGCAGGCCTGGCGAGATTGATGTTCAGCGCAATGCTCGCCCCGCCGCGGGTGACCGGCGACATGACATCGTTCTCACCGTCCGGGTTTTTGTACTCGGGGAATTCGTCGTGCAGCATGATCGAGCCGCCAAACAGCGACAGATTGGCATGCAGCACGCGTTTGCCATCCTCGGTCAGCTGCTTGAAGGTATTTTCGGCACCAAAGGCCTTTTCGTAGAAGGCGATCGCCTCGAGGCCGCCTTTCACGCAGATATGGGGTTCGACAGGTGGGAAATTCGGTGCAAAAGCCATTTTGAATCGCCTTTCATCACGTCATTTTGTGATTGGGCCGCAAGACTAAGTCAATCCGGTGCAATTCACCACACTGCAAAAACGGCCCCGCCTTGCCGGCAAGGCCGTTCTTCGCAATCTTACAGGTCGAGAACCAGACGTTCCGGATCTTCCAGGCTTTCCTTGACCCGCACGAGGAAGGTCACAGCTTCCTTGCCATCAACGATGCGATGATCATAGCTGAGGGCAAGATACATCATCGGACGGATAACGATCTGGCCGCCAACGACAACCGGACGATCCTGGATCTTGTGCATGCCGAGAATACCGGACTGCGGCGCATTGAGGATCGGCGAAGACATCAGCGAACCGTAGACGCCGCCATTGGAAATGGTGAACGTACCGCCCTGCATATCGGCCATGGACAGCGCGCCATCGCGGGCAGCTCTGCCGAGGCGGCCGATGTCCTTCTCGATTTCCGCAATCGACATCTGGTCGGCATTGCGCACGACCGGCACGACGAGGCCCTTGTCCGTACCGACGGCAACGCCGACATGGGCAAAGTTCTTGTAGATGATGTCAGTGCCATCGATCTCGGCATTGACCGCCGGGATTTCCTTCAGTGCGTGGGTGACCGCCTTGGTGAAGAAACCCATGAAGCCGAGCTTGACGCCGTGCTTCTTCTCGAAGATTTCCTTGTAGCGGTTGCGCAGGTCCATCACGGCCGACATGTCCACTTCATTGTAAGTGGTCAGCATCGCTGCCGTGCTCTGGGCATCCTTGAGGCGGCGCGCAATGGTCTGGCGCAGGCGGGTCATTTTCACGCGTTCTTCGCGCGATGCATCATCAGCCGAAGAGGCGGGACGCGCTGCCTGCGGGGCAGGAGCAGCGGCAGGCTGTGCGGCAATGCCCTTGGCGACAGCATCAAGCACATCGCCCTTGAGAACCTGGCCGCGCTTGCCCGAACCCTCGACCTGCGAGACCGAAACGCCCTTTTCTGCCAGCAGCTTTGATGCTGCGGGGGACGCAGGCATCTCGCTCTCCTTGCGTTCTGTGATCGGCGTGTTGCCGGCAACCTGAGCAGCCTTGTCCTCGGCTTCTGCCGTTGACGACGCACCGGCGGCACCCGATGCCTGGGCAATGGCTTCGGGCTTGGCCTCTTCCTTTTTCGCAGAAGCGGCACCGGCGCCGCCAATCATGCCGAGCAAGGCACCAACCTCGACCGTATCGCCTTCCTTGGCGGTGATTTCCTCAAGGGAACCGGCAGCGGAGGCCGGAACCTCGATTGTTACCTTATCGGTCTCGAGTTCCACCAAAGGCTCGTCGACGGCAATCGCATCGCCGACTTTCTTGAACCATTTGCCAATGGTCGCTTCGGAAACGGATTCGCCCAGCGTTGGGACGCGGATTTCGGTTGCCATGATCTTGCTCTTCCGTTGATCTTCAGATGACTTCTGTTTGTTGTGGTTTAGGCGCCGAGGGCATCTTCAAGGAATGCTTCGAGCTGTGCAAGGTGTTTGGACATGAGGCCCGTTGCAGGCGATGCAGCGGCAGGACGTCCGGTATAGCGGACACGCTGATGCTTGGCATCGATATGCGCCAGAACCCATTCCAGATAGGGGTCGATGAAGGCCCAGGCACCCATGTTCTTGGGTTCTTCCTGACACCAGACCATCTCCGCATTGCGGAAACGCGACAGTTCCGTGATCAGCGCCTTGGCCGGGAACGGATACAGCTGTTCCACGCGCAGCAGGTAGACATCATCGATGCCGCGCTTTTCGCGCTCTTCGTAGAGGTCGTAGTAGACCTTGCCCGAGCAGAGCACGACACGGCGGATCTTGGAGTCCTTCTGCAGCTTGATCGGCTGATCTTTCAGCAGCTGCGCATCGTCCCACAGCAGACGGTGGAACGAAGAATCGCCGGTGAAATCGCTGATGGAAGACACGGCACGCTTGTGGCGCAGCAGCGACTTCGGTGTCATCAGGATCAGCGGCTTGCGGAAGTCACGCTTCATCTGGCGGCGCAGGATGTGGAAGTAATTGGCAGGCGTGGTGCAGTTCGCCACCTGCATATTGTCTTCCGCACAGAGCTGCAGATAACGCTCGAGGCGGGCCGACGAATGTTCCGGACCCTGACCCTCGTAGCCATGCGGCAGCAGGCAGACGAGACCGGACATGCGCAGCCACTTGCGCTCACCCGACGAGATGAACTGATCGAACACCACCTGGGCGCCGTTGGCGAAATCGCCGAACTGGGCTTCCCACAGGGTCAGCGCGCGCGGATCGGACAGCGAATAGCCGTATTCGAAACCAAGCACGGCTTCTTCCGAAAGCATCGAATTGATGACTTCGTAGATGGCCTGACCCTTCTGCAGGTTGTTGAGCGGGATGTAGCGCTGCTCGGTTTCCTGATCGTAGAGAACCGAATGACGCTGGCTGAACGTACCGCGTTCCACATCCTGGCCGGAAAGACGGATCGGGTGGCCTTCGATGACCAGCGAACCAAAGGCAAGAGCCTCGGCCATTGCCCAGTCGAACCCTTCGCCCGACTCGATCATCTTGGCGCGGTTGTCCTGAAAACGCTGGATCGTCCGGTGCACATTGAAACCGCCGGGAACCTCGGACAGTTTCTTGCCGATTTCCTTGACTGTCTTCAACGGGAGCCCGGTCTTGCCCCGGCGCTGCTCGTCGGCATTGTCGGCCGTACGCAGACCGCTCCAGGCGCCATCCAGCCAGTCGGCCTTGTTGGGCTTGTAGTGTTGTCCGGCTTCGAATTCCTGTTCGAGCTTTTCGCGCCAGGCGGAACGCATGGCATCGACTTCCGCCGGATTGACCAGACCTTCATCGATCAGCTTCTGCGAATAGAGCTGTACGGTGGTCTTCTGGCCGCGGATCGTCTTGTACATCAGCGGCTGCGTGAACGCAGGCTCGTCGCCCTCATTGTGGCCGAAGCGGCGGTAGCAGAACATGTCGATGACCACGGGCTTGTGGAACGTCATGCGATACTCCGTGGCAATCTTTGCCACGTAGACCACGGCTTCCGGATCGTCGCCATTCACGTGGAAAATCGGCGCCTCGATCATCTTCGCCACATCGGACGGATAGGGCGAGGAACGCGACAGGCGCGGATTGGTGGTGAAGCCGATCTGGTTGTTGATGATGAAATGCACCGTGCCGGCAACGCGGTGTCCGCGCAGGCCGGAAAGGCCAAGACATTCCGCAACCACACCCTGGCCGGCAAAGGCAGCATCGCCATGCAGCAGCAGCGGCATGATCTTGGCGCGCTCGGACAAAGGCACCATATCATCACGTTCGCGACCGGCGAGGAGATCCTGCTTGGCACGCGCCTTGCCCATGACAACCGGATTGACGATTTCGAGGTGCGAGGGATTGGCGGTCAGCGACAAATGCACCTTGTTGCCATCGAATTCGCGGTCCGACGACGCACCCAGATGGTACTTCACGTCGCCCGAACCTTCGACGTCGTCAGGCGTATAGGAGCCGCCCTTGAATTCATGGAAAATGGCGCGGTGCGGCTTAGCCATGAACTGGCTGAGCACGTTCAGGCGGCCACGATGGGCCATGCCGAGAACGATTTCCTTGAGGCCCATCGATCCGCCACGCTTGACGATCTGTTCGAGGGCCGGAATCAGCGATTCGCCGCCATCAAGGCCGAAACGCTTCGTGCCCTTGTACTTGACGTCGATGAACTGTTCGAAACCTTCGGCCTCGACCAGCTTGGAAAGGATGGCTTTCTTGCCTTCAGGCGTGAATGCGACGCCCTTGTCCGGGCCTTCGATGCGTTCCTGGATCCATGACTTTTCCACGGGATCAGAAATGTGCATGAACTCGACGCCGATGGTCGAGCAATAGGTGCGCTGCAGGATGTCGAGCATCTGCGGGATCGTCGCATATTCGAGACCCAGCACATTGTCGATGAATATCTTGCGGTCATAGTCGGCGGGCGAGAAACCGTAACTCTCGGGCGACAGCTCGTTGTAATCTTCCTTGACCTCGGCCAGGCCCAGCGGATCAAGCTTGGCATGCAGGTGGCCGCGCATGCGGTAGGCGCGGATCATCATGATGGCGCGCACCGAGTCGCGGGCGGCGTGAATGATGTCCGCATCGGAAGCAGTCTTGGCAACTGGTGCAGCCGCGCCGTTGGCCGACTTTGCCTTCAGCTTGTCGGTGATGTGCTTTTCGACCTCACCCCAGTTGCCGTCGAGCGCCGAAACCAGTTCACCGTTGCCGGCAATCGGCCAGTTCGGCTTCTCCCAGGACGCGCCCTGCGCATTCTTGATGACATCGGCCTTGCTGTCGTTGAGATTGGCGAAAAATTCCTGCCATTCGGGACCGACCGAATTCGGATCCTGCTCATACTGCGCATGCAGTTCCTCGATATAGTGAGCATTGCCACCATAGAGAAATGATGTGAGCGCGAAAATGTCGTTGGCCTGTTCTTGACGTGCCATGTGTGTGACCGGAGCACCCGCTCCGTCTCCCTTGATGAGAGCGTCCAGGACATCGTGCCCCGGAACACTCTGGGTTGAGGTTTCCGGCCCTTGCCGGGAAATCCCCCTGAATTGATCAGGGCGAACAGCCGCCCCGATCCGTCTTGGTCTTTGCCACAGGCGGAAATCCGCCCGCTTGGGTATTAGCCCTTGAGGACTTCAACCAATGTCTTGCCGAGCTGCGCCGGCGATGGCGACACACGGATGCCAGCTGCTTCCATGGCAGCGATCTTGTCTTCCGCACCGCCCTTGCCGCCGGAGATAACCGCGCCGGCATGGCCCATTGTGCGTCCGGGAGGAGCCGTACGTCCGGCAATGAAACCGGCCATTGGCTTCTTGCGGCCGCGCTTGGCTTCATCCGCGATGAACTGAGCTGCATCTTCCTCGGCCGAGCCACCGATTTCGCCGATCATGATGATCGACTTGGTTGCTTCGTCAGCCAGGAACATTTCCAGGATGTCGATGAACTCGGTGCCCTTTACAGGATCGCCGCCGATACCGACTGCGGTTGTCTGGCCAAGGCCTTCATTCGTTGTCTGGAACACTGCCTCATAGGTAAGTGTGCCGGAGCGGGATACAACACCCACCGAACCCTTCTGGAAGATATTGCCCGGCATGATGCCGATCTTGCATTCTTCCGGGGTAAGGACACCAGGGCAGTTCGGGCCGATCAGGCGTGAGGCGGAACGCTCGAGGCGGGCCTTGACGCGAACCATGTCGATGACCGGAATGCCTTCGGTGATGCAGATGATCAGCGGGATTTCCGCATCGATCGCTTCAATGATGGCTTCGGCAGCACCTGCCGGCGGCACATAGATGACCGAGGCGTTGGCGCCCGTGCGATCCTTGCCTTCGGCAACCGAGGCAAAGATCGGGAGCTGGGCACCGGCACCGGTCGGCAACTTGCCTTCCCAGGTCTCGCCGCCCTTTTTCGGGTGGATACCACCAACCATCTGGGTACCGTAATAGGCCAGAGCCTGTTCGGTGTGGAATGTTCCGGTCTTGCCGGTCAGGCCCTGCACGAGAACCTTGGTGTCTTTGTTGACGAGAATGGACATACGAGACCTTTTCTATTGGTGATCGACGGGCACGATGCGGCGGTAAATACCGCTGACAACGTCCTGCCAGATGTCGCTTCCGGCCGGTGCAAATTCCACACGCAACCGGAACCGGTCTTGATCTTCGAATTGATAGCGGCTGCGGGCCCTGCCGCGCGGTGACGACTTTTCCAGAACCAGTTCATCGCCGGACCACGTCCCCGTCGCCGGAGCGGGCGGGACAAAGCCGACGGTATCGAACTGATACAGCTTGTAGGTGCCGTCATTGACATCGAAGCCGAAAATGTTCCGGGCTTCGAATGTCGTCTGGCCATCGCGAACTTGACGATAGGTCTGGTTCAGAAACAATCCGCCGAGATCGCTCTCGGCGGAAAGATATCCCTTCGCCGCCCCGGCACGTGTCCAGGGCGTCGCCGAAACCTGCTCTTCGCCTTCAAACGAACCCAGAAGGGCCTGAAGGCGCTGATGCTCCGGTCGAAGGGGCGATGGGGTTGTCATCGGCGTGCTCTTTAGCCCTTGACTGCCTTGACGATCTTCTGAGCGGCGTCATCGAGATCATCGGCGGAAACGACATTGAGGCCGCTTTCATTGATGATCTTCTTGCCGAGCTCGGCATTGGTGCCTTCAAGACGGACAACCAGCGGAACCTTCAAGCCCACTTCCTTGACCGCAGCGATCACACCTTCGGCGATCACATCGCATTTCATGATGCCGCCGAAAATGTTGATCAGGATGCCTTCAACCGCCGGATCGGCCGTGATGATCTTGAATGCGGCCGTCACCTTCTCCTTGCTGGCGCCGCCGCCAACGTCGAGGAAGTTCGCAGGCTCAGCACCATACAGCTTGATGATGTCCATCGTTGCCATGGCAAGACCTGCACCATTGACCATGCAGCCGATGTTGCCGTCGAGAGCAACATAGGCAAGGTCATACTTGGAAGCTTCGATTTCCTTGGCATCTTCTTCCGTGGTGTCACGCAGCTCGACCACATCAGGATGACGGAACAGCGCATTGCCATCGAAGGAAACCTTGGCGTCGAGAACGCGCAGGCGGCCATTGGTCATGACGATCAGCGGGTTGACCTCGAGCAGGCTCATGTCCTTCTCGGTGAAAGCCTTGTACAGGATCGGGAACAGCGATTCACCGTCGGTCCGGGCTTCGCCGGTCAGACCGTAAGCGTCATTGATCTTCTTTACATCATCTGCGGTCACGCCCTTTTCGGGATCGATCGCCACGGTGATGATCTTTTCCGGTGTGTCGTGCGCGACAGCTTCGATGTCCATGCCGCCTTCTGTGGATACCACGAAAGCCGGACGGCCAACCGTGCGGTCGACGAGGATCGACAGATAGAGCTCGCGATCAATGTCCGCACCGTCTTCGATGTAGAGACGGTTGACCTGCTTGCCGGCCGGGCCGGTCTGCTTGGTCACGAGCGTGTTGCCGAGCATTTCCTTGGCATTGGCAACAACTTCTTCGACCGACCTGGAAAGGCGGACGCCGCCCTTCGCATCGGGGCCGAGTTCCTTGAACTTGCCCTTGCCGCGGCCGCCCGCATGAATCTGGCTTTTCACCACATAAAGCGGACCGGGCAGCGTCTTCGCCCACTCTTCCGCCTGCTCGACGGAATAGACGGCAACGCCATTGGCAATGGGCGCACCGAAGGAGTGGAGCAGGCGCTTGGCCTGATATTCGTGAATATTCATCAGTTAACTTCCTCTACGAAAAATCCGGTGCGTGCACGGGATCGTTTCAGAACGTTCAGGCCGAATTACTTGAGATTCGGCGCGATGGCGATGCAGGCTTCGCAAAGACCGGCGACAGAGGCCACCGAGTTTTCGAACGCCTTTTCTTCGGTCTTGTTGAGATCGATTTCGATGATGCGCTCGACGCCGCCGGCACCGATGATGACAGGCACGCCGACATACATGTCCTTGACGCCGTACTGGCCGGAGAGGTGCGCTGCGACAGGCAGGACGCGCTTCTTGTCCTTGAGGAAGGCTTCAGCCATCTGGATGGCGGAAGATGCCGGGGCATAGAAGGCCGAACCGGTCTTCAGCAGGCCAACGATCTCCGCGCCGCCGTCACGGGTGCGCTGAATGATCTGGTCGAGCTTTTCCTGGCTGGTCCAGCCCATCTTGACGAGGTCCGGCAGCGGAATGCCGGCAACGGTCGAATAACGGGCAAGCGGCACCATCGAATCGCCATGGCCGCCGAGAACGAAGGCGGTAACATCTTCCACCGAAACCTTGAACTCGTCAGCAAGGAAGTAGCGGAAGCGGGCGCTGTCGAGAACGCCGGCCATGCCGACGACCATGTTCTTCGGCAGGCCGGAGAATTTCTGCAATGCCCAGACCATCGCGTCGAGCGGGTTGGTGATGCAGATGACGAAGGCGTTGGGTGCATACTTCTTGATGCCCGCGCCAACCTGTTCCATGACCTTGAGGTTGATGCCGAGCAGATCGTCACGGCTCATGCCGGGCTTGCGCGGTACGCCGGCGGTCACGATGACCACATCCGACCCCTCGATCGCCGAATAATCATTGGCGCCGACGAGCTTGGCGTCAAAATCGTCAACCGGTGACGACTGGGCAATATCGAGCCCTTTGCCCTGAGGAATGCCTTCTGCGATGTCGAAGAGCACGATGTCACCGAGCTCCTTGAGCCCGATCAAATGTGCCAATGTGCCACCGATCATGCCTGAACCGATGAGGGCGATTTTGTTACGTGCCATGCTGGTTACTTCCCTGATCTGAAGTCTGGACGGACGCCAAAGGACATCGACGACGTCGGGCAGAGCCCGCGATCATGCGCCTTTGCGTTGGGACGTTCGAATATTCCTCTTTCAAAAATAACTCAACCAAAAATTTTCCCCTCAATAAATTCAATCGTTTAGATTTGATGGGATTTACGTAAACGTCAATTGAATTTAGCTTGGGGAAGGTTTTTCTGGCATTATCTAACATAGGCAACATATCAAAATGATGAAATAAGGGCGACCCGTATCACAGTCATTTGATAGCCATTCAGGCTTCCGAGGATATCGGCATTTCCTGCGCCTGCGCTGCCTCAGCCAGGTACTCCTCGCTCTGCATTTCAAAAAGCCGGGATGCGGTGCGGTCAAATTCGAAAGCTTCGGTACCCCGCTTGGCTTCATAAAGCTTGTCCGGTGATGCTGCCGCGGAAATCACCACATGCACATGATGATCGTACAAAATATCGATCAGGATAATGAAACGCTTGGCCTCGTTGCGTCTGGCATAATCGAGAATCGGCACATCATCGATAAAGATGGTCTGGTAGCGCGAAATGATGGCCGCATAGTCCAGCGCACCCAAAGGCTTTGAGCAGAGATCGGCAAAACCGAAACGCGCGACATGCCGTGCTGCCCGCGGCACCACCACATTGTGGCCTTTGACTTTGAAATGCTCCTCTGAAACGGCGGCACCTTCGGTTGCCGTATGCCATGCTTCATCCATTTTCTGCTTTGTATCGTCGGACAAAGGCGAGAGGTAAACCGGCATGCGGTTGAGCTTCTCCAGCCGGTAATCCGTGCGGGCATCTAGATTGACCACATCGACATGGGTCTTGAGCAGGTCGATGAACGGCAGGAACAGCTGGCGGTTGAGACCATCGCGATAAAGATCGTCCGGTTCCACGTTGGATGTGGCAATGAGCACGACACCACGCTCGAACAGCGCCCTGAACAAGCGCGACAGGATCATCGCATCGGCGATATCTGTGACAGTGAACTCATCGAAACACAAAACCCAAGCCTGCTCCGCCAGAGCATCGGCAACGGGCGGGATCGGATCGTCCTGCTTCGTCTCACCGTTCTTGTGCGCTTTGCGATGCGCATTGATGCGCTCGTGCACATCAGCCATGAAATCGAGAAAATGTGCCCGGCGCTTGCGCTTGGCCGGGACAAGCTGGTGAAACATGTCCATCAGCATGGTCTTGCCGCGCCCGACCTCGCCAAAGATATAGAGACCTTTGATCACTTCATGCCGCGGCGAGCGGCGGCTGAACAGCCAGCCCAGCGCACTCGACTTGGTGGCAAGCCGCTTTGTCGCAAGCTCGCGTATCAGCCGGTCGAAACGATCCGCCAGCTGCTCCTGTGCCGGATCGACAGCAATATCCCCCGCCTGCACCAGCGAATCGTAGCGCTCGCGCACGGAGGGAAACACTTTCAGATTATCGTGCGACATGCGGATTGCAGTCTCCGGATGTGTGCAGCAGCTGGATTCGCGCTGCACACTCCCCTTTCAGGCTTAACGTGACAGGCTCAGATTCTGCCCGCCGGAGGTCTGGCCATCAAAGCGCGAAGACCCTGAGGAGTAAAGCCGGGCAACCGTGCCGCCTGCTGCATCGTACAGGGTGAGCTGCTTGCCGCTCACGGCCCAGGACGAAAGATTTGCCAGTTCACCCGGGCAACGCAATGGACCGGCGCGATAACCCTGACCGAACTTGGTCTGCGGCGTAGCGATCTTGCAGGACTGACCGGCCAGTGAGGCGTTCCAGACACCGGCAACACTGCCGGCGGTGACGTCAGGAGCGTTTGCCGGCGGAAGCGACGCGACCTGCGTGCCTTGGCCAGTAGGCGCAGCACCGCTACCGGTGGTTGGTGCGGTCGGAAACTGATTGGCTCCGCCGGGTGGCGGCAATTGGCTCTGGGTCACGGATCCGGACGGCGCAGACTGCAAGGGCGCAGGCCGGGGCGTAACGCGGTCCATACCGTCATTGTCAAAGCGCGTACTCTGGCAGCCTGCCAGAACCATGCCGACAGCGGCAACGGCCAGCAAATTGACGTTCAAAGTCCCCATAGTCTTACTCTCCATCTACGCATCCAACAGAAAAAATGCGATTCGACTTGGCATTGTTACCCACGATACAAAGGATATCGCGGCGAAATTTCAACCCGCCAGGCGGCAAAACAAGCCTGTTTCCGGCCTGCCGCCGCGGCAGAAGCATCGAAAACTCCCTGAACTGGCAATATCGCCACACTATCCAGAGCCGTTCCCGTTTGGCTGGAAGCCATAACCTTGCGCAAGTCAACCATTTTAAGGTGAATAAAGTCTTATGATGGCGATACGCGGTAATGACGGAAATGTGTGAGGCGCCCCATTGAAGTCCGTCAACGGCAAGGATATTTCTTGAGCATGACACTCATAAATAAAACACCTCAACGAATTCGCCACGAAACCCGCCTGCGCCTCCTCGATGTGCAGGACGTCAAACATCTGACACCGCGCATGGTGCGCGTCACCCTTGCCGGCGACCAGCTGGAAGGTTTTGTCAGCGCCGGTTATGGCGATCACATCAAGATTTTCTTTCCGCCTGCCGGAAGCGGGCCGATTGTTCCCGTTCTCGGCCCCGATGGGATCAGTTTTCCGGAAGACACGCCGCGTCCGGAAATGCGGGACTACACACCGCGCAACTATCATGCAGCATCCAAAACCCTCGATGTCGATTTCGTGCTGCATGGCGATGGCCCCGCATCCACATGGGCAGCACAGGCTAAGCCCGGTCAGCAGATTGTCATTGGCGGACCACGCGGCTCGATGATCATTCCCGATGCCTATGACTGGTATTTTCTGGCAGGCGATGAAACGGCCCTCCCCGCTATCGGGCGCCGCCTCGAAGAACTGCCGGCCACGGCCCGCGTCGTCGCGGTGATCGAGGTTGAGGACAAAGCCGAAGAACAGGAAATCAAGACCAGCGCCAACGCCGGAATTGTCTGGGTTCACCGCAATGGTGCGGAAGCCGGCAACAATGACCTGTTGCTGCGAACGATTGAAAGCCTGACCTTGCCCGAGGGTGATTGCTACGCTTTCATCGCCTGCGAAAGCAGCATATCCAAATCCATCCGAACCCATCTGGTCGAGCAGCGCGGCTTCAACGGCGAATGGGTGAAAGCGGCCGGTTACTGGTTGCGCGGCGTGGCGGACGCGCACGAACCCCACTGACATCATCTTTGCGTTGCCGGTCTGACGGCGCTGGGGTAGGGTTTATGCCCTCCCCATAAGGATCAACAACATGTCTCAGCCGCAAAACACGCGCATCGTCCTCGCATCCAGGCCGCAAGGACCGGTAAAACCGGGCAATTTCCGCATCGAAGCCGTACCGGTTCCCGCGCCTGGCGACGGCGAGATCCTGCTCAAGATTCTGTTCCTGTCTCTCGATCCCTATATGCGCGGCCGTATGGACGACGCTGTGTCCTATGCGACCCCGGTTGCCGTTGACGGGGTCATGGAAGGCGGAACCGTTGCGGAGGTAATCGAGAGCAAACATCCCGGCTACCAGCCCGGCGATATCGTTCTTTCCCATTCCGGCTGGCAGAGCTATGCCCTCTCCGATGGTGCCGGTCTGCGCAAGCTCGATCCGGATGCCGCGCCGCTGTCAACGGCTGTCGGCATTCTCGGCATGCCGGGTTTTACCGCCTATGCGGGACTCCTGACCATCGGCCAGCCCAAGCCAGGGGAAACCGTCGTCGTCGCCGCGGCCAGCGGACCGGTGGGATCGACGGTCGGCCAAATCGCCCGAATCGAGGGCGCACGGGCGGTCGGTATTGCCGGTGGCGCAGACAAATGTGCATTCGTCCGCGACGAACTGGGGTTCGATGTCGCGATTGACCACCGCGCACCCGATTTTGCCGAACAGCTGCAACAGGCCTGCCCGTCTGGTATCGACGTTTATTTTGAAAATGTCGGCGGTGCGGTCTGGGACGCGGTTTTCCCGCTGCTCAACACCTTCGCGCGCGTGCCGGTCTGCGGCCTGATCGCGCAATATGACGGTCTCGATCTTTCCGGCAAGGATCGCCTGCCGGCGCTCATGCGCGACATCCTGAAGAAGAGCCTGACCGTGCGCGGCTTCATCCAGCGTGAATTCATCGATCAGCGTCCGGTCTTCCTTGAAACCATGAGCGGCTGGTTGCGCAGCGGCGAAATCAAATACCGCGAGGACATTGTCGATGGGCTCGCCAATGCCCCTGAAGCTTTCATGGGGCTGTTGAAAGGGCATAATTTCGGCAAGCTGGTGATCCGGGTCGCCTGACGCCGGACAGGATTGAATGCCGGTGACACAGCTTTGATACGGCTGGCACTGGCAATTCTTCACCTTTTCCGCCATATAAGCCCTCTATCGACATCGGAATGGCTATACAGGCTGACAGAAGCATGGCAGTGCGCGCGCAATTTGCAAAGATGAACGGGCTTGGCAACGAGATAATCGTTGCCGACATGCGTGGCCGTGCGGATCATGTTGCCCCGGGGGCGGCCATTGCGCTCAATGGCGATCCAGCCACCAAGTTCGATCAGATCATGGCAATCCATGCGCCGCGCACCCAGGGTACGGAAGCCTATATCGAGATCATCAATTCCGACGGCACTCAGGCACAGGCCTGCGGCAACGGCATGCGCTGTGTCGTGCAGGCTCTTGCCGCCGAAACCGGCAAACGGGAATTCACCTTCGAAACCATTGCCGGAATTCTGACGGCTCATGAACATGCTGACGGCATGATTTCCGTCGATATGGGCAAGCCGCGTTTCGGCTGGCAGGAAATCCCGCTGGCTGAAGCCTTCCACGACACACGCCAGATCGAGTTGCAGATCGGACCGATTGATGCGCCTGTCCTGCACTCCCCCTCCGTCGCGAGCATGGGCAACCCACACGCGATCTTCTGGGTCGAGCAGGATGTCTGGACCTACGATCTTGAGCGCTTTGGCCCGCTGCTCGAAAATCACCCGATTTTCCCCGAACGCGCCAACATCTCGATTGCCCACGTGACCAGCCGCAATGCCATGACCCTGCGCACCTGGGAGCGCGGCGCCGGGCTGACCCGGGCCTGCGGTTCGGCCGCCTGTGCAGCTGCCGTGTCCGGTGCCCGCACGGGCCGCACCGAACGAACAGTGACGGTGACCGTTCCCGGTGGTCCGCTGGTGATTGAATGGCTGGACAATGATCATGTCATGATGACCGGACCCGCCGAATGGGAATTTTCCGGCTCGTTTGATCCGCAGAGTGGTCAATGGCAGCGGGACGAGACAACGCCATCGCAGGGAGCCGCCTGATGGCTGTGGATGTCGTCACGTTTGGCTGCCGCCTCAACACCTACGAATCCGAGGTGATGAGGCGCGAGGCCGACGCTGCCGGGCTTGGTGCGCTGGAAAATGGTGCGATCATCTTCAACACCTGCGCCGTAACCAGCGAAGCCGTACGGCAAGCACGGCAGGCAATCCGCAAGGCACGGCGAGACAATCCGCAGGCCCGCATCATTGTCACCGGCTGCGCCGCCCAGACCGGGGCTGACGAATTTGCCGCCATGGATGAGGTCGATCTCGTTCTCGGCAACGAGGAAAAGCTGAAATCCAATTCGTACCGCATGCTGCCCGATTTCGGTGTCAACCAGTTCGAGAAGGTGCGCGTCAACGACATCATGGAGGTGCGTGAAACCGCATCCCACATGGTCGATGCCATCGAGGGCCGGGCACGGGCCTTTGTACAGGTGCAGAACGGCTGCGATCATCGCTGCACGTTCTGCATCATCCCCTATGGCCGCGGCAATTCCCGCTCCGTACCGATGGGCGGCGTGATCGAACAGGTCAAACGGCTCGTTGGCAACGGCTATAACGAAGTGGTCCTCACCGGCGTCGACATGACCAGCTATGGACCCGATCTGCCGGGCTCCTTGCGCCTCGGCAAGCTCGTCAAGACCGTTCTCGGCCAAGTGCCTGATCTGAAACGTCTGCGCCTCTCCTCTATTGATTCCATCGAAGCGGATGATGATCTGATGGAGGCACTGGCGACGGAAAGCCGGCTGATGCCGCACTTGCATCTGTCGCTGCAGTCGGGCGACAACATGATCCTGAAGCGGATGAAACGCCGCCATCTGCGCGAGAACTCCATCGAGTTCTGTGAAAACGTCCGCAAGATCCGCCCCGATATTGTGTTCGGTGCCGATATCATTGCCGGTTTCCCCACCGAGACCGATGAGATGTTTGAAAACTCCATCGGGATTGTCGAGGAATGCGGACTCACCCATCTGCATGTCTTCCCGTTCAGCCCGCGCGAAGGCACGCCGGCAGCGCGCATGCCGCAGGTGAACCGGCAGATCGTCAAAACCCGCGCTGCCCGGCTGCGGGCGGCGGGCAACGCGGCTTACCGCTCCCATCTCGACCGTCTTGTCGGCACGAACCAGCGCATACTCGTCGAACGCGAGGGGCTTGGCCGAACCGAAGGGTTTACCCTCGTCGGCCTGAACGGCGGGGCGCCCGGCGAAATCATTGAACGGCCGATCAGCGGGCATGACGGCGACAGGCTGCTGGCCGCAGACAGCGACCGGCACGCAGCGTAATCACAACGAGCAAAGCAGCATTCATGGCTCTGGGTTTTATCAAAAAGATATTTTCATTCGGCAAGAAGGAAGTCGACGAGGTTCCGGCCGAAATACCTGTCCCCGCGCTCGAGGCGCCCGTTCAACCGACCACCGAACAGGTTTATGAGGACACAACGGCACAGGAAGCCTTAGCCCTTCCAGCCGAGGCGGAACCTGTCGAGACCGAGCTGGTTGAGCCGGTGCCCGTTGAAGAACCAGCGCCGGTTGCAATCGAGCCCGAACCCGAACCGGTCATAACCCCAGTTATCCCGGAAACGGCATTGGCCGAGCCCGAGCCAGTTATCTTACCGGTCGAGGAAGAGCTGCCCATTCCGTTCAACGCAGCGGAAGAGCCGTTTGAACAGACGCTGGCAGAAGCGCTGACCCCGCCCGTGCATGTGCCGGAACCCATTGTCGACATGCCTGCACCGGTGGAGCCGGTTGCGGCGCCCAAGCCGGCCTCGTCAAAGGTAACAGTCACCAGGACCGTCGAAGAAAAGAAGGCCGAAGAGCAGGTTGCCGCCGAGCCGGAGAAACGCCTTACCTGGTTCGAGCGGCTGCGCAAGGGCCTGGCCCGCTCATCCCAGCAGCTGGGCGATTCCATCGGCGGAATCTTCACCCGTCGCAAGCTCGACGAAGACACGCTGCAGGATCTCGAAGATGTGCTGATTCAGGCCGATCTCGGCATGGAAACCGCCATCCGCATTACCGGTTCCCTGAATGCCACGCGTTACGGCAAGGATATCAGTTCGGAAGAAGTCCGCACCATCATGGCGACTGAGATCGAAAAGGTGCTCGGGCCGGTTGCCAAGCCGCTGGAACTTGACCTTTCGCACAAGCCGCATGTCATTCTGGTTGTCGGCGTCAACGGCACCGGCAAGACCACGACCATCGGCAAGCTCGCGGCCAAACTCACAGCGGGTGGTCTCAGCGTCATGCTGGCGGCCGGCGATACATTCCGCGCTGCGGCGATCGAGCAATTGCATATCTGGGGGAAGCGCACCGGCGCACCGGTGGTTTCGTCGAAGCTCGGTGCCGATGCGGCCGGGCTTGCCTATGATGCGTGGAAACAGGCAAAGGAGGCCGGAAGCGACGTCCTGATCATCGATACGGCCGGACGCCTGCAGAACCGGACCGAGCTGATGGACGAGCTTGCCAAGATTGTCCGCGTCCTCGGCAAGAACGATCCCGATGCACCGCATACCGTGCTGCAGACACTGGATGCCACCACCGGCCAGAATGCCCTCAATCAGGTCGAGATTTTCAAGAATGTCGCCGGCGTCAACGGTCTGGTCATGACCAAGCTCGACGGCACGGCACGCGGCGGCATCCTCGTTGCCATTTCAGCCAGGCACAAATTGCCGGTTTATTTCATCGGCGTGGGCGAACAGGTCGATGACCTCGAGCCCTTTGCCGCCAAAGATTTTGCCAAAGCCATCGCGGGAGTTGCATGATGGACCAATCCGTATTTGAACGGGATCCATCCGATCCCAAGCGCAAGGAAGTTACACCCCTTCTGAAGCTGGTGCTGGAACTTGGACCGTTGATGGTCTTCTTCTTCGCCAATTCCCGCGGCGAATGGCTGATCGAGCGCTTTCCCGCGCTGGCGAACATCGGCGGGCCGATTTTCATCGCCACCGCGCTGTTCATGGTCGCAACCGTACTGGCGCTGGCCGTGTCGTGGATATTGATCCGCAGCCTGCCGATCATGCCGCTGGTTTCAGGCATCGTGGTTCTGGTGTTTGGTTCGCTGACACTTTGGCTGCACGACGAAAATTTCATCAAGATAAAGCCGACCATCATCAATGCCCTGTTCGGGGTGATCCTGCTGGGCGGCCTCTACTTCGGCAAATCGCTTCTCGGCTATGTTTTCGACAGCGCCTTCAAGCTCAATGCCGAGGGCTGGCGCAAACTCACCCTGCGCTGGGGCATATTCTTCCTGTTCCTGGCCGTGTTGAACGAGGTGGTCTGGCGCAGCTTCTCGACGGATTTCTGGGTTGCTTTCAAGGTCTGGGGTACCATGCCCATAACCTTGCTTTTCACCTTCGCGCAAATGCCTCTGGTGATGAAACACTCGCTTGAACCCTTGGCCGGCAAAGGTACGCAAGGCAAGGAAAAATAGCCGCTCTAAGGCTTCAGCGCCTTTTCGACAGCAGGCATCAGATCATCGCGGATCGATGCCTCGCTGAAAGGCCCGACGTGCTTGTAGAGAATGGTGCCGTCGCGACCGACAAGGAAAGTTTCCGGCACGCCGTAGACGCCCCATTCGATCCCGGCCCGGCCGCTCGCATCAACACCGATCATGTCGAACGGATTGCCAAGTTCACCCAGGAATTTCAGCGCATTTTCGTCCTTGTCCTTGTAGTTGAGACCGGCGATGCGAAACCGCTTGTCCTTGGCGAGCTGCATCAGCAGCGGATGTTCCGCACGGCACGGCACACACCACGAGCCGAAGACATTGACCAGTGTCAGCTGACCCTTGAAGGCGGACGGTTCCATACCCGGAACCGGTTGCCCGCCCTTGGTCAATCCTGCCAGAGGCGGAAGGGTCAGGTACGGGGCCGGCTTACCGATCAATGCAGAGGGGATGACACTTTCGTCCCGCCCGAGCGCGAGCTGGAAGGCAAAAATACCGGCCAGAACCACAAAGAGCAGCAGGGGCAGGAAGGCGAACAGCGAGAAGCGTCGGTGTGGAGCCTGTCCTTTGATATCCGGTCCGCTCACGATGCGTTATCCGTTCGCGCCTCGGAGCGGCGGCGTACGCCGCGGGTTTCCAGCTCCTGCAGCGCGAGACGCTGCGTGCGCTGATCGATCAGTATCCAGCCGACGAGCGCCGCGAGGACCGCTATGGACACGCCGTAGGACGCGAGGACAAAAGCCGTATGGGTCATGATTACACCCCCCTCCGTTCCGCACTGCGTGCCGCGATACGGCGCATGGCGACAACCCGCCGGCGCCAGATCTCATTGCGCATGGCCATGATGTGCAGGGTGAAGAACAGCAGCGTGAAGCCGACGGCCATCACCAGAAGCGGCCAGAGCAATGAAGGATGAATGGTTGGTCCTCCCATGCGGATAACCGATGCGGGCTGATGCAATGTGTTCCACCAGTCGACGGAGAACTTGATGATCGGAATGTTGATAAAGCCGACCAGCGTCAGGATAGCCGTCGCCTTGGAGGATTTTGCCGGATCGTCCATCGCCCGGGTCAACGCAATGATACCGAGATACATCAGGAACAGCACGAAAACCGAAGTCAGCCGTGCGTCCCACACCCACCAGGTGCCCCACATGGGTTTGCCCCATAAAGAGCCGGTAATGAGCGCGAGAGCAGTGAAAGCAGCGCCAATGGGTGCTGCTGCCTTGGCGGAGACATCCGCCAATGGATGGCGCCAGACCAACGTTCCGATGGCTGAAATGCTCATGACCGTGTAGCACATCATCGACAGCCATGCGAAAGGCACATGGATGAACATGATCTTGACGGTCGAACCCTGCTGATAATCGTCAGGCGCTTGAAATGACATCCACAATCCGGCAGCCAGAACCAGCAATGTGATCCCGACAAGCCATGGCAGCACGATCCCGGCAAAGTTGATGAACCGGGTTGGGTTGGCCAGATCGATCCAGCGTCCGGCTTTTGAAACAGCTTCAGTCATGGCGATTTCTTAGCTTCCCGGGCTCTGTTTCGCAATTCACCATCACATGATCCTCCCAAGCCCGAAAGGATCGTGCGTCGCGCGGCGCATGTCAATCAGCCGACGATTTCAACGCTGCGGCGGCTGCCAGCGGTCCAATGACCGCAAAGAACAGTGTAATTGCAACGAGAATAAGAAAGGGCGCGACAAAAGGCGCGGGGTCTTGCACTGCCCCGTAGGCTGCAGACACGCCGAAGATCAGCACGGGAATGGTCAAAGGCAGGATGATCACCGACACGAGCAGGCCGCCGCGCGGCAGTGCGACGGCAACCGCGGCGCCGACGGCGCCGATCAGCGTTATGGCCGGTGTGCCGACGAGCAGGGTCAGGGTTGTCGCGCCGATGGCTGCGGGCTCCATGTTCATGAACAGGCCGAGCAAAGGGGAAGCTATGACCAGCGGCAGCACACACGTGCTCCAATGTGCCAGACATTTCACCAGTACGGTCAACGCCAATATGTGTCGGTCCGAAGCCATGATCAGCAGATCAAGAGATCCGTCATCGCGGTCGGCTTGAAACAGCCGGTCGAGACCGAGCAGCGTCGCCAGAAGGGCGCCGATCCACAGCATCGCGGGTCCGATTCGTGCAAGGAGCTTCAAATCCGGCCCGACGCCGAACGGCACGACGGCGATAACGGCGAGAAAGAACAATATCCCGATCAGCACGCCTCCACCGGCACGCAGACCCAAGCGGGTGTCGCGGAGAAACAGCGAAAGCATCAGAAGCCGCCCCTTCCCATCACGAGTTCCTGAGCCCCGTCCAATCCCAGCGGCAGATGGGTTGCGGCGACGACGATACCGCCGCCGGAAAGATGCGCACGCATGACGCCGGCGAACTGATCCTCCGATCCTTTGTCGAGGCCCGCTGTCGGTTCATCCAGAAGCCAGACCGGGCGATGGCTGATCAGGAGCCGCGCGATACTGGCACGCCGTTTTTGCCCAGTGGAGAGATAGCCGAACGGCAGATGGCCGATATCACCGAGCTGCACGCGGTCCAGCGCTTCATCAATCGTATGGTTCCCGATGCCGCTGAACGACTGCCAGAAGCGCAGATTCTCTTCGACGCTCAGGACGGGTTTCATGGCATTGAGGTGACCGAGATAATGACAGGCCGAAACAAGCCCGTCGAAACCCGCTGGCGCAGCATCAAGCCGGATACGGCCTTCGGCTTTGTCCAGAAGTCCGGCGATGATTCGCAGGAGCGTTGATTTCCCGGCCCCGTTCGGCCCCGTAATCATCAGCGCCTCTCCACCCGCGACGGCAAAGTTCAGCCCGGAAAACAAAATCTCCCCGCCCCGCTCCCCTGCCAGATTTTCGGCGACTAGCCGCATGAAGTTCCCGCTCTTGTTAACCCCGACGTGCCGCCCGGAATGACCCATGTGCATTTCGACGCAGTCTCAAATTTTGACGAATGTCGGTCTGGCACAGATCGATGAAAATCTCTATATAGCAGTCAACCATGCCAGCGGTCGGCATGGAAACCATTTTTGGCCGATCTTCAATACGGGCGCCTTTTCGGACCTGTAGCGGGACGGACAGCGGAAATGACTGCACCCGCACCTTAGCGCGTCCTTGAAACGCGGCAAAGGCGTTCGTCCCGGGTGAGGCCAGTAGCATAAGGACGACGCAACATGTCTCAAATCGACAGTTTCAAATGCCGTAAAACCCTATCCGTAGGGGATAAGGAATATGTCTATTACAGCTTGACCGAAGCTGAGAAAAACGGCCTGGAAGGCATTTCCAAGCTTCCCTTCTCCATGAAAGTCCTCCTCGAAAACCTGCTTCGCTTTGAAGACAATCGCTCGGTTTTCAAGAAGGACATCGAAAACGTCGCCAAATGGCTTGTCGATCGCGGCAGTGCCGGCGCTGAAATCGCCTATCGCCCGGCCCGTGTCCTCATGCAGGACTTTACTGGCGTTCCTGCGGTCGTGGACCTTGCAGCAATGCGCGATGCCATGGTCAACCTTGGCGGCGACCCGGAAAAGATCAATCCGCTCGTCCCGGTTGATCTGGTTATCGATCACTCGGTGATCGTTGACGAGTTCGGCAATCCGCAGGCTTTCAAGCGCAATGTCGATCTCGAATATGAGCGCAACGGCGAACGTTACCGCTTCCTGAAGTGGGGCCAGCAGGCATTCAAGAATTTCCGCGTCGTTCCTCCGGGTACGGGCATCTGCCATCAGGTCAACCTTGAATATCTGGCCCAGGCAGTCTGGACCAAGGAAGAAGACGGTGTCACCGTCGCCTATCCCGATACCTGCGTTGGCACTGATTCGCACACGACCATGGTCAACGGCCTTGGCGTTTTGGGCTGGGGCGTTGGTGGCATCGAAGCGGAAGCGTCCATGCTGGGTCAGCCGGTTTCCATGCTCTTGCCTGAAGTCATCGGCTTCCGCCTGACCGGCAAGGTCAAGGAAGGCGTCACGGCAACCGATCTCGTGCTCACCGTGGTTCAGATGCTGCGTAAGAAGGGCGTCGTCGGCAAGTTCGTCGAGTTCTTCGGCCCCGGCCTCGAGAGCATGACGCTGGCTGATCGTGCCACCATCGGCAATATGGGTCCGGAATACGGCGCCACCTGCGGCTTCTTCCCGATCGACCGCGAAACCATCAACTACATGCATATGTCCGGCCGCGACGAAGAGCGTCTGGCACTGGTCGAAGCCTATTCGAAGGCGCAGGGCATGTGGCGCGAACCCGGCTCGGCCGATCCTGTTTTCACCGACACGCTGGAACTCGATCTCGGCACCGTGGTGCCGTCCATGGCGGGCCCGAAGCGTCCGGAAGGCCGTATTGCCCTCGAGGGCATTGCCTCCGGTTTCCACGAATCGCTGCAGAAGGAATACAAGAAGACCACGCAGCTTGATGCCCGTTATCCGGTTGAAGGCGAAGACTATGATCTCGGCCATGGCGATGTTGCCATTGCCGCGATCACCTCCTGCACCAACACCTCGAACCCGAGCGTGCTGATTGCCGCCGGCCTTCTCGCCCGCAACGCCGCTGCCAAGGGTTTGAAGTCCAAGCCCTGGGTGAAGACGTCGCTGGCGCCCGGCTCGCAGGTTGTTGCCGCCTATCTTGAAAATGCCGGCCTGCAGGTTGAACTCGACAAGCTCGGCTTCAATCTCGTTGGTTTCGGCTGCACCACCTGCATCGGCAATTCCGGCCCGCTGCCTGCACCGATCTCCAAGACCATCAATGACAAGGGTCTGATCGCTGCAGCCGTGCTTTCCGGCAACCGCAACTTCGAAGGCCGCGTTTCGCCGGACGTCCAGGCGAACTACCTGGCTTCTCCGCCGCTGGTTGTTGCCTATGCCCTGGCCGGTTCGGTCACCAAGGACCTGACAACCGAGCCGCTTGGCGAAGATCAGGACGGCAACCCGGTGTTCCTCAAGGATATTTGGCCGTCTTCGCACGAGATCCAGGAGTTCATCACCAAGAACGTCACCCGCAAGCTGTTCGCATCAAAATACGCGGATGTGTTCAAGGGCGACCAGAACTGGCAGGACGTCAAGGTGCCGGCTGGCCAGACCTACGCATGGGATGACAACTCGACCTATGTGCAGAACCCGCCCTACTTTGTCGGCATGGGCAAGACACCGGGCATCGTCAACGATATCAAGGGTGCGCGTATCCTTGGTCTCTTCGGCGACAAGATCACCACCGACCACATCTCTCCGGCCGGTTCGATCAAGGCGGCCTCGCCTGCCGGCAAGTACCTAACTGATCACGGTGTGGCACCCCTGGACTTCAACCAGTACGGTACGCGTCGCGGCAACCATGAAGTGATGATGCGCGGCACGTTCGCCAACATCCGCATCCGCAATCACATGCTTGGTGAAAATGGCCGCGAAGGCGGGTACACGATCCATTACCCCTCGAAAGAGGAAATGCCGATCTATGATGCCGCCATGCAGTACCGCAGCGAGAATGTCCCGCTCGTCATCTTTGCCGGTATCGAATACGGCAATGGTTCATCGCGTGACTGGGCGGCCAAGGGCACGAACCTTCTCGGCGTTCGCGCTGTGATTTCCCAGTCCTTCGAACGCATCCATCGTTCGAATCTCGTGGGAATGGGCATCGTCCCCTTCGTGCTGGAAGAGGGCACGAGCTGGCAGTCGCTTGGCCTGAAGGGCGATGAGACCGTTTCCATCGAAGGTCTTGCCACGATCCAGCCGCGCCAGAAGACCCATGCCACTGTGACGTTCGCCGATGGTACGGTCAAGCAGGTACCGCTGATCTGCCGTATCGATACAATCGATGAGCTGGAATACCTCAAGAACGGCGGCATCCTGCAGTACGTGCTGCGCGATCTCGCCGCTTAAAGCAGCGAAAAGCTCTGAAATCGGAGACCGCCGGGCAACCGGCGGTCTTTTTTTCGCGATTTCGCCAATAATTATATGGTTTTGCCTGTAAACGTGATCGAATTCACCTCAAAGTGACTTCCTCTTGATAAAACGCATCCTTATCAATTGTCTGGCAATCACTCTCATACAAGATCAAAGAAAAATTCGGGAAGAAAGCTCGTACCCTTGACCCTGCGCACCCTGCTCAAAGCCATTCTGATCGTCTGCCCGCTCCTTGTAGCGGCGGGGTTCACGTGGCCGGTTTATGCCGGGAGCATCGGCACGAAACCGGATGGCGTGGTTGAGCTTTATACCTCGCAGGGCTGCGGCTCGTGCCCACCTGCCGATGCCGTCCTCAAGCAGTTGGTCGCCGAAGGGAAAGTCGTCGCACTGGCCTTCCATGTTGACTATTGGGATTATCGCGGGTGGGTGGACAATCTTGCGCTGCCCGAAAACACCGCGCGGCAGAATGCCTATCGCAAGGCACTTGGACTGACAGGTGTTTACACACCGCAGGCAATCCTCAATGGCCGCGAGCATGTAAACGGTCAGGACGGCGCTAAAATCCGTCGCCGAATCGATGAGATGCGCAATGGTGATTCTGGACTGACAATTCCCGTATCGATCGAAAAAACCTCTCCGGATCGCCTGGTCATCAATATTGGTGAGGGGGCTGCCGCAAAAAATCCTGTGCGTGTTCTTCTCGCCTATTTCAACAAGGAAACCATTGTTTCCATACCCGATGGCGAGAATGGCGGGCGCAATGTCAGCTACGCCAACAGCGTCCGCGCGATGGAAACCGTTGGCATGTGGGATGGCAAATCGCAGAAGATCGAAATCCCGCTGACCGAAATCGCCAGCAAGAAGGCTTCCGGCTGCGCTGTCCTGTTGCAGGAAATGCTTGGTGAAGGCAAACCGGGGCCTATCATTGGCGCCTCGATCATGACAAAGCCCTGATTTTAAAGAGCATTTCTGCAGACAAGAAAAAAGGCTGGTAAAACCAGCCTGAAGTCTTGGGGCTTGTTGCCATTGAGAGACTGAATGGTTCGGCCAGAACAGCCCGTTTGGGCGGGGGGCTTGGGGTATCGGACCGCTCAAGACCGAACCGTCTCAGACAACGGGCTGAAGGTGGGTCTGAAATCCGGCGGCAATGCGAGTGCAACATGGCGAAACTGTGGCCAGACATCACCAATGGAAACAGGGCGTATTCCTTTGTGAAAGGCACAATGACAACGACATTTTTGCGTTCAATTGCGCGCGCCCGGACACTTACAGGCTTGTAAATGCGGGCGGAACAGGTCACCCTTCTGTCATCCAGTTGTCATACGGCAAATCTAAGGGCGGATTGATTGATGGACAGCAATGCAGGTGGCGACGAATCGCAACAGCAGGCGAAACTCATTTCACTCTCCGGCGCACGTGATCTCCCCGTTACATTCAATCGGCGGGAACTTGATCAAATCCTCAGAATATACGGCTTCATGGTTTCAGCAGGCGAATGGCGCGATTATGCCATTGACCATCTGAATGACCGGGCTGTGTTTTCTGTATTTCGCCGAACCAGTGAAGTGCCGATGTTCCGGATTGAGAAAAATCCGCGGCTGGCCCGCAAGCAAGGCGCCTATAGCGTGATTGCCGCGAGCGGTCTTATTCTCAAGCGCGGCACGGAACTCGACAGGGTACTCAGGATATTCGACAAATCGCTGCAGGTCGTGCGGAGCTAAAGCTGCTCAACCTCTCAAAGGTGCCGGCCCCGGAAGGGTCGTGGTCCCGCCATTCATATCAAGCTGCATGAGAACCGTATCCAGCCAGCGGCCATGCTTGAAACCCGATCCTTCAATGATGCCGCAATGCCTGAAACCGCAACTGGTATGCAGGCGCACCGACGCTGACGCAGCGTGACCATCGCCGATAACAGCGATGAACTGGCGAAATCCAAGCGCTGTGCAATCGATGATCAAGCGTTGAAGCAGGGCTTTGCCCATGCCTTTACCCTTGGCCTGCGGCGCAATGTAGATCGAATCCTCGACACTCCACCAATAGGCCGGGCGGGTACGGAAATAACTGGCATAGGCGTAGCCGCTCACGACGCCGTCCATCTCTGCCACGCTGTAGGGGAAACCATCACTGGTGATCGTATGGAACCGCTTGGTCATCTCCGCCAGCGCGGGCGGCTCGATCTCGTAGGTGGCCGTACCATGCAGAACTGCATCGCGATAGATTGCGGTGATAGCGGGCAGGTCAGTGGGCTGTGCCGGGCGGATATGAATGCTGGTCATGACCGCAATCGATCGCAAAAATACCGGATGAATGCAATGCCGCCAAGAAAAAGGGCAGCGTTTCCGCCGCCCTTTTTCACTCGTTCATAACGTCCAGGATCAGTTGCGGTTGCCGAGGAACTGCAACAGGAACATGAACATGTTGATGAAGTCGAGATAGAGGCGCAGCGCACCCATGATCGCCTTGCGGCCATAGGTGTCCGAGCTGTCGCCTTCATAGTACATTTCCTTGATGCTCTGGGTGTCATAGGCCGTCAGACCCGCAAAGACCAGAACGCCGATCGCAGAGATTGCAAACTGCAAAGCACTGGACTGCAGGAAGATGTTGACCACACCGGCAAGGAGAATGCCGATCAGACCCATGAACAGGAACGAACCCATTCCGGATAGATCGCGCTTCGTCGTGTAGCCGTAGAGCGACAGCGCACCAAAGGATGCAGCGGTGATGAAGAATGTCTGCACGATGCTTCCCGACGTATAGACAAGGAAGATCGACGACAGAGAAACACCGACGAGCGCTGCATAAACCCAGAAGGTTGTCTGGGCCGCCGAAACACTCATTTTCTCAATGCGGAAGCTCAAGAAGAACACCGCTGCGAGCGGTGCGAGCATAACAACCCAACGCAGGGGCGAGCCGTAAAGCGCCACGCCAAGGCTGGTCAGCATCTTGCCATTCGGCAATTGATGCGCGGCAAGTGATGCGTCATTGGTGGTTGCGAGATAAACAATTGCAAGCGCGGCAAGACCGGTCACTGCGAGACCGATCCCCATCAGATTGTAGACCTTCAGCATGTAGCTGCGTAGACCTTGATCGATCCCCGCGTCCACACGCATTCCGGCCGATGTACGGGCCTGGATGTTGCGATAGTCAGCCATGGTTTTCCTCATTGCTTCGTCCCGTCGGGTGTCGGGGGTTATTCCCAGGCGCCGCTGGCGGGACCCCAGCATGCCATGCGGTGAATTATGGGGATTCAGCAGGGCGATAACAAGACCTGTTTTACTCAAGATCGCGTGTTTGGCGGGCAAATGCGGGCAAAGCGCTCGCATATTACGCTTTTTTAACGATTTCAGAGGTTTCGCAGGATCGGAGCCGCCTTTTGACCAAGGATTCTCCAGGTTCCCGCAAGGCCAAATCCGACGGTCAGAACCAGCGCCAAGACCAGCGTGGAAACCGCCACTTCCGGCTGGAATGATGCAGGCAGCTTCATCACCCGCACAACCACATACCAGGCCGCCAATCCGCCAGCCAGGAGCGCGAAAGTTGCTGTCGCCAGCCCCAGAATGACATATTCGTAACTGAACGCCTTGATCAGGGTGCGCCGCGTGGCGCCAAGAGTTTTCAGGACCACCGCGTCATGCACGCGGGCGCGGTTGCCGGCCGCAAGCGCGCCGCCGAGCACAAGGATGGAGGCGATCAGAGCTACCGACGCCGCAGCGCGGATTGCAACCGCCAGCTGTCCGACCAGCTCGTTGGCAATGCTAATGGCATCCTTCACCCGCACGGACGTGACGGCAGGAAAAGCCCGGGTCACATCACGCATGACCGTGGCCTCTTCCTGTGTTGTCGCAGAGGGATCGGTGAGCGTGGCAAGCCAGGCATGCGGGGCGCCGGCAAAAGCATTGGGCGAGAACACCATGACGAAATTGATCGCAAGCGATTCCCACTCCACTTGCCGGAAGTTGGCAATGCGCGCCGTGATGTTGCGGCCGAGCGCATTGACGGTGACCGTATCGCCAAGCTTGAGGCCAAGGTTACGCGCTTCCTCGGCCGAGAAGGATACCAGCGGCTCGCCGGTGTAACCTTCGGGCCACCAGGTACCCGCTGTCAGCACCGAGTTTTCCGGTATCTTCTTGGCGTAGGTGATGCCGCGATCCCCACGCAACACCCATGCCCCCTCCGGCGGTATGGTCAGCTTGCCGACATCCGTGCCGTTGAACGCAACGATGCGGCCGCGCAGCATTGGCGCGCTGACAATCTTGCCCTGTGGTGCGGCTTTCTGCAAAAGGCTGGTGAACTGGTCGACCTGCGTGCTCTGGATATCGACAAAGAAAAAGTTCGGTGCCCGTTCCGGCAAGTTGCCGGCGAGCTGCTGGCGCAAGCTGCCATCGATCAGCGCCAGCGTCACCAGCAGTGTCAGCCCCAATCCGAGCGACAGGACGACCGACGGCGTCAACGCGCCGGGCCGGTGAATATTGCCGATGGCAAGGCGAAGCGCCGTGGAGCGAACCCGCGGCGCACGGCGCGCCAGCCACTGCACAAGGCTGGAGACAGCGCGTAGCACAAGGAACGAAAAAGCGACCGCACCGATGAACGTAATGGCGATACGCCGGTCATAGGCGAACATCACCGCCAGGACGCAAAGCGTGGCGACAAGAACAGCCGCCACCGCGATATAGACAGGTTTTGGCCAGCCGCGCTGATCGAAACCCTGTTCGCGGAACAAGGCCGTCGCCGGAATATCGCGTGCCCGGCCCAGGGGCAGGATGGCAAACGCCAACGTGGTCAACAGGCCGAACAGTGCGGCCCACGCCAGCGCGCCCGGATAAAAGCCGCCCTTGGCCGCAATGGGCAGCACGCTCTGCAGGGCGTAGCCTGCGACATAGGGAATGATTGCAGCCAGGATCAAGCCAGCGGCGATACCGAGCAGGGCAATCAGCACGATCTGAATGAGATAGACGGCGATAACAAACCAGCCCGGCGCACCCAGCGACTTGAACGTGGCAATGACCCCGCGTTTTGCGTCGAGATAAGCCCGGACCGCATTGGCCACGCCGACACCGCCGACGATCAGTGCCGTCAACCCGACCAATGTCAGAAACTGCGAGAACCGCTCGACATTGGCACTCAGTGACGGAGCGGCATTGGAGCGGCTGCGGATGGTCCAGCCGGCCTGCGGGAATTTTTCCTGCGCTTCATTGCGAATGCGTGCAATATCTGCCTCGCTGGCACCCGCTGGCAGGGCAATCTTGTAGCTGTGTTCGACCAGACTGCCCGGTTGAACCAGACCGGCCGCGCGCAATCCCTCAAGCGAGACAAGAAAACGCGGCGCAAACCCAAAACCGTCCGACAATACATCCGGCTCGTTGTCGATCACCGCCCGCAATTCAAATGTGGCTGAGCCAAGCAAGACCCGGTCGCCGAGTTTCAGATTGAGCCGGTCGAGAAAAATCTGGGCAACGGCAGCACCGAATGCACCCTCTCTTTCGGCAAAGAGAGCGCCCTTGTCCAGCTTCGGCGCGGTATCCAGCGATCCGTAAAGCGGATAGGCATTGTCGACGGCTTTCACCTCCACCAGAGACTGATCGGAACCATCGGCCAGCCGGGCCATGGAACGCATGTTGGCGGCGACCGCGACACGGCCCTTGCTTTCAACAAAGGCACGTTCTTCCGCATTGACTTCACGCTGATTGAGCTGAAAGCGGATATCTCCGCCAAGTATGCCCTGCCCTTGCGTGGAAATGCCCGATGTGACCGAATTGGCTACCGAATTGACGCCACCAATCGCGGCTACACCCAGGGCAATACAGGCAAGGAAAATATAGAATCCCGACAGGCCATTGCGCATTTCGCGCAATGCGAAACGCAGGGCCAGCTTGAGCGACGGCGAAGCAGCAGAACCGTTGACACTCATGCGGTTTTCTTCAGTTGCGGGGCGTCTTCATCCGCCTCGATCAGTCCCGAACGGACTTTGATCTCGCGATCGCAGCGGGCCGAAAGCGCCGGATCATGGGTGACCAGCACCAGGGTGAGACCGAGATCCTTCTGTTTCTGGAAGAGCAGATCGGCGATCTGCCGGCCGGTCGTCGTATCAAGATTGCCGGTTGGCTCATCGGCGATAAGGATTTTCGGTGAAGGCGCAAGGGCACGGGCGATTGCCACCCGCTGCTGTTCACCGCCGGACAGCTCGCCGGGATAGTGGGTGACCCGGTCTGCCAGGCCGACTGCGGCCAGCTCACGCCGAGCGATCTCAAAGGCGTCCGGATGCCCCGCCAACTCCAGCGGAACAGCGACATTTTCCAGCGCAGTCATGTTGGGAATGAGGTGGAAGGACTGAAAAACGATCCCGATGTTCTTGCCGCGAAAGGCTGCCGTTGCATCCTCGCTCATCGTTTCCAGTTTTTGCCCGGCAATCTCGACTGAGCCGGAATCGATCCGCTCAAGTCCGGCCAGCACCATCAGCAAGGTCGACTTTCCCGAGCCCGAAGGCCCGACGATGCCCACCGATTGCCCGCCGACGATGGCAAGGGATATGCCCTTGAGTACATGCACCGAGGAAGCACCCGTCCCAAGAGTCAACTCAATGTGATCGAGTGTGATGACAGATTTAGTCACGAATGCAGATCCTTTACGCTATGGTCGACACTGACTTAAGTCGCATCCGGTCAGATATGGGTACCCGAACATGATATTCAAACCATTGATAAAGATCGTTGTGTCGCTCGGCCTTGTTGCCCTGCCCTCTCTGACCTTGGCTAATCAAAATCCTGTGTCCGGCCACGCTCTCTCCGTTGTCGGGTTCGGCGACAGCTTGATGTCCGGTTTCGAGCTTCCCGTGCAGGATTCCTTCACCGCACAGCTGGAAAAATCCTTGAAAGACAAGGGCGTCGAAATTTCGATCGCCAATGCCGGTGTCGCCGGAGATACCACGACCGGGGGCCTTGCACGCCTTGATTGGTCCGTCCCGGATGGCACCGATCTCGTCATCCTCGAGCTGGGTGCCAATGACGCATTGCGCGGCATCTCGCCGGAGATCAGCGAAAAGAACCTGGCTGAAATGATCGAGAAGCTGCAGAAGCGCAAAATTCAGATCATTCTCGCCGGAATGCTCGCCCCACCGAACATGGGCGGCGACTACGAAGAGAAATTCAACGCAATCTTCCCTGATCTCGCCAAGAAATACGATGTTCCGCTTTATCCGTTCTTCATGGAGGGTATTGCGACACAGGCCTCGTTGCTGCAGGCGGATGGAATGCACCCGACCACCCAAGGCGTTGCGGTCATGGTGAAGGGGTTCCTTCCCATCATGCAGAAGACCATCAAGCAACCAACGGTTACCTCGGACACATCCGACACCGAGCAATGAGGCTTTCTCTGTAGAGCCGTTGGGCAAGACAGGCCCAGGGCCTATTTGATCATCCCGATGCCCTTAACCTCAAGGGCAACCCATCCACATTGTTGTCATCTTCACACCACATCTTGCGTGTCTTATTTGTCGCGGCGCAAAAGAATGTGAAATTGTGCCTTGCTCTTGGACTCATTCAATGATTCCCTGAGGTTACAACTCGATTCGGGGAGGATGCCTTATGCCGCGTCTCTTTACTGCCCTCGAGATCCCGAGGGACGCCGCTCTCTCACTGTCGCTCTTGCGCGGTGGTTTGCCAGGTGCCCGATGGATCGATGTTGAAAACTATCACATCACGCTGCGCTTCATCGGTGATGTCGAAGGCCACGTGGCCGACGAGGTCGCCAACGCGCTTGATCGGATAAGGCGGCCGGAATTCACCCTGCAGCTTTCGGGCGTCAACGCGTTCGGGTCCAAGAAACCCCACAGCGTATTTGCCGCCGTTTCGCCCTCCCCTGATATTCAGGCGTTGCACGCGGAAATCGAGCGCATTTGCCAGCGGTTGATGCTGCCGGCCGATCCGCGGAAATTCACACCGCATGTCACGCTGGCGCGCTTGCGCAATGCCCGCAACGAAGAAGTGGCGCACTATCTCGCCTCGCGCGGCAACTTTTCCACCATGCCCTTCACCATCGGGCGCTTTGTCCTGATGTCATCACGCGATTCCGTCGGCGGCGGCCCCTACATCGTCGAGGAAGCATGGCCGCTGGAATCGGCACGCACCTATCAGAAACGCTTCGAGAGGCCTTTGGAGGCCTTAAGAACCATCCGATAAACCCGTTCGAAATCGGCCTTTGTGCCGTAATAGGGATCGGGTATCTGACTGGCTTCGCCAAGTGCGATTTCACTGAAGAGCCCGGTCTCGGCGGTCGTATTGGCAGGTCGCCGGGCTTGGATAGCTGCGACGTTGGCGCGGTCCATGCCAAGGATGAGATCAAAACTTACGAAATCCTCCGCCTTGAGCTGTCGGCAACGCTGGTCGGAGATATCGATCCCGTGTTGCCTGGCCGCCAAGATGGAGCGCTCGTCGGGCGCCTCGCCCGTGTGATAGCCATTGGTTCCGGCGGAATCGATATGGATGCCCCGGTCTTTTCCCTCTTCCGCAAGAACCGACCGGAACACACCTTCTGCCAGCGGCGACCGGCAGATATTGCCCAGACAGACAAAAAGGACAGAGCGAAGTGGATGGGTTTTCATGGGCCGTTGCACTATGGTTGGAAGCAAAGCAATGACCGTATATGAGGAAACACAGCATGGCGCGCAACCGGTTAAATCCCAGCGAACTCGACAAGGCATTGCAGGAGCTGACCGGCTGGTCCAGGACCGGAGACCGCGAGGCAATCAACAAATCATTCAAATTCAAGGATTTCAACGCAGCATTCGGCTTTATGGCCCGTGTGGCCCTTATCGCCGAAAAGATGGACCATCATCCCGAATGGTTCAACGTCTACGATCGCGTTGACGTCACTCTTGCCACCCACGACGCCGACGGCGTCACCGAACTTGATGTCACAATGGCTCGGGCGATGGACCGTTTCGCCGCCCTTTGACGATAATATCGACAAAACTCTTGCAGCATCAGGCGTGTCTTCCCATGTTGTCTCCTGAACGGACCTGAAGGAAGAGGAATGGACGACGTCAAGATTGGTGAAATTCTGCGGCCGGGCAGCGCGTATGAACAGCGTGCCCGCGAAGAAACCGTGCGCGCCCGGTTCTGGAAAACTGCGCGCAAGGCCGCCAAGTCCATCCCCTTTCTCGACGAGGTGATTGCCGGGTATTACTGTGCCTTGGACCCCGCAACTCCGACATGGGTTCGCGGTACGCTTCTTGCCGCGCTTGCCTACTTTGTCATGCCGTTCGACATCATTCCCGATTTTATTGTTGGCCTTGGCTTTACCGACGACGCTGCGGTGCTGATGGCTGCACTGAATGCCATTCGCAACCATGTGACACCAGCGCATCGTGAGGCGGCAAAGAAAGCAATCGAGGGCCTGGACAAGGACAACTAGGATATCGGGCGGTAGTTCTGGAGAATCCGGAACCGTTACCAGTCGTTTTTGCATCACATCCGCGTGATGGGATGAATTGTCAAAGTGTCGCCGCTTTTATTCCGCTGGAGTGCCACCGTGGGATTTTGCACGGACAACGTGATCTTCTCGCTGACAAAATCGCTTTTTTGACCCCGTCTTCACCGTTTGGTAACCCAGATTAAGTCAAATTAAGAGAAAGCGAACTGGACAGTGGGGCCTGGCGGCTCTTGCCAGTTCGTCAGTTATGAAATGAACGATAAAAACTGGTAGGTAACATGTTTGGAAAATCAATCGCAGCAACCTCTGTGCTCATGCTTGGGCTGACAGGGACGGCTCTTGCCCAGACCCCAAGTCAGATCAGCCAGTTCAACGCATGGGGCGCCTATAGCTACCAGCAGGGCAAGGGCAAGGTTTGCTATGTCCTGTCCGTACCGGTCGACAAGCAGCCCGCAAAGATTGATCACGGCGACAACTTCTTCATGGTCAGCCAGAAGCCCGGCCAGAACGTCAGCTTCGAACCGCAATTCAAGGCTGGGTACGACCTTCAAGTCAATTCGAAAGTGACGGTCACCATCGATTCACGCAGCTTCTCCATGTTCACCAATGGCAGCCATGGCTGGATGGAAAACGCAGCGGAAGAGCCGCAGCTTGTGGCGGCGCTGCGTACCGGCCATACCATGTCCATCGCCGCAGTTTCCAAGCGCGGGACCAAGACCAGCTACACCTATTCGCTCAAGGGCGTATCGGCGGCGCTCAAAGCCATCGCCACCTGCAAGTAAACCGCCTGAATCTTCTCCTTTTGCAGAGGCCGGACAGCACGTGTCCGGCCTTTTTGCTTGTGGAGGTGACGGAACGGCCAGAACATGATATGAGCCGCGCTTCGCTAGAGAACGTTAGAAAACCCAATGTCCGTTTTGCCTGAGACACAGTCCTTCGCCCGGGAGAAATCCCGTGATGCCATGCTTGCCGCCATGAATGGCAAGCCGACACTGATCGGCCTGTCCCGTGCCGAGATGGGCGAGGCTTTGGCCGAAATCGGCGTGGCCGAGCGTCAGGTCAAGATGCGCGTCGCCCAGCTCTGGCACTGGCTCTATGTCCGCGGTGTGTCGGATTTTGCCGATATGCTCAACATTTCCCGCGATATGCGCGAGCTCCTCGACCGGCATTTCACCATTGCCCGGCCGGAAATCGTCGAGGAACAGATTTCCACTGACGGCACGCGCAAATGGCTGTTTCGCTTTCCGCCGCGCGGTGCTGGCCGGCCTGTCGAGATTGAAACCGTTTATATTCCCGAGGAAGGCCGCGGCACGCTGTGCATTTCCAGCCAGGTCGGCTGCACGCTCACATGCTCCTTCTGCCATACGGGCACCCAGAAACTGGTGCGCAACTTGACGGCGGAAGAAATCCTCTCGCAGCTTCTGATTGCCCGTGACCGGCTTGGTGATTTTCCGGACCGGAACACACCGGACGGTGCCATCGTTCCGGCAGAAGGCCGCAAGGTCTCCAATATCGTCATGATGGGCATGGGCGAACCGCTCTACAATTTCGAGAACGTCAAGAAGGCACTGCTGATTGCATCAGACGGTGACGGCCTGTCGCTGTCGAAGCGCCGCATCACCCTGTCGACATCGGGCGTCGTGCCGGAGATTTACCGCACCGGTGAGGAAATCGGCGTCATGCTTGCCATTTCCCTGCATGCGGTGAACGACGACCTGCGCGATATGCTGGTGCCGATCAACAAGAAATATCCGCTCAAGGAACTGTTGGATGCCTGCCGGGCCTATCCAAGCCTGTCCAACTCCAAGCGCATTACTTTCGAATATGTGATGCTCAGGGGTGTGAACGACTCGCTCGCCGATGCCAAGGAACTGGTACGCATGCTGAAAGGCATTCCCGCCAAGATCAATCTCATTCCTTTCAACCCCTGGCCTGGCGTCAATTACCAGTGCTCGGAATGGGAGCAGATCGAGAAATTCGCTGACTACGTCAACAATGCCGGTTATGCTTCACCCATCCGCACCCCCCGCGGCCGCGATATTCTGGCGGCGTGCGGTCAGCTGAAGTCGGAATCGGAACGGATGAAGAAGACAGAGCGTTTGGCATTTGAGGCTGCCATGATCGCCGGGCACGGTGAAGATTGAGCCAGATCACCTTCTATATCTTCCGCTTTGCCCTGATCGTTTTCGGTTTCGTTTGCGCGACCTTCGCCGCATCGTTGTTTCTCAACCTTCTCTGGCTTGGCAGCTCGGAAGCCATCGGAAGCGAAGGCCCATTCCTGTATTCCACGGTTCCGATCTTTGCCACGATGATTGGCTACAGCGTCTTTATTCCCGCCTGTATCCTCATCTTGTTTGCAGAACTGACCGCGTGGCGGGACCTTTTGTTCTACGCTCTTGGCGGCGCAGCGACCGCCGTTGTCATCATCGTCTGGAAATGGCGGCCGCAGACTGAAGACATCGACACATTCGCGGCCATCCTCGCCACCGGCGTTGTCGGAGGCTTTGTCTATTGGCTTGTTTCCGGGCGAAGCGCCGGGCTGGTGATGCCCCCGCGCTCCTCCGGCGGCCCCGCCGCATAGAGGCGCCTACTTCGCCTGAGCCATCAGGATTTTTGTCGCAAAGGCCGAAAACACCCCGGCAAACAGCCAATCGGTCACCCGCGTAACCGTCGGGTTCTTCTTCAGGAGACCTGCAAACCGGTCAGCCGCAAGAATCATCGGCGTTACCACCGGCAGCGACAGCGGAATGAACAGCAGGCCAAGGAAGAAAAGCTTGCCCGGCGCATGCGGGTCGCTTGCAGAAACGAACTGCGGCAGAAACGTCATGAAGAACAGGATGATCTTGGGGTTGAGCAGGTTGATGCCGATCCCCGTCAGCCAGTTCTGGAACAATGTGTGCGACTGGCCGCTCTTCTTCTCCGGAGAAAAGGCCGATCCCTTGCGGATAGCCTGAAAGGCGAGCCACACGAGATAACCCGCACCAACGACTTTCAGCGCAAGGAATGCGGATGGCGATGCGATAATCAACGCGGAAAGGCCTAGTGCGACCATTGTCGTATGCACCACAATTCCGCAATTGGCACCGGACAGACACGCAAACCCAGCCGCTTTTCCCTCGGAAAGAGCCCGCCCCACGAAAAGCGTCATATCGGGACCCGGGGTGATCGAAAGAACAAAGGTTGCAATCGCGAACTGCAGGATAATCGGCCATTCGGGAATGAAGGTCATGGGAGGCTCCGTCGAAAAACTGGGGGAAGCTAACGCGGAACCGTCCTTTTGGCCACCCGATTCTGAGGGGTCTAGCGATTTCCCCGATCCGCCGCGGCATCAGCCAGATTCGCTGCGCGCATTTCCGCTGTCATGCGCTGCACGAGACCGCGAAATTGCGCGAGCGCAGGCGCCGGATGCGCCTGCCGCATGGCAAGAAGCAACGGGGCCATCAGTTTGGAACTGCCCGCAACCGCCCGGTAGGCGATATCGTCGCCGCCAAGGCGCCGCATCGATGCAGGCACGAGGGAAATACCGAATCCTGCAGCCACCAGGCTCAGCGTTGCGGTCAAGCGCGGTGCCTCCTGCGCCACAACCGGGCTAAACCCCGCCTCCCGGCATGCGGTCAGAATGGTGTCATAGAGGCCTGGCCCTGCGGTGCGGCGATAGAGAATGAAGGGTTCGGTGGCCAATTCTGTCAGCAGCAGCCGCGAGGCAGTATCCCGCGCCAGCCTATGCCCCACCGGCAGCGCGACGAGCATCGGTTCCTCCAGCACGGCATCAATCCGCAGGCCCGGCGTCCGTCCGACGGGAGAGCGAATGAAGGCTGCGTCGAGCCGCTCATGCATGAGCGCATCCACCAGCTCAGCCGTACCGGCTTCTTCCAGCACGACGGAAAGTTTCGGCAGGCTCTCATGAAAAGCCCGCAACGCTTTCGGCACGAAAGGATGCAGGGCAGCAGAGCTGGTGAAGCCGATGGCCAGACGGCCCTGTTCTCCGCGTGCCGCCCGGTGAACCATATCGGCAACGCCATTGGCGCGCTCCAGGATGATTTTCGCTTCATCGAGCAGCACTTTCCCAGCCTCGGTGGGACGAACGCCGCGCGGCATGCGGTGCATCAGGAGTACACCCAGTTCCGCCTCCAGCCCCTGCAGGAGCCGCGTCAAGGGCGGCTGCTGGATGCCCAACCGCTCGGCAGCCCGCGTCACATGGCCTTCCTCTGCCAAGACAACAAAAGCGCGAAGACGCCGCAGATCAATCATTACCATACCTTAAAAGTATTGAAATTGTAAAAAGCATGCATTGGAAATCATAAGGCAGAAGGCCTATTCTGCCAATGCACTGCTTTGGGGCCAAGCGATGCGCCATGACTTGTCCCTATCGTCCCCGCCTATCCGGCGGGCAACAAAAAGGAAACCCGTTGTGAGCTGGTCAGCCGAACAATATGTGAAATTTGAAGATGAGCGGACACGTCCGGTCCGCGATCTCCTGGCGGCGGTACCCGGCGTATACGCCCGATCCGTGATTGATATCGGTTGCGGTCCCGGCAATTCCACGGAAGTCCTCATTGCCCGTTTTCCCAGGGCAGTCGCAACTGGAATGGACAGCTCCGAGGATATGGTCAAAGCAGCCCGCAAACGGCTTCCCGAAATCCGCTTCGACGTCGCTGATATCGCACGATGGGATGCGCAAGGACCCTATGATGTCATTCTTGCCAATGCGGTGCTGCAATGGCTTCCAGACCACGCCGCCCTGTTGCCGGCCCTTGTCAGCAAACTGGCCGTGGACGGCAGCCTCGCAATCCAGATTCCGAACAATCTGGATGAACCCACGCACCGTCTGATGCGGGAAATAGCCACTGATGGCCCGTGGGCTGCCAAACTGGCGGAATCAGCGGGGCAACGGTCGCCGCGGCAGAGCGCGGAGTGGTATTACCGAATCCTGCGGCCGATCGCGTCCAGGGTTGATATCTGGCAAACCACTTACCACCACCCGCTTGCCGGAGGAGCTGCAGCCGTGGTCGAATGGTTTAAAGGAACGGGCCTGCGGCCATATCTGGACCCGCTCAATGAAACCGAACGGGCGTCCTATCTTGAACGGTATACGAACGCGGTTGCGGAAGCTTATCCGGCTCTGCCTGACGGCACGGTTTTGCTGCCTTTCCCGCGGCTCTTCATGGTAGCTACCCGCTAAGGCGGCATTCACGCCCTATCTGAGGCACGGATTTTCCATACTCATGGCGGCCCAACGGCCGCTATTTGCATTTAGGACATCAAAATACTGACATTGCGCGGCCTTAATTAAATACTTTTCTGCAGTCACTGGAAAAATATGCTCTGTAATGACACTGCAATCATCGCAAGCCAGAACAGGCAAGTTTTTCAGCCTTTGAGAGCCGCATGGTCTATTACCGAACAACATCTGCTTCATGCGGTAAAGCGCTCTATGGCTTCGGCGTTTGGAGCCAGCCAGCCCTTGCGATCAGCCTTATCCTCGTGTGGGCGGCCCTGGCCATCCTGTTTAACCGCGCGCCTGAGATCGACAAGGCCGTTTCGTCGTTTTTCTTCCTGAGCTCTGACTGCATCGCCACTGCGGCCGCAAAAATTTGCGGGGATTTTCCCGCCGCATCGGTGCCGCTTTTCAAGACGCTGCGGCGTGTCTTCTATGCCCTGCCCATCGTGGCCGCTTCGGTGGTCGTTACCATCGCGCTGCGCGATGTTGCCTCCGGTCTCCGCTGGAATCACGAGCGCATTCGCATATCAATCGTATCACTTCTTACGCTGGCCATTGGCCCCGGTCTGTTGGTCAACGCATTCATGAAGGAATTCATCGGACGTCCGCGGCCCGCAAACACATGGCTTTTCGGGGGGGAGCAGCCCTTCGTGGCGGCGGCTGAATGGTCGCACGTCTGCCAGCACAATTGCTCCTTTATTTCCGGGGAAGCTGCCGGGATAGCCTGGCTTGTCTGCCTTTTGCCCTTGTGGCCCCATCAGACAAGGAAAAAGCTCATGTGGCCCATCGCTGCCATCATCATAACCACCGATTTCCTTCGCGTTGCTTTTGGCCGGCACTATCTCTCCGACGTCGTCCTCGGGTCTCTTTCAACCGTGATTGTCTTCTGCGTGCTGACCACGATTTGCGAGTCATGGACTGCGCATTGGCGTGGCACATCCAAACAGAGAATCAAGTAACCGCCGAACCCGCATAGTACGTCCCCTGTTGAAGACATAAATTTTTATTGGCGCTACTGTTCGTTCGGGTTATTAAAACTGAGGGGACAACAACAAGCGCGACAATCAAACGATGCTTCAGAAGAATTCAAGCCTGAGCATTTCGGACGATGCGGTGGATTCGACTGCATGCCGGCGCTTTGTTCTCATGTTGGCCTTGGCCCTGATCGTCAGTCTTCTCCCTCTTGCCAGCAACCTCATCACGCATTTTCCCGACGAGCGCCATTACTCCAATGGTGCTGTCATCATGCTGCACACCGGTGATTACCTGACACCCCATACGGCCGAGGGCGATGTCCGGCTGAAGAAGCCGCCCCTCACATACTGGATGAGCGCAGCCGGCATGAAAATCTTCGGGATCTCCGTGCTCGGATCGCGCTTCCTGTGGCTGATCGGCGGGGCGGCCACGCTGCTGATCACGTTCTGCCTGGCCCGCACTATCACGCGCAATGACCGGACGGCATTGCTTGCGGCTTCGCTCCTGGCAACGAATGCAGTCTTCCTGCGCGCCTGTATCAACGCCATCCCCGACATACCTCTGACCATGTTCATGCTTGTCGGCATGCTTGGCTTTGTCGGCCTTCTCTTCCGCGATGACCACCATCATGTCTACGGCATTCTTGCCTATGCGGGTACGGGATTGGCTATTCTTGCCAAGGGTCTCCTTCCCGTGGCGATGCTCGGCTATATCCTGGTCTACTGCATGGCGGTGCCGGCGCTGCGCCAGCGCAGCCATCGCCTGTGGCAGCCCCTGACAATCGCCGTGTGCCTCGGCATCGTCGGCATCTGGTTCATCTATCAGTCTCTGCACACACCAAGCATGCTTTCTGCCGATTTCGTTGCCGACCAGATTTCAGACAAGATCAATTTCAATCCGGATATCATCGCCATGGGATTGATCCACAGCTTCGCCGGCCTCATCGGTCCGACATTTGTCTGGCTGGGGTTGCTTTTCTATGGTGCGCGGAAAGCGGGACGGAGACTGGAGAGGGATTCACTCAACGGCATAGCCCCCTTCTTCCTCGGCTGGATCATTGCCGTTTCGATTATTTTTTCCCTCAATAGCCTTCCCTCTCACCGTTACGTCATTCCCGTTATACCGCTGCTTTGCGTGCTTCTCGCCTGCGGGTTTCAGGAAGTGACAAATCCCCGCTTCGAAAAATTGGTCCGGCAGGTATTGCGCATCATCATCCTGTTTGCAGCCATCCCTATCGCCGGCGTATTCTTGGTCGGGATGCAATTGCTGTCGCCACTATATGTGGCAGGATTGGCAGCCGGGATCGCAGGCGTCATGACGACGCTGTGGGTCGTTAACGCCCGCCTGAAAATGCCTGGTCTGGCAGCCTCCGCCGCCGTGCTTGCCATGGCCAGCACATTAGCCGTTACCCCCGTTGCAAAGGCTCTGCTTGTACCGGACATCGGCAAGCCGCTCGCGGCCAGGATCAACACATTGCACCTCCCCGAGAACCAGGTCCTCTTCGTCGGACCCGTGCTGGACGCTGCGAAAATCCGGCTTCACGCCAATTTTGATGCACAATTCAGGCAAACGACCGTGTTTCCGCCTGCAGAGATTGATCCCGGCGTGAAAGTTGTTCTTTCGACAGACAAGCACATTGCAGATGCATTGGCCCAACAGGGTTTTGCTGTGGAAGAGGTTACAGCCGGCTGGCGGCGCATTCACATGCAGGATTTCATTTCCGCGCTGAAAACGGGCACGTTGCAGGAGGCCCGTGAGCGATATGGCGAGCACGGTTACGTGGCCATCCGCAGCTGATTTTCCCGTGCATGTCCGCTGCAGCCAACGCCGATCTTGCCAACATCCCCTCACCTGATAAAAGAACCTCCATCTTCACCAAACGACAGCGAGACTGCACAGCGGTCAGGGAAACAGAATGAACAAGTGGAAAGACGTCAAGAAAGTCGTGCTGGCCTATTCCGGCGGTCTCGATACATCGATTATCCTCAAATGGTTGCAAACGGAACTGGGTGCGGAAGTCGTTACCTTCACTGCCGATCTCGGCCAAGGCGAAGAGCTGGAACCAGCGCGCAAGAAAGCCGAAATGCTCGGCATCAAGGAAATCTATATCGAAGATGTGCGTGAAGAATTCGTGCGCGACTTCGTGTTCCCGATGTTCCGTGCCAATGCCGTCTATGAAGGCGTCTATTTGCTCGGCACGTCCATTGCACGGCCGCTGATTTCAAAACACCTCGTTGAGATTGCCGCCCGCACCGGAGCCGATGCCATCGCCCATGGGGCGACCGGCAAGGGCAATGACCAGGTTCGTTTCGAACTTTCCGCCTACGCGCTGAATCCTGATATCAAGGTTATCGCCCCGTGGCGCGACTGGACATTCAAGTCACGCACCGATCTTTTGGAATTCGCCCGCGAACACCAGATTCCGATCGCCAAGGACAAGCTCGGCGAAGCCCCCTTCTCCGTCGATGCAAACCTGCTGCACTCCTCATCCGAAGGCAAGGTTCTGGAAGATCCGTGGCAGGAAGCGCCGGAATACGTGCATCAGCGCACGATTTCGCCGATGGAAGCGCCCGACAAGGTCACGGAAATCGAAATTGCCTTCGAGAAGGGCGACGCCGTCGCTATCGACGGCAAGCCGCTTTCTCCGGCAACATTGCTGAAAACGCTCAACGATCTCGGCCGCGACAACGGCATCGGTCGCCTTGATCTGGTCGAGAACCGTTTCGTTGGCATGAAATCACGCGGCGTCTATGAAACCCCCGGCGGCACGATTCTTCTCGCTGCCCATCGCGCCATGGAGTCGATCACACTGGATCGCGGTGCGGCGCACCTCAAGGATGAGTTCATGCCACGCTATGCGGAACTGATCTATAATGGCTTCTGGTATTCGCCGGAACGCGAAATGCTGCAGGCCATGATTGACAAGAGCCAGGAAGATGTGGAGGGCGTCGTGCGCCTGAAGCTGTACAAGGGCAATGTCATGATATCCGGCCGCAAGTCGAAAAAGTCACTTTATTCCGATGCGCTCGTGACTTTCGAGGATGATCGCGGCGCCTATGATCAGAAGGACGCGGCGGGCTTTATCCGCCTCAACGCCCTGCGCCTGCGCACGCTGGCTGCCCGCAAGCGCAACAGCTGATCCTGCAAATATCGACTGAGAACGGGGCGCAAGCCCCGTTTTTTGTTGGCTGACTATTGGATATACATTCGTGCCGCGCTTTCTGTGCCTGCCGACTTGTGATCCCTCAGTTGCGAGCTTAGATGTTAAAGCCAGAGTTCATCAGCCATGACGGAGCCTTCCCATGTCCTCACAGAAACCAGCCATCAATCCCGCACTGACGGACTGGACCGGACCGCTCGGACTTCCCGACTTCACTGCCTTTACCGACGACGATTTTGCCCCGGCCTTTGATGCGGCACTTGCGGCCGATCTTGCCGATGTTGACGCGATCATCAACCATCACGAGGCACCGACCATCGACAATACGCTGAAGGCCTTGCAGCTATCCGGCGAAGGTCTCAACCGCGTCTCTTCCATTTTCTGGATGCGGGCCGGGGCCAATACCAACGACACCATACAGGCGTTGGAGCGCGTCATCGCGCCCAAGATGTCCCGCCACTATTCGTCCATCATGATGAACCCGCAGCTGTTTGCCCGTATCGACTCGCTCTACGAACAACGCGATTTCCTCGGCCTTGACGCCGAAACGGATCGCGTTCTTGAGAAGACATGGAAGGGCTTCGTACGCAGCGGCGCGCGGCTGGATGAGCAGGGCAAAGCACGCCTTGCAGACATCAATGAAAAGCTTGCGGGATTTGGCGCACAGTTTGGTCAGAATGTCCTGAAGGATGAAGCCGACTGGGCGCTTTTCATCACCGATGAAGCGCAGATGAAAGGCCTGCCGGACTTCGTGCGTGCTGCCATGCGCGGTGCTGCCGAGGAGCGCGATCGGCCGGACGCCTGGGCTGTCACCCTTTCGCGTTCGATCATCGAGCCTTTCCTGTCCTTCTCTGAAGATCGCGGCCTGCGGGAAAAGGCGTTTCGGGCCTGGGCCGCGCGCGGCGAGAACGGCGGAGCAAGCGACAACCGTGCAATTGTTGCCGAGATGGTGGCGCTGCGTGCGGAAAAGGCCAAGTTGCTCGGTTATCACAGTTTTGCCGCCTACAAACTTGACGACACCATGGCCAAGACACCGAAGGCCGTCATGGACCTGCTCGAACCGGTGTGGGACAAGGCGCGCAACCGCGCTGCCGAAGAAGAGATTGATCTGGAACGCCTGATCGCCGCCGAGGGGCGCAACCACAAGGTTGCTCCATGGGATTGGCGGTTCTACGCAGAGAAACTGCGCAATGAGCGCTTTGCATTCGACGAGGCGGAACTGAAACCATACCTGCAGCTGGAAAAGATCATCGAAGCTTGTTTCGATGTGGCAACCCGGCTCTTTGGCATCCGCTTTGAAGAGAAGACCGGCATTGCGACCTGGCATCCCGATGTACGGGTGTGGGAGGTCCAGAATACGGATGGCACCCGCCGCGGTGTTTTTCTGGGCGATTATTTCAACCGTCAATCCAAGCGTTCCGGCGCCTGGATGAGCGCATTGCAATCGCAGCACAAGCTCGACGGCGGCCAGACGCCGATCATCTACAACGTGATGAATTTCGCCAAACCGCCGAAGGGTGAGCCCGCGCTTCTTTCGTTGGACGGGGCACGCACTCTCTTCCACGAGTTCGGCCATGCTTTGCACGGCCTATTGTCCGACGTGACGTGGCCGGCCGTGTCCGGCACATCGGTTTCGCGCGACTTTGTCGAACTGCCTTCGCAGCTCTACGAACATTGGCTGACGGTACCCGCAGTTCTGGAAAAATATGCGGTCCACTACCGTACCGGCGAGGCGATGCCCAAGGCGCTCCTCGACAAGGTGCTGGCTGCCAACACCTTCAATGCCGGGTTCAACACGGTGGAATTCACTTCGTCAGCGCTGGTCGACATGGCTTTCCATGCGGACGGCACACCGCCAACCGACCCGATCCAGTTCGAGGCTGACACGCTGAAAAGTCTGTCCATGCCCGACGCGATCATCATGCGTCATCGCACCCCACATTTTACGCACGTCTTCTCCGGCGACGGCTATTCCGCCGGGTATTATTCCTACATGTGGTCGGAAGTGCTGGATGCCGATGCGTTCAAGGCATTCGAGGAAACCGGCGACGTGTTCAATACCGACCTCGCCAGGAAGCTCAAGCAATATATCTATTCGGCTGGCGGCAGCCGCGACCCGGAAGAGCTCTACAAGGCTTTCCGCGGCAAGATGCCAACACCCGATGCGATGATCGAGAAGCGCGGTCTTGCCTGACCCAAGTAAAAACCCGCCGCGCTGAAAACACGGCGGGTTTTTCACATCAGCGGATCATGCCTTGGCGAAAGCCAACAGGTCCCTGTTAAGCTGATCCTTGTGGGTCGTTGCCAGACCATGCGGAGCGCCCGGATAAATCGTAAGCTTCGAACCCTTGACCAGCGTCGTGGCGATTTTGGCCGAGTCATCGATCGGCACAATCTGATCATCGTCGCCGTGGACGAACAGGGTCGGGACGTCGAACTTCTTCAGATCTTCGGTGAAATCAGTCTCCGAAAATGCCTTGATGCAATCGAGTTCATTCTTCAAACCACCTTGCATACCCTGAGCCCAGAAGGCATCGCGTACACCCTGCGAGACCTTGGCACCGGGGCGATTGGCTCCGTAAAACGGCGCTGTCAGATCCTTGAAGAACTGCGAGCGGTCCGCAGTCACACCGGCACGAATGCCATCGAACACTTCCATTGGCAGGCCCCCGGGGTTGGCGGCGGTCTTCAGCATCAAAGGCGGAACGGCCCCAACCAGTACGGCCTTGGCAACACGCTTGGTGCCGTGGCGGCCGATATAGCGGGCGACTTCACCACCGCCCGTGGAATGACCGACCATGATGGCGTCCTTCAGATCAAGCTTCTCGAAGAGTTCAGCTAGGTCATCCGCATAGGTGTCCATGTCGTTGCCATTCCAAGGTTGGCTGGAACGGCCGTGGCCGCGCCGGTCATGGGCAATGGCGCGGTAGCCATTTGAAGCGAGGAAGACCATCTGGTCTTCCCAGGCATCGGCATTGAGTGGCCATCCATGACTGAATACGACGGGCTGTTCCTTGCCCCAGTCCTTGAAATAAATCTCGGTTCCATCCTTGGTGATAAACGTGCTCATGGTCTTGTGCCCTTTCACGGCTTCCTTGGATTTGGTTTTGCTGATCTTGTCTGCTGCGTCTGCGTCGCCGACCTTGAGGCTGACAGCCGCGACGAATGCCGCCGTCGCTGTCAGGAAGGATCGGCGTGATGTCAGTCCGGTCTTGCCCATGGTCTTCATTCCTCTGCCAACACCTGCAGCGTCTTAATTGATCGAGATACGGACCTTCAGATTGCTTCGGGTGGCTTCGGAATAGGGACAAACGATATGGGCACCATCAACGATCTCACGGGCGGTGGCTGCCTCGATTCCCGGCAGCGATACGGCCAGAGCCACATCAAGGCCAAAACCCTTGCCATCGTCGCGCGGGCCGATACCCACGGTTGCCGTGACCGATGTATCATCAGAGAGCTTGATCTTCTTCTGCGCGGCAACAAACTTCATTGCGCCGATAAAGCAGGCGGAATAGCCCGCCGCAAAGAGCTGCTCCGGATTGGTGCCTTCGGCGCCGTTGCCGCCCAGTTCCTTCGGTGTCGATAGCGTCACCTTCAGGCGGCCATCTTCACTCGATGCAGTGCCGTCACGTCCGCCTGTTGCTGTCGCTTTGGTTGTGTAGAGAATGCTCATCGTCGGCTCCTTAGGTTGAGTTAGGTTGTTCGATACATATTAAATTGCACACAATTAAATTGTACGCAATATGAAATCGCATATGATTTTGAAAAATTAAATGATGCGCAATTTAATTGCTTTGTGTATTGTAAGCGGGAATACAAATGGAGTGATGACGATGGAGAAGACAGGTTTAAACGATCAGGAATCCCTCCTCAGCCTGGAAAACTTCCTGTGCTTTGCCATCTATTCCACGGCCAATGCGGTGACGCGGGCCTATCAACCCCGCCTCGCGACGCTGGGCCTGACTTATCCGCAATATCTTGTCATGGTTGTTCTCTGGGAAGAGGAAAACCAGACCGTCAAGGCAATCGGCGAGAAGCTCAGCCTGGACTCGGGCACGCTCACGCCGTTGCTTAAGCGCCTGGAAACGGCTGGTCTGATCACACGCCGCCGTGACACGGTGGACGAAAGGCAGGTCTTGATTGGCTTGACCGCAGACGGGCGCGCTATGCGCGCCCGCGCTGAGGCAGTACCGGTCGCCATGGGCAAGGCTTTCGGCTGTACCATGGACGAAGCAAAGTCCCTGCGATCGGAACTGATCGTCATGCGGGACAATCTGATTGAAAGCATTGAAGAGGTGAAGTAGCCGTCCGGCTATTGTCTCAGGCCGGCCTGTAGAGGGGCAACTGCAGGCGGATTCGGGCGCCGCGCCATGGCCCGGTCAGTATGTCAACGCGACCACCGTGCAGCCGCGCAATCTGCCGCGTTAGGTTAAGACCAAGACCGGCACCGCTGGAACGCGGCCGCAAGCGATAAAACGGCTCGAACACGTGTTCATGTTCTTCCTCGGGAATACCCGGCCCTTCATCGCGAACCTCAATGCCACCCGCGTTGTCCACCAGTACGGTGATTGTTCCCGTCCCATCACAATGTTCGATGGCATTGCGGATAAGGTTGGCCACGGCTTGCTCGATTTGCAGGGCATTGACCTGTGCGTGAACGCTTTTGGGTGCCGGTTCGAATGAAAGATCGTAACCAGCGGCAATCGCCAATGGCGCGAAGTCCGCCACGATCTGCCCCGTGAGTTCGACCAGATCGACAACTTCACCCGGCCCCACCGGCTGGTCGAGCAATTGCCGGTCGAGCAATTGCTGCGCCAGATGAGAGAGACGCTCAATGTCCTGCAGCAAACGGGCGCTTTGCGGATCCTCTGTCAGAAGCTCGGCGCGTGTACGCAGAATCGCGATAGGAGTTCGCAACTCATGCGCTGCATCCGTCAGGAAGCGATTGTGCTGATCATATCCCTGGCCAAGGCGCGCAAGCGCGTGATTGAAGGCTTGGACCAGCGGTGTGATTTCCGACGGCACCTGTTCGATCGGCAGTTGCATGGCACGGTTGTTGATGTCGATACGTCCGGCCTGGCTGGCGATGGCAACCAGACCGGCCAGCGAGCGGCGCACGACCGCCGGCGTTGTCACCAGCGTCGTCACACCCATGACAATGATGATGGGCAGAAGCAGTGCGATGATGACGATGATCAGAACAGGAATAACCCTGATCCAGGCTGTGGTTCCATCCGGATTGCGTGCCATATCGACCTGCATGTCGATATTGACTTCCAGCCCCTCGTTCTCATCCCGTGATGCACGGGTTGAGGTAATGACCTGTATCGGTCCCGCCTTGGTATCAATCTTCGAAACCACCGCTTCGGGCCGCAGATCACCCTCTCGAAAACCGAGCGTCGCATGATCCACAGCTTTCACGAGATCACCGGTATCATTGCCATAACCGATGGGAACGTCACCACGTTGGACAGCCTGACCATTCGTGTCGCGTGCTATGTACCAAAGTTTCGGAAATTCCTGCAGAAAAGTCTTCAGCTCTTCCGTCTCATGAACGATCAGTTTGCCATCGGCATCCCTGTCGATTGCGCTCTTCAGAATAGCAACCGCCGCCTCATTGTCGATGAGCAGCCGCGGATTGGCCACCCACAACACCAATGTGAACAGGCCGATAAAGATGAGCAATGTCGCCGCCTGCAGCAAAATGAGCCTGCGTACCAGAACCCATTGCAATGAGCGCGGGCGGATTTTCTTCATACAATTGCCCGTAACAGATAGCCGAGATTGCGTATAGCCCGTATCTCGACACCTGCCGACACATCCTCCAGCTTGCGCCTCAGCCGCGATACATGTGCGTCAAGCGCGTTGGATCCGATTTCATCGTCCATGGCATAGACGGATTCCTCAAGTGTCGCGCGCAGAACTGTCCGGCCGGGGCGGCGGATCAGCGTCTCAAGCACCAATCGCTCGCGCCGCGGCAACTCCAGCGGCTGATCTTCTATCAGCGCCTCCCGGTGGCGAAAATCATAGGTAAGGCGCCCGACAACCGTTTGTTCCGCGCGCAGCGTGAACGGCCGCCGATGCAATGCCCGCAACCGGGCCATCAGCTCTTCCGTTGCGAAGGGCTTCACCATGTAATCGTCAGCCCCCGCATCGAGCCCGGCAACACGATCGTTCAAGCTGCTCATGGCGGTCAGCACGATGACCGGGGCATCGACATGCAGCGCCCGCAGTCTTGGGATCAGACTGAGGCCTTCGCCATCAGGCAATCGCCGATCCAGCACGACAGCATCATAAGGGCCAAATTTTGCCATGGCCTCGGCGTCGGCCAATGTCGATACATGATCGACGACCACATCGCGACGCTCCAGCGCGGCCTTCAGGACCGAAGCCATTTCCGGCTCGTCCTCAAGCAGCAAGATGCGCATTTGAATTCTCCGTTCGTAGAAAGTCGGCAGCAATGCCGATTGTGGCGGTCAAATCTCTACCATGCCTCGCAAGTAAAAGCAGTGTCGCTCACTCGGCACGGCCGCCGGCGAGGATGCTTACTCACACTCCAGTTTTGGTTTACGGAAGTTGGTGATGTACCAGCGGCCGCCCGACGACCGCGCATAGAACGTATAGAAACACTCCTTCTGTTCGACATAGCTTGGCGTTTCCGTTTCGATATATCGCCTGCCATGCCTTGTATCGCGAACTTCACCAGTGGATGTACCGGATACGGCATTGGTCGATATCTTGCGCCACTGGTACGCGCGCTCGCCTGGCCCCAGATCGAGGACTTCGGTCGGCGGTCCGTAGTCGATAACCACGGATTCCAGCGGCTGTCCGATATAATTCTTCATGATATCGGACGCACACCCGGCCAGAACCGCTGCAGCCAGTACGAAACCGGCTCCGATTGCCCGCTTGCAATTACGAGCATTGCGTGTCGACATGTGGAAGATTCCCATCAAAAATATTCATGAGCGGCAACTAGGCTGCGAAGATTGCACCGACATTACCGGAGGGTTGCGGGGGCTGGCCGCTGCTTCACAATTCATTGCAGGGCGTATCAGCTATCGGAAAATTTCGCAGAAAGCTTTCCATCTTTGCTGAACTTGCGCTAAGGAACCGCCATCCCTTTCAAACACTCCTAGAGGTTTCCCCGAAATGGCATCGAAAAAGCTCCTTCTTCTTCCCGGCGACGGCATCGGACCTGAGGCAATGGCCGAAGTTCGCGAGATCATCGCCTATATGAATGCTGAACTGAAAAGTGGCTTTGAACTTGAAGAAGGCCTTGTCGGCGGTTCTGCTTATGATGCCCATGGCAAGGCGATCTCAGATGCCGACATGGCCAAGGCCATGGCCGCCGACGCGGTTCTCTTCGGTGCCGTCGGCGGACCGAAGTGGGACAGCGTTCCCTATGACGTTCGCCCGGAGGCCGGTCTTCTGCGTCTGCGCAAGGACATGGAACTGTTTGCAAATCTGCGCCCTGCCATCTGCTATCCCGCGCTAGCCGATTCCTCGTCCCTCAAAAAAGATGTGGTTGAAGGTCTCGATATCCTGATCGTGCGGGAATTGACCGGCGGTGTCTATTTCGGTGAACCGAAGGAAATCATTGACCTCGGCAACGGCCAGAAGCGCGGCATCGATACCCAAGTCTATGATACCTATGAGATCGAGCGTATTTCGGGCGTCGCCTTTGAATTGGCCCGCACGCGCCGGAACAAGGTCACGTCGATGGAAAAGCGCAACGTTATGAAATCGGGCGTGCTGTGGAACGAGGTCGTTACAGCGACCCATAAAGCCCGTTATTCCGACGTTCAGCTCGAGCACATGCTGGCCGATGCCGGCGGCATGCAGCTCGTGCGCTGGCCCAAGCAGTTCGATGTGATTGTCACGGACAATCTCTTCGGTGACATGCTTTCCGATATCGCCGCCATGCTGACCGGTTCTCTCGGCATGCTGCCCTCAGCCTCACTCGGCGCGCCAGATGGCAAAACCGGCAGCCGCAAGGCGCTCTACGAACCCGTGCATGGGTCGGCTCCCGATATCGCCGGAACCGGCGCCGCCAATCCGATTGCCATGATCGCCTCCTTTGCCATGTGCCTGCGCTACTCATTCAACATGGTGGAAGAAGCGGACCGGCTGGAAGCGGCGATTGCGGGTGTGCTTGGCGACGGCATCCGCACCGCCGACATCATGTCGGAAGGCAGCACCAAGGTTGGTACCACCCAGATGGGTGATGCGATCCTTGCAAAATTCAAGGCGCTCGCTGCCTGATCACACTCATACGGACAAAGAAAAGCCCGGCGCGAGGAATCGCGCCGGGCTTTTTATTGAGCCGTCGACTACTTGATGTCGTGCAGATCCTCGTTTTTGGTTTCACGAACGAAGATCAGGCCGATCACCAATGTCATGGCTGCAATGACGATCGGGTACCAAAGGCCATAATAGATATCGCCCTTGGCGGCGCTCATCGCAAAGACCGTTGCCGGAAGCAGGCCGCCGAACCAGCCATTGCCAATGTGATAAGGCAATGACATGCCGGTATACCGGATGCGGGTCGGGAACATCTCGACCAGAATCGCGGCAATCGGGCCATAGACCATCGTCACATAGAGCACCAGGACGAACAGGATGGCGATGGTCATCGGCCAGTTAACTGCCTTCGGGTCAGCAACCATGGTGAAGAGACCGCCATTGGGAATGGAATAAACCGCCATCTCCGTGGCGCCGGCTGCCTGCTCCGTGGTGATCAGCTTTGCTTTGACGAGATCAGCGACCGGGGTGACCGCCTTTTCGCCGGCACGAACCGCGGCCGCATCAAGGTTCAATTCGGGATTGGCCTTGATGAAGCCGTCAAGTTTGGCATCGGCAACCTTGGCAGGCGCCCGCACAAGCGGGAAACCGGCCTTCTGCAACGCCAGGTTCAGGTCATGGGTGAGCACGGCGTTTTTGGCAGCAGCATCGGGACCAGCGGCCACGGCATCATAGGATGGAATGACCGTATCGCCGATTTTGACGGTGGCGGGCTGACCGGCGGGACCGGCAACCACTTCATAGGGCACCGAACTGCGGGCCAGGAACGCTGTCGCAATGTCACATGAATTGTTGAACTTGGCTGTACCAACCGGGTTGAACTGGAAGGTACAGTCGCCCGGTGCCGCGGTCACCGTAGCGCGGACTGTTGCCTCCGCCTGGGCCAATGCCGGATTTGCAGCGTGCGTGAGTGCCTTGAACAGCGGGAAGTAGGTCAGGATTGCCAGGGCAAGACCTGCCATGATGATCGGCTTGCGGCCGATCTTGTCGGAGAGCCAGCCAAAGAAGACAAAAAAGCCCGTGCCAAGCAGGAGCGCGATTGCAATCATGATATTGACGGACTGCCCGTCCACCTTCAGCACGTTCTGCAGGAAGAACAGGGCATAGAACTGGCCGGAATACCAGACAACAGCCTGACCCGCGGTAAGGCCGAACAGGGCGAGCAGCGCAATCCGGGCATTTTTCCACTGACCGAAAGCTTCCGACAGCGGTGCCTTGGAGCCCTTGCCTTCTTCTTTCATCTTCTTGAAAGCCGGTGATTCACTCAACGAGAGCCGAATCCACACCGATATTCCCAGAAGAACGAATGAGAGAATGAAAGGCACACGCCAGCCCCAGGCGGCGAATGCGTCCTTACCAAGCCAATTCTGGACGATGAGGATAACCACCAGGGACAGGAACAGACCGAGCGTTGCGGTCGTCTGGATCCATGATGTGTAATAACCGCGACGATTGTTCGGCGCATGTTCCGCCACATAGGTTGCAGCACCGCCATATTCGCCGCCGAGAGCCAAGCCCTGCAACATGCGCAGCGCAATCAGGATGATCGGTGCAGCGATGCCCCAGCTGCCTGATCCTGGAAGAATACCGACCAGAAACGTCGACAGACCCATGATCAGAATGGTCACCAGGAAGGTATATTTGCGGCCGACGAGATCGCCGATCCGTCCGAAGACCAGCGCGCCGAAGGGACGGACAAGAAAGCCCGCGGCAAACGCCAGAAGCGCAAATATGTTACGCGTCGCTTCAGGGTATTCACTGAAAAACGCTGCACCAATGAAGGCAGCCAATGAACCGTACAAGTAGAAATCATACCATTCGAAAACAGTTCCGAGTGAGGAAGCGAAGATAACTTTCTTCTCCTCTCTCGTCATACCCCGGCTGGCAGTACCAGCCACAGAAGTGGTCGCCATTTGTATTCCTCCCAGAAAACAGCATTTACGCCGGGACCCGATCGGCTCAGCAACCGCTCACGTCCCTCGGATTTGTCACTGCGTATGAATCAACGGCAAAGTCCTGCGGGACTTCGACTGACCTTACGCCGGTGAATGTCCTCCGGAACTCTCCCCCCAAAGGTCATGCACCCCATGCACCGCTCAAGTGTTGAACAAATATTCGCGAAAGCAAAGACCGCATTTTACGGCAAAAGTTCAAAATTGTGCGTAACGCGACATATTCTTCTCTTTCGAATGGACAATTGACTCTTTTTGGAAAGCGGATACAAGCATGTCAGGTTAAGGAGACGCCCCGTGAGCAGCGAATCAACTGCACACTTTTTGACGAGCGGTTCCGGCATTCATGCCGGATGCGCAGGCGCGTCTGTTCTTTCCACCAAAATGCCGGCCAAAACGACCACCAAAACGGTCTGATTTCCCTTGGCCTGCTCGCCCCCTCCCGGGTCCGGCCCGGGGGAAAAGACCCGCAATGGCCAGCGGGTTTTTCGCAAAGAGCGGTGAGGGACAGGAGATAACACAGATGAGTTTCAAGGTTGCGGTTGTAGGCGCCACAGGCAATGTGGGCCGCGAAATGTTGACAATACTGGAAGAGCGCGGCTTTCCGGTCAGTGAAGTCGTGGCGCTCGCCTCACGCCGGTCCCAGGGCACCGAAGTCTCCTTTGGCGACCGCACGCTGAAGGTCAAAGCCCTCGATACCTATGATTTTTCCGATACCGATATCTGCCTGATGTCGGCTGGCGGCAATATATCCAAGGAATGGTCGCCGAAGATCGGGGCGCAGGGCTGTGTCGTCATCGACAATTCCTCCGCCTGGCGCTACGATTCCAACGTGCCGCTGATCGTGCCGGAAGTAAATCCGGATGCGATTGTTGGTTTCTCCAAGAAGAACATCATTGCCAACCCGAACTGCTCGACCGCTCAGCTTGTGGTGGCGTTGAAGCCTCTGCATGACAAGGCCAGGATCAAGCGTCTTGTGATCGCCACCTACCAGTCGGTTTCCGGCGCCGGCAAGGATGGCATGGATGAGCTGTTCCAGCAGTCACGGGCGGTGTTCGTTGCCGATCCGGTGGAAGCCAAGAAGTTCACCAAGCGCATCGCCTTCAACGTCATCCCGCATATCGACGTCTTCATGGAAGACGGCTACACCAAGGAAGAGTGGAAGATGGTCGCCGAGACCAAGAAGATGCTCGATCCCAAGATCAAGCTCACGGCGACGTGTGTCCGTGTTCCCGTCTTCATTGGCCATTCCGAAGCCGTGAATATCGAATTCGAAAGCCCGATGAGCGCCGAAGAAGCCCGTGAGATTCTCTCGGATGCACCGGGCTGCCTGGTTATCGACCGGCATGAGGATGGCGGCTACATCACCCCCTATGAAGCAGCGGGCGAAGACGCCACGTATATTTCGCGTATCCGCGAGGACATCACTGTCGAGAATGGCCTGTCGCTTTGGATTGTTTCGGACAATCTGCGCAAGGGTGCGGCCCTCAACACCATCCAGATCGCCGAGCTTCTGGTCGCGCGCGGGCTGATTCAGCCCAAGCAGCTCGCAGCCTGAAACCCGGCATGCCGCCAAAATAGAAAAGGGCGCAGTTTCTGCGCCCTTTTTCGCTGAAGCAATTGCCGCGCCCGAACTCAGGCCCAGGGATGCCTTTGGGCGTTGGCCGCCTCGAAGCTGTCGATCTTCGCCGCCTTTTCCATGGTCAGGCCAATGTCATCAAGACCGTTCAGCATGCAGTAGCGGCGGAATTCATCAAGATCGAAACTGATCTGGCCGCCATCCGGGCCCTTGATCGTCTTCTCTTCCAGATCGATCGTCAGCGTTGCATTGGCGCCGCGCTGCGCATCATCCATCAACTTGTCCAGGTCCTCATGGCTGACGCGGATCGGCAGGATGCCGTTCTTGAAGCAGTTGTTGTAGAAAATATCGGCGAAGCTGGTCGAGATGACGCAACGGATGCCGAAATCCAGCAATGCCCACGGCGCATGCTCACGGCTGGAGCCGCAGCCGAAATTGTCGCCGGCCACCAGAATCTGGGCTTTGCGATAGGCCGGCTTGTTGAGGACGAAATCCGGATTTTCCGAACCGTCTTCATTGTAACGCATTTCGGCAAAAAGCCCTGTACCAAGTCCGGTGCGCTTGATCGTCTTCAGATAGTCCTTCGGAATGATCATATCCGTGTCGATATTGATGATCGGCAACGGTGCGGCAACGCCGGTGAGCTTGGTAAACTTGTCCATGATCTCTGCCTGTAGTGTTCGGTAATATGAGTATCTTCGCTTTACACCAGCTTGACGGCGAATCAAAGACTTTCCCCCTGTGGCAGATTGGGGCATGCCACGCCGCATGATTGCGCTTGTCTTGGCCCGTCGATCAATGCAAAAAAGTGCCATGCGCAAAACATTTCGCCCTCGCCGCTCGGTTCTCTATGTTCCCGCCTCGAATACCAAGGCTCTTGCCAAGATTGCGAGCCTTGACGCGGATGCGGTCATTTTTGATTTGGAGGATGCCGTCGCTCCGCAGGCCAAGGACGATGCCCGCGAAGCATTGCGCAATTATTTTCGCGCCAATCCGGCAAACAAGGCCGAACGGATCATCCGCATCAATGCGCTTGCAAGCGAATGGGGTGCCGAGGATCTTCTCGCCGCGCGCGCCTGCAAGCCTGACGCCATCCTTCTCCCCAAGGTGGAAACACCACAGGACGTGACTGGCGTGACTGAAATACTTGAGGAAACCGATGCATCCGAAAACATTCGGCTGTGGGCGATGATTGAGTCACCGCGTGGTATTCTCAATGCGGACGAGATCGCCGAGCTGGGTCTGCGATCCACCGGGCGTCTGGATTGCTTTGTCGTTGGGACAAACGATATCGCCAAGGAAACCGGTGTGAGCACGGATGGCAATCGCGCCCATCTCGTCCCGTGGCTGATGCAGATCGTGCTTTGTGCCAAAGCCGGAAAGCTGGATGTGATCGACGGCGTCTACAATGACTTTGCCGATGCGGCGGGTTTCACGCTTGAATGCGACCAGGGCGCAAGGATGGGTTTTGACGGCAAAACGCTCATTCATCCCGCACAGATTGGTGCTGCAAATCACGCCTTTTCACCGGATAAGGCAGCGCTTGCCGCCGCCCGATCGATCATCGAGGCATTTTCCCTTCCGGAGAATGCTGACAAGGGCGCAATTGCCCTGAACGGAAGAATGATAGAACGCCTGCATCTTGCCAACGCGGAGAAGATCATGGCCAAAGCGCAAATAACAGGAGACAAAGCATGAAACTATATCGCTTTTTGACCGGACCGGATGATGCCAGCTTCTGCCACAAGGTGACGGCGGCCATCAACAAGGGCTGGCATATCTATGGTTCCCCCACCTATGCATTCAACACCGTTACTGGGGTGATGCAGTGCGGTCAGGCTGTTGTAAAGGATGTCGATGGCGTCGATTATGAGCCGGGTATCAAGCTCGGCGACTACTGACCGGTAGCGGCATTCCACACAGGATGCCGTTTGAGCGCTTGATATTGCTGCTCTGATGTACGCGCCATGGCGTCTTCGCGCGAGGCCGGCCTGTCCTCAAAAGGAATAGGCCGGTCAAACCGGCTGATGGCAGGGTCCCGTCGGCCGACTATTCGACGCTTGCCTCAATGCGCTCCATATCCTCGTCCGAGAGGCCGAAGTGATGGCCGATTTCATGGATGAGGACATGGGTAACGATATCCCCCAAGGCCTCCTCATACTCCGCCCAGTAATCCAGCACGGCGCGGCGATAAATCGTGATGATATTGGGTCTTTCCCCGGTTTGAAGCGAGAACCGTTCTCCGATACCCCGCCCTTCAAACAATCCAAGCAAATCAAACGGCGATTCCAGCCCCATGTCCTCGACAATCTGATCATCGGGGAATTCCGATACCTGAATGGTGATATCGCCGCACAAACTGCGAAAATCGTCGGGCAGATGCGCATAAGCCTCTATCGCGAGTGATTCGATCTCACTCAAAGCTGGTGACAAGCGATTGCCCCAATCGGCGGTTTGATTACTTCTGGCCATTAAAACTCCTGGAGCACTTTCCGGCCTCATATAGTGCCTTTGCAGCAAGGATGCGAGTGGCATGCAGACTAACCCCGCATTGGTACCAGAAGCCGCTCCATGCGCCGGAAGCTTTCAGCAAGCACTGTCGCGTCTTTGAGACCATGCGCGAGCATGATGCCGCCCTGCCATTCGGCCAGGGCATTGCGGGCGGTTCCAAGTGCCGCAGAGGGGCGCATGCCGGTTCGCCCCAGCTCTCTTCCAATGAATCCGATCAGGAGACTGAAAACTTCGGCCGCCCGTTCGGCGGCTTCCGGCGATTCATGGCGGAAATCCCGTATTCCCAAGGCGATCGGACATCCATTCTCCACACGGCTTTTGAGCGAATGCGACAGCTTTTCAATCAGCAGCAACAGACGCTTGCGCGGATCCTGATCCGCTTCGACAATGGCCGTCAGCATATCCTCGGTTTCAGCAACGAAAATATCGGCAACGCCGCGCGCCAGGTCGGCCTTTGTCTTGAAATAATAATAGATGTTTCCAAGCGGAATTCCCGATTCCGCCGCGATGTGGGCAAGGCTTGTCACAGTGAAGCCCCGTCGCCAGAACAAGCCGGCAGCCGTGGCAACAAGGATATCACGTTTGTCGTTCCGCCTGGCCATCGCACCGCCTTCGATTATCAGTTGTTCAACTGACTCGTATTTTGGCAGGTTCGGCAATGATTGCAGTAAAAATAAACTAATCTTCGATGGTTCGCGCTTCCGATGGCAGCATGATCGGTATCCCGTCCCGGATCGGATAGGCGAGATGAGCCGACTTCGAGATCAGCTCGGATCTCTCCTGATCGTAGACAAGCGGCCCCTTGGTCAGCGGGCAAACCAGAAGCTCAAGCAGCTTGCGATCAATGGCAGGGTCGCGTTTTGGTTCGATCATGGCTCGCTTCCTCGGGGATTACTGCAGGTTCGACTCATAACCATCCTGGTCTTTCGCCAGCATGATTTCGGTGATCGCGATCAAAGTCTCGGCCCGCGTCTTCAGATCGGCAGCCTCCAGCAAAGCCTGCTTTTCCGCGGCACCGAAAGGCGACATCATGGCGAGGGCATTGACCAGCGTTTCATTGCCCGCGCGGGAAATACCATCCCAATCCGCTTCGAGGTTGTTGGCATCGAGATAATCCCGGAAGACGCGCAGCAGCGCCGGCCGGTCGACTTCCGAGTCGTCTGCCTCATCCAGATCCGCCAGAAGCGGCGCAATCTTGCACTGACGGAACGGTGTCCGGGTGGAGAGTTCTTTGACAATCCGAAAGCGGCAAATGCCTTGCAATGTGATGAGAAGGCGCCCGTCACCGGTCTCGGCGAACGATGTGATGCGGCCAAGGCATCCCACTTCACACAGTTCATCCGCGTCCGTATCGCCCTCGTCGAAGCGTGGCTGAATCATGCCGATGACGCGTTTTCCACTCAAAGCCGCGTCCACCATGGCCAGATAACGCAGTTCGAATATATTCAACGGCAACTGACCACCCGGAAGCAACAGGGCTCCCGAAAGGGGGAAAATCGGCACGCTTTCCGGAATATTGTCCAGCGTCCGATAACGAACATTGCCTGCTTGCATCACCAGCTCCAGTGATTGATCCGCAGCATCATGGATCGATCGCTATTGTGCCCTATTTCACTCAGGAAAACAGCAGGGAAGATAGTTTCCGGCGCGCGGTCAGGGAAGCCTGATCAGCTGGACCCCATGCGTCGAAAAACTGCAGCAGCTGTTTGCGGGCTCCGTCGTCATTCCAGGTACGATCGGCCTTCATGATGGCGAGAAGATGATCGGCCGCCTCATCCCGCTGTCCGGTGGCATTCAGAAACATGGCAAGGTCGAACCGCGCCTGATGATCCTTGGGATTCGCCGCAAGTCTTGCTGCCAGCGCAACAGGGTCACCCAGCTTGGCCGCTTGATCAGCCAGGGCAACCTTTGCTTCCGCCGCACGCACACTGGCATCGTCTTTCTTGTTCGCGGGAACCTGCTCCAGAACGGCCTTGGCCTGGTCAAGATCACCCAGATCGATCAGGCAATTGGCAAGTCCGGCAAGCGCCGCCACATGATCGGGCACTTCCGCCAGAACGGCCGAATAGATCTGGGCCGCCTGCTCCATATCTCCCGCTGCTGCAGCCTGGGTAGCCGCATCCAGCGCCGATTGAATGGCCGCATCCCTGCCGCCATCCGGTGACGCAATGCGATCAATGAATTCCTTGACCTTTGATTCCGGCAATGCGCCCATGAAACCATCGACCGGCTTGCCATCAGCAAAGGCAATCACCGCCGGAATTGATTGAATACCGAGCTGCCCAGCAATGGCAGGGTGCTCGTCAATATTCATTTTAACCAGCTTTACCCGCCCGCCGGCGGCATTGACCACCTTTTCAATGATCGGTGTCAATTGCTTGCAGGGCCCGCACCAGGGGGCCCAGAAATCGACCAGAACCGGTTGGCTCTTCGATTCGGCGATCACATCCGCGGCAAATCCCGCCGTGGTGGTATCCTTGATCAATGCGCCAGCCGCGGTTGAGGCGGCCGCGGGAGCCGCGCCGCCATAGGATACCGTCGTTGTCGCAGCTGCACTGCCGTAGCCGCCACCGAACGGGTTATCAGTATTGCTCATCAAAATTCTCCCGTATCCGCTGGTTACATGTTTTCCAGATCCACTTGGACCGGTTTACAGCCTGCACTCAGGTTGGGTTGGATTCATCAATTTTCAAGATCAGGGGCTCGTGATCGGTGGATGCGAGAAACCGTAACAGATCGTCTCGTCGAATGGATGTCGTGGCATCGTTGCTCAGCGGGTGGGCATTGATGATCTCATTGTGCATGAGAGCCTCATCAAGCACGACCTTCACCTGATGCTCCTCGTCGTTGATAATGCCAAGCACACTGACCGAACCCGGAACAAGCCCAAGATACTCCATCAGCTTTTCCGGTTTGCCGAATGAAACGCGGCTAGATGCACCAATCTTGGTATGGATTGTTTTAAGATCGACCTGCGCCTCTTCATCCACAGTAACGAGAAAGAACTTGTCCTTCTTGTCCTTCAGGAAAAGGTTTTTGGTGTGGGCCCCGGGAACCTGCCCGCGCAAATCCTGCGCTTCGGCAACCGTAAACACCGGCGCATGCCGAATCGTTGACACCTTGATTCCGAGATCATCGAATTTCTGCATCAGTTCTGCGTATGTCTTGGGCATTCTGGCTCTCGCGGCACCGGCAATCGGAAAATATGCTTTTGTTGTCCTAATCGCTTCACTGCACGCTCTCAAGCGAAAACCCAGCCGCACCTTGGTTTAATCGGACATTTCATTGCCGGGCCGATCCACCCGTTGAATTTTTTTTCGAATATCGTCACAAAGTCAAAAATTCACTGTTGCAATTGGTCTGTCCTTGGGTCATATAGGCCCCGCTTCGCAAGACAAACTGGCACATGCGGGAGTAGCTCAGGGGTAGAGCACAACCTTGCCAAGGTTGGGGTCGAGGGTTCGAATCCCTTCTCCCGCTCCAGTTGTCCGAAGTTCAAAAGGCCCGGTTTTTACCGGGCCTTTTTGCTTTTGAGCTCTCCATATCCTGCAAAAGAGCAAACCCTTTCGGGGCGTCGGTTACTTCTCGGTTACACAGAGTTCTGCGCCAACAAGTTTAAAATCGCAGCGTTTCGCCGCTACACCGCATTCAACGCAGTTCGCCTCTAGTCGGAGTTTCCTTCTGCTCTTCGCATAAGTAAGTAGGGATCGATCGGTACTGCTCTGCACATAACAATAAACTCGGCGGCATCCAAGCGACGCTCACCAAGCTCAACTTTTGAAATAAAGGTTTGACGCAACCCGAGCCGTTTTCCCAATTCAACTTGGGTCACGCCGACATCCTTTCGAGCCTCAACGAGAAGCTCGATCATCTTTTTATAAAGATCAGAATGGATAGATGTCACGATGAAGCGCCGATTTAAAACCAGCGTTCTTTAGAAACCCGAATTTACAGTACCCCAAAATCGGGTATTCTGATTATACTGCCTAGACGAGTCGATTCGAGAGAGTATTTAAAAGCCCTCTGATCGCCTCATCATACTGAAATAATTGACAAAAATTCTCACGGCATGTTCTCATTGACTATAACATGAGCTGATTGACTGCAGGGGGCAAAATGATAAGCGAGGATTTTAGAGAGAGGTTTTGGCGAGTTCGCGGCACCTTATCCAATATACAATATACGTCCTCTGCTTATCATCATGTGAGCGATGTAATGGGTGTTGTCGAAGCCCCCACACCAAATCAAATACAGAAGTCGGAAGTGCTATTGGCGACATGCGAGCTCGAGGATTTGATTGATATTATCGACGTTGCAGGCAAAAGGTTGGATAATTGTTCGCACCTGCAGATTCACTTTTATCGCGCATCAGATCCCTTGAGCTTCCCCCATGGTAAAGATGATAGGCAAACTAGGGACATTCACGAATTCATTGTTAGCTCAAGCCGGATATGGATGGAGCCGCTTCGCGATAAAGTCAAAAGCTATCCAGCAAATATTTTCTTGCCTGATGATCTCTTTGACCAAATTTTGAATTCCTCCACACCTAATGAAACCATCATTGCCGACTTTAAACTGGATCGCCTACAAAACGTTGTAAAAAATGGTGTCATTGCGGAACAAAGCTTACCAAACCTGTTCATTACACAAGGTGAAAATGTCGGGCTCATTTGCCATGGAATTGGTGTCACAAAGTCATTGGTACCAAAGCCAAAGCAAGAAACACAAGCACCCAAGCGGCATTGGTTTCGGCAGTATGTCGGCGCCATCTGTATAATCATCGTCGCTACTGCGATTCAGTATACGTCAATCGCCACAGCCCTGCTGATTGCATCCACAATTGCACTCGTATGGCTAAGCGAAATTGACGACAAACTATGGGCTATTTCCGGCAAGAAGCCGACTTCAAATTAACCTGCGGCGTACTGCGTATTCATTTTCTAACTGATCACAGGCGTCATTGGGTCCCAGCCTAAGTCTGCCCCTAAATTAATAGGGGGAGGGTTTTAACACTTCCCGCCCAGATCTAATTCGATAGCCATGACGCAAGTCATTGATATTACTCAGATAATTGCGCTCACTATATTCGCTGTGTTTTACTAAATTCGAGCAATCGGGATAGTGAAATGCAACAGTTTCTCATAACAGACGTCGTCACAAAGCAAACACGCATTGCCGATCTCACCGAGGCGTTACACCTTGCTCAAATGAGCGGCGATGATCTTGAAATGATGCTGGCTGAGCACGGGATCTACGAGACAATACGGCACACAGTTGTCGAGATTATTGTCTTGTCGAAGTTGCATAAAAGAACACCCACATAATCTTTTGCCACAGCTGGCCGGAAGTGGCACTCCCGTGCACGCCGCCGCCGTAGCCGCGCAACTAGCGCGGCCAGCGGTACAGTGAGCTTCCGTGATGCCACGGCGTGGCAGGGCGGTACCACCGGCAGGCTAGCTAGCGCTGCCGTAAGCCCGTTCCAGTGCGTTAATTGCCACCTCTCCGCCCCGAACAGCTTGGGTGTAATGCCCGAGGGTAACCGTTGCATTGGCATGTCCGGCGAGGCGGGCAACCAGCCCAATCTCAATGCCTTGCGCCTGCATCGTTGAGATAAATGAATGCCGGGCACTATGTGGCGTTACATAAGGCAGACCCAGTTCGGTGAAGAAAGGAACCCAATAACGCTTGCGAAAATTCTGATAGACGAGCGGACCGCCGCCACCGATACGCAGCTTTGGCCACGCTTGTAGCCGACCTGGCCCCGGAAAGACACGGTACAGCTTCCCATCTTTGCGCGGACACCTTGCCCGCCACTCCAGAAGCATTCCTCGCAGTGTCTTCCCCATCGGGATATCACGGGTTCCGGCCTCAGTTTTAGTCATATCAGAAAGCGTGCCATCGCGCTCCTGCATGCGCCGAATGTGAATGACGTTTGCGTCGAAATCTACGTCCTCCCAAAGGAGCCCGAACTGCTCGCTTGGACGCGTCCCTACGAGAAACGGAAACACGCAGTAGATTCCACGATCCTTATCGTGTTTTGCCGCTTCAACCAGCTTGGCGATGTCCTCTGTGGTCAGGATGGACTTTTTCAGCTTCGCCTTGCCGCGACCCAAGCCCGTCGGCATAGAAGGAGCGCGGACGCCAAAATCCTCCTCCGCCAAGGCAAGAATAGCTTTCAAGTGGGATTTTGCACGGTTCGCCGTGTACGTTCCGGAATGCTCAAGGAGTTGTCTGTGCCACGCTCGAATATCTGCGGTGGTAAGCTCGTTAAGCTTAGTTTTGCCGAGCATGGGTAGTAGGTGCGTTCCCTTGGGCTTTACATCGGTCGCAGTGTATTCTGCTTTCTGCCTTTGCGTCCCCACGAGGTATGGCCCCTTGATATGAGCAACGACAATTGAATACCCCGTATGGGTACTTGCCTTTACATTGCGCTTCCGGTCGGCAAGCCAATGATCACATGCTTCGTTTACAGTTGGCACCGTCCGTTCGCTGACATATGACCCAGCGCTCATGGACACAATAAGGGTACTTTGCCTTGCCTGCGCATCCTTCTGCCGTTCGAAGAATTCCTGTTTGCGCTGATCAGTCTTAGGGCATCTATAATTAACCACATAACGAAGCTGCAGAACCACGCTGCCATCCTGCAGAGTGCGCTTGCGCATTCGTTTGGTCACATTGATTTTGGTATTCATCACATTCTCCGTTGGTTGAAATCACAACCAAAAAACACTGCGAAAATTCGCGCACAATTTATCGGAATGAGCTATGAGAGGTCGCGCTGTAACCAGCCGCGTAACCGCAAGTATTTGGAACTATTCAAGACCCCGTCCAAACGGGCTCGAAAGCAATCCGAATTCAGACCTTACTTGGGTTGAAATCGCAGCTGGTGGCAGTGGCGGCGGTGGCACGCACCGGCGCGTGGCCCGGCTGCGACCACTGCTACACATGTAGAGGCTTTTACCACCGCAGTATGCTGCACTCCCGGAGCTCCTATAGGACACGCCACCGCTGCCACCGCCACCCGCTAGAACTTTCTGTTCTCCCCAGAGAAATCAGGATCGTCCACGTGGTCGTCAGCTTTCATCCGCCGGAAGCCACGCAACGTTTTCCCCGACATCTTGAACTTACCCGGCTCCCATCCGAGGGAACGCATTAACCCCGAGAGCCGCTTGGTATGGCCATTATTTTGGCGATCCAGTTCAATGTTGAGAGTTATACCCAACAGTTCGTGCGTGAAGGCTCTGACTTCGTCGTCAAAGGCTCTGCCTCGAATACTGGCGAGTTTTTCAAGCCATGGGTCGTCTTCCAAACGCTCTACCTGCTCGGCTGCAGCAGCACCCCAGAGTTCGGGTGGCAGAGTTATGCTCTCGCCCAGCGCTTCCCTATGCGCTGCTTCTGCCCAAAGCTGGTCTCGATCAAGGGCGAGCGCTCCAAGATTAATTTGGCCCGTTTTGATGGGAAGAAAGCGACGATTGCCGGTTGTGTCGCGCAAATACTTTTCGTCGTTTGTGGTTCCAACGAAAATTGTCTGGCGGCCTCTGCTTTCAGAGAACCTTCCGTAGGACATTCGGGCACGGTCAATCTGCCGTGAAGCAAACGCCTTGGTTCGTTCAATTTCTGCTTTTCTAAGACCCGATATTTCGCTCAGTTCGTAGATCCAAACACCTTCCATGGCTTCCATTTGGGCTTTAGTATCAAGGGTTAGTATTTCATTGTCGGAATGGAAGCCGTCACCGGCGAGAATATGCAATGCAGTGGATTTACCCGTTCCTTGCTTACCCTCAAGAATTGGGATCGTGTCATATTTTGCGCCGGGTTCCCGCACTCGTCTGACTGCGGCAATCAGCATTGTCACTCCGATGGCCAAATTGAGCTCCGTGTCCTCCGCTGCCAGATACGTCGCCAGCCAATGATCCAAGCGCGGGGTGCCGTCCCAGACCAAATCGTCCAACATCTGCCTGATCGGATGTAGGGAATTCTCAAGGCAAAGCTGGGTTACAGCGTCGCGGACATTCTCCGCCCGAGGATCAAAATCAAACTGGTCAATTACTATTCCCCGAAGCCTACTGCATGCATCGTCACTGATCTCGCCAGCGTGCTCTTCCAACTGGGTTCCATTGATTATCTTTCGCTGCCGGAACAGATCATGCGCAAACGCCAATTCCAATCGCTGTAGTGCAACAATAGTGTTGCGCATTGTCGATTGTGGCTTCCCCGACTTATCTGCATCCGGCCAACCGCTGCCACTTGCTGCCTTGGCTGCCCTTGCTTGCTTCAGCGCGTAGGCTTTGGGATTCTTTTTCTCCAGTATCGATGCTGAAATCCCGTAAGCCGGATTGATCAGTATTCCGGCAATCGCTTCCTCGCCGAGGCCATGCCGCGCAAGATCACACGCCACTCGAAACACACCCTCACTCCGAGAGCGATAGCGAGGTGTATTGCTGGACCGGGGGTGATCAATATCATCACCTGTTTCGATAAGACCGCGCGTTGTCTTAGAAATAACGATACCGATTGCGTCTATCGAGATCAGATTGATCACGGCAGCGTTACCTATTGCCCCTTTGGGGCCTGCTGGTTCCGGATCATTGCCGATTGGAAAATCATCAAGAGAATAGCTGAGTTTCCAATCAGCACTAACTACTTTGGCCAACGTAGCTTTTCGACCAGCAGCAGCTTTTTTGGCATTGGGTATATTGACAGTTCCAGGCAAGCGCATAATGCGATCAATGTTGTAACAGTTATCGCCGCCGACTTGCCGCGCTATAGAGCGATTGATGTGTTCAACTCGCTCCAATTCTGTAGCCGGATTGGCGAGTCTCCAGTAAGCATGATAACCACCACCTGAAAATACGATTACCGTTGGCGTAGCGGCGAAAGATTGCAAACGCTCCAATCCCCTGAGATCGTCAATATCAACGTGAAGGAAAAACGCTTCCTTTACATCATTCTTGCTGGCCTTTTTGTTCCGGGCTTGAGAATGTAGGCCATTAACGTGGAAATACACGTTCTCCTCATCTTGGCGAACATTGATCCAATCGGCCATTTCGCCCGCTTCATTGCAAACAAAGGAAGAGGCCTCAACCTTCCCATCGTAAGTGATAGCAACAAGGTGCCAAGGGCCATTTGGATACATGCGTTCTAAGAATGAAACGGCTTCGCCGGTGTTGTCGGCATTTTCCATCTCCACCCAGTAATCATTTTCGTCACTCATTTGTCACCGCCCTCGCGAGAGGTCTCGATAAAGGCGACGACTTCTGAGATTTTCACCAATCGGCGCTTATTGAACGGTCGATAACTCGGTACCTCACCCCGCCCTACAGCCCTTTGCAGCTGCCAGTAGTGGCAGCCAAGTATTTCTGCGGCCTCTTGGAGCGTAAGCAACTTTTCAGGATACGTGCCGTTAGTGTGTAGTGCATTTGGAATTTGATAAATGTTCATCACTGACTTCCTGTTGCGAGGGCAGACAGTGAATACGGGAATACCGACGCACGCCTGCCCCCAATTGGATTTGGGTTTGAAGCGTGAAGTCAGCCCGAATGAGTAACATTGGGGTCTTTATGTGCGGCACTAGAAAACTGCCCGGTATTGTGAGCTGAACATCTACGATAGAATTCCATCGCGATGCAGAGCGTCAGTGGAGATTATCTAGTATTCTCCGACGCAAAGACTCCCCGTGATCTTTCACCCGTTTTGGATGCCACAGTTTTTTATGCAATGCAACGGCTAGTGTCTCTCGTTAACAAAAACACTACTGATGGTGGAAAGTCCGCTTCGTGAAGAAAAGCGCGGCCGTAGACGCAAAGAAAGAAGCCCGCTGTAAAGCGGGCTTCCAAGTGGTTTATGCAGCGTTTTCTAGACTGGCTGGATACCAAACCGGACTAGAAAGGGAGGCTTTCATTATTTCGATACCACGTTCGCAATCGACCCGTCGTTTGTAGCTCTCGCTACTTACAGCGATGGTTTTCCCATTAGACGCATCGTATTTCCAACGCCATTCGCCAGCGTTGTCTTTGTACAACCAATAAGAAGGATAGTTCCGTTCAGCCATTTTGGCTCTCCGTAATAAAGAGAACGTCGAGCTTGACCACGGCGTGTTTTTGATTCAAAACACTCTTGCAGAATATTTGCCATGTCCCGCACTCGACATCCAATCTTTGCGAGATATGAACTTTAGAAGCCGTCGTGTGTCGCCAAACTGCGGCGGCTTCTTAATTCATAATCAACTATATTTGTGGCCGAGTGTGTGGCGTAGAGTCAATACATCTGTGATATCGCCCCGAGTTATCCACTGAACGATTTAAAAAATTAAGTAAATTCAAATAGATACGATGCGGCACCAATGAACGCGTGGGCGAGACTGAGCTCACGATCAATCAGTATTCTTAAAGTAGCGCTCTCATTTGATTAGTCTGATTCGGTAGTTTTACGCGCCCACGCACGTGTAGCCAGCGCCGCCACACAAACGAGGAAAATTGGAAACGGCGGAGAACGGGAAGCATACTGGTATGCCGGAAATGTGCGGGTAACCGGAGAAACACCGGGGTGGAATAAATATGCCGTCCAACCACTTAGCACTTATGGAGTAAGGGCTGGCAATTACAGTATCTCAACTTAAGAAGGCTGTGATTCTTGGTATTAATATTGTTGGATGGCGGGTCTCGCATTCCCAGATCACCAACACCTCCCAACCTAGGCGGGTAAGTTTCTGGTCTACCTCGATATCTCGTGCTACATTTCTGTCGAATTTCGCTTCCCAAAACTCAATATTGCTCATGGGAGTTTGCGCGTATTTGCATTCAAAATGCCTATGCCAAAAACACCCATGTATGAAGATAATCTTCTTTTTTCGGGAAAAAACTAGATCGGGACTACCCGGCAGTTCCGCAAGATTTACGCGATAACGATAACCAAGCTTATAGACTAATTTCCTGACGATTAGTTCAGGTTTAGTATTCTTTGCGCGAATTTTCGACATATTATTTGAGCGAATTTCGGGGCGAATGCGGTCTATCATCCGGTTGCCTATTCAATTGCCGTTAATTTTTAATAACCAAAAGCATTAGCATTATCGTCGATAGTGATACGAGCGCCTATTTTTCGTTTTGACGCCTACCGGAGACTCGAGATATGCATTCTGGGTGTTTTACTGGGGGCTTATAAAATAATATGGCAGCGCAGGACGATATTAGAGAAAAAGAGATCATCCAACGATTTAACCTTAAGCAAGAACCAGATCGGGTTCGTCATGGTACTGACGCAATTCTAAATCTTGATGGGCAACTTATCGAGTTTGAGCTGAAGTCCGTTACAACTGCCAAGGGAGGATTAAGTACGGTAAGGGACCTAGGCCGCAACCATATTGAGAAGTGGCGGGGGAAGCATTGGATAATAGCTTTTTACGATAAGTCCGGCCAATTAGCTAACTGCAAATACGCAACTCCAGACGACATGTCACCATGGATTGAGCAGATTTGGTCTTACATTGAACCTGATTTTAGGATCGCAGAAATCTGTTCCGGTTTTTGTAACCTGGAAGCGCTTCACCATGTGGTGGGTGCAAAGGAACTTTACACTTTAGAGGATGCGAAGAAGCTTCATAAAAAGCAATATACTGCCAAGAAATATCTTGATGCGATGGATTTAAAGGACGGATACTCGCCAGCTAGAATGCTGGAAATTTTTAAAGATCGAGTAAGGTATGTCATCGAGCGAGGATCTACGCTTAACAATCCACATATCCAAGCTTCTTATTTTAACAATCAGCCAGATATCAAAGAGGAGCATGCTGAGACATTGAGAAAGCTAATTCGAAATTGGCTGCACCTGAAAGAGGCACCCCTTTAAAGCAACGCATCTTGCACGGCTTTGGCCACCGCATATCCAACCGGAGGAGCAACAGAATTTCCAATTAAACCTAAGGCCTTATATACCGGTGGCTTGATTGGCCAATCATCGGGAAATCCTTGCAAAACCATGCAATCGGGAACTGAAAGCCTAAAATGTCCGTCTTTGGCAACAAACGCTGCAGCTGCGTCCCTCGTCGCGGCAACGCCGTTTGGCCAAATTTGAAGACTATTCCAATCCTTCATCGCTGTGGCGCTGTTTACAACACTTGTAGTATGGCGCGGTCCTGTCCATCCGCTACGGATAGTAGGCGCAATGTCATCGTAGCCAATTTGGGGCAGCCCCAACGCTTCTCTAGTTCCCATTGTTTTAGGGAGATTAGTGCCAAACGATTGCTTCCAAGAGTGCGTTTTCTGGGGTGCTTCAAATTTTGCTGCATATCGAGCCTTGTGGAAGCCCACGAAAAATATTCGCTTTCGGCGCTGAGGAACACCAAAATCCTCAGCTTGCAATATGAACGTCTTAATTGTGAATTTTAGTGAGAGCGGTTGGAAAAAAACGGCTTCCAGATAATCAACAAATTTCTTTGTTGCCAGCCCCGAAACATTCTCCATAACAAACGCTTTAGGAACGATCGCAAGTACGGCCCGGACGAACTCGGGTACCATATCTCTAACGTCATCCGCACCCTTGCGGTTTCCTGCATGACTAAATGGTTGACAGGGCGGGCCACCGTGCAAGACATCAACTTTGTTCTTGTACGGTCGCCAATCAACTTTTGTGACGTCACCAGCAGCACCGCTGAAAACCTCCCAATTAGGGCGCGCTACAGATAGGACTTCTGAAGTTTCCTTCAATATGTCGTAGGAAGCGACATGAGTGTAACCAGCTCTTTCAAATCCAAGATCCAATCCTCCACAACCACTAAACAAGCTCAAAGCGCGGAGGTTATTTGACGGTAGTAATGGCATAAGTTCCAATGGAGCGAGGCGAGCTACCGGAATTGGGTGTTTGGGCAATACGCAGTCGCCTCGCAAAGCGCGAGCTTTGGCTTCTTTTGCTATTCTGGATGTCTGACGAAATCGATCTCGCTCTGATTCGGTTAGGTCCCATCCTCTGTACCATGGGGTTGAAGTGCCTCGAGCCCCATAAGGTTGGAGTTTTGGTGTAGAACCCAACTTAAAATCTCCCAATTCCGTATTTCTGCCAACAAATTTATGTTCCACAATGCATCACTAGGCGTGGCATTGGAACGACCTTGACAAAAAAAATAAACGAAAAAAGGCTATCGAATCAATATAGTGTCTTGCGGTAAAGTCTCCCGGCCCGTGGAAACCGGCGCTAGAAGCAAATGTAGCTTCAACGGTTCACCCCCAAATAACCTCCAGAGACACGTTTTTGCCTTCAGCGAGATATGAAATGGCTTTCACCACCAATTCGGCTCTAGAGCGCAAAAATCTGTTAAAATCAATAGAAAGCTTAGCTTTCAAATCTGGGCCAACAAGGTTTTCGTAATGTGCTTCGCTTAGCAATTCAAAAGGGATAAGGTGGGATGCCAATCGCTCCCTAACGACACCCTCATCCGCCAAGTCTATTCGCTCTTGAAGATAATCAAGAGGGTCTTTTCTGCCTATAATCCTATTTGTCTTCCATGTGATCAAAGCACAGTTCAATGCAAAGTTGCTTTGAATGCCAACTTCTGAAAGCAGGGCATCAGGAAAAATATGATGATACTCACGTTTTTGGATGCTCTCATATGTTGCTTTCTTATGATCAGCGAAGTCCATAGCTCCAAGATAGGTTGTCACGGCAAGGATGCCTCTGGCCTCGATACCGGCACCTTTCGGCCACCCAGCCACTATTAGAGAATCAACATCAGCGAGAGGATGGTTCTTGCGATCTAGAGCGGGGACACTGTCTTTTTGATTTTCTAGGAAATTTGGCGTCTTAAGCAGCAATTTCAGCGCTCTGAAATCGGCAAATGCTCTTGAGGTGGCACTGTTTTCGTATCTGTCTGTAAAGAAGGACGACCATAAATAACTGCGGAGTAGCTTTTCGGCTTTCGCCAGATAGTCACCGTTTTCAGGAATGAATTCATACGCAGCAGCGGTCACCGCAAGAACGGCATTTGTCGGTAGTCTTGCTTGGTCGAAGACGCCCTGCTCTTCTAGGAATGCGACCATTCGCTGTAAGCCTCGCTCTAGCTTTGGCCAATTTGTTAAAAGTTGCCCCTTATCCATCTCAATCATTCCGCGGGTACTGGGGATTTTGTCTTGGAGAAGAGCAGACGTGGATAAAATTAAGTCCGAAAGATTTCCAAAACGGGAGACGTCGGGACAGTTATCCTTGAGAGCGGATTCAAGCGAATGAAGCGATTTCTCAGCGACGCTTTCTACTTCAGCGACAATAATATCGTATAGTGACAACGGTTTACTGTTGGTGTTCATATTTATAAATACTTGTAACGCGATATCTTTACCCGTTTCCGCTGGGAGAGAGAGATAAGGAAGATTAAAATGTGTAACCCGTTCACGAAGCGTGACAATCTCGCTCTTAATGCCGTCACGTAACGCTGTGTAAGCTTTGTATTTGGCTAGTGCATTTGGGTCGTCATCAAGTGGCTCCAATAACTTTGTTGCTCGGTTTAACCACGTGTCGATCTCGCTAGATATTTCACCGGGGCGCAGTAACGAAAGGGGAATCAGACCTCTCTTGAGACACTGTGTTTCGTCATCTGCCCAGCGAGGCATCCTAAGCTTCGATCGGTTTAGCCAGCGCGGAATACAACGTACTTCAATCTCAACTTCCCCCACCTTGTTTTCATCTAGATCAAAGCTAGGAATATAAATAAAGTACGTTTCCCATTCGTAGTTATTGTGTAACGATCGCCAAAAAGCCGTTAACCTTTGTTGGCCATCAAGTAAATGTTGTGAAACCACGCTGGATTGAGGAGGATTCGAAGTCGCGATATACCTTGAGTCAAATTTTTCAACTCCAGCCACCTCCAAGGCAAGCGTGACGCCGACGGGCAGATTGTTGATAACCGTGTTTAAGAAGCTTGTTATTCGGCCACGATCCCACGCTTCGAAGCGTTGAAAACGTGGAAGCTTCACCATACCGTGCTGAATATGATGAAACCAAACGCCCAACGTTCTGTCTTGTGCCTTACTAGACTGTTGCATGATACTCATTGGACACATTTGCCTTCAAACACGAGTCAACTTCCCCGACTACTCTCCGATGTTTTCTACCGCACGAGTTCACTCTAAGCCTAGAAAATTCCACTTACTAACCAGCGTTTAAATATGCTGGTTACTTCTCGGTTACGGTCTGCCGCATTGATCCGGGTCTCCACTATTACGATGGCGTATCCAATCACTACGGGAATTCAAAATCCTGTTTATTGGAATTCCGGTGTAGCAAGGAACCGAGTACGTTGCTGTCCACTCTTACGAACACATTAAACGGCTCAATTTCTCCCTTGCCAAGGTTGGGGTCGAGGGTTCGAATCCCTTCTCCCGCTCCAGTTGTTCGAAGTTCAAAAGGCCCGGTTTTTACCGGGCCTTTTTGCTTTTCAGCCTGACTGCGCTATTGTCGTCAAAAACCTTTGATTGCCCGATATTCACTGCGGCTGGCAACGATGCGGTCTCCTTGATGGGTGATTGTGTCAGCCGGTAAAGGGCCCGCAATTGCAATCCGCGTTCAATGCGCTAAACCCTTCGACATGGCACAGAAGAAAGCACACGAGGTTGATTCCTTCCTGAAGAGGCTCGACAGGGCTTATCCGATCGTACTGCTCTACGGCCCCGACAAGGGGCTGGTGAGCGAACGGGCCGGCGTCTTTATCAAGCTGACCGGACTCGCCCAGGACGATCCCTTTGCCGTCATCCGCCTCGATGCCGATGATGTTCAGGCAGAGCCGGGGCGGCTGTCCGACGAGGCCAACACCATTTCCATGTTTGGCGGCGAGCGCCTGATCTGGGTCCGTAACGCAGCCGGACAGAAGGGATTGGCCGATGCCGTAACGCATCTGACCAAATCACCGCCCGTCTACACATTCATCCTGATCGAGGCGGGCGACCTCAAGAAGGGTGCAGGTCTGCGCGGCATTGTCGAGCAGAGCGCAAGCGCCATGGCTTTGCCTTGCTACAGCGATGATGCCAAGGGCATAGACGCAACCATTGATGACATGCTTGCCCGCAACAAGCTGCAGATCACGCTGGATGCCCGCAATCTGCTGAAAGAAAGCCTTGGGGGAGATCGGCTGGCCACGCGCGCCGAGCTTGAGAAAATCTGTCTTTATGCCCACGGCCGCGAACGGGTAACCATTGAGGATGTCCGCGATATCATCGGCGATGTCAGCGCCACGTCCTACGAGACAATTGTCGATGCCATGATGACGGGCAATCTGACGGATTTTACCCATGCATTCGATCGGGTTATCGGTTCCGGGTCTTCGAGCTTTCTGATCCTGAGTTCCGCAATACGCCAGTTCCAGACATTGCAAAGCCTGCGTTACGGCATGGAAAACGAGGGCAAGAATGCCGGATCGGCTGTGGCATCCGCGCGTCCGCCGGTGTTTTTCTCACGGCGACGGCTGGTGGAAACGGCATTGCAGCGTTGGACAACACAAAGCTGCGCCCGCGCCATCGAACGGTTGCAGAAAACGGTGCTGGAAAGCCGCCGCAACGCGACACTTTCCATACCAATCATTCGTCAGTCACTGATCGCTCTGGCTGCAGAAGCCGCCCGGGCAGGGCGGAGCGGCCGTTAGGTAACGTGCATCCCTGCCGCCCTTGCAAGACCCAAGAGCATGCTAACCATTTGAATTAAAACGGTTTATCGCTTGCAACTTAGCTTTGCAGGCGGCGACAGATCTCATCCAGCTGCTCCAGCGTTGCGTAATGAATACGCACGTCTCCGCCCTTGGCCTGATGATTGACCGTTACACGCATGCCAGTCACGTCCGACAGCAGTTTTTCCAGTGCCCGCGTATCCGCGTCCTTGTTTTCATCATTGTCCGCCTTGACTTTCGGAGCAGCCGGTTTGCCGCCGCCTTGAGCCAGTGCTTCCGCTTGACGAACAGATAGGCCGTCGCGAATGATCCGCTCGGCCAGGACATCCGGATGTTCCGCGGTGATCAGCGTACGTGCATGTCCAGCCGACAGAGCGCCATTCGTGATGTGGTCGCGAACCGTTTCCGGCAGTTTCAGCAACCGCAATGTATTGGCCACGTGGCTTCGGCTCTTGCCGATAACCTGGGCCAAGTCCGCCTGCGTATAGTCATGATCATCAATCAGTTGCTGATAGCCCATGCCTTCTTCAATCGGATTGAGATCGGCGCGCTGAACATTCTCGATGATCGCCAGCTCAAGCGCGACCCGGTCATCGACTTCGCGAATGATCACGGGAACAGTGGTCAGACCGGCACGTTGCGCCGCACGCCAGCGCCGCTCGCCGGCGATCAGCTCATAGCGATCCGCGGAATCCTTGACGGGTCGAACCACGACAGGCTGAACAATGCCGTGTTCGCGGATTGACTGGGTCAAATCCTCCAGATCGGCTTCCGTGAACAAACGCCGGGGATTGCGCGGATTGCGCGTGACAAATTCAATGGGAACCTGACGATCCAAAGTGGCGATGCGCGGAGGAACATTTTCTTCCGGCAGACGGTCCATCTCTCCAATGAGCGCAGCAAGACCTCGACCGAGGCGCTTTTTTGACGGATCTTCATTCATTGTCATAGGCTCTCATAAATGTTTCGTATTCGAATCGATCAAGCAGCACGCAAGTGTCGCTCCCTTTGAATAACTTCCGACGCCAGCTGCAGATAAGCCTGGCTGCCCGCACACTTCAGGTCGTACAGAATGGCAGGGGTACCGTAGGAGGGTGCTTCCGAGACACGTACGTTGCGCGGAATGACCGTGCGGTAGACTTTGTCGCCCATAAACGAACGGACATCGTCAACAACCTGTGTTGCCAGATTGTTTCGGCCGTCAAACATGGTCAGTACAATACCCTGAATGTTCAGGGCCGGATTAAGCGCTGTCCGTACCTGGTTGACGGTTTCGAGCAGCTGACTCAATCCTTCCAATGCGAAAAACTCACATTGTAATGGCACAAGCACTGAATCGGCCGCTGCCATGGCATTCATGGTCAGGAGATTGAGCGATGGCGGGCAATCGATCAGAATATAGGTAAAAGGCGATACTGCATTATCGCCACGAAATGCCTTGCGCAAACGCGTGGCACGGTCGGCAGAACCGGCAATCTCCATCTCAACCCCCAGAAGGTCGAGCGTTGACGGAATCAGCGACAGGTTGGGAACGGCTGTCGCAATGGCGGCCTCATCCACGGAAGCGGTTTGCATCAGAACATCATAGGACGACAATTCGCGATTCTTGCGATCGATGCCCAGCCCGGTGCTGGCATTGCCCTGAGGATCAAGATCGACAATCAGGACATTCTCGCCAATGGCCGCAAGCGCCGTAGCCAGGTTGATGGCAGTTGTGGTCTTCCCCACGCCGCCCTTCTGATTGGCTATGGTAATGATACGAGTCTGACTGTTCATCACTGTTTTCCCGAGCAAACCATTACTATCGGCGATAAAATGAAAAATGGCCTATTTCGCCGCTTGGTTGCGCCGCACATTGCTGATCTGCAACACCACCGACTCAACATCGACCACACTGGCATGTTGTACCAGATCAAATGACCAGCCGTCACGGCTTTCCTCGATCTCGCGGCGATAATCCCGACCTTTTTGAAAAAGTGCCGTTGCGCCGTTCGTCAGCCAGGGCTCTGTCAGCGCAAAAAGTTCCTTCAACGGCGCAAGTGCACGGGCCGTAACAACATCAGGTGCGGCGATTTTCGACCAAACCGCATCAATCCGAACTGGATGCACCGTTCCAGGAGTGTGAAACTGGCCCAGAGCGGTGCGCAAAAACGCAGCCTTCTTGCCATTGCTCTCGACAAGATCAATCGCCGCACCCTCCGTTTCCTTCAGGAGAATAGCGAGAACAACACCCGGAAAACCGCCGCCTGAACCGAGATCAAGCCAGCGCTTGGCCTCAGGCATAAGCGGGCGGAGCTGTGCGCTGTCGATAATGTGCCGTTCCCACAACTCATCCAGCGTGGCAGGGGAGGCGAGATTGATCGCCTTTGACCACTTTCGAAACAGATCTTCGAAGTCAATAAGGTCCTTGACTGTTTCACGTGAAACATTGGGGATAACCCCACGCAGCTTCTTCTCCCGCCAATCGCTCACGCCACGTCTCTTGCGACAGTGTTGCGACGAATTTGGGTGATAATGAGGGCAAGTGCAGCCGGCGTCATGCCATCGATACGCTGGGCTTCCGCAATCGAACGCGGCTGGCGCTGCTTCAGCTTCTGCTTCAGCTCATTGGACAGGCCGGAAACCACCGAAAAATCAATGCCCTGCGGTATGAGCAGCGCTTCTTCGCGTTCCATCGCGGCAACGTCAGCCTTCTGGCGTTCGAGATAAACCGCGTACTGCGCTTCGATCTCCAGAGCCTCCGCCACACGACCGTTAATGTCAGCCAGTTCCGGCCAGATCAGCCGCAAACGCGCCAGGTCTATCTCAGGAAAGGCAAGCAGTTCGTACGCCGAACGGCGAACGCCATCCTGATTGAGATGCAGATTCACGGCCGCTGCCGCATTTGGTGTGATGGTCAAGCGCTTTGCCAGGTGACGCGCCGCATCCAATTGATCCGTCCGTGCCGCGAAGCGATCCCGTCGATCCGAACCCAGTATCCCCAATCGGTCCGCCATGGGCGTCAGACGTTCGTCGGCGTTGTCGGCCCGTAGGGAAAGCCGAAATTCCGCACGCGACGTAAACATGCGATAGGGCTCGCTCACGCCGCGCGATGTCAAATCATCGATCATCACCCCGATATAGGCTTCGGTCCGATGAATGATCATGGGCTCGCCGCCGCCGGATAGCCGCGCCGCATTCAGTCCCGCCAGCAAACCCTGTGCCGCCGCTTCCTCATATCCCGTTGTTCCATTGATCTGCCCCGCGAGAAACAGGCCGCCGATGCGACGCGCCTGCAGGCTTCGATCCAACTCGCGCGGATCAATATAGTCATACTCAATGGCGTAACCCGGCTGCAGCATAGTTGCGCGCTCGAGACCCGGTATGGACTTGAGTATTTCCAGCTGCACGTCCTCGGGCAGGGATGTTGATATTCCATTGGGATAGACCGTTTGATCATCCAAACCCTCGGGCTCCAGGAATATCTGATGGCCATCCCGGTCACCAAATTTGACGATCTTGTCTTCCACAGACGGACAATAGCGCGGGCCAATGCCTTCAATCGATCCGGAGTACATCGCGGAGCGATGCAGATTCGCGCGGATGATGGCATGCGATTCCGGTGTCGTGCGCGTGATCCCGCAGTCGATCTGCGGGTTGGTGATGACATCCGTCATCAGTGAAAACGGCAGCGGGTCCTCGTCCGCAGATTGAACGTCAAGCCCTGACCAATCGATCGTGCGGCCATCCAGCCGCGGCGGCGTGCCTGTCTTCAACCGACCCAAAGCGAATGCATGTCTCGTCAGGGTACCCGACAAACCAAGGGCAGGGGCCTCGCCCATTCGCCCTGCTGGTATCTTCTTTTCACCGATATGGATCAAGCCGCGAAGAAATGTTCCCGTCGTCAGGACTACAGCACCACAGGAGAAAACGCGGCCATCCATCAATTGAACGCCTGCAACCTTTCCGTCGTGAATAACCAGATCGTTGGCGCCACCTTCAACGACCGTCAGGTTCTCCTGTTCCGCAATCGCCGCCTGCATCGCCAGCCTATAGAGCTTCCGGTCCGCCTGGGTGCGCGGGCCGCGCACAGCAGGGCCTTTGCGCCGGTTGAGAAGTCGGAACTGAATACCAGCGGCATCGGCAACGCGGCCCATCAGGCCATCGAGCGCATCAATCTCCCGGACGAGGTGACCTTTGCCAAGACCGCCTATGGCGGGGTTGCAGGACATAACACCGATTGTATCGGCCTTGTGTGTTATCAGCGCCGTGCGCGCGCCATAGCGTGCTGAGGCCGCTGCGGCTTCACAGCCGGCGTGTCCACCACCAATGACGATGACGTCAAAATTGTCTTCCACGAGCCAAACTTTCCGAGATTCGAATTCAGTGTCTTGATGAGCAAATCAACGCCCTGAGTCAAGTGTGAGTCAAAGAACAATGTTTCACGTGAAACAATTCGCACGCACAAATTACCGTTATAGTTTCAATGTTTCACGTGAATCATTTGCCTATACAGAACTGTGAGAATACCACATCGAGAATATCCTCGACATCCACGTCTCCGGTAATCCGGCCCAATGCATGGGAGGCCCGGCGTAGATACTCAGCCCGAACCTCCAGCGGCGCGGCTACGTCAGCCACAGCGTGATTGATTTCCCGGCTCGTTTCGGCGAGTAACTCCATATGACGGCGGCGAGTAGGAAGCGGATCAGAGAGATTCCCGGCTGCAGATTCGGCCCTGGATCGCAAAGCCGCTATCAGATCATTCAAACCCTCACCCGAACGGATTGAAACTTTTAGATCATAACTATCGGATGTCGTTCTCTCGACAACATCCAGCTTCGTTCCAATTCGCAGCGTATCGATTGCATCCAGCTCGACGAATGGTGCCGGAAGGGGGTTCGCCATATCCGTCAGCAACAGTACCAGATCCGCGGCGTGCGCGCGATCAAGTGCCCGTTCAATGCCTATCTGTTCCACCTTGCCCTCGGTTTCCCTGAGACCCGCCGTATCGGTGACAAGGACGGGCAGGCCTCCCAGATCGAGTTTGATTTCGATCAGGTCACGTGTCGTTCCCGGTTCATCGGAGACAATCGCCACATCGGTACCCGCCAGGGCATTCAGCAGGCTCGATTTGCCGGCGTTCGGCGCACCAACAATGACGACACGGAAGCCATCGCGCACCATCGCGCCACGTTTCCCATCGGCTACGTGATGTTCAATCTTTTCCGCAAGATCACGCATCGATGACCAGACTTGATCCGATACGGAACCGGGCACGTCGGATTCGTCGGCAAAATCCAGTTCCGCTTCAATCAAGGCGCGCGCGCGGATCATCTCGGTGCGCCAGGATGAGTAGAGCTGAACTTGCGAACCGGATGCGATCTGCAGTGCCAGGCGGCGTTGACCATCAGTCTCAGCGGCGATCAGATCCGCGAGACCTTCAGCCACCGTCAGATCGAATTTTCCATTCGCAAAGGCGCGCCGCGTGAACTCACCGGGTTCGGCCAAGCGACAATTGTCAAAGGTATAGAGAAGCGAAATCATTGCATCGACAACCGCGCGACCGCCGTGCAGCTGAAACTCGCCGCAATCCTCACCGGTAAAGCTATGGGGATTGGAGAAAAACAACACGAGTCCCCGATCAACAGGACTACCGAGCGCATCGCGGAACGTACGCAGCTCAGCCTGCCGTGGCTGAGGAAGGTTACCGCAAATTGTTTCGATAACGAATCGAGTCTTCGATCCGGACATGCGGATCACGGCGACACCAGACGGAAGCCGCCCACTGGACAGGGCAAAAATAGTCTCGCTGAAATTCTGGTTCTGTTTCATTTGCATTTATCCACGGCTACACTGGATGTCTTGATAACCCTCAAGCCGGCATTCGGGAAGAGCGGAGTAATCCAATGTATCAGCAAGCCAATCTGCTCGGGAACGAGTCCAGCCCGTATCTTCGTCAGCATGCCGGCAACCCGGTGCATTGGCGACCATGGGGAAAGCTTGCGCACGCGGAAGCACAAGAAACGGGCAAGCCCATTCTGCTGTCCGTTGGTTACGCTGCCTGTCACTGGTGCCATGTCATGGCACACGAATGCTTTGAAGATGGCGACGTTGCTGACCTGATGAATGCCCACTACGTCAATATCAAGGTGGACAGGGAAGAACGGCCGGATATCGATCAGATCTACATGGCAGCTCTTGGTGCGATGGGAGAGCAGGGGGGTTGGCCGCTGACGATGTTTCTTACACCGGAGGCAAAGCCGTTTTGGGGCGGAACCTATTTTCCCAAGAACTCACGCTATGGCCGCCCTGGTTTTGTCGACGTGTTGCAGTCGATCGACAGGGTATGGCGCGAAGACCGCGCGCGTGTCACCCAGAACGTCGATGCCTTAACCAGCCATGTCAGCGCCCGCCTTGACGCCCAAGCGGGCCCGGCCGCGCTGGATAAATATATCTTTGATCAGTTTTCCGCCAATATATCCGGCATGATCGACATGCAGAAAGGCGGCTTGACCGGCGCTCCCAAATTTCCCAATGCGCCTTTCATGGACACACTCTGGCTTTCCTGGCTGCGCACCGGAAATGTCCAGCATCGGGATGCCTTTCTCAAGAGCCTGCAAATGATGCTGCAGGGCGGCATCTACGATCATCTCGGCGGCGGGCTATCCCGGTATTCCGTCGATGATCGCTGGCTTGTCCCGCACTTTGAAAAGATGCTCTACGACAATGCCCAGTTCATCCGTCACGCGACGTATGCCTATGCTGAAACCAAAGATGAATTGTTCCGCCTGCGAATCGAAGAAACTGTCGGTTGGCTCGAGCGCGAAATGCTGGCGAATGGTCAGTGCTTTGCCTCGAGCTTGGATGCCGACAGTGAGGGTGAAGAGGGCCGGTTCTACGTTTGGTCCGCGGATGAAATTCCGACGACGCCGGATTTCGATATCTTTCGTACGGTTTACGATGTCCGTCCAGAGGGAAACTGGGAAGGCAAAACCATTCTCAATCGCCTGACCTCGCCCGGCTTATCAGATGCAGACACCGAGGCACATTTGGCAAAGGCCAGGCAGATACTTTTCAACCGCCGCGAAAACCGGGTCCACCCCCATCGCGACGACAAGTCACTCACCGACTGGAACGGGCTGATGATCCGTGCGCTCGCGGAAGCGGCGCGGTTATTCCAGCGCAAGGATTGGCTGGATCTGGCATTGGGCGCATATCGTTCCATATCCGAATCGATGGTTGATGGACGTCTGCCGCATTCCGTTCTGGAACAATCCCGCCTTTTTCCCGGCTTGTCATCGGATTATGCATCCATGATCAATGCCTCCGTCTCCCTCCACGAAGCGACGCAGGACAAAGCGTTTCTCGACGACGCGGCTCTTTGGCTCCAGTCTCTCGATCGCTGGCATCTTACGGAAGATGGCAATCATGCCCTCAGCGCCACCGACAGCACCGATGTCATCATCCGCGTGCGCGGTGATCAGGATGAGGCCATACCGAGTGCCACCGGGCAGATCATCGAAGCCATCTCGCGTCTGGCAACGGCAACATCGGACTACGCACTACAACAGCGGGCCGAGGAACTCGCTGAAAACGCGCTCGGTCGTGTGCTTGAACAACGTTATGGCCAGGCTGGTGTTCTCAACAGCGCAAGCCTGCTGTTGGAACCGATGAAGCTTGTCCTGGTCACTCCGGACAAAAGCCATCCGCTCCTGCAGCTTGCAAACGATTATCCGGATCCGCGCCGTACCGATATCTGGATGGAGTTTGGAGAAAACACCACAATCGAGTTGGTGCCCGGCAGCGGAGCAATCATCATAAAAAAACCCGCGGCCTATCTCTGCCGCGGGTTCGTGTGTCTGGCGCCTGTGGAAACAGCCGAGGCGCTGGCAGCGCTGCTCAAACCGCAATCCTAGGACTGTTACGTATTCATCGAATCGAAGAATTCGCCGTTGGTCTTGGTCTGCTTCAACTTGTCGATGAGGAACTCGATCGCATCCGTGGTGCCCATCGGGGCCAGAATACGGCGCAGGACAAAGATCTTCTGCAGATCCTGACGCGGTACGAGCAGGTCTTCCTTGCGGGTGCCGGATTTCAGAATATCCATGGACGGGAAAATGCGCTTGTCGGCAACCTTGCGGTCGAGCACGATTTCCGAATTGCCCGTACCCTTGAATTCTTCAAAGATAACTTCGTCCATGCGGCTGCCCGTATCGATAAGAGCTGTCGCGATGATCGTCAGCGATCCGCCCTCCTCGATGTTGCGTGCCGCACCGAAGAAGCGCTTGGGGCGCTGAAGCGCGTTGGCGTCGACACCACCGGTCAGAACCTTGCCGGATGACGGCACCACGGTGTTGTAGGCGCGGCCAAGGCGCGTAATGGAATCGAGCAGGATGACCACATCGCGGCCATGTTCAACAAGGCGCTTCGCCTTCTCGATGACCATTTCGGCCACCTGAACGTGGCGGGACGCCGGCTCATCGAATGTGGAGGAGACCACTTCGCCCTTTACGGAACGCTGCATATCCGTGACTTCTTCCGGACGTTCATCGATCAGAAGAACGATCAGATAGCATTCGGGATGATTGGCAGTGATGGAATGGGCAATGTTCTGGAGGAGAACGGTTTTACCGGTACGGGGCGGAGCGACGATGAGACCGCGCTGGCCTTTACCGAGAGGTGCCACCAGATCGATGACACGGGCTGACAAATCCTTGGTGGTCGGATTTTCCAGCTCCATCTTGAAACGCTCATTCGGATAGAGCGGTGTCAGATTGTCGAAGTGGATCTTGTGGCGGATTTTTTCCGGGTCTTCGAAGTTGATGGTGTTGACCTTGAGAAGGGCGAAATAGCGCTCACCTTCCTTGGGCCCACGGATCGGACCTTCAACGGTATCACCGGTTTTCAGCGAAAACCGCCGAATCTGCGATGGGGAGATATAGATGTCGTCGGGGCCTGGGAGATAGTTTGCATTGGCAGAACGCATGAAGCCGAAGCCATCCTGCAATATCTCGACCACGCCTTCGCCGATAATTTCGACATCCTGGGAGGCCAGTTTCTTCAAGATCGCAAACATCAATTCCTGTTTGCGCATGACACTGGCGTTTTCGACTTCCAGTGTTTCAGCAAACGCCAGAAGATCAACCGGCGTCTTGTTCTTGAGTTCTTGTAGTTTCATTTCCTGCATGTGTGCGGAACTCTTAATCTTATAGGTTTGAAATGGGGAAGGGAAATGACGATGCCGGAATGCAGTGCCATGTATGAATGGCTGAAGATCGCTATGGCGGTATTTCCAGAGAAGAGCCCCTATCTAGCCAATCATGACTGCAAGGGCAAGGGGTTTCATGAGTGGTATTGATATCAGGCAGAAAATAAAATGATGAGTCAAAATGGCTTTATGATGACCATGATCACGATAATGATCATCAGAACCGTTGGCACTTCATTCATCATCCGCCAGAAACGGGCAGGCTTTGCGTTTCTATCCTCAGCGAACATGCGGACAGCCTTGGAAAAGTAGCCGTGGATGCCGGAAAGGATCAGGACGGCCAGGAATTTCACATGAAACCAGCCGTCCATATAGGCAACCGTTCGCCACGCGAGCCAAAGTCCGGCGGCCCATGTCACCATCATGGCCGGATTGATGATAGCCTTGAGCAACCGGCGCTCCATCACCTTGAACGTTTCCGATTGGACGGAGCCTTTTTCGGCGGCACAATGATAGATGAACAGCCGCGGCAGATAGAGCATCCCGGCCATCCAGGAGATGACGGCAATCACATGCAATGCCTTCACCCAGAGATAGGCGTTGTCGGGATAGAGATAGACCAGGGTCACAACAACCAAGGCAAGAGCAATACCGGTCGCCTTTGCCATCGATGCTGTCTTGTTTGAATTTTGGACCGGCATCTCGTTGCTGCTCATAATCAATCCCCGGTTTTCAGCGCGTCAGTTCCTGGCCGTTGCCTGCCGCACGCGCGCAACCATCTGTTCCACATGGGACACGGGAGCATCGGGTGTGATGCCATGACCAAGATTGAAGATCAGCGGGCCATGACCCAGCCCGTCAAGAATGGCATCCACGCCTTCATCCAGCGCCCGGCCGCCAGCAACAACACGCAAGGGATCAAGATTGCCCTGAATTGCTCCTCCACCTTGAAGTGAAGACGCCAGCGACAGCGGCACCGTCCAGTCGAGGCCCAAGGCTGTCACCCCGGTGCGTTCGCGATAGTTCACGTAAAGCGCGCCGGCGCCCTTGGGGAAACCGATGATCGGGACATCCGGGTGGGATGCACGCACCTTTTTGACGATCCTGGCCACGGGAGCGATACAGAACCGCTCGAAGCAGGCTTCGTCGAGAACACCAGACCAGGAATCAAAAATCTGCACCGCGTCAGCACCGGCATCGATCTGGCGGATCAGATACTCCGCTGAAACATCGGCGAGTTCGTCCAGCAGTTTCTGGAAGGCATCCGGATAGCGGTAGGCGAAGAGGCGGGCCGGTGCCTGATCCGGTGTTCCATGACCCGCTATCATATAGGTCGCCACGGTCCATGGAGCGCCACAGAAGCCAAGCAAGGTGGTTTCCTGTGGCAGTTGATGCCGGAGCAGCCGAACCGTCTCGTAGACAGGCTCCAGGCGTTCCACAGCCCCATTGGGTTCAAGCCAGAAAATGCCATCCGCATCAATCGGCGTCATCAAAGGGCCTCTGCCCTCTTCAAAGCGCAGATCACGGCCAAGCGCATGCGGCACGACAAGAATATCGGAAAACAAGATTGCCGCATCAAATCCGAAACGGCGGATCGGCTGCAGCGTCACTTCGACGGCGAGATCCGGCGAATAGCAGAGATCCAGAAAACTTCCGGCGTTTTTCCTGACTTCCCGGTATTCAGGAAGATAGCGTCCAGCTTGGCGCATCATCCAGATGGGAGGCGGAAAAACTGTCTCGCCTCTAAGGACTTTCATCACTTTGCGGACCATTCCGTCTCTCTCCAGCTTTGTCTTACAAAAAAGAAAATTGGATATTTTCTGATTTTCTGATTCTTAGAGTCTGTTTGTATCGGGAATTATCAGATTGCCAACTTTTTCCCACAGGCAACCGGAGCGATGCGAAACAGGGAAAACCATAAAGCAAATTTCAGGAAAAGCGGTAATAAAGTAAAATTCCGTTTATTATCAGTCTGTTGAATAATATCGATCTGTGGATATCCATGTGGGAATGCGGGGAACAACGGACGAAGAGTCGCAACAATCCCCAGATCGCAGCGGTGCGCGGAAGAGTCATCCACAAGTGGGCTCGCTGTGGATGACTTGCCAATGATTCACATGGCTGCCATTGCTTGTTCAAAACCGGGAGAATTCTCCCCAGTCATCAACAGGGAGTCGAGTTTTCTGTGACAAAGCCAGTCAACTACTTCCATCTTCATATGATTTCTGATGCGACCGGAGAGACTCTCCTAGCGGCGGGCCGCGCAGCCGCGGCGCAATATGTGCATGCGCGCGCCATTGAACATGTTTACCCGCTCATTCGCACGGAAAAGCAGATCAAAAAGGTGCTTGAAGGTATCGATGCAGAACCTGGCATTGTCCTTTATACCATTGTGGACAAACGGCTGGCGGCAATGATCGATGAAAGCTGCGCGACGATTGGCGTTCCCTGCGTGTCCGTTCTTGAACCGGTCCTCAGCATATTCCAGTCCTATCTCGGTGCTCCGGCGGGACGGCGGGTTGGGGCACAGCATGTGCTCAATGCGGAATATTTCCGCCGCATCGATGCGCTGAATTTCACCATGGAGCATGATGACGGCCAGCTGCCGCTCGATATCGAAGAAGCCGATGTCATTCTGATCGGCATTTCACGGACGTCGAAAACCCCGACAAGCATTTATCTCGCCAATCGCGGCATCAAGACCGCCAATGTGCCCATCGTTCCCGGTGTGCCCATTGCCGATGTGATTATCAATGCGGAGCGGCCGCTGATTGTTGGCCTGATTGCCTCGGCAGAGCGGATCTCACAGGTGCGCCAGCATCGCATTCTCGGGGCAACCCCGGGCTTCGATACGGATCACTATCTTGACCGGGCCAACATTATTGAAGAGCTTTCCTATGCGCGGCAGATTTGCCATCGCTATAATTGGCCTATGATAGACGTCTCACGCCGTTCCATTGAAGAAACGGCGGCGGCGGTTCTCGCCCTGCGTTCCCAGGGGCGATAGCCGCATTGTTAATCAGAGAAGAACACAAATGCAGATTATTCTTGCTTCCAAAAGTCCGTTCCGCGCGATGCTCCTGAAAAACGCCGGCATCGCTTTTACCGCACAGTCAGCCAATATCGATGAGCGGGCGGTAGAAGCGCCTCTCTATAAGAGCGGTGCAACGCCGGAGGACGTCGCGCTTGTTCTGGCCGAAGCAAAGGCGCTCGATGTCAGTGAGCGCAACCCGGACGCATTGGTGATCGGTTCGGATCAAACCCTGTCCTTGGGCGACGAGGTTTTGCACAAGCCTGCCGATATGGAGGCCGCGCGTCGGCAACTGCTCAGGCTTTCCGGTAGGACTCATCACCTGAACAGCGCGATTGTTCTGGTCAAGGGCGGGCAGACGGTGTGGCGGCACGTTTCGGTGGCGCGCATGACATTGCGTGATCTCGATCCGGCTTTCATTGGACGGCACCTGGCACGGGTTGGTGCCGTCGCTCTGCAAAGTGTCGGCGCCTATCAGTATGAAGGCGAAGGCGTGCAGCTGTTCGAAAAGGTAGACGGAGATTATTTTACCATTGTCGGCCTCCCGCTATTGCCGTTGCTGAATGAACTGCGCCGGGAGGGTGCGATCGATGGCTGATCATCCCAGCGCTTTCGTAACGGGTTATCCCATCCGTCATTCACGCTCGCCGCTCATCCACGGTTACTGGCTCAGGCAATTCGGATTGGACGGCTCCTACCGGGCGATAGAGGTTGCACCGGACGCTTTTGCCGGCTTTATCGGCACGTTGAATGACAATGGGTTTGTCGGCGGTAACGTCACCATCCCGCATAAGGAAGTGGCTTTTTCCCTGTGTGGGAAGCGTGATTCTGCCGCCGAAGAAATCGGTGCGGTGAACACGCTCTGGTTCGAGAATGGCATTCTGCATGGCGGTAATACGGATGCTTACGGGTTCTTGGCAAATCTGGACTCGCTGAGCCCCGGCTGGAGTGAGCGCAAGAGCGCTTTGGTGCTGGGTGCGGGCGGAGCAAGCCGGGCAGTGATCTTTGCGTTGAAGCAGCGCGGTTTCACCGACATCAGGATCGTCAATCGGACCATGGAGCGGGCGCAGGAACTGGCAGACCGGTTTGGAATTTCCGGAGGTGCCCATGGGTGGGACGCCGTGCCGGAATTGCTGAAGGGCGCGTCACTGGTTGTAAACACCACGTCGCTCGGCATGTCGGGTAAAGACGAGCTGGTGATTGACCTTACCCAGGCTGATTCGGATGCGCTGGTGACCGACATTGTCTACGTGCCGTTGGAAACGCCGCTTTTGCGCGCAGCACGCTTCCGCGGTCTCGAAACCGCCGATGGACTGGGCATGTTGCTGCACCAGGCCGTACCGGGCTTCGAACACTGGTTCGGCAAACGGCCGGATGTAACGGCAGAGCTGCGAAATCTCATTCTGGCCGATATGGCGGCGGGGAAAGCAAAATGATCGTGCTGGGTCTCACCGGATCGATCGGCATGGGTAAATCGACAGCCGCGCAAATGTTCATGGATGCGGGCGTTCCGGTCTATTCCGCCGATGAAACGGTTCACCGGCTATATTCCGGCGCGGCGGCCCCTTTGATTGAAGCGGCTTTTCCCGGAACGACGGAAAACGGCGTGGTGGATCGCGCTAGGCTCTCGGCAGCGGTCATTGGCAATCCCAAGGCACTTCGGAAGCTTGAATCGATTATCCACCCCATGGTTCGCTCCGAAGAGAACGCGTTCCGCGATGGCGCTCAATCCCGAGGTGCGAAGCTTGCCGTTATCGATATTCCGCTGCTGTTCGAGACCGGCGGGGATAAGCGGGTGGACAAGATCCTTGTTGTCAGCGCACCGGCAGATGTGCAGAAAAGGCGGGTATTGGCCAGGGCCGACATGACCCCCGAAAAACTCGAAGCAATTCTTGAGCGCCAGACTCCCGACGCCGAGAAACGTGCCCGTGCCGATTTTGTCGTCAACACGGACCAGACATTTGATGCGACGCGGGCCGAGATCAACGAGATAATCCGGATTCTCACGGGTTCCTGACAGGCGGAAAGCGGGGAAACCGCTGCTCCGGCCTTGCGCTGGCCGGTCAATTCATGAAATTTGGGTCAAAGGAAGATTCCATGCGTGAGATCATATTCGATACGGAAACAACAGGGCTCGACCGGCTGGATGATCGCATCATCGAAATTGGCGGGGTGGAACTGGTCAATCGTTTCCCGACCGGCAACACATTTCATGTTTTCATCAATCCGGATGGCAAACAGGTCCACCCGGATGCGCTGGCCGTTCACGGCATCAGCAATGACCGCCTGAAGGATGAGCCGGTCTTTGCCGGAATCGTCGACGGTTTTCTCGAATTCATCGACGGGGCAAAGCTGATCGCCCACAACGCCACATTCGATATGGGCTTCATCAATGCCGAGCTGAACCGCCTGGGGCACCCCCCCATCAGCAATGACCGGGTTATCGATACGCTGGCACTCGCGCGCCGCAAACATCCGATGGGCCCAAATTCCCTGGATGCCCTGTGCCGTCGTTACGGCATCGACAACAGTCACCGCACGATGCACGGCGCGTTGCTCGATTCGCAGTTGCTGGCGGAAGTTTATATCGAACTGATCGGCGGAAAACAGGCAGCGCTCGGTCTGACCGTTGCCGAACAGTCAGACAACAAGCAATCCGCCAATACGGAAACGGTTGTTGTTATTGCGCGCCGCGCGGTACCGCTGCCATCCCGCCTCACCGATTCGGAAAAGCAGGCGCACGAAAAGCTGGTCGAAAAGATTGGCGAAAAAGCGATCTGGAACGAACGGATAGCAGCACGGTAAAAATCGCGGCAACAAAAAACCCGGGTCGAACCCGGGTTTTTGCTATCCAGTAGAACCGTTGGCTTAGCTGACCATCGACTTGGCTTGTTCTTCAGCCATGCGCTGCTGGAACATCTGTGCAAAGTCGATCGGGTCGATCATCAGCGGCGGGAAGCCGCCATTGCGGGTTGCTTCCGCAATGATCTGCCGGGCGAACGGGAAGAGCAGGCGCGGACATTCGATGAAAAGCAGCGGCAGGAGATGTTCCTGCGGGAAGCCTTCCAGACGGAAAACGCCGCCATAGACGAGCTCCGCGTTGAACAGAACTTCCTTGCCTTCACCGGCACGGGCCGTGAGGGTCAGAACGACATCGAAATCGTTCTCGGCAATCGGATTGGCGTTGACATTCACGTTGATGCTGATGCCGGGAGCCTTGTCCCGTGGGCGTAGCGACAGAGGCGCGCCTGGGCTTTCGAAGGACAAATCCTTCACGTACTGAGCAAGAATGTTCAGTGTCTGCTGCTGGACGCTCCCATTGCCATTGGTCGCTTCATTGCCGTTTTCGGCATTTTCATCAGGCTTTTGAGCCATTGTCTGGAAACCTTCTCTCGTTGCGTCCGCTTCGGCGGTTATCGAATGAATGATGGCTGGCTAGCATGAGAGCCCCAGCGAGGCAAGCCGGGAGGAACCGTCCTGATGCACGCACGCTATTCTTTCGGGCTCCATGGCGAGTTGGGGTCGGATTTCCTGGAATAATCCTCCGGGTCAAGTTCAATGACGCGATCAGCGGAGCGACCCGGCCGGGAATGGCCCGTTGCTGCAGGATTGACCACGACCACGCGGCTCCGGACAAAACGCCAGCCAATATCGCGAATGGCGGGTATGAACAAAAGCAGGCCGATAATGTCCGTGATGAAGCCGGGAACGATCAGCAGGAACGCGGCAAAGAACAGCATGACGCCGTGCACGAGTTCGCGGCTCGGTGTCCGGCCGGCGGCGGTTTCCGAACGGATTTTCTGCAGGATGCCAAATCCCTGCAGGCGCAACAGAAAAACACCGAGGAACATCGACAGGATGATCAGGCCGAGTGTTGCCAGAACACCGATCTTGCTGCCAACCACAATGAAGCCGGCAATTTCAAGAAATGGCAGTGCAAGCAGGAACAGGGGCACAAGAGAGGATCGCAACTAATTTACCTTTCGAAGGACATATCCGGTTATAATCCATACCCGGCGTCAATTTCATGCCTATATAGGTATGAACATGAGCATTTGTATGATTGCCTTCAGCAATCTATATGTTTTGGTAATTCGACAAAAGCGCAATGGCCGTACAATGAACGGCCGACTGAATTTAGGGATGAATGGCAGGCGACATGGAATATCTGGACTTCGGAACGATTTTCTTCTTCGTGGCAGCAGTGGTGATCTTTTTGCAGCTGCGCAAGGTCCTTGGTCGCCGCACCGGCAACGAGCGTCCGCCATTCAATCCGTACGCATCATCGCGCACAGCCGAGGTCGAAGACAAGGCCAAACCCGGCGATAATGTCGTGTCGCTGCCGCGGCGCGGCGAGCCGAAGGAAAACCAGTTTGAGAAGGTGGATGCGCTGGCGAAACCCGGTACGCCGCTGAACGAAGGCCTTCGCACCATCCAGAACGCCGATCCGGCATTCGATCCTGCGAAGTTTCTTGAAGGCTCAAAGATGGCCTATGAGATGATCGTCATGTCCTTTGCCGATGGTGATCGCAAGACGCTCAAATCGCTCCTGTCCCGCGAAGTATTTGATGGTTTCGTTTCAGCCATCGCCGATCGTGAATCGCGCGGCGAAAAGGTGCAATCCTCGTTCGTCGGCATCAACAAGGCCGACATTACCGGCGCTGAAATGAAGGGCACGGAAGCGCACGTGACAGTGCGCGTCGTCAGCGAGCTGATTTCGGCAACCCTGGACAAGGACGGCAACGTGATCGACGGCGACAAGGAAGCGGTGGCTGAAGTCAAGGATGTCTGGACCTATGCGCGGGATACCCGTTCGAAGGATCCGAACTGGAAACTCGTCGCGACCGAAGCCGAAGATTGATTCTCCTGTCGCGAGCGCCAGACCATGCTTTCCCCTCTCTTCAAACCGGTGGCATTCACCGATTGCCCCGGTTGGGAGAATGACAACCAGCTTGAAGCGTTTCAAGCCTTTGTGCGTTCTGCCAGCAGGGTTCTGGAAAAGCCCTATAAAAGCGGATCGCTGGGCATCTCCTTTGCGGCTTTAGCACCCATTTTCGCTGATTCACGTGAAACATTGGTCGAAAGTGACGAAGAGGCACGGCGTTTTTTTGAAAAATGGTTCCGTCCGGCACGCCTAGAAAACCCCGAGACGGGACATGGTTTTGTCACGGGTTTCTATGAACCTGAGGTGGTTGCTTCTCCGGTTCGAACGGAACGCTACACGGTTCCTTTTCTCAGCCGCCCGAATGATCTGGTGGATGTGGACGACAGCAATCGGCCTACGGGTTTTGATCCCTATTTCGCTTTCGCCCGGCAAACTCCGACAAGGATTGCCGAGTATTTTGACCGCGCTGCCATTGAGAGCGGTGCACTCGACGGGCAAAATCTGGAAATAGCCTTTGTCGAAAGTCCGGTCGATGCCTTCTTCATTCACGTTCAGGGCGCCGCCAGGTTGAAGATGACTGACGGTCGCCTGCGCCGCATCACCTACGCGGCGAAGACCGGTCACCGATTTACCGGCGTCGGAAAAATCCTCTTGGATCGCGGTGAAATCCCGCTGGATAAAATGTCGATGCGGGCTATCCGCGCATGGCTTGCTGACAATCCTGACCAGGTTCAAAGCCTGTTGTGGAACAACCAATCCTATATTTTCTTTCGCGAAGCTGCGGTCGACGATGCCGCGCTGGGGCCGATTGCGGCAGCCAAGGTGCCGCTGACAGGCGGACGTTCCCTTGCTGTCGACCGGCTGCTGCATACCTTCGGTACGCCCTTCTATATCTCGGCACCTGCCTTGCAAGCGTTCGGGGGAAAGGGGTTTGCGCGGCTGATGATTGCGCAGGATACCGGGTCCGCCATCGTAGGACCGGCACGCGGCGACCTTTTTGCCGGCTCCGGCGACGCGGCAGGTGACATCGCGGGAGGCATTCGTCACGACGCCGTTTTTTATGCGCTTGTACCCCGGTCATTGTTGGCGGATCGGGCATGAAGCGGTCCAGGGACGAGTTCACCAACATTGAAGACCGGATTCTCTGGGAGAAAGTCGCAAAATCCACCCGGCCCCTGAAGGGGAAGGACAAGATGGAATTTCTGCTCGACGCGGTGCAGGATCAGCCGGCAGTCACGCCATCGGCACCCGAAAAGATCAAGTCGAAGACAATGCCAGTGCCGGCTCCGGCTAAACCGGCGATACCTGCGCATCGGCTGCATCCGATCGACCGTCCGACCCACAAGAAGATATCGCGCGGACGTGTGGTCATTGAAGGCCGGATCGATTTGCACGGACTGACGCAAAGCGAGGCCTACGGCCTGCTTCTCGGCTTTCTCCGCCGCGCACACCAGCGCGAGCTGCGCCACGTGCTTGTCATCACCGGCAAGGGAACGTCCATGGGAAGCGATGGGGTTCTGCGTCAGGCGGTTCCGCTCTGGTTTACCACGCCGCCGTTCCGCGTGCTGGTCAATGGCTATGAAGATGCGGCCCGCAATCATGGCGGGACGGGTGCCATCTATGTCCGCATGCGCCGGCTGCCGGAGGTGTCATGACGCCGTTCGGTGAAAAGCTGCGCCAGCTTAGGGACGAGCGCGGCATCTCCCAGAAAGAAATGGCGAAGGCCATCGGGGTTTCGGCCGCCTATCTCTCGGCGCTGGAGCACGGAAGGCGCGGACAGCCGACATGGGACAAGCTGCAGCGCATCATCCAGTATTTCAACATCATCTGGGACGAGGCCGAGGAATTGCAGCGGCTGGCCATGATCTCGCATCCGCGCATCACGATTGACACCGCCGGCCTGCCGCCTGCATCGACGGAATTGGCCAACCTGGTTGCGGCGCATATCCGCGACCTCAAGGCGGAGGTCGTTCAATCCCTGATTGGCGAGATAAAGCGATCCGCCAGCAAGCGGCGGCGTTGAGCCTTAAAACAGGGCTTTCAACTGATCGAGCTTGTTGTTGACGAGCCAGCCATAGTAGTTTTCTTCCGGAAGTTGCGGCGGCTGTCCGGCCGCGGCACGGCCTGCATTGGTCTTGGCCAGAGCCCGCGCGCGTGCATCGGCGCCGCCCGTATTGTAGAGCGTCGCGGTGATTCCCGGATTTTTTGAAATATCGAAATCCGCTACCCGCCGGTAGACATCGATGGATTCCCTGATGGTTGCCGCCATGTAGGGAAGGGTGAAGTCCGGGTCCATGATTGTCTTGTAGACATCCGTGGCATGGTCCGCATCCAGTTTCGGCAAACCCGAATAGCGATTGACCATGTCCGTCATCTGCAGTGCCGTCAACGGGCTAAGCTGGCCAAGGCCAAAGGTCTGGCCGGCATAGAAGGGCTGGAAGAACACCGCAGCGAACCGGTTATCGGGAAAGCGTTTGCCGCCGGCCGTCTTGCCGCGGAAGTCCGATTCCCACACACCTTCGCGGCAGGTCCACAGACGCAGGCTGTCCCTGTACTGTGCGCAGGAGGAAAATTGCGGGCGCTTGATGAAGTCGCCAATGCTTTCACCCTGATAATCAAAGCTAAGCCCTTGCTTTACATAGGAAATAGCCTTGACATAGTAGGTCTGGAGACGGTCGTAAGCATCGACATTATAGGTGTGTTCGCCGACAAGGGCGCCAACGATATGAACCGGATCGATGCCATAGGTTCTGGCAACGCTCGATATCTTCGAACGCAGCTTCGGGTCCGATTTCAGCAGGTTGTAGATTTTCTGGTATTTCGCTTCATGCGTTGTATTCAGCTCGCCCGTCCGCTTGATCGAAGCGACGGGAATATTGGGCTGGGTCGCATTGCGATTGCCTTCCGGCACAACGATCACGGCCGAGGCTGGGTGAAGGGCGGCGGACAGTGAAAGAAGGCAGGTGGTCGCGAAAAGGATCAGATGTCGTTTCATTGTCAGCCCAGAATTTCGATCAAGTCAGATGAACGGTGGCCCGTCCGGGGAGATGCTTAAGCACAACCTCCCTTAACAGGTTCCAGCCGGAGGTGCGCGAAAATAAAAAATGCCCCCTCGGAAGTCGAGGGGGCATCGGTAAATAAGCCCGGAGCGATGCTTATCTGTCACACGGTTAGAGGATGAACCGCGACAGGTCGCTGTTCTTGGCGAGATCACCGACCGTTTCACGCACATACTTGGCGTCGATGGTATATTCGGCGCCAGCCTTATCAGGGGCGTTGAACGAGATGTCGTCCAGCACGCGCTCCATGACCGTCTGCAGGCGGCGTGCGCCGATATTCTCGACCGTCGAATTGAGATCAACGGCGATATCGGCCAGTGCATCGATCGCATCGTCGGTGATTTCAAGCTTCACCTCTTCCGTTGCCAGAAGGGCAATGTACTGCTTGAGCAGACTGGCTTCCGGCTCGGTGAGGATCCGGCGCATGTCATCGCGCGTCAGGGCGCTCAGTTCCACGCGGATCGGCAGGCGGCCCTGCAATTCCGGCAGAAGGTCCGATGGCTTGGACACGTGGAAGGCACCGGATGCGATGAACAGGATATGGTCGGTTTTGATCGGACCGTATTTTGTTGCAACGGTTGTGCCTTCGACGAGCGGCAGCAGATCGCGCTGCACGCCTTCGCGCGACACGCCGGCACCCATGCCGCCGTCACGGGCGGCGATCTTGTCGATCTCGTCGAGGAAGACGATGCCGTCATTTTCCGCCGAACGCAGTGCTTCCTGCGTAATCTGGTCCTGATCGAGCAATTTGTCGGACTCGTCATTGATCAGAACGCCGTAGGACTCCTTGACCGTTGTTTTGACGGTCTTGGTGCGTCCGCCCATGGCCTTGCCCAGCATGTCGCTCAAATTGAGCACGCCGATATTGGCGCCTGGCATGCCCGGCAGTTCGAAATTGGGCATGCCCGAACCGGTGTCAGCCACTTCGACTTCGATTTCCTTGTCATCGATCAGACCATCGCGCAGTTTCTTGCGGAACGAATCCCGGGTTGCCGGGCTGGCCGTCTTGCCGACGAGGGCATCGAGAACGCGTTCTTCCGCATTGAGGTGGGCTTTCGCCTTGACATCTTCGCGCTTCTTTTCGCGAACGAGGCCAATGGCAACCTCAACCAGATCGCGGATGATCTGTTCAACATCGCGGCCGACATAACCGACCTCGGTGAATTTGGTGGCTTCCACCTTGATGAACGGCGCGCCGGCCAGACGGGCCAGGCGACGGGAGATTTCCGTCTTGCCGACGCCGGTGGGTCCGATCATCAGAATGTTCTTGGGCATGACTTCTTCGCGCATCTGGCCTTCGAGCTGCTGGCGGCGCCAGCGGTTGCGCAGGGCAATGGCGACAGCACGTTTTGCGTCCTTCTGGCCGATAATGAACCGGTCGAGTTCAGAGACGATTTCGCGGGGAGAAAAGGTTGTCATCATGGTCTCATTTCATCTGGATTGTCCCGTGCCATCATCAGGGCAGGGCCGTAAATGGATGTGCGGGTATCGAAAGGGATAAAACCCGCCTTGGTATAGGCTTTGATCGCGCGCGCATTGGCCGGGTCCGGATCTAGGATCACGCGCGGCACACCTTCTTCGAAGAGCAGGGAAACAAACTCGTTGATCAGGCGCGACCCATGTCCTGCATTGAGCAGATCCGGTTCGCCGATGAACTGATCAAGGCCCAGCGTGCCTGTTGGTTGATCCTGATAGGGATGATCATCTTCCAAATGCGGATCATAGGTTTGCAGGTAGCCGATGGGCCGTTCATCCAGCATGATGATGAACGGCTCGACGGATATGCTGTCCATATGCGCCGCAATGGCGTTGAACTCTTCCTTGGGATCATCGCCCCACCATTGCGCCACGTGCGGCTCAGCCAGCCAACCTGAAATCAGATCCAGATCAGCCGGCTCCAACGGCCTGAAGCGGTAGGATGGCTCACTCGGCATCGATCGTCTCGAGCGTTACACTCGTATTGGTGAAGATGCAGATATCGGCGGCTATCTCCATGGCCTTGCGGGCAATCTCTTCGGCGGTCTTGTCGGTGTCGACAAGCGCACGCGCGGCTGCCAGGGCATAGTTGCCGCCCGAGCCGATGGCCATGATACCGTGTTCCGGTTCAAGCACGTCGCCATTGCCGGTCAGCGCAAGCGTGATGGATTTGTCGGCCACCAGCATCATCGCTTCGAGGCGGCGCAGATAACGATCGGTGCGCCAGTCCTTGGCAAGCTCGACGCAGGCGCGCATCAACTGGTCGGGATACTGCTCCAGCTTGCTTTCAAGCCGTTCGAGCAGGGTGAAGGCATCGGCGGTCGCACCGGCAAATCCGGCAATGACATTGCCTTTGCCGATACGGCGCACTTTGCGCGCATTGCCTTTCATGACCGTGTTGCCAAGGCTGACCTGGCCGTCGCCTGCGATGACCACTTTGCCGCCCTTGCGGACCGTGACGATCGTGGTGCCATACATGGTGGAGGGGTTGTGTTCTTGCATTCGATTCTCCTTCAAGCAGGTCCGACTATGCCCCAAATGGCAGCAGATCGAACCCCTTCTGTGCAACTTATGTATGATGCCGCTCTGGAATTGCAAATCTGGAGTTGAACCTGCGCCATCAAAGCATTTGGAGATTCGTCAATCCTGATCTAGAAGGCCAGCATTAATGCCGTTTTTGCGAAACCCAGACGACGGGAAACAGGGATGACCAGTGCCAGCATGCGGACTGCGAAAGTAGAGCGGACCACCAAGGAAACCAGCATTGCCGTTTCGGTCGATCTGGATGGAACGGGCTCGTTTGACATTTCCACCGGAGTGGGTTTTTTCGACCATATGCTGGAACAGCTGTCCCGCCATTCGCTGATCGATATGGATATCAAGGCCAAGGGTGATCTGCATATCGATGATCACCACACGGTCGAAGATACCGGCATTGCCATCGGCCAGGCGATTGCCAGGGCGCTTGGCGACCGGCGCGGTATCAACCGCTATGCTTCGCTCGACCTTGCCATGGACGAAACACTGACGCGCGCAGCATTGGACGTCTCCGGCCGTCCTTTCCTGGTCTGGCAGGTGCAGTTTTCCGCCCCGAAGATCGGCACATTCGATACGGAGCTGGTGCGCGAATTTTTCCAGGCGCTGGCGCAGAATGCGGGCATCACCTTGCACGTGTCCAATCTCTATGGTGCCAACAACCACCATATCGCCGAAACCTGTTTCAAGGCGGTCGCGCGCACCCTGCGCACGGCCATCGAGACGGACCCGCGCCAGAAGGGCGTCATCCCTTCAACCAAGGGTTCGTTGAACGGCTGAGAAGAAGGGCTGGGATATGACCAGTTACATTGTTTTGGTACCGCCGTTGCAGGGCAACCAGCGGCAAGATGACAAGACCGTCTTCATCCGGGATGGTTTTGCACTCATCGCGTTTTTCCTGCCGGTTCCCTGGCTGTTGTTCAATCGTCTGTGGTTCGAAGCGGCTCTGGTGTTTGCGGCTGTTGCAGCCATCTCCATTGTCGGTTCCTATACGGGGCACGGCAGCCTTGCGGAAATCGTCGCAGCGCTGCTTGCCCTGCTGGTGGCATTCGAAGCCAACAATTGGCGGATAAGGGCCCTTGAACGGCGCGGTTTTGATCAGACAGCGATCATCGATGCGCGCTCTGCTGCCGATGCCGAGACGGTCTATTTCCATGGTGAGGCGTTCATGGCAGACCCTGAGCCGGTTCTGCCGGCAATCGATCTGGCTGTGCCTTCACCCGCCCCTGCGCCGGGAAAGCCGGTTGCCGGTGGCATGCTGGGGCTTGTCGGTTACCGGGGAGAGCGTTGATCATGCGTGTTGCTATCATAGATTACGGGTCGGGCAATCTCCGCTCTGCCACGAAAGCGTTTGAACGGGCGGCGCGGGAAAGCGGCATCGCCGCCACCATCGATTTGACCGCCGACGCTGAACGGGTCCGTACCGCCGATCGCATTGTTTTACCGGGGGTTGGCGCCTATGCGGATTGCCGTCGCGGGCTGCATGCGGTGCCGGGCATGCCTGAAGCGATCCATGAGGTTGCGGTGGAGAAGGCACGACCGTTTCTCGGCATTTGCGTCGGCATGCAGCTCATGTCATCGCGCGGGCTGGAAAAGACCGTCTCTGCCGGTTTCGACTGGATCAAGGGCGATGTCCGCGAAATGGTGCCGTCCGATCCCACGCTGAAAATTCCGCAGATCGGCTGGAACACCCTTCGGCTCACCAGGCCGCACCCGCTGTTTGATGGAATCAGGACCGGCCCGGATGGGCTGCATGCCTATTTCGTGCATTCCTATTTTCTCGACGCTGAAATCGAGAATGATGTACTGGCAGTGACCGATTACGGCGGGCCGGTAACGGCCGCCGTTGCCAATGACAATATGGCTGGCACGCAGTTTCATCCGGAAAAGAGCCAGGCTCTGGGGCTTGCTCTCATCGCCAATTTTCTGAGGTGGCAGCCATGATTTTGTTTCCCGCGATTGATCTGAAAGATGGCCAGTGCGTGCGGCTGAAGCTCGGTGATATGGAGCAGGCGACCGTTTATAACGAAGATCCGGCCGCGCAGGCAAAATCCTTTGAAGATCAAGGATTTGAATGGCTGCATGTGGTCGATCTGAATGGCGCTTTCGCCGGCCAGTCCGTCAATGGTGCGGCAGTCGAATCCATTCTCAAGGCAACGAAAAATCCCGTTCAGCTTGGCGGCGGCATCCGCACCCTGGACCACATCGAAAACTGGCTGGCCAAGGGGCTTTCCCGCGTCATTCTCGGGACGGTCGCGGTGCGCGACCCGGCGCTCGTGATTGAAGCGTGCAAGAGGTTCCCCGGAAAGGTGGCCGTTGGTATTGATGCCAAGGGCGGCAAGGTGGCAGTTGAAGGCTGGGCTGAAGCCTCCACCCTGGGTGTTGCTGAACTTGCCCAAAAATTCGAAGGGGCAGGGGTCGCGGCAATCATCTACACCGATATTGACCGCGATGGTGTCCTGGCTGGAATAAACTGGGAATCAACGCTGCAACTGGCGGAGGCGGTGTCGATACCGGTGATTGCGTCAGGCGGTCTTGCTTCCATCGCCGATATCGTCCGCATGACCATGCCGGATGCCCGCAAGCTGGAGGGGGCCATTTCCGGCCGGGCGCTTTATGATGGGCGCATCGATCCGCACGAGGCCCTGACGGTGTTGCGGGAAGCCAGGGAGCGCGCCGCATGACCCTCAAAGCCCGTGTTATTCCCTGTCTCGACGTGAAGGACGGACGTGTCGTCAAAGGCGTGAACTTTGTCGATCTCATCGATGCCGGCGATCCCGTCGAAGCGGCCAGGGCCTATGACGCCGCCGGTGCCGATGAGCTTTGCTTCCTCGACATCACGGCCTCGTCCGACAACCGCGAAACCATCTTTGACGTTGTCGCGCGCACGGCCGAACAGTGCTTCATGCCGCTGACCGTCGGCGGCGGTGTGCGCACGGTTGCCGACATCCGCAAGCTGCTGCTTGCCGGTGCGGACAAGGTCTCGATCAATACCGCAGCGGTGAAGAACCCTGAATTCATCGCCGAGGCTGCGGACAAGTTCGGCAACCAGTGCATCGTCGTGGCAATTGATGCCAAGAAAGTATCAAAACCGGGTGAGACCGATCGTTGGGAGATTTTCACCCATGGCGGCCGGCAGGCAACCGGCATCGACGCGATTGAGTTTGCCCGCAAGGTGGTCGATCTCGGTGCCGGCGAAATCCTTCTGACATCGATGGATCGCGACGGATCCAAGATTGGCTATGATATTCCGGTGACCCGGGCTGTTGCCGATGCGGTGCGCGTGCCCGTGATCGCGTCGGGTGGTGTCGGCAATCTCGATCACATGGTCGAAGGCATTCTCGAAGGTCATGCCACCGCCGTGCTCGCCGCATCCATCTTCCATTTTGGCACCTACACGATTGGCGAGGCGAAAGCCCATATGGCCGCGGCCGGTATCCCGATGCGGCTTGACCCCATTCGCCCATTCACCGGAGTTGCGTGATGACAAGCTTCACTCTTGCGGATCTGGAACGGATCGTCGCGCAACGCGCGGCGTCATCGGATACCAAATCCTATACCGCCAGCCTCTATGCCAAGGGCATCGGGAAGGCGAGCCAGAAGCTGGGCGAAGAGGCGGTTGAAACCGTTATCGCCGCCGTATCCGGCGACACGCAAGGTGTTGTTTCGGAAAGCGCCGATTTGCTCTATCATCTTCTTGTTGTTCTTGGACTTTCCGGCGTCAGGCTTGATGACGTCCTGGCGGAGCTCGAACGGCGTACGGCACAGACCGGACTTGAAGAAAAAGCCGCCCGTGGACATGGTTGAGCGCATCCATGTTTAAATCACAGGCGATTGAACGGCAAAGGGATGGGGACGTCATGGATCAGTTGGCACCCAGCGAATTTTCACCCTACCGGTTTTTCAGCGCGGAGCGCTGGGCGGAGTTTCGTGCCGACACGCCGATGACGCTGACCTATGACGAGGTCAAGCGCCTGCGGTCGCTCGGCGACCCCATCGATCTTGATGAGGTGAACCGGATTTACCTCTCGCTGTCGCGGCTTTTGTCGGCCCATGTGGAGGCAAGCCAGCTGCTGTTCTATCAGCGGCGGCAGTTCCTCAACACCGGCGATGCCTTCAAGACGCCGTTCATCATCGGCATTGCAGGCTCGGTGGCCGTGGGAAAATCGACAACAGCGCGCATTCTGAAGGAACTGCTTGCCCGCTGGCCGTCGAGCCCCAAGGTCGATCTGGTGACAACGGACGGGTTTCTCTACCCGAACGAGGTTTTGCGCTCAAAGGGCCTGATGGAGCGCAAGGGTTTTCCAGAGAGCTATGACGTCGGCATGCTTTTGCGCTTCCTGTCGCAGATCAAGGCCGGTCAGCGCAATGTCAATGCGCCGCTCTATTCGCATCTGACCTATGATGTGCTGCAGGGCAAATACCAGACCGTTGATGCTCCCGACATCCTGATTTTCGAAGGTATCAATGTGCTGCAGGTCCGCGACCTGCCGGAAGACGGCAAGATGGTGCCGTTCGTGTCTGACTTTTTTGATTTCTCGATCTATATCGACGCGGACGAAAACCAGATCCACAAATGGTACATCAACCGTTTCATGCGGTTGCGCGAAACCGCGTTCAAGGACCCCAGCTCCTTCTTCCATCGCTATTCCACGATCTCGGATGATTCGGCTCTCGCCATTGCCGAAAACCTTTGGACCAGCATCAATCTGAAGAACCTGAAGGAAAACATCCTGCCGACCCGGCCGCGCGCCGACCTGATCTTGCGCAAGGGTGGCAATCACCTCATCGAGGAAGTGGCGCTCAGGAAGCTGTGACCCGCCTCAATGTCAGGTTGATCCGGCCCGGGGTTTTCAGCAGCGTCGACGTGCCGGGATAGATCCGGTCAACACCGTGGAAGGCCAGCCGGCCTTCGTCTCCCAGTACGATGACATCGCCGCTTTTCAAGCGGATGGATTGGGTCTTCTCGCTGCGTTGCACGCCGCCGAAGCGGAAGAGACAGCTGTCACCAAGTGATACGGAGACAACGGGGGCGGAGAAATTCTGCTCATCGCGGTCCTGATGCAATCCCATCTTGGCCGTTTCAGCGTAAAAATTCACGAGGCAGGCTTCCGGAGCCAGCGGGTAGTTTCCGACCTTTTCCCAGAGGGTCAACAGGCGTGACGGTATTGCAGGCCAGGGTTTTTGCGTAACAGGGTGAACGGCCTGATAGCGGTAACCCCGTTCCTTGTCCGTTACCCAGCCGAGCGCGCCGCAATTGGTCATCCGAACGCTCATTTCCTTGCCGGTTTTCGGCATGGCGGGAATATAAAGCGGTGCCTCGGCAACGATGGACCTGATTTCGTCCACAAGGGCGGCCTGTTCGGTCAGGTCGAGATAATCGGGGAAGTAGCGAATGCCGGGCGCAAGCTGGAGCATGACATAACCTGACGGGAGGGAGGCAAAGACCCGGACTTATGGACAAGCCGGGTCTTTGCAGAAATCGGCGCTATCAGTCGATGGACGGAATACGCAGAACCTGGCCGGGATAAATCTTGTCCGGGCTGGTCAGCATGGGTTTGTTGGCTTCGAAGATTGCGGTGTTCTTCACGCCCTTGCCTTTGCCATAGACCGCTTCCGCGATCTTCCACAAATTGTCGCCGCTCTTGACCGTGTAGAAGACGGGATCCTTGGCCACAGAACCGGTGGTTGTGTTGTCAACGGTCAACGCACCCGTGTCGACTTTGGAAACGCCCAGCGAATTGCCAACGGCAATGATGGCCTTCTCCAGAATTTCCTGGTTGGTAACGCTGCCCTTGAGGATAGCCTTGTCACCTTCGATGACGACGTCAACTTTGTCCGTTCCGAGATTGTGCGAATCGAGCTCTTTCTTCAAATCGCCCGCCTGGGGCTCGTCATTGCCGATGCCGACTTTCTTGCCGACTGATTTAACAAAATCGAATAGTCCCATGTCTGGCTCTCCTTGTTGATTGTTCAAACCGACGAATAGCGTTGTTACATTCCCCATCGATCTTGAAAAGCAAAGAATAACGACAGTCGCTCACGTTCTGTTCCTGACCCTAATCTCCTTTGACTCGTCCACGCATCTTTTTCACATCGGATCGTCCTGCTTTTACTTTGAGACGGCGCTCGACAGATCCTTTTGTCGGCCTGGTTTTCTTGCGTGGCGGCGGTGGCGGTTCTGCCGCTTTGGCGATCAATGCAACCATGCGCTCGCGCGCATCTTCCCGGTTGCGCTCCTGCGTGCGAAAGCGGCTGGCCTCGATAAGCACATCGCCGTCCTTGGTGCCTCTCTGCCCGGCCAGTTTCAGCAGCCGCGCCAGTACATCCTCGGGCAATCCAGCCCGTGCCGCAAAAAAACGCAGCTGCACGGCGGTTGAGACCTTGTTGACGTTCTGGCCGCCGGGACCCGCCGAACGAATAAAACTCTCCTCAAGATCATCCTCTTGAATGAAGATCCGGTTGGTGATTTTGATTTGGTTGCGGTTCTCGTCCATAGGGGATTGGTACCCTAATCTTTTCCGGGCGGAAAGGTTCTTTCCAGGCATGGAAAAGCAAAAGGCCCCGCTGGTAAACAGCGGGGCCTCGATCGCGCAACGGGCGTTGGATTATTCGGCAGCAACCGGCGTGTGCGGCGCGGCAGCGCGGATATCGCTATCGACGTGGCTTTCAAACTTGCCGAAGTTGACGACGAACATGTCAACCAGTTTCTTGGCCTGCAAGTCATAGGCCTGCTTGTCCGCCCAGGTCGAGCGCGGATCGAGAATGGCTTCGTCCACGCCTGGAACGGCCACAGGCACGGCAAAACCGAAGTTCGGATCGGTGCGGAACTCGGCACCTTTGAGCGAACCGTCGAGCGCTGCGGTCAGAAGCGCGCGGGTTGCCTTGATGGGCATGCGCTTGCCTGTGCCATAGGCGCCGCCAGTCCATCCGGTGTTCACCAGCCAGCAGTCAACGCCGTGTTCGGCGATGAGCTGGCGCAGCAGATTGCCGTATTCGGAGGGGTGGCGGGGCATGAACGGCGCACCGAAGCAGGTCGAGAAGGTGGCTTCCGGTTCCGTAACACCGCGTTCCGTGCCGGCGACCTTTGCGGTGTAGCCGGACAGGAAGTGGTACATGGCCTGTGCAGGTGTCAGCTTGGCAATGGGCGGCATGACGCCGAAAGCATCCGCCGTCAGCATGATGATGTTCTTCGGATGGCTTGCCTTGCCGGTCTTGGATGCATTCGGGATGAAATCCAGGGGATAGGCGCAGCGGGTGTTTTCAGTCAGGGAGCCATCGTTGAAATCCGGAACCCGGTTTTCATCAAGCACGACATTTTCAAGCACCGTACCGAAACGCTGCGTCGTTGCGTAGATTTCCGGTTCTGCTTCGGCCGAAAGGCGGATTGTCTTGGCATAGCAGCCACCCTCGAAGTTGAAAACGCCGTGCTCGCCCCAGCCGTGTTCGTCATCGCCGATCAATGTCCGCGACGGATCAGCCGAAAGTGTTGTTTTGCCAGTGCCGGAAAGGCCGAAAAAGACGGCTGTATCGCCAGCCGGACCTTCATTGGCCGAGCAGTGCATGGGCATGACGCCCTTTGCAGGCAGGAGATAGTTCAGCGCGGTGAAAACCGATTTCTTCATTTCGCCGGCATAGGCCGAACCGCCGATGAGAACGATCATCCGCGTCAGGTCGACGGCAATGACCGTTTCCGTGCGTGTTCCATGCCGCTTGGGGTCGGCGCGGAACGACGGCAGGTCGATAATTGTCATCTTGGGCACGAAACTTGCCAGCGCATCACGATCCGGCCGGATCAGAAGATTGCGGATGAACAGCGAATGCCAGGCGAATTCGGTGATAACGCGCGTGTTCAGGCTGTAATCAGTGTCCGCACCGCCGATGAGGTCCTGGACGAACACTTCCTTGCCTTTGGCATGCTCGGCAAAATCCGCATAAAGCAGGGCGAAAGCTTCCGGGGTCATCGGGGCATTGTTGTCCCACCAGACGTGATTTTCCGTCGATGCATCGCGCACGACAAACTTGTCCTTCGGCGAGCGGCCGGTGTGCTGGCCTGTTCTTGCGACCAGCGCTCCCTGTGCGGTCAGCTGCGCTTCGCCGCGCCGCAATGTCTCCTCATAGAGCTCAGCGGCCCCGAAATTATAATAGACCGCCGAAAGCTCCTTCAAGCCTGAGGTGCCGAGCGCGATCGCCGCGTTATGGATACCGGTCTCTCTAGTCATGTGTCCGCCGTTGTTTAAGAAGGTTCAGGGGTCGAATTCAGATGTGCCGCCTCATGCATCTTCCAGCATGAATGCGGTTACATCTGGTCAAAAGCAGAAAAAATGAGCAGTATCAAATGTTTAATCGATTTAAAGAATTTAAATTTCTTTTAAATCGTTTTAAATCGGCAAAATCCACAGGGCAGCGCTACCACTGGTTTCGTCCGCGCGCCGGTCGTGCGACCTATTCCTCGAAACGGCTCGCTGTGTCGCGATCACGGTCGTATCGTTTCGCGAGCGGAAATGGTGGCAACCAGGACTCGCGACGGACGGTCCAGAGTTCATAGGTTGGCTTCAGTTGGTCGGGGGCATCCAGCGAGCCGAGGTTCACTTCGATTTCGTCTGCGGTGCACGCAAATATGGACGAGCCGCAGCGGGGACAGAAAAACCGCCCGGCGTAGTCGCGCGTTTCACCGTCGATCGTCACCGCATCCCGGGGGAATATCGCCGACGCATGAAAAAGGGCTCCATGATGCTTGCGGCAGTCGAGACAGTGACAAAGGCCGACCCGATACGGGAGCCCTGACGCTACAAACCGAACGTTGCCGCACAGGCAACCACCGGTGAACCGGTCCATGCTGCACCTCCTCTGAAGTCGAGCGGGTGGAATGTTTACGACGAACAGCGTTGTCATGGCAATTGACCGCCAAGGGCCAGAAACCAAATACACCCAAGGCGTGTATCCCCGAATAGGTTTATACAAGCAGCTTGTTACCCGGTAATGGCATGCACTTTTGTCGTCATATACCGGGAAGAAATCACTGCAGATGACGCGGGCAATTGCCTGCGGCCGTCATGCGGAAATCACAAAGGGTGACACGAGTTTTGATCTGTGCCACATTTTGTACCCAATTTGTCCGGCACAAGCACGGTCGGATTTAACCTTTTAAACAAGGAAAAGCAGGGCATGAGGGAAGTACCCGCAATGCAGACCATTGCGCTCGTTGATGACGATCGCAACATTCTGACGTCCGTATCGATTGCGCTTGAATCGGAAGGTTACCGCGTCGAGACCTACACCGATGGCGCGTCTGCACTCGATGGGTTGATGGCACGTCCGCCCAATCTGGCCATTTTCGATATCAAGATGCCGCGGATGGACGGTATGGAGCTCCTGCGTCGCCTGCGCCAGAAATCCGATTTGCCGGTGATCTTCCTGACGTCCAAGGATGACGAGATCGATGAGCTCTTCGGCCTCAAGATGGGCGCCGATGACTTCATTACAAAGCCGTTCTCGCAGCGGCTTCTGGTCGAGCGCGTCAAGGCGGTGCTGCGCCGGGTCGCTGCGCGCGAAGGTGTGGCAAAGCCTGGCAGCCCTCAGGCCAAGTCGCTGGAGCGCGGTCAGCTTGTCATGGACCAGGAACGGCATACCTGCACCTGGATGGGTGAGCCGGTGACCCTGACGGTCACCGAGTTCCTTATCCTGCATTCCCTGGCGCAGCGTCCGGGCGTCGTCAAAAGCCGTGATGCGCTGATGGATGCAGCCTATGACGAACAGGTCTATGTGGATGACCGGACCATTGACAGTCACATCAAGCGCCTGCGCAAGAAGTTCAAGGTTGTCGACGATGACTTCGATATGATCGAAACACTCTATGGTGTCGGGTATCGCTTCCGCGAAACTTGATTCTGATTGTTCCTGTTGTTTGCGTGTAAATGGGCGGGCGATCACGCGTAGGAATGTCAACCATGCGTGATCCGCGGTACAATAAGATTGTCTCAGCGCATTTTGAGTGCGATGAGACAGCCCAATTTACGATACTCTGAGGCAGAAATGGTAGCCGGACTCCAGGGCAGCAATGTTACGCGCAAGAGCGCCGTCATGCGCCGGAAGCGTTCGCTCGCCTTGAGGCGGTTGCTGCAGCCGCTCAATCGGCTCTTCGGCAATTACCTGTTTTCCAGCCTGACCCGCCGCATTCTCTTTCTCAACCTTGCCGGTCTTGCGGTGCTTTTGTCCGGCATCATGTATCTCAATCAGTTCCGTGACGGGCTGATCGACGCCCGCGTTGAAAGCCTGATGACGCAGGGCGAGATCATCGCGGCCGCCATCGCGTCGGAAGCGACGGTCGATACGAATTCCATCACCGTCGACCCTGAAAAATTGCTGGAATTGCAGGCTGGACAGAGCATAACGCCGTCGCCCGATGTGCTGGATAATCTCGATTTTCCCATCAATCCCGAGCGCGTGGCGCCTGTCCTGCGCCAGCTGATCCAGCCGACCCGCACCCGGGCACGCATTTATGACCGCGATTCGAATCTTTTGCTGGATTCACGCCATCTCTACTCCCGCGGGCAGGTGTTGAGGTACGAATTGCCGCCGATCGATGGCGATGAGCCGAGTTTTCTCGAGCGGTTGACCAACCGGATGACCCGGCTGCTGCGCCGGAGCGATCTGCCGATCTATCAGGAACAACCCGGCGGCAATGGCGCTTCCTTTCCTGAAATTGTGAAAGCCTTGACGGGACAGCCCGCCACCTTCGTGCGCATGACGGAAAAGGGCGAGCAGATTGTTTCAGTTGCGGTCCCGATCCAGCGCTTCCGCGCTGTTCTTGGGGTGCTTCTGCTTTCCACGGAAGGCGGCGATATCGACAAGATCGTGCAGGGCGAACGTTATGCCATTATCCGGGTGTTTACCGTTGCCGCGCTGGTTATGGCCATTCTCTCATTGTTTCTGGCATCGACCATTGCCAATCCGCTGCGCCGTCTTGCGGCGGCGGCGGACCGGGTGCGTCACGGCGTGAAGAATCGTGAGGAAATTCCGGATTTTTCCGAACGCCAGGACGAAATCGGCCATCTCTCCACCTCCATCCGCGACATGACCAATGCGCTCTATGCCCGCATCGAATCGATCGAGAGCTTTGCCGCCGATGTCAGCCACGAATTGAAAAACCCGCTGACCTCGCTGCGAAGCGCCGTGGAGACGCTGCCGCTGGCCAGGAATGATGATTCGCGCAAGCGCCTGATGGATGTGATCCAGCACGATGTGCGCCGGCTGGATCGCTTGATCACGGATATTTCCGATGCGTCACGTCTCGATGCGGAGCTGGCACGCGAAGATTCCGAACATGTCGATCTCAAGTTCCTGCTGGGCAATCTCGTGACCGCTGCGCGCGAAGTGCGACGCAACAAGAAGGATACGCAGATCGAATTTGTCGTCGGCAAGCTGCCGACCAACAAGAAGGGCTTCTTCGTGGTCGGCCATGATCTGCGTCTCGGCCAGGTCGTTTCGAATCTGATCGAGAATGCGCGTTCGTTCGTGCCGGAAGAGCATGGCATTATCACCGTCTCACTGCAGCATATGGGCGACCGGGTGCGTATTCTGGTTGAAGACAACGGTCCGGGCATTCGCGTCGAACAGATCGACCGCATTTTCGAACGCTTCTACACGGATCGCCCGTCAGGCGAAGCTTTCGGTCAGAATTCTGGCCTTGGACTCTCCATCAGCCGCCAGATCATCGAGGCGCATGGCGGCACGTTGAATGCGGAGAACATTATCGATCCCAATGATCCCGACAACTATCTCGGTGCCCGCTTCACCGCGATTCTCCCGGCCGAGATCTGATGCGGGACGACGAAGGTGAATTGATCCATGGCAGTGCCGTGCTTGTGGGCGAGCACGGCGTCCTCATCCGTGGCGCCTCCGGTTCGGGAAAATCCTCCGTCGTACGGGCGCTGATGGACCGCGCGTCTTACAGAGGTATATTTGCCGCCTTGATCAGCGATGATCAATGCGCCGTTGGGGAGAAGTCGGGGCGTCTGCTCTGCACGGCTCCCGGCATTTTGCGGGGTGGATTGGAAGTGCGCGGTTCCGGATTGCATCGGGCGGATTTCGAGGAAAGTGCCATTCTCCATCTCCTGGTTGATCTGGTCGAACCGAACCAATCGGTTCGGTTTGGCGAAGATGCAGCAACGCATCTGCAAGGCGTCGCAATCGGGCATCTAATTCTGCCAAAATGGGAGATAGATGCTGCCTGCCGGGCCATCGAAGCCAGGCTGTTTCAGCAGGTATGGAAAAAATAATTGTTGTAACTCAATAAGTTGCACAGACGACCTGCGATAAAATGACTGACAGTCACGCACAAGTCATTTTTCCGCTTGCCTTCGCGATTCGTCCTGCCAAAATGCGACACCTGCCAAGTGGGGCATTCAATGCGCAGAAAAAAGCCTAAACCCAATGGGCTGGCGCAACAGGAGCAGTTTCAGAATGATCGGACTCGTGCTTGTGACGCACGGAAGACTGGCCGAGGAATTTCATCATGCTGTTGAGCATGTGGTCGGTCAGCAGGAATATTTGGAAACCGTCTCAATCGGTGCCGATGATGATATGGAGCAACGCAGGCGCGACATTGTCGATGCGGTGGCGCGTGCCGATAGCGGCAATGGCGTCATCATTTTGACAGATATGTTTGGCGGTACTCCTTCCAATCTGGCCATTTCAGTGATGGAATCAGGACGGATCGAGGTTATCGCCGGCGTCAATCTGCCCATGCTGATCAAGCTGTCGAGTGTACGCGTCACCAATGACATGGCGGCGTCGCTGCGCGAGGGGCAGGATGCCGGACGCAAATACATCAATGTGGCCAGTCAGGTGCTGACAGCCAAATAGAGGTTGAACACGCATGCGCCTGACAGGAGAAACGACCGGCACGTTTGATCCGGACAATGCGCTGGTTGCATCTTTCGAGATCATCAACCGGCGCGGGTTGCATGCGCGCGCTTCCGCCAAATTCGTCCAGCTCGTCGATGGTTACGACGCCCATGTGCGCGTCGAGAAAGACGGCATGACCGTGGGTGGAACCTCCATCATGGGGTTGATGATGCTTGCAGCCTCGCCGGGCTGCTGCATCAAGGTCAGCGCTTCAGGCCGGCAGGCCAGCGATGTGATGATGGCCCTCGGGGCACTCATCGCCGATAAGTTCGGCGAAGAAGCCTGATGTGACGCTCGTCAGCCCGATTGCTGTCTTTGATGCGGGGATCGGCAGCTATGCCATTGTCGATCTGCTCCGGCGACGGCTTCCCAGGCAGGATATCCTCTATTTCGCCGATCGCGCCAGCTTTCCCTATGGGAGAAAACCGCGCAGCGCGTTGCTGTCCGTCATGGACCGGACGATGCGGTTCTTGATGGCGCATGGCCCCTCGGCCATTATCGTCGCTTCGAACGTGCCGTCGATAACCGTGATGGATGACCTGAAATCCATGGTGAACGTGCCGCTCTTCGGGGTTGTGCCGCCGCTGGCGGAAGCCCTTGCGACGACGCAAACCGGCAAGGTCGGCATCATGGGCGTGCAGTCGATGACGGGAAGCCCGCAGTTGCGGCAGTTCGTCGGCAGGCATACCGGTGATCCCGATGCCGTCGCCCTGATCGATGCCTCGCCCATGGTCGACCTCGTCGAGAATGGCGACTTTCTGTTCAATGTCGCCGCGACCCGGCAAAAGGTCGATGATTTCCTCGGCGCGGTTTTTCGCAGCCATCCAGATGTCGACGTGCTTACCTTGTCGAGCACGCACCTGCCGTGGCTCCGTTCCTATTTTGAGGCCAGCCGTCCGTCCTGCCGGTTCCTGGATCCGGCCGAGGCGATCGTGCAGACCATCGGCGCGGGGACGCAGGGCAGCGGCACCACCATCGCCATTGCCACCGAAAGCGCCGAATATACGCTGGATGCATTCCGGGCGATGCTGGCAAAACTGGGGATCGCCCTGCCTGTCAGTCCTGTTTCGCTGCCATTGCAATAAAACAACCGCCCTTCGGATATGCACGCATAAGGATTTCTTTATATCCCATTGTGCGCCCCGCCCTAATCTGATAGTCAACAGCAACCTCCGGTCGTCTCGGAATGGCGGCTGGACCGAAAAACAAAGACGGAGCTGACAACAGATGGCCGATAAACAGGATTTTATAGTCAAGGACCTTGAGCTGGCCGCATGGGGCCGCAAGGAAATTGAAATCGCCGAAACCGAAATGCCGGGCCTGATGGCCAGCCGCGAAGAGTTTGGCACGTCCAAGCCGCTCAAGGGCGCGCGCATCACCGGTTCGCTTCATATGACGATCCAGACCGCGGTCCTGATCGAAACGCTGCAGGCCTTGGGCGCAACCGTGCGCTGGGCATCGTGCAATATCTTCTCGACGCAGGATCATGCGGCAGCGGCGATCGCAGCCACCGGAACCCCGGTTTTCGCTGTCAAGGGCGAAACGCTGGAAGAATACTGGACCTATACCGACAAGATTTTCCAGTGGCCGGATGGCCAGCCTTCCAACATGATCCTCGATGATGGCGGCGATGCCACCATGTATATCCTGATCGGCGCGCGCGCCGAAGCCGGTGAAGACGTTCTGTCCAATCCGGGCAGCGAAGAAGAAGAGATCCTCTTTGCCCAGATCAAGAAGCGCATGAAGGAAACGCCGGGCTTCTTCACCAAGCAGCGCGATGCGATCAAGGGTGTCACGGAAGAAACGACAACCGGTGTGAACCGTCTGTACCAGTTGCAGAAGAAGGGCCTCCTGCCTTTCCCGGCAATCAACGTCAACGACAGCGTCACCAAGTCGAAGTTCGACAACAAGTATGGCTGCAAGGAATCGCTGGTGGATGGTATCCGCCGCGCCACCGACGTCATGATGGCCGGCAAGGTTGCCGTGGTTTGCGGTTACGGTGACGTGGGCAAGGGTTCGGCCCAGTCGCTCCTCGGTGCCGGTGCACGCGTCAAGGTCACGGAAGTTGATCCGATCTGCGCGCTGCAGGCTGCGATGGACGGTTTCGAAGTGGTCACGCTTGAAGATGCAGCACCGACCGCCGACATCATCATCACCACGACCGGCAACAAGGATGTCATCAAGCTCGATGACATGCGCAAGATGAAGGACATGGTGATCGTCGGTAACATCGGTCACTTCGACAACGAGATCCAGGTCTCGGCACTGCGCAACCTCAAGTGGAACAACATCAAGCCGCAGGTCGACATGATCTCGTTCCCGGACGGCAAGCGCATGCTGCTTCTCTCTGAAGGCCGTCTGCTCAATCTGGGCAACGCAACGGGACATCCGAGCTTCGTCATGTCCGCATCGTTCACCAACCAGGTTCTGGCTCAGATCGAGCTCTACAGCCGCGGCGAGCAGTACAAGAATGAGGTCTACGTCCTGCCGAAGCATCTCGATGAAAAGGTGGCGCGCCTGCATCTCGATAAGCTTGGTGCGAAATTGACGACCCTTTCGGACGAACAGGCTGCCTATATCGGTGTCACACCGAATGGTCCTTTCAAGTCGGACCACTACAGATATTAATCTGTTAACCAGTACACACAATATATGGAAGCCGAAGGATTGACAAATTCTTCGGCTTTCTTTTTTGCGCGGAGTTCTTCCCGTCGATTCGTCAAGGGTTTATTGTAGTGATTCGGGATAGCTTTCTTCCAGATGGGCCAAATGGTTGGATCAATCAGATGGGTTGGAACATGAGATATCTGTCAGGATGGGGCGACGACGGTTGATATGAAGATTGGTGATGGGGATGTTCGCGGGAAAGAGGCAACACGCGGAAAGCGGGTGCTGAAGAAACTGCGGACTGTGCTGGCGGGAGCCGGCTCGACTGTTTCTATCCTTGGCGCCATGTCTTCCGCCGCCCATGCCGATGATCCGCTTGGCAAGATCAACACCCCATTCGGGGTTGCATTCGGCACGTTCGAAGTCATCCAGTTTGCCATGTTCCTCGGCGCGATGGGCGCGGCCCTGTTGTCGGCGGGCTGGCTGATCCGCGAGCGCAGCCGCATTGCCAGCGAGAATCGCCAGTTGCGCGACAAGGTCGCCGATCTCAATGTCGCGGTTCAGCGCGGCGAAGCGCTGCTCAATCTGAAGGATCAACGGGTGGTTGTGTGGGAAGGCAACTCCACGGCGCCCAATCTCGTCGGCAGCCTGCCGCAGGAAATCGGTGTTCCCGAAGACCGCTCGCTGTTTCTGGCTTTTGGCCGCTGGTTGCGCATTGATTCCGCAACGTTGCTCGATCGCTCTGTCGAGGCCCTGCGCGGCAAGGCGCGCGCCTTCGATATCGTTGTCGAGACGTCGAAGGGAACGCCACTGGAGGTCCAGGGCCGCACGTCCGGCGGCTATGCCATTGTTCGTTTCATCAGCTTGGGCGAGGCGCGCGCCACCCAGGCGCTGCTGAAGACGGAAAACTATCAGCTCAACGAAACCCTGACCACATTGCGAGGACTGCTGGAACAACTGGAAATGCCGGCCTGGAGCCGCGACAGGAGCGGCAAGCTCAATTGGGTCAACATGGCCTATGCCAAGGCGGTCGATGTCAGTGACGTCCATGTTGCCGTGGCTGAGACACGCGAATTGTTCGGGGTGCAGGCACGCGAGCGTATCGAGCGCGAGAAGGCGGCAAGCCGGCCTTTCCATGATGAACTGTCGACGGTGGTCGGCGGCGATCGTCACGTGTTCCGGGTCACGGATGTCGCGAGCAGCGCCGGTTCCGCCGGTCTGGCCAATGATGTCAGCGACATTGAACTGGTGCGCGAGGAATTCAAGCGCACCGTCCTCAATCACTCGGACACACTGGACCAGTTGAATTCGGCAGTCGCCATGTTCGATGCGAACAGAAAGCTGCAATTCTTCAACCAGGCATTTGCCAAGCTGTGGGGGCTGGAAACCTCGCTGCTGGAAAGCCGGCCCGACAATGCCATGCTGCTCGACCGCTTCCGCAGCGACGGCACATTGCCGGAACAGCCGGATTGGCGCCGCTGGAAGGATTCCATGCTTTCGGCCTATCATTCGGTCGAATCGCAGGAGCATTTGTGGCATCTGACCGACGGCCGCACCTTGCGCGTCATCGTCAATCCGCAGCCCAAGGGCGGCGTCACCTGGGTTTTCGAGAACCTGACGGAAAAGCTGCAGCTGGAAAGCCGCTACAACACGCTGATCAAGGTACAGGGGCAGACGCTGGACCATCTGGCCGAAGGTGTGGCGGTGTTCGGTTCCGATGGCAAGATTCGCCTGTCCAATCCCGCCTTTGCATCGCTCTGGTCACTGAAAGCCGAACAGGTCGCCGAAGGCATGCATATCTCGGCGATCCGCCGCCTGTGCGAGCCGGTTTCCGATGCGACCCAATGGGAAAGCTTTGTGACGACCGTCACAGGCTTTGACGACAAACGGGAGTCCCTGTCAGGTCATGTCGAGCTGACGACCGGAAAAATCCTCTATTTTGCCTCAGCGCCGCTGCCGAGCGGCCAGACCATGTTGACCTTCGTTGACGTGACGGATTCCGTGCGGGTCGAACGGGCGCTGAAGGAAAAGAACGAGGCGCTGGAGCGCACGGATGAACTGAAGAACGATTTCGTCCAGCATGTCTCCTACGAGCTGCGTTCGCCACTGACCAACATCATGGGCTTTACCGAGCTTTTGCAGACGCCGATGACCGGCCCGCTCAACGAGCGTCAGCGCGATTATCTTGACCATATCGGCACATCGTCCTCGGTCCTGCTGACCATCGTCAACGATATTCTCGATCTTGCCACGGTCGATGCCGGTATCATGGAGCTGGACATCAGTGACGTCTCCGTCGCCGATGCCGTCGCCACTGCCTCTGAAAAAGTAGCCGAACGCCTCAAGGAGCATAACATCCTGCTCGACACCCGCATTGCATCCGGCGCGGGTTCTTTCCGTGCCGATGCCAGCCGTGTCAAGCAGGTGCTTGCCAATCTTCTCAGCAATGCCGCCAATTACGCCCCCGAAGGCAGCACGATTACACTGACCTGCGGGCGGGAACAGAATGAGATGGTTTTCAGCGTTCAGGACAACGGACCTGGCATGCCGGACTATGTGCTCGACAGTATTTTCAAGCGGTTCCAGCCCTATCCGAACGGTGGCCGCAAGCGCGGTGCCGGTCTTGGCCTTTCCATCGTCAAAGGCTTTGTGGAGCTGCATGGCGGCAAGGTCGATATCAGCAGTGCCGCGGGCAGGGGTACGCTGGTGACCTGCCGGTTCCCGCTGGAAGCACGCACCTTCAGCATCGCTGCTGAATAAGGCGCCCATGACGTCCCTGACACTCCAGCTTGCAACGGCAGAAGACACGGAACGGCTTGGTCAGGACATCGGGCTGGCGCTGGTCAAGGGTGATCTTGTCACGCTGTCCGGCGATCTGGGGGCCGGAAAATCGACGCTGGCCCGCGGGCTGATCCGCACCATTGCCAATGACAGTGCCTATGAGGTTCCAAGCCCCACCTTCACGATCGTGCAATCCTATCCGGAACTGCGTTTGCCGATCAGTCACGTGGATTTGTACCGACTGTCTTCCAGCGAAGAAATCGACGAGCTTGGGCTGGACGAAGCACTGGAGGACGGCGCAGTTCTGGTGGAATGGCCGGAGCGGGCCGATGAGGTGCTGGCCAAGCCGGCGATCCGCATCAATCTGCTCCATGATGGCAATGGCCGCACGGTCGAGATTGAGGGGGAAGACGCCGCCCTTGCAAGGCTGCAGCGCTCGCTCGCCATACGCACATTCCTTGGCCGCGCGGGATATGCCGACGCAGACCGCCGCTATCTGCTTGGCGATGCCTCTGCACGCGGCTACGAGACCATCGATACCGGCTGCGAGCGTCCGCTGATCCTCATGAACTCGCCCTATAATCCCGGCGGACCGATCCTGCGCGATGGCAGGACCTATATGCAGATCGCCCATCTTTCCCAGTCGGTGACGGCGTTCGTTGCGGTCAACCATCTCTTGCGGTCCAATGGCTTCTATGTTCCGCAGATCATGTCCGACGATCTCGACAACGGCTTCCTGTTGCTCGAGAATCTTGGAAATGAAGGCATACTCGATGCGGATGGCGCCCCCATCGTCGAACGGTACGAGGCGTCCGTGCGGCTGCTGGCGCGCATGCATGAGCGCACCTGGGCGCGCGACGTCGAGATTGCCAAAGGCTATACCCATCATATCCATGATTTCGACCGCGACGCCATGATGATCGAAGTGGAGCTTCTGTCCGATTGGTATGTTCCGCGGATGGCGGGCTTCCGGCTGGCGCCGGAACAGAAGGCGGCCTACGTTGGCGCTTGGGATCAGGTGTTTAGTCGGCTTCGTTCTTCGGAGGAAAGTCTCGTTCAGCGCGATTTCCATTCCCCCAACATTCTCTGGCGCAGCGAGGCCAGCGGCATCGACCGCGTCGGGCTTCTCGATTTTCAAGATGCGATGATTGGCCCATCCGCCTATGACGTGGCGTCTCTGGTGCTCGATGCGCGCGTAACGGTCGAGCCTGAACTTCAGCAATACCTGCTGGCCGCTTATATCGAGGAACGGCGGTCCCGCGACAGTTCTTTCAATGAAATCGCCTTTCTGGAGGCCTTTTCCATCATGGCGGCGCAACGCAATGCCAAGATTCTGGGAATCTTCGTGCGGCTGGATGAACGGGACGGCAAACCCTATTATCTCAAGCACCTTCCGCGCATTCAGGCTTATCTGGCCGGCGCTCTCGGCCATCCGTCGCTGACGCCTGTCCGTGAATGGTGCGAAAAGATGGACCTTCTTTCCCTGGAGTTGCAGTGAATGACCATACCCGATACGGCGATGCTTCTGGCTGCGGGCCTCGGAAAGCGCTTGCGTCCCATTACCGATACGATGCCAAAACCGCTGGTAAAGGTAGCCGGCAAATCATTGATCGATTGGGGACTTGATGCTCTCAATGCGGCAGGTGTTGCCCGCGCGGTGGTCAATGTTCACTATCTCGCCGACCAGATGGAACAGCATCTCGGATCGCGGCGCTCGCCGGCAATCGCCATATCGGACGAGCGGACTGAACTGCTCGATTCGGCTGGCGGCATCGTCAAGGCCCTGCCCCTGATCGGTCAGGGCGCCTTTTACATTCTCAACGCCGATACATTCTGGATCGACGGGCCTCGTCCCAATCTTGTCCGTCTCGCCGAAGCATGGGATGCTTCGAAGATGGACATTCTTGTGATGGTGGCACGCATGGATCAGGCGACCGGCTATGAAGGCCGCGGCGATTTCACCGTGGATGCCCAGGGAAGGCTGCAGCGCTTCCGCGAAGGTGACGCATCGCCCTATATTTATGCCGGGGCTGCGATCACGCATCCGCGTCTCTTTGAAGGAAAGCCGGTGGCGCGCGCGTCGCTCAATCGCTATTTCGATGAAGCCATCAGTGCCGGGCGTCTCTTCGGGATGCCGATGCAGGGCCGTTGGCTGACCGTCGGCACGCCCGAGGCGATCGGAGAGGCGGAAGCCGTGATTGCCGGCCTCGGGCAGGAGACCCATGGTTGAGCGCCACAGTCCACGCATTTTCTCGATAGCGCCCGGCGACCCCTTTCTTCCCGCTCTGGTCGACGCGATTCTGTCCGGCAATCTCATTCCCGGTTTTCCGGCCAATCCCGCCGATCCGCTGGCGCTTGCCGGGGCGACGATTTATGTGCCGACCCGCCGCGCGGCGCGGACCCTGCGCTCGCTGCTTGTTGAAAAGAGTCCGGTGAAATCCGCGATCCTTCCCGTCATCCGGCCGCTCGGTGACGTGGATGAAGATGCAGCGATGTTCGATATGGGGTCGGACGCGTTTTTCGATCTGCTGCCGCCGGTCAGTTCGACGGAACGGCTGCTTCTGCTTGCACGGCTCGTGCGGCCGTGGCGGGAGCGTCTGCCGCAGCATGTCCGTGCCCTGTTCGGCAATGAGGACATTGCCATTCCGGCGACCACGGCGGATGCCATCTGGCTGGCGCGTGATCTGGCCGGGCTCATGGATCAGGTGGAGACAGAGGCAAGCGGCTGGAGCACGCTGTCGAACATCATTTCGGAGGAACTGCCGGAGTGGTGGCAGGTGACATTGGATTTCCTCAACATCGTCACCAGTCTCTGGCCGGATATTCTCAATGAGCGGCACCGGTCCAATCCCGCCGCCCACCGCAATCAGCTGATCGAACTTGAAGCAGAGCGGCTTCTGCGCAACCCACCCGATGGCCCTGTTATCGCCGCGGGTTCCACCGGCTCGATCCCGGCCACAGCACATCTTCTCAGCGCAATCGCCGCCCTGCCGCAAGGTGCGGTGGTCCTGCCGGGGCTTGATCGCGACATGGATGAGATCAGCTGGCAGGTGCTGGCCAACACGCAGGATAATCCGTCCATCTTTGGTCATCCGCAATTCGGCCTGAGGAAGCTTCTGGCCGAGCTTGGCGTCCTGCGCCAGGACGTTGTCCGTCTTGGCACGGTCAGCCCGCAGAAGCGGGCACGCGAGCATCTGCTGGCGGAAGCCATGCGCCCTGCCGAAACAAGCGAGGCGTGGAGTGCTATCAACCGGGAAAGCAACGCGTTTTCCGCGGCGGTCGCGCCCGTCGCCCTGATCGAGGCGGCCAACGAACGCGAGGAAGCACTGGCAGTGGCGATCGCCCTGCGCGATGCCATTGAAACACCCGATAAGACGGCGGCGCTCATTACGGCGGATCGGGATCTCGCCCGGCGTGTGGCCAGTGAACTTGCGCGTTTCAACATTGCCGCCGATGATTCCGGCGGTCACGCCCTGCGCGAGACGCAGCCGGCAACGCTGTTGCGCCTCACACTGGAAACGGTGTTCAATCCGGGTGACCCTGTCGTGCTGTTGGCCTTGCTCAAGCATCCGTTGACGCGGCTCGCCATGGACCGCAACGCCGTCCGGCAGGCGGCGGAAACCATTGAACTCATTGCCCTGCGCGGCGGCACCGGACGCGCGACTCTGGCAGGACTGGCTGAATTCTTTGAGCGGCGTCTTGCCGAAGGCAGTGCGTCACCCTTCGAGCCTGCCTGGCTGCGCCAGATCTCCGCGCAGCGCATTGAGGCCGCGCGGATCGTCTGCGCGGCGCTCGGGCAATGCATGCTTGAGCTCAGTGCCTTCACGCAGGTCGGCGAATCCGTGGAAATATCGGATATCGTCCGGGCGACAATTGCCAGCCTCGAAAATCTGGTCCGCGATGACAGGGGTGATATATCGGGGCTTTATACCGGCGCTGCCGGAGAACAGTTCGCCGCCTTTCTGCGCAATCTCGTCTCCGCCGATTCCGGTCTCGATTTCAAGCCGGTTGAATGGCCGGCAATGATCGAAGCCCTGATGGCGGGGGAGGTGGTGAAACCCAAGGCCGGTGCCCATCCGCGCCTGTTCATCTGGGGTGCACTGGAAGCGCGCCTGCAGACCGTCGATACCGTCATCATCGGCGGGCTGAATGAGGGGTCCTGGCCGGGCAAAACCCGCAATGATCCCTTCATGTCCCGGCCGATGAAAGCCGTCATCAACCTGGAACCGCCGGAACGGCGCACCGGCCTTGCGGCGCATGATTTCCAGATGGCGCTCGGCATGGAGCGGGTCATTCTCAGCCGGGCGCAGCGCTCGGCCAATGCGCCAACCGTTGCATCGCGCTGGTTGCAGCGGTTGGAAACGGTGCTTGGCAAGAAGGCAGGTGATGAATTGCGCGCACGCGGTGCGCAATATCTGCATTGGGCCCGGGATATCGACGATGCGCCGGATGAGGACTTTGTCAAACGGCCGGAGCCGAAGCCGCCGCTCGAGGCGCGGCCAAAGCATTTTTCCGTCACGGAAATCGAAACCCTGCGGCGCGATCCCTACGCGATCTTCGCCCGTCGCATCCTGCGCCTGCGTCCCATCGAGCCGCTGATCCGCGATCCCGATGCGGCGGAGCGCGGCTCGCTGTTTCACAACATTCTGGCGCATTTCACCGAACAGGGTATCGATCCGGTTCGTGCCGATGCGGCTGCCCGGCTTTCGGAGATTGGCCGGCGCTATTTCGATGACATCGCCTTGCCGGAGGAAATCGATGCGGTGTGGTGGCCGCGTTTCCTGAACCTTGTGCCCGAGTTCCTGCAATGGGAGCGCGAACGGGCGGCGCTGCTGGCCGAGCGCCATCCGGAAATCGCCTCGAAGAAAATCCCGGTCGAGGCGTCGGGCGTCACGCTTTCCGGCCGTGCCGACCGTGTTGATCTGATGCGGGACGGAACCGTTGAAATCATCGATTACAAGACCGGTTCCACCCCCTCGCGCAAGCAGGCCCATGTGCTGCTCTCGCCGCAGCTGGCGCTGGAAGCGGCGCTTCTCGCCCGCGGCGCCTTTCACGAAGTCGGTGCGCGTCAGGCCTCGGATCTGCTCTATATACGCTTGCGGCCAAACGGCCGGGTGGATCCTGAATCGATCCTCAAGGTGGGAACAGCGGCCAGCAAGAGCGAAAAGACTGCGCCTGAGCTCGGTGTGCTTGCGTGGCTCCGCTTGAATGAACTGCTTGTTGCCTATCACGATCCGCAAAAGGGTTATCTGTCGCGCGCCCTGCCGTTCAAGGAAAGCGATCTGACGGGGGATTATGATCATCTCGCGCGGGTACTGGAATGGTCGGCGGGTGGCGCTGACGATGGCGGGGAGGGCGGGGAATGAAAAAGCCGCTCAACATCCCCAGGGAAACCATTGCCGACCAGAACAGTGCCGCCAATCCGGTGGATTCAGTCTGGGTGTCCGCCAATGCCGGGTCAGGCAAGACACACGTTCTGACCGAGCGCGTCATCCGCCTTCTGCTCGACGGCACCGATCCGTCGAAAATACTATGTCTGACCTATACCAAGGCCGCAGCAGCCGTCATGCAGAACCGTGTCTTTGCCCGGCTTTCCGATTGGGCAACCATGGATGAGGAGGCACTGGCGCAAACGATCGAGAAAATCGACGGCAAGCGTCCCGGACCCGCGCGGCTGGCGCAGGCGCGCCGCCTGTTTGCCCGGGCATTGGAAACGCCGGGGGGGCTGAAGATCCAGACGATCCACGCCTTCTGCGAGGCCATTTTGCATCAGTTTCCATTGGAAGCGAACATCGCCGGTCATTTCGAACTGATGGATGACATGATGCAGGTGGCGCTGGTGGGGGAAGCACGCCGCCAGCTGCTGCAGAAAGCGCGGCTTGACGGCAATGTCGAACTTGCGGCTGCCTTCAACGATGTCCTGGACGCGGCCGGCGAATTCGGGTTGCAGGAACTGCTCGATGAAGCCGTCAACAAGCGCCATGACCTGACCCAGTTCATTCGTGACGTGGGTCATGATGCGCTGCGGCGTCCCCTCTTCTTTGCCCAGTTTGGCTTTACCGGCGAGGAGACGGAGGACGATATCCTGTCCACCCTCTGGCCGGTTCCGGAATTCCCGCAGGGTGCGCTGGACGATATCATGGCGGTGCCGAAGGGCGCTTCGCGAGCCCAGGAGTTTGCGCTCCTGCTGCGGTTTGCCAGGGTGAATGATCAAATCGATCAGCGTGAAGAGGTGCTGCGCGCCGCCTTTCTCAAAGCGACAGGCGATCCCAAGAGCGGCAGCTATGTCGCGTCGAAAGGCGTGACCGACCGCATTCCCGATTTCATCGAACGCTATGACCGGGCAGCGGACAGGGTTTTCAGCGGCCTGGACCGCCTGAAGCAGCTGCGGCAGATCCGGCTGACCCTGTCGGCACTGGTGCTGATCGACGATCTGATCGGCCGTTACCAGCAGATGAAAAGGGCGCGGGGCCTGCTCGACTTCGATGATCTGATCGTGCGCACGGTGGCACTGCTGGCGCGGCAGGATGCCGGGCCGTGGGTGCAGTACAAGCTCGACAAGGGCATTGATCACATTCTGGTCGATGAGGCGCAGGATACCAGCCCCAACCAGTGGCGGGTCATCCGCCTGCTCAGCGAGGAGTTTTTTTCCGGCAGTACCGCGCGCACGGTCCGGCGTACCCTGTTCGCCGTGGGTGACGAAAAGCAGTCCATCTATTCCTTCCAGGGCGCCATCCCGGAAGATTTCGCCCGCCATGGCAAGGCAACCCAGAAAAACGCCGAAAATGCCGAACTGAGTTTCTCCAGGGTCAATCTGAACTTCTCCTTCCGCTCCGTACCCGACGTACTGTCCGCAGTGGATGCAGTGTTCAAGCGGCCTGAAGCCAATCGCGGCTTTGGTGCCGATCACGGGGCGACTGTCCACACGGCGATCCGGTCCGGCGATCCCGGTGAAGTGCAGATCTGGGATATGCTGACACCCGAAACCACGGAACAGGAGGAGGATTGGCGCACGCCGGTCGACAGTCTCCCCGCCCCGCCGGTTCGCCTTGCCGAACAGATCGCCCGGACCATCGATCTCTGGTTGAAAAACGGCGAAATCATCGAAGGCAAGAACCGGTGTCTGCAGGCGCGCGATATTATGGTTCTGGTGCGCAAGCGCGATCAGTTCATGCCCGCCCTGTCGCGTGAGTTGAAGAAGCGCCATGTGCCGGTGGCCGGTGCCGACCGGCTCAAACTGACGGACCATATCGCCGTCAAGGATTTGATGGCGCTTGGCCGTTTCATGCTCTTGCCCTCCGATGACCTGTCGCTGGCGGCACTGCTCAAGAGCCCGATCTTCAAATGGGGCGATGACCAGCTTTTCCATCTGGCGCACGGGCGGGCGGAAAACGAAACCCTGCATCAGCGCCTGACGATCCGGGCCAAGAGCGATCCTGCGCTGGCGGTCGTCGCCAAGCGCCTGCAGGAGTGGCGCAACCGTGCCGATACGGTGCCGGTGTTCGAATTCTACGCGGATATTCTTGGCAGTGGTGGTGCACGGCGTGAGCTTCTGGCGCGGCTTGGGCACGAGGCTGGCGACGTCATCGACGAATTCCAGAACTATGCCATCGCCACGGAAAAGACCGGTCTTCCCGGACTGCAGGCCTTTCTTGAAACACTGGAAGCGGCCACCCCCGAGATCAAGCGCGAACTCGACCAGAGCCGTGATGAAGTGCGCATCATGACCGTGCATGCGGCCAAGGGGCTTGAAGCTGCGGTGGTATTCCTGGTTGATTCCGGCAGTTCGGCCTCGTCAGGCGGGCGAACGCCCAATCTTCTGTCGTTTCCAATGAGGGAAGAAGAGGGATGGCAGGGAAAGGGCTTCCTTTTCGTGCCGTCCAAATCCTATGCTACCGCCTTTACCGGCGCCATCGTCGACAGCCTGAAGGTACGGTCAGAAGAGGAATACCGTCGTCTCCTCTATGTCGGAATGACCCGCGCGGAAGATCGTCTGATCGTTTGCGGCTATCGTGGTGCCCGCCAGTCTCCGGATACCTGGCACGGTCTTGTCGATGCTGCGCTGACGGATGTAAGCGAACCGTTCGATCATCCGGTTGAAGGTGTCGTCGCAAAACGTTACCGCGAGACTGCGCAGACCGGTGGTCCGGTGCAGGAGCCGGAATTGGTGCCGGCGGCATCGGTTATGCCTTTCCCGTCCCGGTATCGTGTGCCGATGTCAAGGGAGGCCGGGCTGCCGCGCCCGCTGGCGCCGTCCGGCGTGTCTCTTCTGATCGAGCCCGAGGCGGAAGAGCCGCTGGTCACCGGCTCGCCGGTTCTCGGCGCGGAGGGCACCGATCCCACCTTTGCGATCCGGCGCGGTACAGTCATCCATGCACTGTTGCAGACATTGCCCAATCTGCCCGCCGCTCACCGCCACGCTGCCGCCGAACGGTATCTCTCCCGCGCTGCCTTTGACTGGAAGCCGGAAGAAATCGAAAGCGCCCTGCAATCGGCATTCGCCGTCATGGACGATCAGCGCTTCGCGCCGGTCTTCGCGCCCGGTTCCCTCGCGGAAATCGCAGTCATGGGCACATTGCATCTGCGCGGCAAGGATCATGCCGTATCCGGCGTCATTGACCGGCTCGCGGTGAACGAAAACCGGGTGCTGATCGTCGACTACAAGACCAACCGCCCGGCGCCACGCAACCTGAAAGAGGTGCCCGACGCCTATGTGGCGCAGCTGGCACTCTACCGGCAATTGCTGGAGCCGCTTTATCCTGGAAAGAGCGTGGAGGCTGCCCTGCTGTTCACCGAAGGGCCCCATCTCATCGATATTCCGGTGAATGAGATGCAGGCCGCCCTTGCCCGTCTCACCGCATCGTGAGATGACCGAGCTTGACGCGGGTGGGTAGACTCACCACATGATGGGCAACATTCAATAACCGATAAGGAAAAGCCGATGGCTACCGTCAAGATCGACACCAGCAATTTCCAGTCCGATGTACTTCAGGCAGGTCAGCCTGTTGTTGTTGATTTCTGGGCCGAGTGGTGCGGCCCCTGCAAGATGATCGCCCCTGCCCTTGAAGAAATCGCTTCGGAAATGGCTGGCAAGGTCACGATTGCCAAAGTCAACATCGACGAGAATCCGGAACTTGCAGCCCAGTTCGGCGTACGTTCCATTCCGACATTGCTGATGTTCAAGGATGGCGAACTGGCTGCCAATCTGGTTGGCGCTGCTCCCAAGAGCAAGCTCAGCGACTGGATCCGTAATTCAGCCGCATAAGCCGAAGTCATAGACATTCATCAAACCCGGCATTCGTGCCGGGTTTTTTATTGCGGCGGGGTGCCGTTTTCGGCCAGAACGTCGCCGGCGAGATACAGCGAGCCGCCGATGAGAATGCGAGGTGCGGGCTCGGACTTGTCCCAGCTGTCCCGCAATATTTTCAGCGCATTCTCGACGGAGTGCACCGGCTCGGCGGAAAGGCCGGCATCGCCGGCGGCAATCGCCAGCTGTTCATGCGGAATACCGGAATCGCTGGAGCGGATCGGCACCGTATAGACATGCCGCGCCATGCCGGTGAAGGCTTCGAAATAGCCGATGGGGTCTTTCGTGTTGATCATCCCGGTGATCAGGAAAAGCGGCCGCGGGCTGCGGTCTTCCAGCGATGCGATCGCCTCGGCGATCACCAGGCCTGCACCGGGGTTGTGGCCGCCATCGAGCCATATTTCCGAACCGGGTACTGCCAGCTCGACCAGCTTGCCCTTGATCAGGCGCTGCATGCGGGCGGGCCATTCGACGGTTGTCATGGCCGTTTCGATGGCATAATCCGGCAGCGTGAAACCCGCCGTCTTCACCGCCTGGATGGCGGCTGCGGCATTGGACAATTGATGCCGGCCGAGCAAGGCCGGCAAGGGCAGGTCGAGGAGGCCCGTATTGTCCTGATAGATCATCCGGCCGCGTTCTTCGAAGGCAAGAAAATCCTGGCCGTAGACGGCAAAGGGGCAATCCCGCCGCTCGGCCGTTTCGATCAGCACCATGCGTGCCGCTTCTTCTTCCTGCGCACCGATGACAACGGGACAGCCCGGCTTGATGATCCCGGCTTTCTCCGCCGCGATCAGTTCGACCCGGTCGCCGAGATAGGGCTGGTGATCGAGCGAGATCGGCATGATGACGCTGACCGCAGGTTCCGGAATGACGTTCGTGGCGTCGAAACGTCCGCCAAGCCCGACCTCGAGGATCACGGCATCGGCCGGATGTTCGGAAAACAGGACGAAGGTGACGGCGGTCAGTATCTCGAAAACGGTGATGGCCTGACCGGCATTGGCTTCCTCGACTCGGGTGAGGGCGTCGGCAAAGGTTTCATCGTCGACCAGCTTGCCGCCGCCCGGTGCACCCAGTCTGTAGCGTTCATACCAGTGAACGAGATGCGGCGAGGTGTGCACGTGCACCGTATAACCGGCAGCTTCCAAAAGCGCCCTGGAGAAAGCAACGCATGACCCCTTGCCGTTGGTGCCCGCCACGTGGATGACGGGAGGCATTTTCAGGTGCGGATTGCCCAAGGCATGGAGAAGACGCGTGACGCGCCCCAGCGACAGGTCAAAACCCTTCGGGTGAAGCCCGAGCAAACGCTCGATAATCGCCTCAGCCTTCGACGACACAGACAAAGCCAACGGCAAAGGCCTCCAGAACCATCAATTGAATCAAGCTTCGGCTTCAATCGTTGCCGGCAGCGCCGCGCCATTCGGTTTGGCAACGGGAACCTCGGTGGCCTTTTCGCCCATGAGCATCTTCAACAGACGCGCAATGGTGGCTTTGAGTTCGGTGCGCGGCACGACCATGTCGACCATGCCATGGGCTTTCAGGTATTCGGCGGTCTGGAAGCCTTCCGGCAGCTTTTCCCGAATGGTCTGCTCGATGACACGTTGTCCGGCAAAGCCGATCAGCGCGCCCGGCTCGGCAATATGGATGTCGCCTAGCATGGCGTAGGAGGCGGTGACGCCGCCCGTGGTCGGGTTGGTGAGGACCACGATATAGGGCAGGCCCGCTTCCTTCAGCATTTCCACCGCAACGGTGGTGCGCGGCAGCTGCATCAGCGAAAGAATGCCTTCCTGCATGCGGGCGCCGCCGGAGGCAGCGAACAGAACGAGCGGCCGCTTCTGGGCGATTGCCGTTTCAAACGCCTTGATGATGGCTTCGCCTGCCGCCATGCCCAGCGATCCGCCGATGAAGCTGAAATCCTGAACCGTTGCCACAATCGGCAGGCCTTCGATGGTACCCAGCGCGTTGATGATCGTGTCTTCGACGCCGGACTTGGCGCGATGTTCCTTCAGGCGGTCGATATAGCGCTTTTCGTCGCGGAACTTCAGCGGATCGGTGACTACTTTCGGCTGTTCCAGCAATTCGTAGGCGCCATCATCGAAAAAGTAGCGAAGGCGGTCCTTGGCACGAATGCGCATGTGGTGGCCGGACGACGGCACGACCCACTGGTTCTTTTCCAGATCCGTATGGAAGACCATCTCACCCGAAACCGGATCCTTGATCCAGAGGTTTTCGGGCATTTCGCGGCGACCAAGCATCGAATTGATCTTCGGCCGGACGTAATTTGTGATCCAGTTCATGATCGGTCCTGTTCTCTCGTCGGTATTGTGATTTAGGGCTTCTATTCCGCCGCTGCAAGGCGCACGGCGCGCACGCCGCTGGAAAGTCCCTGCACCATCGTGGCGACGGCTTCGGCCGGATCGGCCACAAGCGAGCCATCCGGACGGATTGTATTGGCAACGGCATTGACGATTGCGGTGCCGACGACAACGCCATCCGCCGCGGTGCCGATCACCTTGGCCTGCTCTGCGGTCTTGACGCCGAACCCGACTACAACCGGTAGGTCCGTATGCTGCTTGATGCGCTTGACCGCATCCGCCACCCTGCTCGTATCGGGCAGGGCAGAACCGGTGATGCCGTTCATCGAGACGTAGTAGACAAAGCCGGATGTGTTCTGCAGCACCTTGGGAAGACGCTTCTCATCCGTCGTCGGTGTGGCCAGCCGGATGAAGTTGATACCGGCCTTGATGGCGGGAATGCACAGTTCCGCATCCATTTCCGGCGGCAGGTCGACGATGATCAAGCCGTCGATACCGGAGGCCACCGCATCCCTGAGGAAGCGGTCGACACCATAGATATAAATCGGATTGTAATACCCCATCAGCACGATGGGCGTGGTGTTGTCGCTCTCGCGGAAGCTTGCAGCGAGTGCGAGCGTCTTTGTCAGCGACATGCCCTTTTTCAGGGCACGCAGGCCAGCTGTCTGAATTGCCGGGCCGTCGGCCATCGGATCGGAAAAGGGAACGCCGAGCTCGATGATATCCGAACCGGAACCGGGCAGTGCCTTCATGATCTTCAGCGAGGTCTCATAATCCGGATCGCCGCCCATGAAATAGGTCACCAGCGCCGGACGCCCCTCCGCCTTCAACGCGGCAAATTTTCTGTCGATACGGGTCGCCATGCTTAAATCTCCATGCCCATGAGTTTGCCGACCGTATGCACATCCTTGTCGCCGCGACCCGACAGGTTGACGATCATGATCTTGTCCTGTGCCATTTCCGGTGCGATTTTCACCGCCTGGGCAATGGCGTGGGCCGATTCAAGCGCGGGAATGATGCCTTCGACGCGTGTCGTCAGCTGGAACGCATCGAGAGCCTCGTCATCGAGGATCGGTACATACGAAACCCGGCCGGTATCGCGCAGCCAGGAATGCTCCGGCCCGACGCCCGGATAATCGAGACCGGCGGAAACCGAGTGGCCATCGAGAATCTGGCCGTCCTTGTTCTGCAGCAGATAGGTGCGGTTGCCGTGCAGCACGCCCGGGCTGCCGGCACTCATGGAGGCGCAATGCTCCTCGCCGTCGAGGCCGCGGCCGCCGGCTTCAACGCCGATGATTTCGACGCTCTTGTCGTCAAGGAAGGGGTGGAACAGGCCGATGGCGTTGGAACCGCCGCCGACGGCCGCAATGATCGTATCGGGCAGGCGGCCCTCACGCTCGAGGATCTGCGCGCGTGCTTCCTCGCCGATCACCGACTGGAAATCGCGCACCAGTTCCGGATAGGGATGCGGGCCTGCAGCGGTGCCGATGAGGTAGTAGGTGTCATCGACATTCGAGACCCAGTCGCGCAGCGCCTCGTTCATCGCATCCTTCAACGTGCCGTGGCCGGAGGCGACGGGCTTCACTTCAGCGCCCAGCAGCTTCATGCGGAAAACATTGGGTGCCTGCCGTTCGACGTCGGTTGCGCCCATATAGACGACACAGGGCAGGCCGAACCGGGCCGAGACCGTCGCTGAGGCAACGCCGTGCTGGCCGGCACCGGTTTCCGCGATGATGCGGGTCTTGCCCATGCGCTTTGCCAGCAGGATCTGGCCAAGGCAATTGTTGATCTTGTGGCTGCCGGTATGGTTGAGGTCTTCGCGCTTGAAGTAGATTTTCGCGCCGCCATCAAGACCCTTGTCTTTCGCCAGCTGGCGGACATGCCTGGTCAAACCTTCGGCATAATAGAGTTTTGACGGGCGCCCGGCGTAATTGGTGGACAATTCACGCAGCTCGGCCTTGAAGGCCGGATCATTCTTGGCGTCGTCATAGGCCTGCTGCAATTCAAGGATCAGCGGCATCAGGGTTTCAGCAACGAAACGCCCGCCGAAAATACCGAACATGCCCTCTTCGTCGGGGCCTGTCTTGAATGAATTGGGTTCTACCGCCTTGTCCACCGTTCCGCTCCGTTTGTTCAGGCCACATCAGCGCTTTTGGCGGCGCGCGCAACCCGGAAAAATTCTCTGATCAGGCTAACATCTTTTACACCCGGTGCGGACTCGACGCCGGACGAAATATCGATGCCGCGCGCATTCGTCGCTTCCAGCGCCTCGGCAATATTACCGGCGTTGAGGCCCCCGGAAAGCATGTAATTGACCGGGGCGTCAAGGCCGCCGAGGATTTGCCAGTCGAAAGACACGCCATTTCCTCCCGGAAGGTCCGATCCCTTGGGTGGTTTGGCATCGAAGAGAAAGCCGTCGGCAATGCCGATATAGGGGGCAATCGCGTCAAGATCGCGGCGTTCGCGCAGCGCCAGGGCCTTGATGACAGGCAATCCGTAGCGCTGCTTCACGGCGCTGACACGGGCCGGACTTTCGTCGCCATGCAGCTGCAGCATGTCGGGCTGCATCTCGGCAACAATCGCATCAAGCGTTGCGTCGTCTGCATTTACGGTGACGGCAACGGCCTTCGCCCGACCGACTGCGGCGCGGCGCAGGCGGCCAGCGGTCTGCGCATCGACGTTGCGCGGGCTTTTGGGGAAAAAGATAAAACCGATATGCGACGCGCCTTCATCCAGCGCTGCCGCAACGGCTTCGTCGGTCTTTAATCCGCATATTTTGATATCAAGGCTCATAACCGGTGCCAGTGCCACGAAAACGCGCAAGAGTCGAGGATTTTGCGCGGTTTATCCTTCGATACTAAAGGTGGTGGTCATAGCCCGCTTTGACAAGGAAATCGAACGCATCTGCGACAGCCGGAGGGACCGATTGCGCAATCTGAAAGCCTTTGACCGGATAGTCGACGATGCGCTTGACGTCGCCAACCATCTCATGGATCAGTCGGTCGAGCGGATAGGTCGTGATCGGTTGATCCTGAAAGCCGTGCAATGGTGCCGTCACCGCGGCGTTTATCTCCGGCCATTGCGCGCGCACCGTCGCGAAGGCCCGGCGCTGCGTCTGCGGTTTGGTGACGATGATGACGCGCTTGACCGTATCACCAGCCATTTCCCGCGCAAACCGGATATTCTCGCCGATATTGGTCGCGTTCGGTTCAATCAGAATCGCGTCGGCCGGGACGCCAGCGCCAATGGCGCGCGCGGCAAATGCTTCCGCCTCGCTCGTTGTGTAGAGATGGTTGGTCCAGTTGCCGGCCTTGCCGGTGAACAGGATTTTGGTGGCCAGCCCCTGATGCCACAGATCGGCGCAGCGGTCGGCCACGCGCAGGTCGTAGCTGCCGAGGCCGATGATCAGGTCGGCCGGGCCCAGCGGGTCATAGACGAGATGGAAATTCCAGAGGATTCGGGCGGCCGCTTCTATGGCAGGCGTGACTGGTTCCGGCATCAGCTGAAATCAATCGCCTGAAGGGCGCTGCCGTTGCGCTTCAACCAGGCCTTGCAGCGTTCCGTATCCGGGCAGAGCTCGCCGCAAAGCTTCCAGAATTTTGGTCCGTGGTTCATCTCTTTCAGATGGGCAACTTCATGCGCCACGAGATAGTCGATGATCGGTGGCGGCGCCATCATGATGCGCCAGGAAAAGGAGAGGGTGCCGTCCGAGGTGCAGGAGCCCCAGCGGCTTTTGGTATCCTTGAGGCGGATAATCTTGGCCCGTCGTCCGACCGTTGCGGTGTGCCGCGCCACCAGCATGTCCAGATCGTGCCGTGCTTCCCGTTTGAGGAAGTCACCGACCCGGCGCGCCAGATGCGGCCGGTCGCCATGGACGATCAATCGCGGACCCTCCGCGCCGTTCTCCTGTCTTACAGTTCCACGCTTGTCCGGTTCATGCACGATGAGATGCGGGACGCCGCGGATCGGAATCTTGACCCCCGGCCGCACTTTGGGCTGGTCCGGCATCTTGGCAATGCGGGTCTCGATCCAGCCCTCGTGACGCGCCAGGAATTTGTCGACTTCGCGCGCCGGCATCCCCGGCGGCACGGTGATCCGCAAACCCTTGCCGCCTGCATCGATGCGCAGGGTAAGACGCGTTGCGCGCGGGTTTTCCATCACGCGCAACGGCAGGACACGGCCCGCAACCTCGTAGCTCCGCTCGGCTTTCAGCGTCGCGGATTTTTTCGGCGGGCTTCGGAACAGCGAAAGGATCATGGGCGGGACTTTAATTGATTCGGGTGAAAGCCGTGAGACAAAACAGAGGCGGCGCCGGATCGCTCCGGCGCCGCTTCGCTGGAGAAATGCGGACAGGACTGGAGGGAACCGTCCGCAGGATGGTGTTATTCCTCTTCGGCGTCGTTGGCGCCCGAAGACGGCTTCTTTGCCGCGGCATTGCGTTCAGCCATGAAGCGGTCAAACTCTTCCCGGTCCTTGGCACGGCGCAGTTCATGCGCGTAGTCCTCGAACGCGGCGCGCATCTCTTCGAGCTTGCGGCGTTCCTCGGCCAGGCGCTCCAGTTCCTTTTCGCGCCATTCGTCGAAGGCGACATTGCCTGTGCCGAACGAACCGCGTCCGAAGGACGGACCCTTGCCGCGACGGAATGCGCCGCAGAAGCCATCGGTAGCGCGGCTGACGTCGCGCTTGAAACCATCCAGCCGGTTACCCCAAAGGATGTAAGCGAGCATGGCGAAACCAAGCGGCCAGAACAGCATGAAACCAATAACCATCAGGGCGATGGTTGCTGGGGTCCAGCCCGGCCGGATCAAAGCAGCATTGTTCATAAAAGCCCTTCCTTCTCACGAAAGCCCGACCCGCACATGACCCCAAAAACCGGAATGGTTTTTGGATAAGGATCATGTGCCAATCCAAAAGTTATACTGCGTCCTTTGTGCGCCCTGCAGGGCGCACGGCGCAGTATTGGTCGATTGTTTACGACATGGGAGACGGATTGCGGCTTTTCAAGAAATGTCGGGCTCGAATGCGGTAAGGGTTTGGAATCAGATATGTTTCTTTGCGTGATCGAAGGCAACGACAAGCAGGCCTGCCACCAGCGCCCAGAAGGCAGCGCCGATTCCGGCAATGGAAATGCCCGATGCGGTCACGGCAAAGGTGACGACGGCGGCTAGCCGCTCGGTCTCATTCTTCAACGCGATCGTCAGCGCATTGGCAAAGGCGCCGATCAGGGCGAGACCGGCGACCAGCGCGATCAGGGGTGCCGGCAGGACGGCAAACAGCGCCACCAGCGAAGCGCCGAAGATGGCCAGTATCAGGTAGGACAGCGCGTAGAACGGGCCGGTCAGCCAGCGCTGCGCCGGATCCGGATGGGCATCCGGCCCGGTGCAGATTGCCGCTGAGATGGCGGCCATGTTGCTCGTATGTGCGCCGAAGGGTGCCGTCAGCAATGAAAGGAGCCCTGTTACCTGCAATGCCGCCGACGTCGGCGGCTCGTAACCGGCGGCACGAAGCACGGCAAAACCGGGCAGATTCTGCGACGCCATGGTGACGAGATAAAGCGGCAGGGCAATGCCGATGATCGCCCGTGTGTCGAAGACCGGCATGATGAGGGTGAGTGTCGAGAGGCTGATATCCGGTACGCTGGCAACACGGCCGCTGAGGAAGGCGAAGAGAATGCCGCCGAACAGCACGGCGAGGACTGCCATGGCCGGATTGAACAGGCGGATGACGAAGAAGAGAAGCACCAAAGGCAGGACGAAGATCGGATCGACGGGGATCGTTCGTGCAGCGCCGATGAGGAAGGCGAACAGGACGCCAGCCAGCATGCCGGAGGCAATCGATGCCGGAATTTTGGAAACAAGGCCGGAAACCGGCTTGACCAGTCCCGTGATGATGATGGCGATGGCTGTGACGATGAAGGCGCCGACACCCTGCTGCATGGTAAAGCCCGTGCTGGCCCCGATCAGGGCCAGTCCCGGCGTCGACCATGCCGTGATGATCGGCATCTTGTAACGCCAGCTGAGAAAACCCGTCGAGATAAACATGGCAAGACAAAGCGCCGTCACCCAACTTGCCGTCTGCGCCTGTGTCGCGCCAAGCGCCTGTGCCGCCGCGATGATCAGTGCGAGCGTGCCGCCAAACCCGACAATGGCGGCGACGACGGCAGAAGCAATCACGGAGGAGCGCATGGGATGAAACCTGTTGGGAGGATTTACAGAATGGGCAGGCGGGTTTTCGAGCGGTTAACCATCGAAGCCACGGTGCGGGTGAGAAGCTCCAGATCCTGCGGGCGTGACAGACGATGATCGCCATCGCGCACCAGCGTAATCGTCACGTCGTCAACCGGCAAGTGATCAACCAGCCGCAGGGCATGGGTGTAGGGAACATCCCTGTCCTCCATCCCCTGCAGGATGTGCACGGGGCAGCCGGTCCGGATCACCCCCTTGAGCACCTGATTGGTCCGGCCATCGTCCAGGAGGGCCTTGGTGTAGATATAGGGCTCGGGGGCATATTCGGAAGGTTCTTCCATATAACCCCGTTCGGCAAGCTGGCGGCGCTGGTCCGGCGTCAATTCGGGTTCGACCAGCTCGGACGTGAAGTCCGGTGCGGGCGCAATCAGGACCAGCCCGGCAACGCGACTGTGTTCACCGGCCTTTTGCAGTTCTCCGATCATGCGCAGGGCGATCCAGCCGCCCATGGATGAACCGACGAGGATTTGCGGCCCCGACGAAAACTTTTTGAAGACCGCAAGGCTCTGTTCGAGCCAGAGGGATATCGTGCCGTCGCGAAACGCACCACCCGACTCGCCATGGGCGGAGTAATCGTGACGCAGGAATGCATGACCGTTGGCTTCAGCCCACTGATCCAGCCACTCGGCCTTGCTGCCGAGCATGTCCGAACGGTAACCGCCGAGCCAGACGATGCCGGGCTCAGCGCCCTCGCGGTGGCGCACGGCGATCTCGATGTCGTTGAGGGTGAGGAATACCGGCGGGTGGGCCGTCATGTGTCAGTCTCCAGGATGTGCCGCTTGCTTTTGCCATGCAAAATTCGATGATGAAACCCATTCAACTGGAAACCACATTGTATAGAATGCGAATATTCCTATATCTGAACCAGATGATTTATCCGTGAAAAGATGTTATTGAGCTAACCGCTGCAGACAAAGCATTGCAGGCTGGCCCCGACGGTGCTATTTGCGGGACCGAAATAATTCAAGGAGACTACTGCCATTCGCCGACCCTTTAGAGCACAGGTGGTCCAGAAAGATGGACCGCGTTCCAACCGCGATATCCGGGTACCCCAGGTACAGCTCATCGATGCCGAAGGTGAAAACCACGGTATCGTCACGATTCAGGCCGCGCTGGCCATGGCCGATGAGGCCGGACTCGATCTCGTCGAGATCGTGCCGAATGCCGAGCCGCCGGTGTGCAAGATTGTTGACCTCGGGAAACTGAAGTACCAGGGACAGAAGAAGGCTGCCGAGGCGCGCAAGAAGCAGAAAACAGTCGAAATCAAAGAAATCAAGATGCGACCGAACATCGACACGCATGACTATGATGTGAAGATGAAGGCTATCAAGCGATTCTTCGACGAAGGTGACAAGGTCAAGGTGACATTGCGTTTCCGTGGTCGCGAAATGGCGCACCAGGAACTCGGAATGCGGCTGCTCGACCGGGTCAAGGAAGATACGGTCGATATTTCCAAAGTTGAGGCCGAGCCAAGATTGGAAGGCCGCCAGATGATGATGGTGCTGGCGCCACGCTAAAGCTGAACGACAGTTTGAAACCAAGGCCGCCTTCGGGCGGCTTTTGTCTTGAGCGATCCGGATTTAAGGGCTGACATGGCGCTCACATCTCCAAAGGACATGGCCCGGTTTCAGCGGCGCCGCCGAATTGTGCTGGCAGTCGTCATTTTTCTGATTCTCGGCGCTTTGTTGACTGTTCGATCCGCCTGGGCCGATAACTGGACCCACGAATATATCGAGGATTTCGGCATCGGTGTGATTGTTCTGGCAATCCTTGGCCGCATGTGGTGCACGCTCTACATCGGCGGGCGCAAGAGTTCCGAAATCGTCCGCCTGGGGCCTTATTCGATGAGCCGCAACCCTCTTTACGTGTTCAGCACCGTGGGGGCTTTCGGTATTGGCATGATGACGGGCAGCCTGACCGTCGCCCTGATCCTGGCGGTGCTTTGCTATATAGCCTTCCATTTTGTCATCATCGCCGAGGAAGGTTATCTGGAGACCGTTTTCGGCGAGACATACCTTGCCTATAAACGCCAAGTACCGCGGTTCTTCCCCAATCTCAGGCTGTACCGGGAATCGGATGTTCTGAGCGTCAAGTCTTCGATGCTGTACAAGACGCTGGCGGACGGACTGGTCTTTTTCATTTCCTACCCCCTGCTTGAGTTCGCCGAATATCTGCAATCGGTCAATATTCTGCCCGTCTTCTTTCGGTTTTACTGATTTTTTGCGGAATCGAAGACGATTCAGCAGTTGCGCTTTTTCCGGCTTCTGGGTATAAGGCCGCGTTCAAACCGCCCGGCAGGGCATGCCGTGGCGGTTTTGCATGCTTTCAGACTTTGGTCGGTCTGAAGTGAAATCAGAAGGGTTCAGGCTCCATCGGAGTGACGGGAACCCTAGAAATAGGAGTAGCAAAATGCCCAAAATGAAGACCAAATCGGCCGCCAAGAAACGGTTCAAAATCACTGGGACTGGCAAGATTAAAGCCGCCGCCGCTGGCAAACGCCATGGCATGATCAAACGTTCGAACAAATTCATTCGTGACGCACGTGGCACAATGGTTCTCGCCGATGCCGATGCGAAAATCGTGAAGAAGTTCTTGCCCAACGGCCTTTAAGCCGACAGCGACGTTTTAAGGAGATCATATCATGGCACGTGTCAAACGGGGCGTTACGTCCCACGCCAAGCATAAAAAAGTTCTGAAGCAGGCTGAGGGTTTCCGCGGCCGCCGCAAGAATACCATCAAGACTGCAAAGGCTGCCGTCGATCGTTCGAAGCAGTACGCCTACCGCGACCGCAAGAACAAGAAGCGCACGTTCCGCGCGCTCTGGACCCAGCGTATCAATGCTGCCGTGCGTGAGCATGGCCTGACATACAGCCGTTTCATCGACGGTCTGAGCAAGTCCGGTATCGAGGTTGACCGCAAGGTTCTGTCGGATCTCGCGATCCACGAGCCAGCAGCATTCGGTGCACTCGTGGCTTCCGCCAAGAAGGCACTGGAATACCTGAAGAACACCACACCGAATGCTTTTGAAGGCGCTGTCCACTAAGCCAGCCGCCGCTCCCAAAGCACATTCGGAATTATAGACTTGGGAAACCCGCGCTGGCTCGGCTGGCGCGGGTTTTTCAATTTTCTGCATTGAATTGATCGCATAATCGCTCGAGACGCGAAACAGGTGAGAAGCATGGACGATCTGGTACAACTGGAAAGCGCGCTGGTCGCGCAGATTGAGGCAGCGAATGACGAAGCGGCCATCGAGGCTGTCCGTGTTGCTGCGCTTGGCAAAAAGGGCTCGATTTCGGAAAAGCTGAAATCGCTGGGGTCCATGTCGCCGGAAGAGCGCCAGACGCAGGGACCGGCCATCAACGGTCTGAAGAACCGCGTCACCGATGCGCTGGCCAGCCGCAAGAGCATGCTCAAGGATGCGGCGATTGCCGAGCGCCTCGAAAAGGAAAAGCTGGATGTCACTTTGCCCGTGCGCGCCGCGCCGGCCGAGCGCGGGCGCATCCATCCGATCAGCCAGGTGGTAGACGAAATCACGGCGATTTTCGCCGACATGGGTTTTTCAATTGCAGAAGGCCCGGATGTCGAGACCGACTATTACAATTTCACGGCGCTGAATTTTCCCGAAGGCCACCCGGCGCGGGAGATGCACGACACGTTTTTCTTCAACCCGGATGAGAATGGCGAGCGCAAGCTCCTGCGCACCCATACGAGCCCGGTGCAGATCCGCACGATGGAGAAGCAGAAGCCGCCGATCCGCATCGTCATCCCTGGCAAGACCTACCGCATGGATTCCGATGCCACCCACTCGCCGATGTTCCATCAGGTCGAGGGGCTGGTCATCGACAAGACGGCGAATGTCGCCAACATGAAGTGGGTGCTGGAAGAGTTCTGCAAGGCTTTCTTCGAGGTACCATCCCTGCAGATGCGCTTCCGTCCGTCCTTCTTCCCGTTCACCGAGCCGTCGCTGGAAGTCGATATCCAGTGCGACCGGTCGGGCAATGAGGTCAAGTTCGGCCAGGGCACGGACTGGATGGAAATCCTCGGCTGCGGCATGGTTCATCCGAATGTCCTGCGCCATGGCGGGCTTGATCCGGACGAGTATCAGGGCTTTGCCTGGGGTATGGGCATCGATCGCATCGCCATGCTCAAATATGGCATGCCGGACCTGCGCGACTTCTTCGATGCCGATGTGCGCTGGTTGCAGCATTACGGCTTCCGCCCGCTCGACATGCCGACCCTGTTCGGCGGCCTGAGCGCGTGATCGGATACGGCCTTTCGCCTGACATGGAACTTTTATGCGAGCGGTTTCGCCTTGTCGAAACCCTCAAACGCTGAAATCGAGAAACGAGTGAAATCATGAAATTCACCCTCTCCTGGCTCAAAGATCATCTCGAGACCGAGGCTTCGCTCGGCGAGATCGTCGATACCTTGACCATGATCGGTCTTGAAGTGGAATCGCTGGATGACAAGGCGGCACTGAAGCCCTTTGTCATCGCCAGGGTGCTCACCGCTGCCCGCCATCCGGATGCGGACAAGCTGCAGGTGCTCACCGTCGATACCGGCGACGGCAAGCCGTTGCAGGTCGTCTGCGGCGCCCCCAATGCCCGTGCCGGTCTGATCGGTGCGTTCGCAGCGCCGGGTGCCTACGTCCCCGGTATTGATGTTACCCTTTCGGTCGGCAAGATTCGCGGCGTCGAAAGCCACGGCATGATGTGCTCGGAGCGCGAGCTGCAGATGTCGGACGAGCACAACGGCATTATCGATCTGCCGGCTGACGCCCCTGTCGGTACCAGTTTTGCGGCCTATGCCGGGCTGGATGACCCGGTCATCGAGATCAACCTGACACCGAACCGTCCCGACTGCACCAGCATTTACGGCGTTGCCCGGGATCTGGCCGCGGCCGGGCTCGGCACGCTGAAAAGCAATGCCGTCGAGCCGGTGAAAGGCGCGGGCAGCCCGTCCGTCAGCGTATCGCTGGATTTCGGCGACCGCGTGCCGATGTGCGAAGGTTTCGCCCTGCGCACGGTCAAGGGCGTGAAGAACGGACCGAGCCCGAAATGGCTGCAGCAGCGCCTGATGGCCATCGGCCTGCGTCCGATCAATGCGCTGGTCGATATCACCAACTACATGACGTTCGATCGCGGCCGTCCGCTGCATGTGTTCGATGCCGACAAGGTCAAGGGCAACCTCACCGTGCGCTGGGCGCGGGACGGCGAGACGATCCTTGGTCTCAATGGCAAGGAATACACGCTGAACCCTGAAATCGGCGTGATTGCCGATGCGGACGGTGTCGAGTCGCTTGCCGGCGTCCTTGGTGGTGAACATTCCGGCTGCGATGAGAACACGACGAATGTCGTGGTTGAGTCCGCCCTTTGGGATGCCATGACCATTGCACGCACCGGCCGCAATCTCGGTATTATCACCGATGCGCGTTACCGGTTCGAGCGCGGTGTCGATCCGGAATTCATGGAGCCGGGCCTCGAGCTTGCCACCCATATGATCCTCGATCTGTGCGGGGGGGCGCCTTCCGAAACCCAGGTTGTCGGCTATAAGGGCCACACGCCGAAGTCGGTGACATTCCCGGCAGCGGAGGTCAAACGCCTCACCGGTATCGATGTGCCGGTCGAGACAAGCCTCGACATTCTCAGCCGTCTCGGCTTCCAGCCGCAAGGCACGGGCGAGGTGGTGGATGTGCTGGTTCCGTCCTGGCGTCCCGATGTCGACGGCAAGGCCGATCTGGTGGAAGAAGTCATGCGTATCCATGGCGTCAACCGTATCGATCCGCAGCCGCTGCAAAGCCATGCTGCTGTCAACGGCAAGATCCTGACCACCCTGCAGATACGCACCCGCAACGCCAAGCGGGCGCTGGCCTCGCGCGGGATGATGGAAGCCGTCACCTGGTCGTTCATTTCGGAAGAACAGGCAAAACTGTTCGGCGGCGGCCAGCCGTCGCTGAAGCTCGCCAATCCGATTGCCGCCGATATGTCGGATATGCGCCCTTCGCTGTTGCCAAGCCTGCTGGCTGCGGCGCAGCGCAATGCGGATCGTGGCTTCAATGATCTTGCCCTGTTCGAGGTGTCGGGCACCTACGAAGGCAATACGCCGGAAACCCAGCGCCGCGTTGCTGCCGGCGTGCGCCGCGGTACGGCCAAGCTGGACGGTTCCGGCCGCCACTGGGCCGGAAATGCCGCGCCGGTCGGCGTGTTCGATGCCAAGGCTGATGCCCTTGCCGTGCTTGAAGCCTGCGGTGCGCCCGTCGACAAGCTGCAGATCGAGAGTGGCGGTCCGGCCTGGTATCACCCCGGCCGTTCCGGCACGATCAAGCTCGGCCCGAAGGTCATTCTGGGTACATTCGGCGAGTTCCACCCGAAGACGCTGGAAACGCTCGATGTATCGGGCGCGCTGTGCGGGTTCGAAATCTACATCGATGCGATCCCCGAGCCGAAGCAGAAGGCGACACGCACCAAGCCGCCGCTGACACTGTCGGATTTCCAGACCGTACGGCGTGATTTTGCATTCGTCGTCGACAAGGCGGTGGATGCGGCTTCGATCGTTCGTGCGGCGCTGGCCGGCGACAAGAAGCTGATCACGGGCGTTCAGGTGTTCGATCTGTTCGAAGGCCCTTCGCTGGGCGCCGACAAGAAATCCGTTGCCATCGAAGTTGCGATCCAGCCGCAGGAGCGCACGCTCAATGACGAGGATCTCGATGCGCTGACCAGACGGATTGTTGAAAGCGTGGGCAAACAGACGGGCGCCGTGTTGCGCGGGTAAAGACCGAACCACGCGGCATGGCTTTGCCGGCAAAAATCCGGATACAAAAAAGGGGCGCACGGCGCCCCTTTTCATTCGGTCTGAAACCAGAACCTATTTCTGGATGACTTTCCAGTTCTTGTAGAAGATCGAATTGCTGCCCTTGAGGATCAGGCCCATGAACGAGACGATGGCGGCATAGAGGCCGGGCAGATGGGACGGGCGGAGAATGTCGACGAACAGGCAATAGCGCGTCTGGTCGGTCTGGTTGACGGACTGGTGCATCAGCGTGTCGTCGAAAATGAACAGCTTGTCGTCCTTCCAGTAGCTCGTCGTGTCGCCGCACCAGATATAGGCCGTGCGGTCATTCATGTCGTTGATGTTGTAGAGGACACGGATGGTGGCGCGGATCGGGCCAAAATGTTTTGACGTCGAGTTCTTCTTGTTGAACACCGACACGCCGATGGTCTTCACGAAATTATATTTTTCGTAGAAGGACGGCACGTTGACGAAGCTGGGCTGGTCTTTGCCATACCATTTGAAGAAGAACATGCTGCGGGCCTGCTGTTCCGCGCGGGACTGCAATTTGCCGACCAGATCTTCCTTCTGTGTCGCGGTGATCAGGCGCTTGACCTCCGCCTGATAGTCGGATGGCAGATCTTCCAGCTTGTAGACGCCCTTGTTGATATAGGGCAGCGACAGGATATCGAGAACGATGTTCAGCGGTGACAGGATCCAGGTGAACAGGCCGTTGCCCCAGAAATACTGTTCGACCATCTGCAGGTCGATATTCTTGTTGCGGGACAGGTCATAGATGCCGCAGATCAGGTAGAAGATCACGAGATAGGGAACGAAATAGGCAAGAATTGCCAGGAGAACCAAACCGACAGCCCAGCGTCTAATCGACTTTTTTGTTGCTTTTTCCATTGTATTCCAGCTTCAGAAGGCCTGACCATCGATGAGCGAACAGGGGTGGTTTGGCGTGTTAGAACAAATAAATTGCCTGCACATTGCAGCGTTGCCCAGGCGGTGTTCGGCCCCGGCAACGGCGTGAAATAGGCCTCACACCGTACCGTCTGTCAAGCGCGAGGCTCTATAATCTGAATTCTGGTGTCAACAAAAGCCGGGCGCTAGATCGCTTTTGCCGCTCCCATCGTTTTGAGCCCCCGCCATTCGATCAGGGCAAAGCAGGCAACCACGGCCGTGACGGCCAGACTGGCGGCGATGCCGAGGGCGGTAAAGGCGGATGGCATCCCCACAAGAATCGCCGGAACGCCGATGACCCATGCGAGGTCGGCGATGAAAACGAAACCGACCAATGGTTTCGATTGGGCTTTCCATCGGGCGATCAGGGCGACATCGGCGGCAAACAGCACGAGCGCGATACCCAGTGCCGCGATCAGCCAGACCGGCGCGCCGGGGATGAGATATTCTGCCGCCAGTTCGGCAAACAGTGCAAGGCCGAGCCCGGTGATGCCGGTGAGGACAGCGTTGATCGTCAACCCGTTTTTCAAGGTGATTTTGGTCATGTCATTCTCCTTCGTTGTGTTGATGAACGGAGAGTGTCGGCATAAGGTAATCGAAACAATTACCTCTGGAGTAATGGATATTGCGAAGCATCCGCGCCAGTCTGGCGGGAATCAGGAGCGGTGATGGAATTCGGCGATCATCTGAAACAATGGCGTTCGCACCGGCATATGAGCCAGATGGATCTGGCGCTGGAAGCCGGTATCTCGTCGCGACATCTGTCGTTTCTCGAAACCGGACGGGCAAGGCCGTCGGAGGGCATGATCATCCGCATCTGCGAAGCGCTGGAGCTGCCGTTCAAGATTCAGAATGAGCTGTTCGGTGCGGCCGGTTTTGCGCCGCGCTACCTCTCGGCGGAACGCGAAGGTGTTGCCGGACTGCCGCCACTGATCCGCGACACGCTCCACATGATCCTTGAGCGGCATGTGCCGTGGCCGGCGGTGGCCTTCAATGCGGATCACGACATTCTCGTTGCCAATGTTGGCTTCATGGGCTTGGCCGAAGCGCTGGGCATTCCGATTGCGCCGGGTGTCAATATTCTGGCGCTGGTGCTTGAGCCGGGCCCCGTGCGCCATTCCATCGCCAACTGGCCGGATGTCGCCCTGCTGTTCCTGAAGCGTGCCCGCAACGAAGCCAGGCTTTACGGTCCACACAGCGCGCTGGCGCGGCGCATCGCACAATATGAAATCGATCCGGAAGTATCAGCGCTGTTGCGCAATGATCAGAGCGAGCGCAACCCGCCGCCGGTTATAACCGTGCAACTGCATCTTGGCGATGCCGTTACCAGCTGGATCACCACGCTGACAGCATTCGGCTCGGCGCAGGAGGTGCTGACCGAGGGCATATTCATCGAGCAGTATTTTCCGGCGGATGACGCAACGCGGGCCATTGCGGAAAGTGCGGGGCGCTGATCGCGCAGCGCCCCGTAGCCGGTATCAGCCGTTGACGAGAGCCAGCGCTGCATCCGAATAGCGGTTGCCCGCAACCCGCGTGGGTGAGAGCGCATCGCCGATCTTTTTCAGGTCCGCCGGCGAGAGAGAGACGTCGGCTGCCGCGGCATTTTCCTCCAGATGCCTGATCTTGCGGGCACCCGGAATCGGCACGATGAAATCACCCTGGTGCAGCACCCAGGCGAGCGCCAGTTGTGCCGGTGTGATGCCCTTGTCCGCGGCCAGGTCCTTCAATGTGGCGATCAGCGCTGCATTGGCGTCCATGTTGTCAGGCTGGAACCGTGGCAGGGTCTTGCGCCAGTCATCGGCACCCAATTCATCCGGCTTGCTGATCGTGCCGGTGAGGAGGCCGCGGCCGAGCGGGCTGTAGGGGACAAAGCCGATGCCAAGTTCACGGCAGACGGCAAAGACCTCGTCTTCCGGCTCGCGGCTCCACAGCGAATATTCACTCTGCACGGCGGCAATCGGATGCACCTTGTGGGCGCGGCGGATCGTGGCGGCACTGGCCTCGGACAGGCCGAGCGCCTTTACCTTACCCTGCTGGACCAGCTCGGCCATCGCGCCAACCGTGTCCTCTATGGGAACAGTCGGGTCAACCCGGTGCTGGTAGAACAGGTCGATCTGCTCGATGCCGAGCCGTCCGAGAGACGCTTCCGCAACGGCTTTCACATGTTCCGGGTGACTGTTGACGCCGACCATGCGCGAGGGGCCTACGCCCTCGTCGGAAATCTTGAAGCCGAACTTCGTGGCGATCACCACCTTGTCGCGGCGGTCCTTCAGGGCCTTGCCGACAAGAATTTCATTGTCGAACGGGCCATAGACTTCCGCTGTGTCGAAAAAGGTCACGCCGATATCCACGGCACGATGCAGCGTGCGGATCGCGTCGGCCTCGTCCTGTCCGCCATAGGCAAAGGTCATGCCCATGCAGCCGAGACCCACGGCCGATACATCGAGTTCACCGAGTTTACGCTTTTCCATCACCGATCTCCTTTTGCTGTGATGACGGAAACCTAGATTGTGGATCAGTGTTCGATAATTCCCATATTTTTTCACAGGTTGTTCTATATAATAGATCAATGGACCGATCATACCTGCCTCAACTCTCCGTTTTTGCCGCCGTTGCAGCCTGTGGCGGCTTCAGGGATGCCGCCAGGGAGCTGGGCATTGCGCCGTCGGCTGTCAGCCACGCCATTTCAACCCTGGAACAGAACCTTGGCGTCCGTCTTCTCGCCCGCACCACGCGCAGCGTCGCGGTGACGGAAGAAGGTGCGCTGCTGCTCAAGCGGCTGCGTCCGGCCCTGGCGGAAATCGACCTGGCGCTCGATGCGGCCAAGGAAGCCAACAACCGCATCGCCGGAACCCTGCGGCTGAGTGTTCCGCCCTTTGCCGCGCACAGGCTTCTGGCCCCGCGCATCGCTGCATTCGCCGCGGCCTATCCCGGTGTCACGCTGGAGCTGCGCGTCGAAGAGCCATTCAATGATATTGTTGCGGCTGGCGTTGATGCGGGCATGCGGCTGGGTGAGAGTCTGGAACCGGACATGATTGCGGTGCGCATGAGCGATCCGATCCGGGCGAACATCGTTGCGGCGCCGGGCTATTTTGACAGGCATCCGATACCGCTGCACCCGCACGATCTTGCCGGTCATCTCTGTGTGCGCCGCCGTTTTGCCAGCGGGCAGGTCTATCGCTGGGAGTTCGAGAAGGACGGCGAGGAAATCGTCATGGACGTGAACGGCCCGCTGATTCTCGGTGACGACCGGTTGGTCATCCAGGCCGCGCTGGACGGCGCTGGCGTGGCCTTCCTGCTGGAACACATGGCGCCGGAAGCCATTGCCGATGGGCGTTTGCTCCGTGTGCTCGATGACTGGTGTGCCCCGTTCCCCGGGGTCTATCTCTATTATCCGAGCCGCCGCCAGATGCGCCCGGCCCTGCGTGCCTTCATCGATTTTTTCAAAGTCTGAACCCGCGGCTTCTTCCCATTCAGCGCCGTCTTGTCTAGGTTGCACCACGACAAAGAGGAGAGGTCATCATGTTCCGTTGGGGTGTTCTGTCGACAGCGAAAATCGGGGTCACGGCGGTCATCCCCGCCATATGCGACGCGGAGAACTCCGTCCTGTCGGGTATCGCCAGCCGCGACCTCTTGAAAGCGCGGGCCGTCGCCGGGCGATTCGGCGCGCCGCATGCTTTCGGCTCCTATGAGGCCATGCTGGCATCAGCCGATATTGACGGCGTCTACATACCGCTTCCCACCTCGCAGCATGTGGAGTGGTCGTTGAAAGCCGCCGAAGCGGGCAAGCACGTGCTGTGCGAAAAGCCGATTTCGCTGCATGCTAGCGAAATCGCAGCCTTGCAGCGTGCCCGCGACACCCATGGCGTTCTCATCGCCGAGGCGTTCATGGTGACCTATCATCCGCAATGGCTGAAAGTGCGTGAACTGATCGCCGGCGGTGCCATCGGCCGCCTACGTCACGTGCAGGGTGCCTTCAGCTATTTCAACAGGGATGCGGGCAATATGCGCAACCAGCTGTCGCTCGGCGGCGGCGCACTGCCGGATATCGGTGTCTATCCAACGGTTGTCACCCGTTTCGTCACCGGCAAGGAGCCGGTCAGGGTTTCGGCCAATGTCGAGCGCGATGCGGATTTCGGCACGGACTGCTATGCCAGCGTGCGCGCCGATTTCGATGGTTTCGAGCTGTCCTTCTATGTTGCCACACAGCTGGCCGCGCGCCAGTCCATGGTCTTCCACGGCGATGAAGGGTTTATCGAGGTGCATGGACCGTTCAACACCGGCAAGTATGACCATGCCCGCATCACGCTGCATGACAAGACCCACACGGGTGCCACCGAATGGAGTTTCGGCGACGTGAACCATTATCGCCTGCAGATCGAGGCCTTTGCCCGCGCGGCGAAGGGTGAAGACGCGGCCGTGTTTTCGCTGGAAAGCTCGGTGCTCAACCAGAAGCTCATCGATGCGATCTATCGCGCCGGGGAAACCGGCAATTGGGAAGCCGTTTCCTAGTTCACCAATACACGCCGCCGCGTGCCACATGTACGTGCGGGTCGCCATCCGGGGTGTTGAGGCTTCGCGGGCAGGCTTCGCACTCGGCTTCCGGGCCGGATACCACCGGCCTGCCGGACTGGGTGTTGAGCAGCGACAGGATTTCCAGATTGCTGGAATTCCATCGCCCGTGCTGGCGGCCGATCTGCGGAACCGGTGAAGGGCGGGTGCGTATCCGGTCCTGCGGCTTGACCATGAGCGTCGCGAGGATGTCATCCGGCAGTGCTTCGCCGCGGGCAACCACACCCGATGCATCCTTCAGGGCCTTCAGTCGCGCCACGCGGGTCTCCGTCAATGGGTGCGTGCGCAGGATCGACGGATCGGGAATGCGTCCGCCCGGCAGAATGAGATTTTCCCACAGCCTGCCCTGGGCCTTTTCCAGTTTCGTCAGGGCCTGGGCCAGCCCGTCCGGGTCGCCCGTCAGCAGGGATGCACCGAGATCGGCATCGAACTCCCGGGTGCGCGACAACGCCATCTGCAGCAGGCCGCCGATGGTCGGTGCAACCAAAAGCACGAGGACACCCAGCCACGGCACCTGCGCATGCGCGCCGCTGGCCAGGAATGTGATGTTGAAGAGCAGCGATACCATGCCGATGGTCGACATCAGCGAGGTGAAGCGCGACACCGTGTCGGCCAGTGCCATGACCTTCAGGTCCTCATTGCGGATATGGCTGATTTCATGCGCCAGCACGCCGGTGAGTTCGCGCGCCGTCAGCACCCGAATCAGCTGGTCCGTCACCGCGACCACGGAATTGTCTTTCCGGCCGACCGCAAAGGCATTCATCATCCGGGAGGGGATGACGTGGAGTTCGGGCGGGCGTGGCAGGCCGGCCCGGCGGGATAGTTCCTCGACGATGGCAAGCCCTTGTGGGAACTCTGCGCGTGTTACAGCCCTTGCTTTATACATTTTGAGTACCATCTGAGGACTGATGCGCCGTATGGCGACAAGGCTTATTGCGCCGAAAACAAAGGCGTAGATAATGCCGACGGGCCCCGCCAGCGTAAAAGCGCAGACGACGAGCAATGCCAGGCTTCCGGCAAGAAGCAGCCATGTATGCAGCATATTGATCAGCTGGCTGCGCCGGTGTTCGGGAAGGTTGAAGTGGAGTGCATCATCGGTCATAGGCGATATATGGCGCTAAAAAGCCGGTTTGCCGAGTCTTTTAAGGCAATTAGGCGTGTAAATGCCGCAGCTTCTGACTTGCATGGTAATTTCAGCCTTCTTATATAGCCCACAACACGCAAGTTCGGCTCGCTGTGGTCGTCTTGTATTGTTTAACCCCCCTAGGGGCTGCTGAATGGAATGCTCGGCAGAGGTCCCGGCAGCCTGCTGAATGGAGAGAAGTATAATGGCTAAAGTTATCGGTATCGATTTGGGTACGACCAATTCCTGCGTCTCCGTCATGGACGGAAAGAACGCGAAGGTCATTGAAAATGCGGAAGGTGCGCGCACGACGCCGTCGATCATCGCTTTCACGGATAGCGATGAGCGCCTTGCTGGCCAGCCGGCCAAGCGCCAGGCTGTCACCAATCCGGAAGGAACTGTCTTTGCGGTCAAGCGTCTGATCGGACGCCGTTTTGACGATCCGACCGTTGAAAAGGACAAGAAGCTTGTGCCCTACCACATTGTCAAAGGCGACAATGGTGATGCATGGGTGGAAGTTCACAACCAGAAATATTCGCCTTCGCAGATTTCCGCGATGATTCTGCAGAAGATGAAGGAAACGGCGGAAGCCTATCTCGGTGAAAAGGTCGAGAAGGCCGTCATCACCGTTCCTGCCTACTTCAACGATGCCCAGCGTCAGGCCACCAAGGATGCAGGCAAGATCGCCGGTCTGGAAGTCCTGCGCATCATCAACGAGCCGACCGCAGCTGCCCTGGCCTATGGCCTCGACAAGAAGGAAGGCAAGACCATTGCCGTCTACGATCTGGGCGGCGGCACGTTCGACGTTTCCGTTCTGGAAATCGGCGACGGCGTTTTCGAAGTGAAGTCGACCAATGGCGATACGTTCCTTGGCGGTGAAGACTTCGACATGCGCCTGGTCGAATATTTTGCGGCCGAGTTCAAGAAGGAACAGGGCATCGACCTGAAGAACGACAAGCTTGCCCTGCAGCGCCTCAAGGAAGCTGCGGAAAAGGCCAAGATCGAACTGTCGTCGGCCCAGCAGACCGAAATCAACCTGCCGTTCATCACGGCCGATGCCTCCGGTCCGAAGCACCTGACCATGAAGCTGTCGCGCGCCAAGTTCGAGAGCCTGGTCGATGATCTGGTCCAGCGCACCGTCGAGCCCTGCAAGGCAGCGCTCAAGGATGCGGGCCTCAAGGCCGGTGAAATCGACGAAGTGGTTCTGGTCGGCGGCATGACCCGCATGCCGAAGATCCAGGAAGTCGTGAAGGCCTTCTTCGGCAAGGAACCCCACAAGGGCGTGAACCCTGATGAAGTTGTTGCCATGGGCGCAGCCATTCAGGCCGGCGTTCTGCAGGGTGATGTCAAGGACGTCCTGCTGCTCGACGTGACGCCGTTGTCCCTCGGCATCGAAACGCTCGGCGGCGTGTTCACCCGCCTGATCGACCGCAACACGACGATCCCGACGAAGAAGTCGCAGACTTTCTCCACGGCCGAGGACAACCAGTCCGCCGTGACGATCCGCGTCTTCCAGGGCGAGCGTGAAATGGCTGCCGACAACAAGGCGCTTGGCCAGTTCGACCTCGTGGGCATTCCGCCCGCACCGCGCGGCGTTCCGCAGATCGAAGTCGGTTTCGACATCGATGCCAACGGTATCGTCAACGTGTCGGCCAAGGACAAGGGCACGGGCAAGGAACACCAGATCCGCATCCAGGCATCCGGCGGTCTTTCCGATGCCGATATCGAAAAGATGGTCAAGGATGCTGAAGCCAATGCCGAGGCCGACAAGAAGCGCCGCGAGGCGGTCGAGTCGAAGAACCAGGCGGAAGCCCTGATCCATTCGACGGAAAAGTCGCTGAAGGATTACGGCGACAAGGTTTCGGCCGAGGACAAGCAGGCAATCGAAACGGCTCTGGCCGAATTGAAGACTGCGGCCGAAGGTGATGACGCCGAAGTCATCAAGGCCAAGACGCAGACCCTCGCTGAAGTCTCGATGAAGCTCGGTCAGGCCATGTATGAAGCAGCCCAGGCTGCCGAAGGCGAAGGTGAAAAGACCGAAGCCGCAGCCAAGGGCCACGAGGATGTTGTCGACGCTGATTTCGAAGAAATCGACGAAAACGGCAAGAAGAAGTCTGCATAATCCGCAGCACACACTATGATGAAAAGCCCGGCAGAAATGCCGGGCTTTTTTGTTGAGCTGTTAGACCATCGCATAATTGTCCCGCTTTCGCCGGAAGCCTATGAAATACCCCGAATTTCAATCGGTTTAACAGCCGCTGGGCCACGGTTGTCGTAAGCCCGGGCTTTAGAGCGATCTACCCGTGTCAGGTATTGCCACGGTACTTCGGCAGTCGGATAATTTGGGAGGATTATATGATTTTCAGAAAGGCTGTTTACATTGCATTGTTGGGTTGCACCACGCTTTCAGGCTGCAACGATGGCGAGAACAAGAAGCCTGACGCCGTCACGTCGGAAGGAACCTTTATCAATCAACTGAATGGCCGCATTGATGCGCTTGGAAGCCAAATCGAGGGATTGAAAGACGCTAATACGGAAGCTGCAATGGATGCCAATACGAATTTGGCAAGTCTGATCGCTCAAGCCAGCGGTGCTGCTGATGGGAAGATCGCTGAACTTCAACAAGCGCTGTCTTCACTATCGCAGATTACAAAGACGCTAGAACTCGAAGCGATGCAACCGCACGTAACAACGCTTCAAGCCGAGTTGAAAAAGACGCTCCCCGCAGTAGCGACGCTTGATAGCATGACAAAGCAAACTTTGGCGTTGAAAGCCCGGGCGGCCAAGGCAGGCAAATCTAAAGTGTCGACCGAGGATCTGGCCATTGTCGATGGTTACCTGCAAAAGCTTGCAACCTTGGAAAGAAATATCGCAGCCAAGCAGGCGGATGTGGTGGCAACGCTTGCAAAAGCGGATGGTGTTCTGGACGCCATCCATAAACTGCCAGCAGACGCAACAGTTGCGCAAGTGGCGGAACTTTCGGGCAAGATCACGGATATGTCTTCTGCGCTCTTGGGCAATGCGAAGCCGCTCCAGAAGGAATTGGCGGTGTTCGACAAGGCGATACTTGCGCTCAACAGGACCCGCCTCAGCCTCGCCGATTACGTCAACACGATGCGCGGTGCTCTATCGAGTGGCGACTTTACACGAGGGAATACTTTTCCAGCAACGGCTGTTCCCTTCGGTTTTAATATGTGGAGCCCGGTCAACCGTTCAGATGCGAACTGGTTTTATCAGTTCGAGACAGGTGAGGGCGGAAATCGGATTGATACGGTCCGGGCCTTTGCCGTCGTTCACGAACCGAGCCCGTGGATCGGCAACCGGCAATCACTTGGCATCATGCCGATTGAGCCAGAGGCAGTCTCAAGTCTCCATGATGTAGCGCAGGAATTTAACCGCAAGAATGAGATTGCCCATGCGCATTATTACAGCCTGACACTGGACAACGGAACGCAAACCGAAATTACGCCTACGGACCATGCTGCCTATTTCCGTGTGACGGTTCCGGCTGACAAAAAAGTCCTGACCCTGCTGTTCAGCACGATGGGTGGCGATGGCACCTTTGCGTACGACCCAGATAATGGCGCAATCTCGGGATTTACCGATCACGGTTCACCGCGAATGTTTTTTTATGCCGTCTTCGATGCTCCAGTGACAAAATCAGAGAATGCAGATTCGGGCAGGTTGTGGGTTCAGTTTGATGTGGCGAACAGCAGCAAGTCTGTTGGTATGAGGATCGCTACCTCGTTCATCAGCGTCGAACAAGCCAAGGCCAATCTGGCCGCGGAGATAGGAACCAAGACCTTCGAGGAGATCAAAGATAGCGCTGAGGAAGCATGGCTGGAAAAACTTGGCCGGATACGTGTCGGGGGTGCGACGGAGGATCAGAAGATCATCCTGTATTCCAATATGTACCGCGCTTTTCTCTATCCAAATTCTGCCTGGGAGAATGTGGATGGCCAGCCGAGATATATGAGCCCTTATACCGATCCACCTGAAGAAAAGACCGGAAAGATATGGGTCAATAACGGCTTCTGGGACACATACCGCACCAACTGGCCGCTTTATTCGCTGCTAATGCCCACGCAGGCAGGGCTGATGATCGACGGCTTCGTCAATGGTTTCAAGGATGGCGGTTGGGTCACCCGCTGGTCTGGCCCAGGTTACAAGGACAGCATGGTGGCGACGAGTTCCGACATCATTTTCGCCGATGCTTATATGAAGGGCGTTCGCAACTTTGACGTCAATGCCGCCTATGCCTCGATGCTGCGCAATGCAACATCCGTTAGCAAGGAGGATAGCAAGGGCCGTAAAGGCATGGATACATCGGTATTCTATGGCTACAAGACTGACAACAACGAATCCGTCGCGTGGTCGCTGGAGGCCTACCTCAACGATTTCGGCATCGCCCAAATGGCGAAGGAATTGAAGAAGGACGATGACTACGTCTATTTCATGAATCGGGCGATCAGCTACCCGTATATCTTCGACGGAACTTCAACTGATGTATGGTCCGGCGGATTCTTCCGCTCCAAGGGTACGGACGGCAATTGGCAACCCGGTCCGGGCTCGCCGCAAAGTTGGGGCCATGGCTATACGGAAGGTAACGCCTGGTCCTATGCGTTTCTTGCGCCACAAGATGGTCAAGGTCTCGCCAACCTCTACGGCGGGCGGCGGAAGCTGAAGGACAAGCTCGATAAATTCTTCAAGACCCGCCCAGACACTGACAGGGGCAGTTACTGGACAGTCATCCACGAGATACTCGAAGCCAAAAAGGTCGATGAATTGGCTGGCGTCGGCGAGTATCAGCATTCGAACCAGCCCGTGCACCATTCCATCTACATGTATAATTATGCCGGCGCACCAGCCAACGGCCAAAATTATCTGCGGGATGTCATGGATAAGCTCTACTTCTCCGGGTTCGACGCAGCCGGTAATTCCATCGGCGAGGGCTATATCGGCGATGAGGACAATGGCGAGCAATCCGCCTGGTACATACTCAGTGCCATGGGCATATATCCGGTGAGCGTAGGGCGTCCGGAATATGCAATCGGCGCGCCCTATTTCCAGAACATGAGTGTCACCCTGGAAAACGGCAAGAAGATCATCATCAACGCGCCCAATGTCAGCAGCAGCAATCGCTATGTTCAGAGCCTGAAACTGAACGGCAAGGCAATGAAGCGCAACTATCTCCTGCACGCAGAACTGGCAGAAGGCGCGGTGCTTGATTTCGAGATGGGACCAAATCCATCGCTGTGGGGCAGCGGACCCAACGACGTACCGTCATCTATTACGCAAGGTGAGAAGAAGCCAACGCCGCTGAAATCCCTGCTGCCCGCCGCCTACATCGTCGCGGCGAGCACGGACGCCAACAAGGCCGAAGTCTTCGACCGGACCTCAAGCACGAAGTGGGAAAATCCCGCGGGCGCGGCCGGCTGGCTTGAGGCCCGCAAAGAGACCTCAGCATCAATTGATACGGTATCGCTCTATACATTGACTTCGGCTGATGTAACCGGAGAGGATCCGGCAGGCTGGACGCTCAAAGGCTCGAATGACGGGAAGACTTGGGTGGCGCTCGATACCCGTGAAGCGCAGGTCTTTGAGTGGCGCCAGCAGACGAGGCCGTTCGCGCTCAAGACGCCAGCTACCTATGCCAGATACCGGCTGGAATTTACTGGCACCAAGGCTCTCTCGATCGCAGAATTCGAGCTTCTCGGCACACCGGATACAACGCCGACGCCTGCCGTTCCGCCGACTTGAGTGTAGATCGTTGGCGTCACAAAAGCCCGGCCCAGCGCCGGGCTCTTTGTTTGTGCCTAGCGGTGGCTCCCAGCACTCATCCACCTCCCTCATCCTGAGCTTGTCGAAGGGCGCGCGACAGCTCTGCAACGCGTCATCAGAAAAATCACGCCAACTTATCCAACACGTCCCAACCCAAGTTATTCTCAATGTGTCCTTTCCGGCGGGAATGCTTCCGGAAACTTTCGAAAGCCGGGAAAGGATCGGCGCTTCGGCCTCGCGGGGAGGAAAACCTGTGCGGCCGGGGAGGTTTCTCCTCTCTGCCTCCATTCCTCGCGAGGGAATGGGCAGAACAAGGCAAACTCCTCAAAAATCGCCGGAGCGGGTGGTCCTTGGATCGCAAGCATCGCATACCGCATACCCCAAGACCCGCGTTCCAGGGACCGCCCGTCTTTCCCTCTTTCAACAGCCAGACGCAATTGCGGGCGTGGCAACGGGAAAGGCCGGTCATGAGCAATGACACAGGTCAACACAGGCGGATAATCGCGGTGCGCCAGCCTTCAGGCGGCGGCGGGTCGGCTCATTTTGGTTTTCTCACGTGCATAAAAGCGTGGAAGGATTGCCACACAAACGCAATAATGCGCAAATATGCGCCAGGTGGAACGAATCAATCCAAGTAGACTATGGCATTCGGGGCGCTGAACACCTAAATACCGGTCTAAAACGAGCCTCTGCGTGAGGCTCTCTGATTTCATGGAACGAGTGTTTGGATGAAGGCTGACTATTACGAAACCCTCGGCGTAGCGAGAGGCGCTGATGAGAAAGAGCTGAAAAGCGCTTTCCGTAAACTGGCGATGCAATATCACCCCGACAAGAATCCGGGCGATGAGAACGCCGAGCACAAATTCAAGGAAATCGGCGAAGCCTATGAAACCTTGAAAGATCCCAACAAGCGCGCGGCCTATGACCGGTTCGGTCACGCGGCGTTTGAAAATGGCGGCATGGGCGGAGGCGGCGGCGGTTTTGGCGGCGCCGGTGGCTTTGCCGATATTTTCGAGGATATTTTTGGCGAGATGATGGGTGGCGGGCGCCAGCGCCGCTCCGGCGGACGCGAGCGCGGTGCCGATCTTCGCTACAACATGGAAATCACGCTGGAAGAGGCCTATGCGGGCAAGACGGCGCAGATTCGCGTGCCGACATCCATCACCTGCGATGAATGTTCCGGCAGCGGCGCCAAGCCGGGCACATCCCCCGTCACCTGCAACACCTGCGGCGGTTCCGGCCGTGTCCGGGCGGCGCAAGGGTTCTTTTCCATCGAGCGGACCTGCCCGACGTGCCATGGCCGAGGCCAGACCATCAAGGATCCCTGCACGAAGTGCTCCGGCCAGGGCCGAATCACCGAGGAGCGTTCGCTCTCGGTCAACATTCCCGCTGGTATCGAAGACGGCACCCGCATCCGGCTGACCGGCGAAGGCGAAGCGGGCGTGCGCGGCGGGCCATCCGGCGATCTCTATATTTTCCTGTCGCTGAAACCGCATGAATTCTTCCAGCGCGACGGATCCGACCTTTACTGCAAGGTGCCGATTTCCATGACCACAGCGGCACTGGGCGGCCAGTTCGAGGTGGCCACGCTTGACGGTACGCAGACACGGGTCAAGATCCCCGAAGGCACGCAGAACGCCAAGCAATTCCGCCTCAAGGGCAAGGGCATGCCGGTTTTGCGACAGCCCGCCATGGGCGATCTCTATATCCAGATTGCCATCGAGACGCCGCAGAATCTCAACAAGCGCCAGCGCGAGTTGCTGGAAGAGTTCGAGCGCGTGTCGTCCCAGGACAACAGCCCGCAATCGTCAGGCTTTTTTGCCCGCATGAAGGAATTCTTCGAGGGACTCAGCGAGTAAATTTGTTACGGATTTAAGACAACTGGCCTTGCTTCCGCCACGAGTTGCGTCATAAATTTGTCTACCTGCGACGGGAGGATGGGAATGACACGACCACTGGGAAAAAAACTCGCTGAAAAATTCGGCGAGGAGATCCGGTTTTTCAAAGGCTGGATGCATGGACCGAAGGCCGTGGGCTCGATTCTGCCGACCAGTTCCATCACCGCGCGCCGGATGGCCAGCGTCGTCAATCCGCATTCCGGATTGCCGGTACTCGAACTTGGACCCGGCACCGGCGTGATCACGCGGGCGATTCTCAATCGCGGCGTTACGCCTGACAATCTGTTCTGCGTCGAATATTCCTCGGATTTCGCCGCGCATCTGCGCGCGGATTTCCCCGGCGTGAAGATTATCGAGGGCGACGCGTTCAACCTCGACAAGACGCTCGGCGGTCACAAGGACCAGATGTTTGATTCGGTCGTTTCGGCGGTGCCGCTGCTGAATTTTCCGGTCGGCGACCGGGTGAAGATCATCGAGGACCTGCTGCGCCGCGTGCCGCATGGCCGCCCGATCGTCCAGATCACCTACGGTCCGATGTCGCCGGTTCCCGCCGGCCGCGGCAATTACAAGATCGAACACCTCGATTTCATCATCCGCAATGTTCCGCCCGCCCGCCTGTGGATTTACCGCCGCGCCTGATTTGCCTTTCATTGTCTGACCCACAGAGGGAACCCCATGCTGCCGAAGATCCTCGTTTTCGCAGGTTCGAACCGTACCGGTGCTTTCAGCGGCCAGGTCGCCGATGTCGCCACCCGGACATTGGCAGCACTGGGCGCCGACGTGACACGCATAGCCCTCATCGACTACCCGCTGCCGATCATGGATCAGGATCTGGAGAAGGAAAAAGGCATACCGGAGAATGCCATGAAGCTCGGGCGGCTGTTCGCCGCCCATGACGGCATTCTCATCGCATCGCCCGAATACAATTCGTCGATCCCGCCGCTCTTGAAGAACACCATCGACTGGGTCAGCCGGATTTCGCGTGATGGCGAAAAGCCTTTGCGGCCCTATGCCGGCAAGATCGTCGCGCTTTGTTCATCCTCCGACGGCAATTTTGCCGGTGTCCGCGGGCTCTACCACCTGCGCTCCGTCCTGATGAATGTCGGAACGCTGATCATCAGCGAACAATGTTCCGTGGCCCATGCCCATGAGGCCTTCGCCAGCGATGGTTCGTTTCATGATGAACGGACCGCACGGTCCATGGAACGGGTCTGCCAATCGCTGATCGACCATGCACGGCTGGCAAAATCGCGCTGACAGGCGGTTTTTACCCGTCCTTTTGCCGTTGTGATCTTTCCTATCAGGCGCTGGTGTGCCATGGGATGGCGATCAACGGAAAAGGTGGTTTGTCATGATGGAAGCGGCTTTGCGCGATCGCCTCATCGTAGGCCTCGATGTGCCTGACCTGAAGGCGGCGGGCGATATCGTCGGTACGCTCGGGGATACGGTATCCTTCTACAAAATCGGCTATCAGCTGGCCTTTGCCGGCGGCCTTGGATTTGCCTCGGAACTCGTCCAGTCCGGCAAAAAAGTCTTTCTGGACATGAAGCTCCTCGATATCGACAATACCGTCGCCAAGGGCGTCGAGAATATCGTCAAGATGGGCGTTTCCATGCTGACGCTGCATGCCTACCCCAAGGCCATGCAGGCGGCCGTGGAAGCTGCGCGCGGTTCGGACCTGTGCCTGCTCGGCGTCACGGTCCTCACCTCCATGGACCAGCAGGACATGATTGATGCCGGTTACGAGCACGATCCGCACACGCTGGTGCTGATCCGTGCCGAACAGGCTCTGCATGCGGGAATGGGCGGCATCGTCTGTTCGGCAGCCGAAGCCTCCGCCGTGCGCAAGATTGTCGGGCCGGACCTTGCCGTCGTCACGCCGGGTATCCGGCCGAAGGGGGCCGACGTGGGTGACCAGAAGCGGGTGATGACGCCTGCCGATGCGCTACGCGCCGGCGCGAGCCATCTCGTAGTTGCCCGGCCCATCGTTGCCGCCGGCGATCCCAGGACTGCGGCACAAGCGATCCTTGCCGAAATGGCGGGCGTCTGATCAAATCCGCCGCGGTCCGGGTGAGTCACCGGACAATGCATGATGTGGAGGATGTATGGCCAAGGGATATTGGATAGCGCGCATCGATGTTCGCGATGCGGAGGGCTACAAGGGTTACATAACGACGGCGAAGCCGGCCTTCGAACGGTTCGGCGCACATTTCCTGGCACGTGGCGGCACGTTTCATCAACTGGAAGGCACGGCGCGCGGCCGCAATGTGGTGATCGAGTTCCCATCGGTGCAGCATGCCCTCGATTGCTACAACTCAGCGGAATACCAGGCGGCCAAGCTCATCCGGCAGCAATATGCCGACGGCGAAATGGTCATTGTCGAAGGCGCCTGATCTTTACCTGTGCAGTGCGCAATTCATGTTGCGCCTGCACAGGAAATTGTGAACATCTTTCTTTTCACTAATCCGTTTGTTGCATTGCAATATCGATCAAACCGGCTAGGGTCATTCTCCCATCAAGAACATTTTCATCTTTGATGATCATGTTTGTGAGATCGCCGTTGTGTTGATATGATCGGACAGTGGAATGTTTTACCAGCTTTATGAACTCAATCATGCCGCTCTCCAGCCCTACCGGGCCCTCGCGGATGCAACCAAGCTGTTCTACGACAATCCGCTCAATCCGTTTTCGCAGACGATTATAGGCCGGTCCATTACCGCGGGCTGCGAGCTGTTCGAACGAACCACGCGCACCTACGGCAAGCCGGTTTTCAATCTTCCGACGACCGTCGTGGACGGCGAGGAAGTGGAAATCCGCGAAAAGATCGTCTGGTCAAAGCCGTTCTGCAACGTGATCCACTTCAAGCGCGCGCTGTCGTCAAAGCGTGCTGCGGACCCGAAGATTCTGGTGGTTGCGCCCATGTCCGGCCACTATGCCACGCTGCTGCGCGGCACCGTCGAAGCCCTGCTGCCCCATGCGGACGTCTACATCACCGATTGGGTCGATGCGCGCACTGTGCCGCTGACCGCCGGCCGTTTCGATCTGGATGATTACATCGATTATGTCATCGACATGTTCCACGCGCTGGGCGAAGACACCCATGTGGTGGCGGTCTGCCAGCCATCGGTCCCGGTTCTCGCCGCCGTGTCGGTCATGGAAGCCAATGGCGACCGGTTTGCGCCGTCCAGCATGACGCTGATGGGCGGACCGATCGATACACGCAAGAACCCGACCGCGGTCAATATCCTGGCCGAGGAGAAGGGCATCGACTGGTTCCGCGACAATGTCATCATGTCGGTGCCATGGCCGCATGCCGGCTTCATGCGCGACGTCTATCCCGGCTTCCTGCAGCTTTCCGGCTTCATGAGCATGAATCTTGATCGCCACATCACGGCGCACAAGGAATTCTTCATGCATCTGGTCAAGGAAGATGGCGATTCCGCCGACAAGCACCGCGAGTTCTACGACGAATATCTGGCGGTGATGGATCTGACTGCGGAATTCTACCTGCAGACAGTCGATACGGTTTTTGTCCGCCACGCCCTGCCCAAGGGTGAGATGACCCACCGGGGCAAGCTGGTCGATCCCGCGTCGATCCGCACAGTCGCGCTGTTGACGGTCGAGGGCGAGAACGATGACATTTCCGGTGTCGGGCAGACCAAGGCCGCCCAAACGCTGTGTGTGAACATCCCTGACGCCATGCGCATGCATCATCTGCAGGCCAAGGTCGGCCATTACGGCGTGTTCAACGGATCGCGTTTCCGTGCTGAAATTGCACCACGTATCGTCCAATTCGTTAACGACCATGCTCAGGCCAACCGCAAGAGCAATGTCACCCCGATCGGTAGACGCGCACGCAGCTGAACACGCCGTCCGATTATCGGACAGCCATGCCGGAAGACCGAATCTTCCGGCAGTTTTCTTCCGTTCATCAATAAAACGCAATGAATTCAAATCGTTACTGACATGGCCGCGTACCTCCCGCAGGCGGTCAACAAGGGCGTCATCGTCCTGCGGTTGTGAGCTTCCGCCGCCTACAACCTTCAAATTTTCGTCAAAATCTAGGAAGTTCAAATTTTAACCATATATTAACAATGGCGGGATCGTGGCGCCATTGTGATTGACTCATATCCCTCCCGGCCATTAACGTTTTGTTAACGAAGGCTGGTTGGGTTCGGAGTAAAGCATGTTCGGAGCGATAAAGATTTTGAGGTCGATGGGGGTTGCGGCGGCACTTTTCGCTGGCGCACTCATCGCAAATTCCGCCTCCGCAGCTGAAGCTTTCATGCAGACCGGCGGTCTGACATCCCAGCCGATCGGCCATTATGAATTCTGCAAGCGCCTGCCGGATGAGTGCTCGATCCGCAGCCGCAATGTTGCGCCGGCCAAGATGACGCGTGATTTCTGGGAGCTGATCGTCAACGTTAACAGCCACGTGAATCAGACGGTCAAGCCATTGACGGACATGGAAATTTACGGCGTCGAGGAATACTGGGGCTATCCCGACAAGGTCGGCAATGTCGGCGATTGCGAAGACTATGTCCTGGAAAAGCGCCGTGAACTGATGCAGGCGGGCGTTTCCCCGGCCGATCTGCTGATCACCGTTGTGCGCAAGCCCGATGGCGAAGGCCATGCGGTTCTGACGGTGCGCACCGATACCGGCGATTTCATCCTCGACAACCTTGCCGACAGCGTCAAGAACTGGTCGGAAACCGAGTACACCTACCTGAAGCGCCAGGCCACGAACAATACCGGCCGCTGGGTCAGCATCGAAGCCCCAAGCAATATCCTGGTCGGCTCGGTTCACTAAACCGTCACCAAGGCAATCAAGACATGCCGGACCGCGAAGGTCCGGCATTTGCTTTTGTACATTTCACGCTGCCTCGTTGGCTGCGTCCTGTGCCATCCGGTAGGAAATGGCCTCAGCCACGTGAATGCGCCCGACGGCTTCGGCCCCGTCAAGGTCGGCCAATGTCCGCGCCACCTTGAGAATCCGGTGATAGCCGCGTGCGGAAAAGCGCATCTGTTCGGCAGCCTGCTGCAGCAGTGCCTGGCCGGGCTTGTCTGGCCGGGAAACCTCCTCGATCAACGCCGCGGGGCAATGGGCGTTCACTGTCACGGCGGGCGATCCCATTTGTTCGTAGCGGCGTCTCTGCAGGTCCCGGGCGCGAGCAACGCGCAGTGCGACCGATGCGCTGCTTTCGGCAACGGGGCGGCGGATGAGATCGGCGGCGCTGACGGCGGGAACGTCGATGCGTAGGTCGATGCGATCAAGCAGCGGACCCGAAATGCGGGCCTGGTAATCCTGGCGGCAGCGTGGCCCCCGGGCGCAGCGGTGTCCCGGTTCTCCGGCCATGCCGCAGCGGCAGGGGTTCATGGCGGCGACGAGCTGGATTTGCGCCGGATAGGAAATACGGTGATTGGCGCGGGCGATCACGCATTCTCCGCTTTCCAGTGGCTGGCGCAGGGAGTCGAGCACCTGGGGCGCGAATTCGGGAAATTCATCCAGAAACAGCACGCCGCGATGGGCGAGGGAGACTTCACCGGGGCGGGCGCGTATGCCGCCGCCGACCATCGCGGCCATGGAGGCGGAATGGTGTGGCGCCCGGAACGGCCGCCGGTCGGTGAGCCTGCCGCCCGGCAATTCGCCGGCGACCGAAGCAATCATCGACACCTCAAGCAATTCGTGCGGCAGCAGCGGCGGCAGGATGGATGGAAGCCGTTGCGCGAGCATGGATTTTCCCGCGCCGGGCGGCCCGATCATGAGGAGATTGTGACCCCCGGCGGCAGCAATCTCCAGCGCGCGCCGGGCGCCTTCCTGCCCCCTGATATCGCCCAGATCGGGCAGATCGGTTGCATTGATCTGCAGGCACGGTTCAGGGCGCGACAGCACCTGATGGCCGCGAAAGTGATTGGCGAGGCTGATCAGGCTGCGCGGCGCCAGGATATCGATCTGCGCGCCCGCCCAGGCAGCCTCGGGTCCGCAGGGGGCGGGGCAGATCAGGCCGCGCTCCTGCCGGTTGGCGGAGATCGCGGCAGGAAGAACCCCGGCCACATGGGTGATCGTGCCATCGAGCGACAGTTCGCCGAGAACGACATAGGCCTCCAGCACATCGGCGGGAATGGCGCCGAGCCCGGCCATCAGGCCCATGGCGATCGGCAGGTCGTAATGGCTGCCTTCCTTGGGCAGGTCCGCCGGCGCGAGATTGACGGTGACCTTCTTGGGCGGCAGGGACAGGCCGGAGGCATGCAGCGCCGCCTGCACGCGCTCGCGGCTTTCAGCCACGGCCTTGTCGGGCAGGCCCACAATATGGATTCCCATCTTGCCGGGGGCGATCATCACCTGCACATCGACAGGCTGGGCCTCAATGCCCTGAAATGCGACGGTGCGCGCGCGGGTGACCATCAATCGTTCCCTAAAATACCGCATCTAAAAAATGAACAGTGCCAATAACGGCACCTCATCATAATTTGTGCGGCATGACAAGAACGTTAGGAGAACGGCCGGATCGCGCCGGGGATGGAATTCGGCGCGATGCGGTTCAGCGGGGGGCCATCAGCCCCATTTCATCTCGCCTTTGGCGACCTTGGCGCCCAGTTCAAGCGATGAGACATCGAGCAGGTCGGGGTAATGCGCCTTCATGGCGGAGATCAGTTCGCCGCTGGTCTTGGCTTTCCCGACTTCCGCGTTGAACGTCTCGAGATAGTTCCGGGTGAATTTTACCGCCGCGAGTCCCTGCGGGGCACCGGCAACCTGATGCGACGGCACGACGATCCGGGGATTGCGCGCCGCCATTTCGTCAAGCGCGGCAATCCACTTGTTCCGGTCTTCCACGGCCGGCTCGTCTGCAACCCAGACATGGACGCCGGAGGAAACCAGCACGCCGCCGAAAACCGCTTCAAGCCCGGGCACCCAGAGATAGCGGCGATCCTTCATATCCTTGATGGTGACGATCTCGATTCTGTTTCCTTCCAGGTCGAGCGAAGACAGGTCTGAGGCTTCCGGAATGACGACATCCGCCAGCACCTTCGGTCCATTGTCCTTGAGCTGCGGCCCCCAGATGTCGAGCTTGCCCTGTACGTTGCCCTTGATGGCGTCCACGGTGGCGTGCGCCGCAAGGACTTTTGCCTTGGGGAAGGCATCGACGACGGGACGCAGGCCAAAATAGTAATCGGGGTCGCTGCAGCTGACGTAAATCGTTGTCAGGGTCTTGCCGGTCGCCTTGATCGCATCGGCAATCGCGCGTCCATCGGAGAGCGTGAACCCGCCATCGAGCAGGATCGCTTCCTTCTCGCCGGTCAGGAGCACGGGGGTGCGGCGGAACCCGTTCTCATCCGCCTGGAAATAGGTCCATGCCAGCGTGGGGGCGGACCTGGCCGCAATGGCGCCCAGCGGCTGCAGAGCCGCCACGGCACCGGCTGCCAGAAGGGATTTCATCGTATCGCGTCGTGTCAGAAGGGTTCGCACGTCTCGGTCCTCGCTCCGTTTCTCACTGTGGGGCGTATAGTGACATGGACGGGTTTCTTGAAAAATCCCGATCAAAATGACAGACTGTATGATTATTTCGTATAATAAGGCGCGTCATGCCCGCGGTCAGTTTCAACAGGTTCATCTATTTCGTCACCGTGGTGGATATGGGATCGTTCACCGCCGCCGCCGACCGGCTGGGTGTCGCCAAGGCCGTCGTCAGCCATCAGGTGTCGAAGCTGGAGGAAGAATTGGGCTCGGCGCTCTTGATCCGCACGACACGGCGGCTGCGGACGACGGAGGCGGGGCGGCGTTTCTACGAACGTTGCATCGTCGTGCTGCGCGAGGCCGAAAACGCGATCGAGGAGGTGTCGTCCGAGACCGGAACACCCGTCGGGACCCTGATGCTGACAGCGCCGCTGGATTATGGCGCAAAGGTTGTGGCGCCGGCTCTGGCGCTTTATCTGCAGCGCCATCCGCAGATGCAGGCCGATCTCACCTTCACCGATGTCAAATTCGATCTGGTCGACAATGAGCTTGATCTCTCCATCCGCGTCGGCTGGCTGGAGGATTCCAGCGCACAGGCCCGGCGGATCGGCACGTTCGAGCAGCATCTCGTCTGTTCGCCCGCCTATGCCGGGCAGATCGGTCGCGTTGCGCATCCCGGTGCGCTCGAAGCGGCGAAATGGATCGCCAACGGGGCGCTGAAGGAACCGTTGCGCTGGCTGTTTGCAAAAGGCGATGAAAAGGTGGTTGTGATGGGCAAGTCCGTTGTCAGCGCCAATGGCACCGAGGCAAGCTATGTCTGCGTCCTCGCCGGTATCGGGCTCGCCGTCATGCCGGACTACCAGGTGGTGCAGGATGTTGCGGCCGGCCGGCTCGTGCGCCTGCTGCCCGGCTGGTCATTGCCGGCCGGCGGCATTCACGCGGTCTATCCGCCGGCCAAATACAGGCCGGCGCGCGTGCGCGCCTTTGTCGATATCCTTGAGGCGATGGAACGGGAACGGCGCAGTTAGCGCCGCTTGGCCTCGACAGCGTCCCAGAACAGCGCGGCGATATCGGCGCCGCCGAAGCGCTTGACTTCGCGTATGCCCGTCGGTGAGGTCACGTTGATTTCGGTCATGTAGTCGCCGATGACATCGATGCCGACGAGAATGAAGCCGCGCTCCCGCAGGGACGGGCCGATGCGCGCGCAGATCTCGCGCTCGCGTTCCGTCAGTTCGGTCTTCTCGGCCCGGCCGCCCACATGCATGTTGGAGCGCGCATCGCTTTCCGACGGCACGCGGTTGATCGCGCCGACCGGCTCGCCGTCGATCAGGATGATGCGCTTGTCACCGGCCCGCACATCCTTGAGATAGCGCTGCGCAATGATTGGCTCGCGGAACATCTGGCCGAACATTTCCAGCAGCGATGTCAGGTTGCGGTCGCCATCGGCAAGATGGAACACGCCGGCGCCGCCATTGCCGTAGAGCGGCTTGAGGATGATGTCGCCGAACTCCTTGCGGAAGGCCACGATCTCCTGCGGATCCTTGGTGATCAGCGTATCGGGCATGAGGTCGGGGAATTCGGTGACGAAGATTTTTTCCGGGCTGTTGCGCACCCAGGCCGGATCGTTGACGACAAGCGTTTTCGGATGGATGCGCTCGAGCAGATGCGTCGTCGTGATATAGTTCATGTCAAAGGGCGGGTCCTGCCGGAGCAGCACCACATCCATCTCGGACAGGTCGCGGGAAACCGGTTCACCCAGGGTGAAGTGGTCGCCTTCCACATCGCGGACCTGCAGTTCTTCCACCCGCGCGCGAACGATGCCGTCGCGCATGCTGAGCCGGTCCGGCGTGTAGTGATAGAGCGCGTGGCCGCGGGCTTGCGCCTCGAGGCACAGGGCAAAGCTCGTATCGCCTGCGATGCGGATCGAATTGATATGGTCCATCTGGACCGCGACTTTCAATGCCATGGAACGTCCCCCGACAGGATTAGGAGTGCTGACATGGCGATGTCACGTTCAATGGTCAAGGTCAATCCTGCACCGCGATCAAGATATTGTAGAGGGCAGAATAGCGCGAAGAGGCCGCATCCCTGCCTTCCGGCGGGGATGCGCGGGAAGGTCTATCAGAGCTTGGCCATGCAGATATTGGTATGGCCCGCGCCAACGAAACCCAGACGGTTCGCAGCGCCCTTGGAAAGATCGAGCACACGGCCCTTGATGAACGGGCCGCGGTCGTTGATGCGCACGACGATCGACTTGCCGTTGCGCTGGTTGGTAACCTTCACCTTGGAACCGAAAGGCAGGGTGCGGTGCGCGGCGGTGAGAGCGGAGGGGTTCATGCGCTCGCCGGAAGCCGTCTTGGAATGAAGCGCGTACCAGGAGGCACCGCCACAGGCAGAACCGGCGTTCGCCGAAACGATACCAAACATCAGAAGAAGCATGGTTGCAGTAAGTACCTTACGGATACTTGCAATGGAGACCATATTGAAATTCGCACTTTAAAACGGCCCGCGGCAGGTACTGCCAGACTGAAGACGCACGCATAAGAATGATCATGGGCAAGTAGATCATCACGTGAGTGAGTGATCCATTCTATTTTGGGTAAATGTGTCCTCGAGGTGGCCCGAAAGGGAAATATCAGTGAGCAAATCCCGCAAGATCAGCCAAGTCATTCAAAAAATTTGTCTTATTATGACTCAAAACGTGATCAAGGATGCTTGCATCCATGGAACTATTGCCGCCGTTCCCTTTGAAATATGGCGGTAATGTGATCAATACTGAACGAAAGCCTAAACGAAGACTCTGAAATCCCCGGTTTCGGGCCAAATGTGTTAAGCGGAATTAACGATTGAAAATGAAAAACCCCGGCACCGCATGCCGGGGTTTGCCTCGATATCGGCGCTTGATCGGAATTCAGGCGAGGGCCCCGGCATCCAGCGCGTGGATGATACCGCGCAGTTCGGCCAGGCCGCGCAGGCGGCCGATGGCGGGATAACCCGGCGTGACCTCTTTCGTCAGGTCGTCCAGCATGCGGTGACCGTGATCGGAGCGGAAGATGATGCTGCCGGACCGGTCGCGTTTGCGGTCTTCCGCCAGCAATTCCTTCAGCACGGCGACCATGTCCACATCGCCTTCCAGATGCGCCGCCTCATGGAAGCTGCGGCCGTCGCCTTCCCGGGTGGTGGCGCGCAGGTGGGAGAAGTGGATGCGCGAGGCAAAGCGGCGGGCGATTGCAGGCAGATCATTGTCGGCCCGAACGCCAAGGCTTCCCGTGCAGAAGCACATGCCGTTGGCTGGGGATGGAACGGCGTCGAACAGGGCGGCATAATCGGCCTCCGTCGAGGCAATGCGCGGCAGGCCGAAAAGCGGACGGGGCGGATCATCCGGATGCAGTGTCAGCTTGACGCCGAGATCGTCAGCCACGGGCGTGACGGCTTCGAGGAATTCGATCAGATGCTGGCGCAGTCTGCCGGCGTCGATGCCGGAATAGGCTTCGAGCTTGTCGCGGAAGGCGGGGATGGTCAGCGGCTCGGTTGTCGAGCCGGGCAGCGCGCTGGCGATATTGCGGGTGAGGTCGGCGATTTCCCGTCCGCTCATCCCGGCGTAGAGCGCCGCAGCGATGGCGCGGTCCTCCGGCGAATAGGCCGCTTCCGCATTCGTCCGCTGCAGGATGTGCAGGTCGAACACGGCAAAGGTGTTGTGGTCGAAGCGCATCGCGGTCGAACCGGTCGGCGTGACATAATCGAGGTCGGTGCGGCACCAGTCGACAACGGGCATGAAATTGTAGCAGATGACACGGATGTCATTGGCTGCGAGCGCTTCCATGCTGGCAATCCAGGCGGCGATTTCGTGCTTCGCCGCACCACCGAGGCGTTTGACCGCATCGGGAATCGGAATGCTCTCGACCACCGACCAGGTCAGGGGAATACGCCCGGCGGGGGTGGTTTCGATGAGCGACTTGCGTTCATGCACCTGTTTTTCGGTCCAGGCCTGACCGATCGGTACCTCGTGCAGCGCCGATACGATATCGGTCGCCCCGGCCTGGCGCACATTGTCCAGCGTGACACCGGCTTTTGGCCCAAACCATCTCCATGCCTGACGCATTCAGTCCTCCGTCATTTCGTGTAATCGCCGGGTTCAGACGAATGAGCCCGGGTGGCTTTTTCTCAGTTCATCAATATCGGGAATGACGGCATTCAAATGCTGCTTCATTGCCGCGCAGGCGGCCGGTACGTCATGAATTTCGATGGCATTGCGGATGATCCTGTGCTCGGCAAGCACGTTCTCCATGCGGCCGAGGGCCGGCAGCGTCATGCGGCGGGCACGGTCGATCTGCACTTTCACCGGCTTCAGATAGTGCCAGATGCCGGGATGGCCGGCGATGCCGGCAATCGCCTCGTGAAAGGCCTCGTCGGCTTCGTGGAAGGCACTCATGTTCTGCCGGTCGGCAAAAAACTGCTGGCGCGCCAGAATCTCGTCCAGCCATTCCACATCCTTGGCGCTGGCAACCGCCGCAGCCCGCTCGACGGTCGCGCCTTCCAGCGCCTGCCGGATGACCACGGCCTCCGGGATCAGCGCAACCGGGATGCGGGCAACAAAGGTGCCCGACTGCGGAAAGACATCGACCAGCCCGTCTTCCACCAGCCGGATCAGCGCTTCGCGAACCGGGGTGCGGCTGACGCCAAAGCGTTCCGTCAAGACTTTTTCGTTGAGGGCGGTGCCGGGGGTCATCTGCATGGAAACGATGGCAGCATGCAGTTCGCGGTAAATCGCCGTGGCTGTCGTCATGCGTCCGGCTGGGGCGCCGCGCGTGCCGGATTTGGCGAAACGCGTCGCATTGTCTCGTGCTGAGGCGATGGGTTCGGCCGGTGTCGCCACGGCCAAACTTTTTTCTCCCCGGTTCTGTGCTGCCATTCCAGCGCTCCATTTCCTGTGTCGCGGATGAATCCACCGTCATGAATGGTAGAATTCCGCGCGAAATCATAGTGCCAAAGCCGCGAATGAAACGATTTCAGGGCACATCGATCCAGTTGACATACTAATATATTATTATTTACTCTTCGCCAAGATCGCAAAAGCCGAATGTTCACAAGACACCCAAGGCGGCTCGCGCGATGCGAAAAGCGCCTCGACAGGGGCAATTTCACGGCTTCGGCTCCGGTACACGCAGCGTATGGTGTATCGGCCGGTGCGGAAGATGACAGCAAGGACCGACGATGCCTCTCCACCCAGATCGACTTTTCCCCATCGAAGCCGATGCCCGTTCCATCGCGCGGCGGCTTTTTTCGGACGTCGAGCGCCTGCCCATCATCTCGCCGCACGGTCATACGGACCCGCTGTGGTACGCCCATGACGAGGCTTTCCCCGATCCGGCCAGTCTCTTCGTCAAGCCCGACCATTATATTTTCCGCATGCTGTATTCTCAAGGTGTCAAGCTCGAGGATCTGGGTGTGCCGCGTCACGATGGCGGGCCTGTCGAAACCGACGGCCGCACGATCTGGCGGCTGTTTGCCAAACACTGGTACCTGTTTCGCGGCACGCCGTCGCGCCTGTGGTTCGAGCATGCAATGGAAACGGTTTTCGGCATCACGGAGCGATTGAACGAAGGCAATGCCGACCTGCTCTATGACCGTATTGCCGACAAGCTCGGCGATCCCGCGATGCGCCCGCGCGCACTCTACAAGCAGTTCGGCATCGAGGTGATCTCGACGACCGATGCGGCGACGGATGACCTCGCGGCCCACGACATCATCCGAAAGTCGGGCTGGGACGGGCGTGTCATTCCCGCCTACCGGCCCGATGCGGTGATCGATGCGTCGCGGGCGGATTTCCGCACGAATGTGGAAAGGCTCATTGCCCTTGCCGGCACGTCGCTGAACTACAAGGGGTATCTCGAGGCGCACCGCAACCGGCGTGCCTATTTCAAGGCCCGGGGCGCCACCTCAAGCGATCACGGCCATCCCAGCGCGCGCACCGCCGATCTGCCCGTCACTGACGCCGCGGCGCTGTTCGAGCGGGTCCTGCGGCCCGATGTTTCCAATGCGGATGCCGATCTGTTCCGCGCCCAGATGCTGACCGAAATGGCGCGCATGAGCATTGATGACGGGCTGGTCATGCAGCTGCATCCGGGCTCCTTCCGCAATCACAATGCCAGGGTTTTCGCCGGTTTCGGTCCCGACAAGGGGGCGGATATTCCGCGTTCGACCGGCTATGTCGAGGAGCTTAAACCGCTGCTCGACGCGTTCGGCAACAATCCGCAACTGACCCTCATTCTCTTCACGCTGGATGAGACCAGCTACAGCCGTGAACTGGCGCCGCTTGCCGGGCATTATCCCGCCCTGCGGCTCGGACCGGCATGGTGGTTCCATGACAGCCCGGAAGGCATGCGCCGTTTCCGCGAACTGACCACCGAGACGGCCGGGTTCTACAACACCGTCGGGTTCAACGATGACACGCGGGCCTATCTGTCCATTCCCGCCCGGCACGACATGGCTCGCCGGGTGGATTGCGCTTATCTCGCACGGCTTGTCGCCGATCACCGGCTGGACGAGGATGAGGCGCACACGATTGCCCACGACCTGAGCTACCGGCTGGCCAAACAAGCCTACCGTCTTTGAAACAGAACAGACGAGATTGCCCAATGGCTCACGCCGACCAGACCTGTCTTTCACCCGCCAGCCTGCCGCAGCTTGCCGGCGGCGTTGCAACCCCGGCCTATGAGCGCAGCGCGGTTGAAACCGGCATTGTGCATCTGGGCATCGGTGCCTTTCACCGCGCCCATCAGGCCGTCTATACGGACAGCGTGCTTGCATCGGGCGATACCCGGTGGGGCATTCTGGGTGCATCGCTGCGCAGCGCCGATACGCGCGACGCACTGCAGCCCCAGGGCGGGCTCTATACGGTGGCCGTGCGCGATGGCGGCGGCAGCAGCTATCGTGTGATCGGCAGCATCGGGGATGTGCTGGTCGCGCCGGAAAATCCGCAGGCCCTGCTGGACGCCATGAGCAGTCCGGCGGTGCGGATCGTCTCGCTGACGATCACGGAAAAGGGCTATTGCTATTCCCCCGCCTCCGCCTCGCTCGATGAAAATCATCCGGATATCGTCTATGACTTGGCCAATCCTGCAACGCCTCGCTCGGCCATCGGCTTTATCGTCGAGGCCCTGGCCCGGCGCCGCGCCAGCGGCACCGCACCTTTCACGCTTCTGTCCTGCGACAACCTTCCGGCCAATGGGCAGACGCTGAAGCGGGTGGTCACGCGCTTCGCCGCATTGCGGGATGTGGAGCTCGGTGCCTTCATCGGGGATAGCGTGGCCTTTCCCTCGACGATGGTCGACCGGATCGTGCCCGCCACGACCGATGCGGACCGCGACGCTGTCGCCCGGGATACCGGGCTTGCCGACCGCTGGCCGATCATGACGGAACCGTTCAGCCAGTGGGTGGTGGAGGATCTTTTTCCATCCGGGCGCCCGGCCTGGGAAAAGGCGGGTGTCACCTTCGTCGCCGATGTCGACGCGTTCGAACTGATGAAACTGCGCCTGCTCAATGGCAGCCATTCGACGCTGGCCTATCTCGGCTATCTCGCCGGCCATGAAACCGTATCCGACGCCATGGCGGGAGAAGGTTTTGCCGCGCTGATCGAACAAATGATGGATGAGGAGATCACCCCGACGCTGCCGGGGCTGCCCGGCTTCGACCTTGACGCCTACAAGAAGCAGCTGCGCGAGCGCTTCCGCAATCCGGCGCTGCGGCACCGGACATGGCAGATCGCCATGGACGGGTCGCAAAAGCTGCCGCAGCGGCTGCTCAACACCATTCGCGTGCGGCTGCGGGAGAATGCCCCCTTTGACCGGCTGGCGCTGGGTGTTGCCGGCTGGATGCGCTATGCCACCGGAATCGATGAACGGGGCAATCCGATCGATGTGCGCGACCCGCTGGCCGGTGAATTCAAGGCCCGCATCGCCGGCAAGACATCGGCACCGGCTCTTTTGCAGGCCTATCTCGGCATGGAGCAGATTTTCGGCAGCGATCTGCCCGAAAGCACGGCGTTTTGCCAAGCCGTCGGCAAGGCTTTGACGGAATTGATGGATGAGGGCGCAGCCCGGACGGTGGCCGGGTTTTGCGGCGGGGCGAAAGCGCTTGCTATCTGAAACTGATAGATTAATATATCAAGTGACAAAATGAGTGGCTGGAGGATGGCCACCGATCGCTAAACCGGGAACAATTGGGAGGAAGACAATGATCCGCATCACGCGCAGGCAAGCCATTGGCGGTTTGGCCGTTCTGGCAACGCTACCGGCAACACGTCTCTTTGCACAGGGGAAACTGGCATTGCCGACATCCCCGGTAACGCTCAATGTTGCCGACGTCGCGGGCAATCTCGCCCTGACGCAGAAGGCCATCGAGAACTATGCTGCTGCCAAGCCCAACCTCGTTTCCAAGATCACCTTCACCAAGGCGCCTGCGCCGGAACTTCCGGGGAAGCTGAAGGCGCAGCAGGCGGCCAACCGGCTCGATATCGATCTGGTGCTGACCGGAACCGACGCCTTGTCCGCCGGACTGGAGCAGGATCTGTGGGTCAAGCTGCTGCCGGATCATTCCGCATCGCTGCCCGATCTGAAGGCCATCTATCAGGAGCCGGCGCACCGCATGCTGGCGCTGGGCAAGGATCACGGCGTCGTCGTGACCTATTATCCCTCCGGGCCGCTGCTTGAATACATGCCGGACCGGGTGAAGAAGGTCCCGACGACCGTCGAGGAGCTTCTGGCCTGGGCCAAGGAAAATCCGAACAAGTTCCTCTATGCCCGTCCGGCCAATTCCGGTCCGGGGCGGACTTTCCTGATGGGGCTGCCCTATCTGCTCGGTGACAGCAATCCGCACGATCCGGTCAAGGGCTGGGACAAGACCTGGGCCTATCTGAAGGAACTGCACAAATATATCGAGTATTACCCGACCGGCACCGGCGCGCTGATGAAGGAGCTCGGCGAAGGCACGCGTGACATGACGGTCTCCACCACCGGCTGGGATATCAATCCGCGCGTGCTCGGCGTGGTGCCGAAGGAAGCTGCCGTCGCACCGCTGAAGGGTTTCCATTGGGTTGCCGATGCGCATTACATGTGCGTGCCGAAGGGCATTGCCGAGGAAAAGCTCGCCGTACTGCTCGACCTCATGAGCTTCCTGCTCACGCCGGAACAGCAGGCCTATACCTACGATCAGGGTTATTTCTACCCGGGTCCCGCAGTCAAGGATGTGCCGCTTTCCATGGCGCCGAAGGAAAGCCAGGATGCCTTGGCCGAATTCGGCCGCAAGGAATATGCCGACTGGATTGCCAACAACCCGATCGAGGTTCCGCTCGATCCCGCCGCCATGGTTGTCGCCTTCCGCCGCTGGGACGAAGAAGTCGCCGGCAAGAAGTCCTGATCGATCCATACAATAGCGCCATCCGGGGGAACCCGGATGGCGCGCAATTATGAGGTATCCAATGCTGCTGGCGTCATCGCCATTCCAGGAAATCCGTCTTGACCGCATGAGCCGCGCATTCGGTTCGCACAATGCGTTGAAGGACGTGTCGCTTTCCATCCGCAAGGGCGAATTCATCGCTTTGCTCGGCCCCTCCGGCTGCGGCAAATCCACCGCGCTCAATTGCATCGCCGGCCTGCTCGCCACGACGGGCGGCGGCATATTCATCGATGACAAGCGCATCGACACGCTGAAGCCCGAGGATCGCGGTTTCGGCATGGTGTTCCAGAACTATGCGCTGTTTCCGCACATGACGGTGCGCCAGAACATCGGCTTCGGCCTGAAGATGCGCAGTGTCGCCAAGGCAGAAGCCGACAAGCGGGTCGAGGAAGCGCTCAATCTGGTGCGCCTGCAGGGTCAGGGACATAAACTGCCGGGCCAGCTCTCCGGCGGCCAGCAGCAGCGCGTGGCTATCGCCCGCGCCATTGTCATCGAGCCGCCGCTGGTGCTGATGGATGAGCCCCTGTCCAATCTCGATGCCAAGCTGCGGCTGGAGATGCGTGCCGAAATCCGCCGCATCCACAACCAGCTCGGGGCAACGACGATCTACGTCACCCACGATCAGGACGAGGCTCTGTCGCTGGCCGACCGTATCGTTGTCCTGCGCGATGGCGAAATCCGGCAGGTGGGGGCGCCGAGCGATCTCTATGAACGGCCGGATCATCTCGATGTCGCCGAGTTCATGGGCTACCGCAACCGGCTGACCGGAAAGGTTGTCTCTGTCGACGGCGCGCGCGTCAGCGTTTCCGTGGGCAAAGCCACGCTCAGCGGCACCGCGCGCGACAGTCTGAAAATCGGCGACGCGGCTGTCGTCGCTGCCCGCGCCGACGATGTGGAAGCAGGCCAGCGCTCGGAACACACGGTGGAAGCCGTGGTCGAGACCATCGAATACCGCGGCCGCGAATTCGTCGGTACGGCCCGCACCGCCGAAGGGCTGGAACTGGTGTTCCACGCGCCGCAGACGGCGGCGCTCGGCAGTTCCATCTGGCTCGCAATCGATCCGGCGCGTGCGCTGGCCTTCGCCGCGTGAGGCCCGGCATGGCTGTCTCCGCTCCCCCCGTCTATAACCGGTTGTCGCTGCGCCAGCGCCTCGCCCTGCGCGGCATTGACGGCGTGACGATCCTCGTTCTCCCGGCCGTGCTGTTCCTGCTGGCCGTGTTTGTCTATCCGTTCATTTACGGGCTGGTCCTGTCCTTCACGCCGAAGGAAGGCGGGATGTTTGCCAACTACCAGAAGTTCTTCTCCGATCCCTTCCTCTACGATACCATCCTGACCACGCTCTGGCTCGCCGTTCCCGTGACGGTCATCAGCATCGCCCTGGCGCTGCCCATTGCCTTCCGCGTGCGCCTGATGACCCGCCAGCGGCTGCTGACGACCATTCTGGTTCTTCCCGTGACGCTTGGCACGGTGCTCGTTGCCGAAGGGCTTTTGAACTATCTCGGGCCGCAGGGCTGGTTCAGCCGGACGCTGATGCTGTTCGGGATGATCGACCGGCCCTTGAAGCTCACCAACAATTACTGGGGTGTGTTTTCCTCGCTGATCATCACCGGCTTTCCCTTCACCTTTCTCCTGACCCTGTCCTACGTCACCGGCATCGATCCGGCGCTGGAACAGGCGGCGGCGACGCATGGCGCAAAGAGCTGGCAGCGCTTCCGTTTTGTCCTGCTGCCGCTGCTGATACCGGGATTGGCCATCGCGTTCTGCCTGTCCTTCGTACAGGCCTTTGCGGTGTTCCCGTCGGCGGTGCTGCTCGGCGCTCCGGCGGGTCCGACCCGCGTCATCTCCATCGCCGCCTATCAGGCGGCCTTCGAGCAGTATGATTATTCCATGGCCTCGGCCATCGCCATGATCATGGCAACCGTACAGCTCACCATCGTCGTGGCGATCCTTGCCATTCGCAATCTCTTCTATCGCGGCTCGACCGCCGGCGGAAAGGGCTGACCATGATCCGCGATACAACCATTGGCGCAAAGCTTTGGATCACCGCCGTCTGGGTGGTGGTCGGCTTCTTCATCGTCAACCTCTTGGCGATGATCGCAACCGTGATCATCTCCTCCTTCGGAACCCGCTGGCTCGGCACTTGGCTGCCGGCCGGCTGGACGACGAAATGGTATTTTACCGCCTGGGCCGAATTCCAGCTCAGCGACGTCCTGATCGTCACGTTCCAGATCGTCTTCACGGTGGTCGCCCTCTCCGGCCTGCTCGGGGTCACGGCGGCCTATGCGCTGGCGCGGCGCGAATTTCCGGGCAAGAAGCTCATCATGCTGCTGTTCCTGCTGCCGCTGCTGGTGCCGCCGATCACCTTCGGCATTCCGCTGGCCACGGTTCTCTATCAGGCGGGGGTCGGCGGTACGTTCTGGGGCGTGGTTCTGGCCAATCTGGTGCCGACGGTTCCCTTCGTCATCCTGGTGATGATTCCGTTCATCGAGCAGATCGATCCCAAGGTGGAGGCGGCGGCCCGCGTCTTCGGCGCCGGCACGTTCCGTCTGTTCCTGCACGTGCTCATGCCGATGCTGCTGCCGGGTATTCTCGCCTCGCTGCTGCTGGTTCTCGTGCGCACGGTGGCGATGTTCGAGCTGACCTTCCTCACGGCGGGCCCGACAAGCCAGACGCTGGTCGTTGCGCTGTACTATTCGGTCTTCGCGTCCGGCGTGCGCGCCGTGCAGTCGATCGATGCCATGGCGGTGGTCTACATGGTGACGACGCTGGTCTGGCTGCTCATCGCGCTGCGCTTCGTCAATCCGACCCAGATCGTCGCCCGGGCCAAGCAGCACCAATCGGCCGCCTGATCCAGATCATGCTCCGGATATGAAAACGGGAGCCATCGGCTCCCGTTTTTGCTGTTATCAAAGCCCGGATTACATCGTCGCGCCGATCTGCCAGGGCACGAATTCCGCATCGCCATAGCCAAGAAGTTCGGACTTGCTGCGCTCGCCCGAGGCCACCCGCAGCACCTGCTCGAAGATTTCGCGGCCCTTGTCCTCGATCGACACGCCGTCGAGCACATCGCCGCAATTGATGTCCATGTCCTCGATCATCTGGGTATACATCGGGGTGTTGGTGGCAAGCTTGATCGACGGCGTCGGCTTGCAGCCATAGGCCGAACCGCGCCCGGTGGTGAAGCAGAGGATGTTGGCGCCGCCCGCCACCTGCCCCGTGGCGGAGACGGGATCGTAGCCGGGTGTGTCCATGAACACGAGGCCGCGCGCCGTCACCGGTTCGGCGTAGCCATAGACCGCCTCCAGCGGCGTGGTGCCCGACTTGGCGACCGCACCCAGCGATTTTTCCAGAATGGTGGTCAATCCGCCCGCCTTGTTGCCGGGGGAGGGATTGTTGTTCATCTCCATCCTGTTGCGGGCGGTGTAATCCTCCCACCAGGCAATGATGGATTGCAGCCGCGTCACCGCTTCCGAGTTGGACGCGCGTTCGATCAAAAGATGCTCGGCCCCGTAAATCTCCGGCGTTTCCGACAGGATGGCGGTGCCACCCTGCTTGACCAGAAGGTCGACCGCCGCGCCCAGCGCCGGATTGGCGGTGATGCCGGAATAGCCGTCCGACCCGCCGCACTGCAGCGCCAACATCAGTTCCGATGCCGGGATGGTCTCGCGCTTCACATTGGCCGCAGTCGGCAGCATGTCGCGCACGGCGGCAATGCCTGCCTCCATGGTCTTGCGCGTACCGCCCACTTCCTGAATGGTCAGGCTGCGGAACGTATCGCTTTCGACGATGTTGTAGGCTTCCTTCCAGCGGCCGATCTGAAACCCTTCGCAGCCAAGGCCGACCATCAGCACGGCGGCAATGTTCGGGTTGGTGGCATAGCCCCACTGGGTGCGCTTGAGCACCTCATAGCCTTCGCCCTTGACGTCGAGTGCACAGCCGCCGCCATGCACCAGCGGAATGATGCCGTCGATCATCGGGTAGTCATCGAGGATTCCTGAGCGCTGCACCGCTTCAGCGATGAAGCGGGCGACCGATGCCGAACAGTTGACCGAGGTCAGAACGCCAATGTAGTTGCGGGTGCCCGCGCGGCCATTGGCCCGGCGGAAACCCTGGAATGTCGCCTGCTGCTCAACCGGCAGAATGCCGCCCGCATGGGTTTCGTGGCTGCTGTCCGGCTGGCGGGCAAAGCTGCTGAAATCGAGATTGTGTTCGTGCACCCATTCGCCCGGGGCAATGGGTTTCGACGCCGAGCCGATGATCTGGCCGAATTTGCGCACAGGTTCCCCCAGCGCAATGGGCTTTGATGCAAGTTTATGGCCGCGCGGCACGCGGTCTTTGACGGTCACGTCCTCCACGTGCTGTCCGGCCTGAAAGGCATCCACCGCCACCACCACATTGTCGGAGGTGTGCAGGCGCAGATGGCGTGGGGATGTAAGCGTGTCCATAAAAGTCTCCTGAGTGGACTGATATATTAATTCGCCGGACGAGAGGTTGCAATGTGTCAAGGTGACCACAAAGCACCCGATTTTCAGAAACCGACGCCGCCGATACCCGTCACGCCGCGCAGATAGAGGGCAAGCATGATCAAGGCGAGCGTGACGCCGATGCCGGTCCAGTCGATGTGCTTGGTGCGGATGCTGTTGACGATGCTGTAGATCAGGAACAGGACGAGAATGAGCAGTGCGAGAATGATGACAAGCCGGATCATGCGTTGATACTCCGCTGAAACCTTTGAGCCCAGTGTACCGCATGCCGGCGATCTTGCGAAAACAGATTTACAGGGAATACAGCGTGCGCCTGCGGGCGCCGGAATGCCGTCACGCAGGCTGCTGCTGGGTCGTGCAGTGGATGCCGCCACCGCCGGCGGCGATCGCATCGATATTGAGCTGCACGATCTGGCGTCCCGGCAGGATATCCCGCAACGCGTCACGGCAGAAGCGGTCAGCCTTCGCATCGCCGAATTCAGGAGCGATGACAGCGCCGTTGCACAGGTAGAAGTTGATATAGCCCGCTGCAAATTCCTTGTTCTCGAACTGCGGCCGCACGCTGCCGGGACCGGGAATGACGACCACCTGCAATTTCTGCCCCGAGCTGTCGGTCGCTTCCTTGAGCAGTTCAAGGTGCCGCTTGGTCACCGCGTGATCATAGGACGTCGGATCAGTGTCGAGGCCGGCAACGACGACACCCGGGCTGACGAAGCGGGCATAAAAATCCGTATGGCCATCGGTGATGTCCTTGCCTTTGATACCCGGCAGCCAGATGATCTTCTTCAGCCCGAGAAGGCGTCCCAGCTCCTCCTCACACTGTTCCCTGCCCACGCCGGGATTGCGGTTCTTGTTCAAAACGCAGCTCTCGGTGATGATTGCCGTGCCCTTGCCATCGACTTCGATGCCGCCGCCCTCCAGCACCAGTTTGGTGCGCAGTGTCTCCACCTTCGTCTTGCCGGTGACAAATTCCGCAACTTCCGCGTCGCCGCCGTGTTCCTGCTTGTTGCCCCAGCCGTTGAAGTTGAAGTCAACCCCGGCCAGCTGGCCGGCGCTGTTCTTGACGAATACCGGTCCGGTGTCGCGCATCCACAGATCGTCGATTTCGTGCACGAACAATGTCACCGCATCGCCGCACAGGCGCTCGGCCGTCTCCCGGTCTTCCGCCCGCACAAGCATGTTGACCGGTTCGTGCGCGGAGATGGCCTTGGCGATCGTCGCAAGGTTGTTCTGCGCGCCGCGCTGGAGTTTCTTGCCCCATACGTCTTCACTGGGGCCAAACGCCATCCACGTCGCCCTGTGCGGATCGCCCTCGTCGGGCATGCGCCAGCTGTTGTCGGCGGCAAATGCCATGGTTGCGCCTCTGCCGATCATTCCGGTGAATCCGATAGCGACGGCCGCTTTCAATAGGTTGCGACGGACTGCCATGTTTATCCCCTTCGGTTCCATTCACACTGTCAGACCGCGTCTATCGGGGCCATGTGTGGCCTTTTGGTGATGCGGATGAGGGCGGTTGCCGAAGCATCATGAACGCGGGTGAACGATAGACAAGAAAAAACCCCGGAAAACCGGGGCTTTTCTGATCATCCATGGACGTTGGTATACGTCGGAAGAATGGGAATGGTGCCCAGAAGAGGACTCGAACCTCCACGCCTTGCGGCACACGGACCTGAACCGTGCGCGTCTACCAATTCCGCCATCTGGGCAGCGGGGTCTCATGTAAGGGGCGGGCGGAACTCTGTCAATCCATTTGTCGGGTATTTATCGACCTATTCTCATTCCGTTGCACTTGTTGCGGCAAAGACCGGCAAATGAGGGTGAAAAGACCAGCACAAACAACAAACCCGCACCGGTGTTCCGGCGCGGGTTCATGCGAATCACAGGGAAACAGCGGCCGATCAGGCGGTCAGGATTTCCTTGGATGCAACCGTCGAATCAGCGTTGAGCGTGTAGATGATCGGAACGCCCGTCGCCAGCTCCTGCGCAATGATCTCTTCGCTGGTCAAGCCTTCCAGCGCCATGATGAGGGCGCGCAGCGAATTGCCGTGCGCGGCCACCAAAACGGTCTCGCCGCGCAGCACATGCGGCTGCACGTCGTGCAGGTAGTAGGGCCAGACACGGGCGCCCGTATCGCGCAGGCTCTCGCCGCCGGGCGGCGGCACGTCGTAGGAGCGGCGCCAGATATGCACCTGGTCCTCGCCCCACTTGGCGCGCGCATCGTCCTTGTTGAGGCCGGAAAGGTCGCCATAGTCGCGTTCGTTCAGCGCCTGGTCGCGGATCGTCTCGAGCGCCGGCTGGCCAACTTCGTCAAGGATGTGCTGCAGGGTCACCTGGGCGCGCGACAGGACGGATGTGTAGGCGATGTCGAAATGCAGGCCCTTCGCCTTCAGCCGCTGACCTGCGGCCTTGGCTTCGCTGTGGCCAAGCTCGGTCAGGCCCGGATCGCGCCAGCCGGTAAACAGATTCTTCAAATTCCATTCGCTCTGGCCATGACGGACAAGGACGAGGGTTCCGGACATTGCAATACTCCTGTTGAACGGGAAAAGTCAGGTGTTGAGGCCAAGCACGTCGAGCATGGAATAGAGGCCCGGCTTGCGGCCCTTGCCCCAAAGCGCCGCCTTGACGGCGCCGCGGGCAAAAATCGTGCGGTCTTCCGCGTAGTGGGACAGGGTGATGCGCTCGCCCGGTCCGGCCAGGATGACCGAATGATCGCCGACGACGGAACCGCCGCGCAGCGAGGCAAAGCCGATCGTGCCGTCTTCGCGCGGTCCGGTATGCCCGTCCCGCACGCGCACGCTGTGATCGGCCAGCGAAACATTGCGGCCTGCGACGGCTGCCTCGCCCAAAAGCAATGCCGTGCCGGACGGGGCATCGACCTTGTGCTTGTGGTGCATTTCCAGAATCTCGATGTCGAAATCATCCGCGCCCAGCGCCCTGGCGGCCTGCTTGACCAGCACGCCGAGGAGATTGACGCCGAGGCTCATATTGCCCGATTTGATCACGGCCGCATGCCGCGCCGCCGCACGGATCTTGGCATCGTCCTCCGGCGAACAGCCGGTTGTGCCGATCACGTGGACGATGCGCGCCTGGGCGGCGAGTTCGGCAAAGGCGACCGTCGCGGCCGGAGCGGTGAAATCAAGCACGCCTTCAACGCCGACGAAGACCGACAGCGCGTCGTCGGTGACGGGGATGCCGAGATGGCCGACCCCGGCGAGTTCGCCCGCATCGAGGCCGATATGCGGTGAACCAGGGCGCTCGATCGCACCGGCAAGCACGGCCCCGTCGATGGCCTGGATTGCGCGGATCAGCGTCTGGCCCATGCGGCCGCCGGCGCCGACAACTGCAAGCTTCATTTCCGATGTCCCGCTCATTCGGCTGTTCCTGTCACTGGTGCTGGCTGCATGTCACTGTCGTCGATGATGGTCGACTCTTCCTTGCCCTGCAACTGATAGAAGCGTGCATAGATGCCGTTCGGCACCCCGAGCAGGGTTTCGTGCACGCCTTCCTCGACGATGCGTCCCGCTTCCATGACGACGATATGGTCGGCATTGACGATGGTCGACAGGCGATGGGCGATGACGATGGTCGTGCGGCCCTGCATCACGTGTTCCAGCGCCTGCTGCACGCGCTTCTCCGATTCATTGTCGAGGGCCGAGGTGGCCTCGTCGAGCAGGAGAATGGACGCGTTGCGGACAAGGGCGCGGGCAATGGAAAGACGCTGGCGCTGGCCGCCGGAAAGGGTCGCGCCGTTCTCGCCGACCTCGGTGCCGTAGCTCTGCGGCTGCAGGCGGATGAACTCGTCGGCATTGGCCAGTTTTGCCGCCTCGATCACCTCTTCGTCGGTGGCATCGGGACGCCCATAGCGGATGTTGTCGGCAATGGTGCCCTCGAACAGGTAGGGCTGCTGCGAGACATAGGCGATCGACTGGCGCAGGGATTTCTTGCTGACATAGGCAATGTCCTGCCCGTCGATGAGAATGCGGCCGCTGTCGATATCGTAGAAGCGCTGGATGAGGCCGATCAGGGTCGATTTGCCCGCCCCGGACGCGCCGATGATGGCCGTGGTCTTGCCGGCTTCGGCGGTAAAGCTGATGCCATGCAGCACGGGCACGTCGTTGCCGTAGCTGAAGCGCACATTGTCGAACTGGACTTCGCCTGTCGGGACGGTAATGGGCACAGCACCGATACTGTCCGCCTGACGCGGCTCCACATCGAGAATCTCGAAGAACATGCGCGCATTGACCAGGGATCGCTCCAAGCCTACCTGAACCCGCGCCAGGCGCCGGACCGGATCGTAGGCCAATAGCACGGCGGTCATGAAACCGAACATGGCACCGGGCGGCTCCATGTTGATGACGGCGCGGTAGCCGGTGTAGATGATCATCGATCCGATGGCGATGCCGGCAATCAGCTCGGTAATCGGCGTCGTGCGCTCGGAAACGCGCGCAATCTTGTTCGCCCGCTCTTCGGCGCGGGTGATCAGGTGGCTGATCTTGTTGCGCAACTGGTCTTCCATCGTGAATGCCTTCACGATGGCGATGCCCTGTGTCGCCTCCTGCATGGCGCCGAGGAGATGCGAATTCACCTGCACTGATTCACGATGGATGCTGCGCAGCCGCCTGGCCAGATAGCGCACGGTCAAAATCACCGGCGGTCCGATCAGCAGCGCAAACAGCGACAGGAGCGGATCGAGGATGACCATGGTGCTCACCAGGGCAATCAGCGTTGGAATGTCCTTGCCGACCGTCGTCACGGTGATGTCCATGAGCTCGCGAACCCCGGCGACGTTCTGGTTGATCCGCGCGGCAAGCTGGGCCGATCGCGTATCGTGATAGAAATCGAGGCCGAGCTTCATCAGGTGATCGAAAATGCGATGCTGGTAGCGCGCGATGATATTGTTGCCGATCTTCGCCATGACGACCGACTGGGTGTAGGTCGCAACACCACGGATGACGAAGGCAGCCAGAATGCCGAAGCTGATCGGGAGGATCAGATCCTCGCGCCGCTCGTAGTAGATCTTGTTGATCACGTCCTTGAAGATATAGGCCACGAACGCCGTGGTGAGTGCAACGGCCAGCATCGCGGCAAGGGCGATGGCATAGGATGATCTGTGGTCCCGAAGATTTTCGCTCAAAACACGCCCGATGACACGGCGCGCTTCGTTCGGATCGATTTTCTTCTTCTTGGTCTGATCATTCATGACGGACGGCAACTCGTTCGTATCAAGCGTTCAGGCAACGGTTTCGAGTGGTCGCGCCCTTCTTCAAGCTGACCCTATAACCTTATTGATCCGCCTTGCCTATCGGTTTTGGCCATCGTCGTGAACGGACAGGGCGGGTGTTGCCCTTCTGTCTCCGCGAAAAGTCTAATCCTTGCGCCAGCGGCGGCCCTCGGTTGCCACGCCGAAGCGGGTCGGCGTGCGCGAGAAGGCGGACAGCCCGCTGAGTGCCGCAAGCGGATGCGTGATGATATAGACCGGCGTCTCGGTCAGGATCTGGCGATGCGGTGCCTTGTCTTCGAAGGCTTCACGGAAAGACGGGTGTTTCAGCGGCTCCACGATTTTCTGGACGATGCCGCCAGCGAGATAGACACCGCCGCGCGCCATGAAGGTCAGCGCAAAGTCACCGGCAAGACGGCCGAGATAGGTGACGAACAGCGACAGGGTTTCCTTTGCCTCGGCGGATTCGCCGGAAAGGCCGGCCGCGGTGATGTCGGCAGGGCTCTGCAGCGTGGCCGGCGTTCCGGCAACCTTGCAGATCGCGCGGTAAATGTTCTGCAGGCCGCGGCCGCACAACAGCTGTTCGCCGGAAATGCGCCCCTCGATGTGTTCGATGTGCGGGAAGAGCTCGAGATCGCGCGCCGTGCGCGGGCCGATGTCCACATGGCCGCCTTCACCCGGTACGGGAACCCAGCTGTTGCGCGAGCGCACCATGCCGGCAACGCCAAGGCCGGTGCCGGGTCCGAGGACCGCACGGCTGCCATGCGGGTCTCCGGCGCCGCCGCCGAGTTTTTCCAGATGCTTGGGTTCCAGCGAGACGACGGCCAGCGCCTGCGCCTCGAAATCGTTGAGCACGGTGATGTCGGAAAGGCCTAGCGTTTCCATCATCTGGCGCGGCTTGACCACCCAGGCACAGTTGGTCAGGTCGATCTCGTCGCCCTCCACCGGCCCGGCAATGGCCAGGACCGCGGAGCGCGGCTGGATCGATGTATGGTCGAGGATGGCGTTCTGGATGGCCTCGTCGATGGTCTCGAAATCAGCCGTCTGGATGATGGGGAACTCTTTCGGTTCCGCATAGGCATCGACAAGAATGGCGAAACGCGCATTGGTGCCACCGATATCTCCAACCAGGATTGGAAATTTCATGATGCAATCGGTGTCTGCAGAAGTAACCATAAATTCCGTCCCCAATCTCAATCGTGCTGCGTCATGCTTAACCGTCAATCGGCGCGCAGCAAACCCTTCTTTTGTACAAGAACCTCGGCGGTTGCCCGGTTCAAGGCCATAGGAATGTCATAGACGATGCCGAGCCGCATCAGCGCCTTCACGTCCACGTCGTGCGGCATGGGCGACAGCGGGTCGACAAAGAAAATCAGACCATCGATCAGGCCTTCGGCAATGAGTGCACCGATCTGCTGGTCGCCGCCGAGCGGGCCGCTTTTGACCCGCGTGATCTGCAGCGACGGGCAGGACTCCATGATCAGTCTGCCGGTGGTTCCGGTGGCGACGATGGTGCAGGGCGCGAGCAGGCTCTCATAGGCGCGCGCGAAAGCCACCATGTCATCCTTTTTCTGGTCATGGGCGATCAGCGCGAGGCGAAAAGGCTGCTGCATCAAGAACTGCTCTGGTCCTGGTCTTAAATCGATTGAAACCCTATACTCAATTCGCGCCCGCCTGAAAAGACCGCAGACAAAAAAGACCTGAACCGGTGCTGCCTTGCCACTATCGCCGCCAGGCCCGCATGCCGGCCGGAGGCGGTCCGGACGCCTATTTCGTCTTGATCCGCTGCTTGGGCAAGGGCACGGCCGATGGCTGGTCCGGCACGACCGCCGGGACATCGCTGCCCGCCGCGGCCTTTGCCCCAAGCCCATAGGTGACCTGATCGACCGATTGCGGACCCGGCGCATCCAGGATCTGCGCGCAGGCCTTCGGCAGGTCCGACAGCATCATGATCTTGGGCTTGACCGGCTTCTCCGGTTCGGGTGCCTTGCGCCATGGCTCGTCGGTGAACCACCAGGCCAGCGATTTGTCACAACCGTCGGATGTGCCGATCGGCTCCTGCGGCTTGCAGTTGGGCGAGCCGGGCTGACATTTGATGCGGACATGGAAGTGATAGAAGTGTCCCCAATAGGGGCGGATCTTGGCCATCCAACTGCGATCGCCCTGCACGGTCTCGCAGAGTTTTTTCTTGATGCCCGGATGAACGAAGATGCGTTCCACCTCGTCATAGCTCGCGGCCCGTTTCAAAAGCGCCGCATGGGCGGGCGTCCATCTGTCCGGGTCGACATAGAGCGTGTCGCCCTTCAGCATGGACCTCGCTTCCACCTTTTCGCGCTGGTCGTTGGTGAAGCGGTAATTGGGCATGGGTGTGAGCCAGATATCCGCATCGAGACCGACCTGATGCGAGGCGTGGCCTGTCAGCATGGGGCCGCCGCGCGGCTGCGAGATGTCGCCGACCAGCAGACCCGGCCAGCCGTCCTTGGCGGCGGCGTCATGCGACAGCCGCTCCAGCAGGGCGATCATGCGGGGATGCCCCCAATTGCGGTTGCGCGACAGGCGCATGACCTGCCAGGTCGGGCCGTTGACCGGCAGCGCCACACCGCCGGCAAGGCAGCCCTTGGCGTAAAATCCCGTCGATTGCGCGGTGCCGAGTGTCGGCAGCCTGACCGCGCCGAAGAGCTGTTTGGCCGGACCATCCTCGGCAAAAACGGTCGTCGCTGCGGAAAAAGACAGGAGCGCCGTTAGTGCAAGACGCATCAGGGTTCTTGATTTCATGACCACTGTCCACCAAACGAGAGGCAATTCCCGCAAATTTGCAGCGGGAATCCGGGCTTTATGATGGCCAGATTCGCGCGAAAGTCGCAATATGGCAACGAGGTGCGTGCCTCGACCTGATTCGAATGGAAGCCATGTCATGAAAGCAGTCGTCTTCGAGCAATTCGGCCAAGCCCCGTCAATCCATACGGTGGCCGATCCGGTCCCGGCCTCGACGGGCGTTGTCATCAAGGTCGAAGCAACGGGACTGTGCCGCAGTGACTGGCACGGCTGGATGGGTCACGACCCCGATATCCAGTTGCCGCACGTGCCCGGCCACGAACTTGCCGGAACGGTTCAGGCTCTCGGCAGCCATGTCACCCAGTGGAAGATCGGCGACCGGGTCACCGTACCGTTTGTCGGCGGATGCGGCCATTGTTTCGAGTGCAACTCCGGCAATCATCAGGTGTGCGAACATCAGTTCCAGCCCGGCTTCACCGCCTGGGGTTCCTTTGCCGAATATGTCGCGGTGGATTTTGCCGATACGAATCTGGTCAGCCTGCCCGATACGCTGGATTTCGCCACGGCGGCAAGCCTCGGCTGCCGGTTCGTGACCTCATTCCGGGCGGTGGTCGATCAGGCCAGGGTGAAGCCCGGCGAATGGGTGGCTGTCCACGGTTGCGGCGGTGTCGGCCTGTCGGCGATCATGATCGCGACGGCCATGGGCGCCAATGTGATCGCGGTCGACCTGACTGCGGAAAAGCTTGCCTTCGCCCGGGAACTGGGCGCCGTCGCCACGGTGAACGGGTCGCAGCAGCGGGATATCGTCGGGGCCGTCAAGGAGATCACCAGGGGCGGGGCCCACGTCTCCATCGATGCGCTTGGCCATCCCTCGACCTGTTTCAATTCCATCGCCAATCTGCGCCGCCGCGGCCGCCACGTGCAAGTCGGCCTGATGCTGGGCGATCACGCCCGCGCGCCGATCCCGATGGACAAGGTCATCGCCTATGAGCTGGAAATCCTTGGCAGCCATGGCATGCAGGCCTTTCGCTACAAGGCGCTGATGGACATGCTGGAGCAGGGAAAGCTGGCCCCGCAAAAGCTGATCGGCAAGCGGATCGCCCTCGATGAAGCGCCGGCGGCCCTGATGGCGATGGACCGGTTCGAGGGAACCGGCATCAGCGTGGTCACGAAGTTTTAGAGCGTGGCTAGCGCCAGCTTCCGTCGCGCCACATCATCGAAAAAGCCGTTCCATAGTCGGGATAGCGGAAGGCGAAACCCAGTTTCTTGATGCGTGCATTGGAGACGCGCTTGTTCTCGCCGTAGAAGGAGCGCGCCATGGGCGTCAGTTCCGCGGTCTCGAAATGGGTTTCGGCCGGCGGTTCGATGCCCATCAGCTCGGCGGCATAGGCGACCACATCCTGTGGCGGTGCGGGTTCGTCGTCGGTGATGTTGAACACGCCGCCCTCGTTGCGTTCGGCGAGAAAGCGCAAGGCCCTGGCGATATCGTCCACATGAATGCGGTTGAACACCTGTCCCGTCTTGTTGAGGCGGCGCGCCGTGCCATTGGCAAGATTGACGAACGCATTGCGTCCCGGCCCGTAAATGCCGCCGAGCCGCAGGATCGCCAGCGGCACCTTGTGTTCATCGGCCAGTTTCTGCCAGTCATTTTCGGCATCGACCCGTTCGACAGAGCGCGCCGATACCGGATGGCACGGCGTGGTTTCATCGACCCAGGCACCGCCATAATCACCATAAACGCCGACGGTGGAGAGATAGCCGATCCATTGGAGTTTCGGCATGCCGGAGCGGATCGTCTCGCCGAATTGCGCATGAACGGGATCGCCGGTCTGCCCCGGCGACGTCGAAATGACGATGTGGGTCACCTGTTCCAGGGCGCCGACGATTTCCTGCGATGCATGGGTGCCCTGAAACAGGAATGGTGTGATACCATCCTGTTTCAGCGCCGCGAATTTGTCGTTGTCGCGTGTCGTCCCGCCGATGAAATCCGTTGTGCCGGCCATGATCCGGGCAAAAGCCCGGGCGGAATAACCGGCCCCGAAGAGAAAAATCCGCATCATTGTTTCTTTCCTGCATTGCGCCATTCGGTCAGTACGCTGGCATCGCCTTCCTGCGCAGCATAGCGTATTTGCAGCGTAGCAAAATGCGCCGTATCGACAAGCTCCCCGAGCGCCCAGACGGCGGCACCACGCACGATGGGCGCGGGATCGTCGAGATGCCGCTCGACCAACGCAACCAGACCGGGTTGTCCGGAATTGCCGCTGGCAATGAGCACGTTGCGCAGGAAGCGGTCCCGGCCGATGCGCTTGACCGGCGAGCCGGAGAAGAGCGTGCGGAACGCGGCATCGTCAAGCGTGAGGAAGGTTGCCAGGTCCGGGGCTTTCAGATCGTCGCGCGCCTGCAGCCTGGCTTCCCGCGCCATCCCGGCAAATTTGTTCCACGGGCAGACCGCGAGGCAATCGTCGCAGCCATAGATGCGGTTGCCCATGGCCTTGCGGAATTCCGGCGCAATGGGCTCCTTGTGTTCGATGGTCAGATACGAAATGCAGCGCCGGGCGTCGAGCTGATACGGCGCCGGAAAGGCATTGGTCGGGCAGACGTCGAGGCAGGCATGACAAGTGCCGCAATGATCGGTTTCGCGTCCGTCCGGCTCGAGTTCCGCCGTGGTGAAGATCGTGCCCAGGAACAGCCAGGAACCATGGCTGCGGCTGACGAGATTGGTATGTTTGCCCTGCCAGCCCAGACCGGCCGCCTCGGCAAGCGGCTTTTCCATCACCGGTGCCGTGTCGACGAACACCTTGACGTTTTCGCCGGCAGCCCGCGACGCAAACCGGCTGGCGACGCCCTTCAGCTTGCCCTTGATGATATCGTGATAGTCACGGTTCTGCGCATAGACGGAGATGGCCGCCTTGTTCTTCCGGGCGAGGATGTCCAGGGGATTGCTGTCCGGGCCGTAGTTCATCGCCAGCACGATGATCGAGCGCACATCGGGCCACAGCGTCCGGGGGTCGGCGCGGCGCTCGGCGGTTTCCGCCATCCAGGCCATGCTGGCGTGGCGGCCTTTTTCCAGATAGTGGCGCAAGCGCTCTTCGGCGAGCGGAATGGCATCCGGCCGTGTAATCGCGACAAGCTCGAAGCCTGCGGCCCGCGCCTCCTCAATGATGAATTGCTTCAGCCGCTGCGGCTGCGCCTTTGGCCCTGAACGTGTCGCGGCTTTTGCATCCGCGGGCAGCATCAGAAATCCAGATCGCCGTAATGCGATGATGGCGGCAGGCCGCGCACGCGGTCGGACAGCAACGGGCGGAAGGACGGGCGCGATTTCATGCGCGTGTACCAGTCGCGGGCGGCCTTGTATTCCGACCACTTGATCTCGCCGAGATAGTCGAGAATGGAAATCGACGCGGCCGCGGCCATGTCGGCATAGCTCGGGGTCGGGCCGGCCAGCCAGTTGCGCGTCGCGGTCAGCCAGTCGATATATTTCATGTGCTGGGTGATATTCGCGCGGGCAGCCCGGATGGCGGTGGAATCCGGTGCGCCGCCGCCCTGTTCGGCGGTCATGTGCAGCTTGAAAATGCGCTCGCGCGCCATATGCCGCGTCACTTCGTTTTCGAACTTGATCAGAAACCAGTCGACGAGACGGCGCACTTCGGCGCGGTTGAGCGAATCCTCGGGAAACAGGCGGCGGCTGCGCTTCAGGGCGCCGCGCGTCTCATCGATATATTCGGAAATCACCGTGGCGCCGGCAACGGGAACATCGCCTTCCGCCAGCAGCACAGGCAGCGTCCCGGCAGGGTTGAGCGCCAGAAACTCCTTGCGTCTCGACCAGCTGTTTTCCTCGATCAGCTCAACTTCAATATCGTATTCGTTGAGGATAAGCCGGGCATAGCGCGAACCGGTGGACATCGGATGATGGAAAAGCGTCAACATGGCAGGTGTTTCATAAATCTTTCGAACTGGCATTTTATCGGGGGGCAGCGTATTGCTCGGCCGCCCTTGAGTCTATGCGAACCTATAGGCGCAACTGCGGCGTGAGACAAGCAAACAGCATGTGATCATCCTGACCGGGATCACCATCGGAAGTCATAATCATGGAATCGCAGACAATTGTCGAAGCCCTTTTTCTCGGATTGCTGGAAGGGTTAACAGAGTTTATACCGGTCTCCTCCACAGGGCATCTGCTGCTGGCCGGACGCTTCCTCGGCTTTGAATCAAACGGCAAGACATTCGAGGTTCTGATCCAGCTTGGCGCGATCCTGGCCATTCTCACCGTCTATTTCGGCCGCCTGCTGAAAATTGCCCGGGACCTCCCTAGCGATGCGGGCACCCGGCGTTTCGTCGCCGGCATTCTCGTCGCGTTCCTGCCGGCCGTCGTCATCGGCGTGCTGGCGCATGGGTTCATCAAGGCGGTGCTGTTTGAATCGCCGATGCTGATCTGCATCATGCTGATTGTCGGCGGAATCATTCTGCTCTGGGTGGACCGGCTGGACCTGAAGCCGCGCTACACCAATGTGATGGACTATCCGTTGTCGCTGTGCCTGAAGATCGGTTTCATCCAGTGCCTCGCCATGATCCCCGGAACCTCGCGGTCCGGCTCGACCATCGTCGGTGCGCTCCTGCTCGGCGCGGACAAGCGCTCGGCGGCCGAGTTCTCCTTCTTCCTGGCGATGCCGACCATGGCGGGCGCCTTTGCCTACGACCTCTTCAAGAACCGCGATGTGCTGACGCTCAACGATGCATCGCTGATCGCCATCGGCTTTGTCGCAGCCTTCATATCGGGCGTCTTCGTCGTGCGGTATCTTCTGGACTATGTCTCGCGGCACGGTTTTGCATTGTTTGCCTACTGGCGGGTGATCGTCGGTACGGTCGGCCTGATCGCGCTTATCCTGGCGAAGTAGGAAGACAAAAAACCCCGGTCGAAGCCGGGGTTTTTCTTTAAGTCTGTACCGCTGGAATCAGGCGGGTTTCTGGCTCGAATACTGCCCCTGCGCACGGAAGCGCCAGAGATAGGACGGCAGGATCGTCTCGATTGTCTGCGGCTGGATGCCGAGGCCTTCCAGCGTGCGATTTTCCTTCTTTGCCGCTTCGGACACAACGGAGTCCTTCTGCAGCAGCACCACCTGATCCTTGGTCAGAAGCGGTTTCGGCAGAAGGCCGAGAACAGAGCCCTGAATCTTGGCAACCCACCATGGAATGGAGACCAGGATGCGCTTGCGTCCGATGATACGCAGCGTTTCCTGCAGGCATTGGCGGAACGTCAGCACTTCGGCACCGCCGAGTTCATAGACCTGTCCGGCATTGAGCGAGCCATCGACGGAGCGGGCAAACACCTCTGCGAGATCGCCGACATAAACCGGCTGGAACCGGGTCTTGCCGCCACCGATCAGCGGCAGGAAGGGCGAGATGCGGGCCATGCCGGCAAAGCGGTTGAAGAAATCATCTTCCGGTCCGAACACGATGGACGGGCGGATGATCACCGCATCGGGCAATGTCTCGCGCACGGCCGCTTCGGCGCGGCCCTTGGTGCTGGCATAAAGCGAGGACGAGTGCGCATCGGCACCGAGCGCGGACATGTGGGTCAGCGGAACGCCGGCAGCGCGCGCAGCCTCGGCCACGGCGCGGGCGCCGAATTCATGCACGGTGCTGAAGCGCTGGGCACCGCTTTCATAGGCAATCCCGACGAGATTGATGACGTGATCGGACCCGGCAACGGCACGGTCGATCGACCAGCGGTAACGCAGATTGGCCTGAACGGCCTGAATCTGGCCGACACCGCCGAGGGGTTGCAGATGGAAAGCAAGGTCGGGCCGGCGCACGGCGACGCGAACACGATAGCCGCGCTTGGTCAGGGCCCGCACGACGTGACGACCGACAAAACCCGAACCCCCGAAAATCGTGACAAGTTTTGGCTTCGTGATTGTCATCTGGCACTCCTATGGAAATCGTCCAATATTCCCCTGCTGTTTAAAGCCTTTTGCCGCGAAGGCAAAGAGTGGATCGACAGCAGGTCTCGCGGCGCGTTGCCGCGCTTGGCCGGACGGGATTGTGCCGGGCGCCCGTTACCAGCCGCAGGCAGCGGAATAATCCGCAAGCACCCGGTCGACGGCGGCAATCAGGATGGCTTCCGGATTGCTGCGGTCCGCGGGATGAACGGCAAGATCGGGCAAAAACTGCCGCAGCAACGTTTCGGGAATGTCACGCCCGGCCAGAGCAGCCATGAGCGCGTTGACGGCCTGCATGGCTTCCGGCTCGGTCCAGTAATAGCGGATGCGGTCGCTGTAGCTGTAGTGGCGCTGAACATGCAGGGCATCGTCCGCTCCGTGGTAATGCGACGCCCAATGCCCCGGCTTTTCCAGCATGAGGCGTTCCATGGCGCGGGCAAGCGGGCGTTCGCCGTAAGCCTTGTCCAGTTCCGACGCGATCAGGTCGAGCCCGTAGAGCGCTTCGCGCAGGGCAAAGGTCAGGCCGGGGCCGACTTTGAGAATCGGAAACCCGTCGCGCACGAGCGCGGAAAGCGACTGCACGGTCTGGTAGTCGGTGGAATGGGCTTCGAACACGAATTGCGGTTCGTGCGCCAAGAGTTTCGTCAGCGCCACGGCCTGATCCGGCCGGTATTCGACGACATTCTCATTGCCGAACTCGACGCCGGGCTGCACGACAATACCGATGACGCGGTCGAAGGCAGCCTGAAGTCCTTCGCTGGCAAAGCGTGCGCGGTGCACGGCAATGGTGTGGCGTGCCGCATCCGGGCTGGTGGGCGTGACCTCGGTGAGTTCATGGTCCGCGCCGCCCGGAACCGGTACTTCCGTGCCGATGATGTAATTGGGCAGAGCAAAGCCGCTTGCCGCTGCCGCATGCTCGGCGACCTTGGCGAGCCGTGCGGCGCGCTGGGCCGTAACCTCGTCATCGAGCGCCGGCGGCTCCCCGGCGCAGCCCATGCTGGCGTCCAGATGGATTTTGGTGAAGCCGGCCTGGATATAGTCGATGACCATGGCTTCGGCTTTGGCCATGGCCTCTTCCGCCGGCAGCTTGCGCCATGGATTGGGGCCGAGATGATCGCCGCCGAAAATGAGATTGTTGCGGTCAAAGCCTTCTTCGCGGGCAATCGCTTCGACGAAGACGACGAAATCGACCGGCGTCATGCCGGTATAGCCGCCATATTGGTTGACCTGGTTGCACGTTGCCTCGATGAGGACGATCTGTCCGTGCTTTTTGCCGCGCCGCAGGGCCGCCCTGATGACAAGCGGATGGGCGGAGCAGACGGATGTGATACCGGCATTGTCACCATTGCGGTGCGCCGTGGCCAACTGGGCGAGGGACTTGAACATCTTACTTCCTTGGTGTCGCAGCGATGAACTGGTCGAGTTCCGGGAAGGCCGATGTGCCTTCCATGGGGCCGCGGCGGGTCACGTTACGGGCGCCGGCGGCATTGGCATAATCGAGCGCCTGCGCCGCCGCATGGCCGAGACGGCGGCAGGTGAGATAGGTGGCGCCGAAGCAGTCGCCGGCGCCGGTCGGGTCGATTTCATCAACGAGGAATGCCGGGCGGCTGACACTGCCCGCCTTGGTGTACAGCGCCGAGCCATGCTGGCCGCGCTTCACCACGATTTCCGCAATGCCGGAGGCGAGGAGCTCTTTGATCGCTTCGTCTTCGGTGGCCGCCGGGCAGGCCACGAAAAGCTCGTCGCCCGATGGCAGGAGCAGGTCGCTCGCCGCCACGAGAGCCTTGAACTGGCGTCCGGTCTCGTCACCGGCGGCCAATTCCTTGCGCATGTTGGGGTCGAGCGAGAGCGTGCCGCCGCGCTGCTTGATCTCCCGGAGGGCATAGTCGATGATCGGCCAAACCGCTGGGATCGACAGCGCTGATCCCATGACATGCAAATGACCGGCGCGTGCGATCAGGACCCTGGCGCTGTCGTTCAGGTCGATGTTGCCTGCGGCGCTGCGGGCGATGTTGTAGACGAAATCGCGCGTGCCATCATCGGCATAGCGGACAAATGCACTGCCCGTGGGATAATCGGGGCTGACGGCGATGGCCGAGACATCGGCACCGTCCCGGCGCAGCCGTTCGACATTCAGGCGCCCGAAATCGTCATTGCCGACCGTGGCAATGATACCGGCCTGTCCGCCGAGTTTGGCGACCTGGTCGATAAAGATAGCCGGCGCACCACTTGGAAAAGGTCCGATCAGCGACTGGGCGTCGAGGAATCCCTTGCCGATCGTGGTGGCCATGATCTCGACGAGGATTTCGCCAACGGTAATGGTCGGGCCAAGGCTCTCCGGGGCCAGGGAGGAAGGGGTCACGTCAACCGTCATGTCGCTGTCTGCCTGTTGTCTCGCGCTTGAATCGTCAACGCGCTCGGCACAAACAGATAAGCTCTATTATTTCCGTGTCAACAAATAAATCTTTACGCGCGACAAGTTTTGCATCAGGCTGACATGCGCAGCATGATCTCGGCGTTCAGCAATATCCGTTCATTGGCAGGCAACTCGAATTTCGAGTCCTGGTGTTCGCCGAGCTTGTGGAACAGTAGGGCCGCCGCCAGTCTGCCGATCTCGTTGTAGTTCTGGGCGACCGTCGTCAGGGGTGGGCACATGTAGCGCGACAGGGGCTGATCGTCATGGCCGGCGACGCGCAGATCGCAGTCCTCGCCGCGCCCGACCTTCACGCCGGCCTGGAAGGCGGCGGCAATCACGCCGAAAGCCACACGGTCATTGGCGCAGAGCACGGTTCTGGTGGGAAAGCCGCCATCGCGCAGGATCTGGGTCGTGGCATCGAACGCAGATTTCTCGAAATCCCAGTCGGCGGCCTGTTCTACTTCGATGACGCGGGGCTCAAGCTTCAGGCTGTCCATCGCTTCGCAATAGGCCTCGCGCCGTTCAAATGCGTTGCTGTTGACCGGCGGCATGCCGAAATAGCAGGGCGCATCGCCGGAGCGGGTGAGATAATCGACAATAAGCTGGAAGCTCTGCCGGTTGTTGGTGCCGACGAAGGGCGAAACCGTATCCAGGGGTGAGTCCACATAGATCATGGGGATGGACTCGCCCAGTTTCAGCAGTTTTTCCTGGTGCGACTGTACGCCGAGCGGCGCGATGATCGACCCTGCGACATTCATCGACTTGAAGGTTTCGATGGCGCGCTCTTCCAGTTCCGGCTTGCCGTCGGAACTGAGAACGAAGGCGAGATAACCCGCCTGTTCGGCGATGCCTTCGATCCGACGGGTCAGGGCCGTGTAGAACGGATCTGTTGAATTCGGGATGATGATGCCGAGAATATTGGTGCGGCGGCGATTGAGATTGACCGCGAAAATATTCGGGCGGAAGCCGGACTGCTTGACCGCAGCCTCGATGATGTCGCGAGTCTTCTTGCGCACGGAGCTGGGGTCGTTGAAGTATTTCGACACGGTGGGCCGCGACAGGCCGACAAACGCGGAAAAGTCTTCCATTGTTCTGATCGTCTTTTTCACCGCGTGCATTCCCTTTTCACGACCGATTCGCCTGTTTTAGGAGACATCGCCGTGCTTGTGAAGAAAATGTCGTGAGACAATTTCATCGGTCTTTCCGTTTGCATGCCTGGCACCCGCAACCCGCGAGGCCAATCAAAAATTTACAGAGCCGATCACATGCGTCAAGTTTTTGATTGAACCACAACAATTCTGGATCATGTCAAACTTTCGCTCCTGTAACGTTCGGCACCCGGCAATGTTCCCTGCCGGCGATAGTGGAAGCACGCCGGCCATGGCGAAGGTCACTGCTTCGGCAGAAATCCGCCCTGCAGATTCTTGTATACAGACCTGCGAATATTTTGGTATGACTTATTTTAAGTTTACGTGCGTAAAGTTCGTAGACTTAACCTTGGAGGAGGAGAGAATGAGCGTTACCTTGAGGAGGGCAACGCACCTGCTGCTCATGACCGCCGCCACCGGCGCTCTTGCCAGCACTGCGTCTGCAGAAGAATTGACCATCGCGACCGTCAACAATGCCGATATGATCGTGATGCAGAAATTGTCGCCCGAATGGGAGAAGGCGACCGGCAACAAGCTCAACTGGGTGGTCCTGGAAGAAAACGTGCTGCGTCAGCGTGTGACCACCGATATTGCCACCAAAAGCGGCCAGTTCGATATCCTGACCATCGGCGGCTACGAGGAGCCGATCTGGGGCAAGTCCGGATGGCTGGCATCGGTGGATGACCTCGGCGACGATTATGATTACGCCGATCTGCTCGATCCGATCAAAAAGGGCCTCACCGTCGACGGCAAGCTCTATGCGGTCCCGTTTTATACGGAAAGCTCGTTCACGCTCTATCGCAAGGATCTCTTCGATGCGGCGGGCCTGACCATGCCGGATCAGCCCACCTATGACCAGATCAAGCAGTTTGCCGCCAAGCTGACCGACAAGTCGAAAGAGCAGTACGGCATCTGCCTGCGCGGGAAGGCCGGGTGGGGCGAGAACATGGCGTTCCTCGGAACCATGATCAACACCTATGGCGGGCGCTGGTTCGACATGGACTGGAAACCGCAGATCAACTCGGCGCCGTGGAAAGAGGCCATCGCGACCTATGTCGATCTGATGAAGAAGTATGGCCCGCCCGGTGCGACCTCGAACGGTTTCAATGAAAACCAGGCGCTGTTTGCCACGGGCCACTGCGCCATGTGGATTGATGCGACATCGGCGGCCGGCCGTGTTTTCGATCCCAAGCAAAGCAAGGTGGCGGACAAGGTGGCGTTCACGCGGGCACCCGTTCAGGTGACAGCCAACGGCGCCGGCTGGTCCTGGGCCTGGACCCTGGCCATTCCCGCCACGTCGAAGAAAGTCGACGCGGCGAAATCCTTCCTGAAATGGGCGACGTCGAAGGAGTACGTCAAGCGGGTTGCCGCCAGTGAAGGCTGGGTTGCGGTTCCGCCGGGAACACGCAAATCCACCTATGACAATCCGGACTATCAGAAGGCCGCGCCGTTTGCCGCAACGGTTCTGAAATCCATCATGGCGGCCGACCCGACAAAGCCGACGAAAGATCCTGTGCCCTATACCGGCGTGCAGTTCGTGGCCATTCCCGAATTCCAGGCGTTCGGTACGACGGTCGGCCAGCTGATATCGTCGGCACTCGCGGGCACGCAAACCGTCGACCAGGCGCTGGATTCCGGGCAGCGGCAGGTGGAGCAGATCATGACCCGCGCCGGTTATATCAAATAGCCTCTTGCCGTGGCCCGCATGGAATGTGCGGGCCACGGCATACTGCAAGCCAGCGCTCTCTGCAACAGGATGGATTTGCCATGAAAGCCATTCAATTCACTGGCCTCGGCATTGCCGGTCTCGCCGATCTTGATGAGCCGCAACTTGCGCCCGGCCATGCGCTGGTCCGGGTGATGGCATCCGGTCTGTGTCATACGGATATCGACGTGCTGCATGGGCGATACGGTAACGGCGCCTTTCCGCTTGTTCCCGGCCACGAATATGCCGGTATCGTCGAAATGATCGCGGACGATGTCACGGATGTGCGTCCCGGCGACCGTGTGGCCATCGATCCCAACATTCCCTGCGGCACATGCCGGTCCTGCCGCAAGGGATTGACCAATCTGTGCGACCGCCTTGAAGCCTATGGCGTCTCGCGCAACGGCGGCTTCGCGCAGTACAGTACGGTCAACACCGCGCACCTGCATGGCATCGGCCATCTGCCTTTTCACATTGCAGCGCTTGCCGAACCGCTGGCCTGCGTGCTCAACGGGCTCGGCAATGCCCATGCCGTACGTGCCAAAAACGCCCTTGTCTTCGGCGCGGGCCCGATCGGCTTGCTGATGGCCCTGTCGCTGCAAGCGGAGGGCGTCGAGGATGTCAGCATTGCCGACATCAATGAGGACCGGTTGAGCTTTGCCCAATCGCTCGGCCTCAAGCCGATGGTATCCGGCTCGGCTGCGCTTGGGAAGCAGGCGAAGGCGTTTGATTTTGTCGCCGATGCAACGGGTATCGCCAGGGTGGTGGAAGAGATGATCGCCTACACGGCCGATGGCGGAACGGCGCTGGTTTTCGGGGTCAGCGCGCCGGACGCACGCATTCAGATCGCCCCGTTCGAAATTTTCCGCCGCCAGATCAGTCTCGTCGGCTCCCACTCGCTCAACCGCAATATTCCCGACGCCTTGGCCATATTGCAGCGCGACAACGGAACCATGGCAAGGCTTGTCTCCCATCACCTGCCGCTGGATGACATTCTTCCCTATCTCGCGAAAGGGGCAGCAACGCCGCAGACCATGAAAGTACAATTCTCGGCAGAATAAATCTTCCAGAGGTTTGCTTCGGGTTAAGACTTGGGTAGCATAACCCCGGACCGGTCAGAATCGGTCAATTGAGGGGGAACATACAATGGACGGCAATATTCCGAGCCCGGAAGTCTTTACCCATGTGCGTGTGATCATCGGTATCATTTTGGGCCTGAGTATTTCCCGGCTGCTCACCGGTGTCGCCCGCATCATTCAGCATCCGCTGCGCAAGAATATTTATCCGATTCATCTTGGCTGGGTATTCTTCACCTTTCTGACCGTGGTGCATTTCTGGTGGTTTGAATTTTACCTGCACCAGACTTTGGTGTGGAAGTTCGAGGCCTACCTCTTCGTCATTTTTTACGCCAGCCTGCACTTTCTGGCCTGCGGTATGCTTTTTCCCGACAGCATGGACGGGTATTCCGGCTACGAAAACTACTTCATGTCGCGGCGCGCCTGGTTCTTCGGTCTGTTGATGGCGATCTTCCTGGTCGATTTCGCCGACACGGCGATGAAGGGCCGGGAGCATTTTCATTCGCTCGGACCTGTCTATCCCCTGCGCAATCTTTTCCTGATCAGTGTCTGCGGTGCCGCTGCCTATCTGCGCGAGCAGAGGATGCAGTGGCTGTTCCTCAGCCTGGCGCTTGTCTGTCAGCTCGTCTTCATCCTGATCCAGTTCGACACGATCTGAAAACGGCAAAGAAAAACCCGCCGGTCCTGGGACCGGCGGGTTTCGTTTCAGTCAGAACGTCAGGAGAAGCTTAGTTCTTTTCCTGCTTCTTCAGAGCGGCACCGAGGATGTCGCCCAGCGAAGCGCCGGAGTCGGACGAACCGTACTGTGCAACGGCTTCCTTCTCTTCAGCGATTTCCAGCGCCTTGATGGAGACCTGCAGCTTGCGGGTCTTCTTGTCGAAGGCGATGACGCGGGCGTCGACCTTCTGGCCAACCGTGAAGCGTTCCGGACGCTGTTCGTCACGATCGCGGGAAAGATCCGCACGACGGATGAACGAGTCGAGATCGTGGTCAACCAGACGGACTTCGAGGCCGCCATCGGTGATCCCCGTGACTTCAACGGTTACAACGGCGTTCTTGCGCAGTTCACCCGAGGTTGCTGCTTCACCGACCTTGTCGCCTGTGAGCTGCTTGATGCCGAGCGAGATGCGTTCCTTCTCGACGTCAACATCGAGAACCTGCGCCTTGACGACGTCACCCTTGTTGTACTCTTCGATGACCTGTTCGCCCGGACGGTTCCAGTCGAGGTCGGAGAGGTGAACCATGCCGTCCACATCGCCATCGAGGCCAATGAACAGGCCGAATTCGGTCTTGTTCTTGACTTCGCCTTCGACGATCGTGCCGACAGGGAACTTGTCTGCGAAAGTCGTCCATGGGTTGTCGAGGGTCTGCTTGAGGCCCAGCGAGATGCGGCGCTTGACCGGATCCACTTCGAGAACAACGACTTCGACTTCCTGCGTGGTCGAGAGCAGCTTGCCCGGATGCACGTTCTTCTTTGTCCAGGACATTTCGGAAACGTGGATAAGGCCTTCGATGCCTGGCTCGATTTCGACGAATGCACCGTAGTCGGTGATGTTCGTAACCGTACCGGTGATCTTTTTGCCGATCGGGTACTTCGCACCGATACCATCCCAAGGATCGCTTTCGAGCTGCTTCATGCCGAGCGAAATACGATGTGTTTCCTGGTTGATGCGGATGATCTGAACCTTGACCGTCTGGCCGATGTTCAGGATTTCCGACGGATGGTTGACGCGGCGCCATGCCATGTCGGTCACGTGCAGCAGACCATCGATGCCGCCGAGGTCAACGAACGCACCGTAATCGGTAATGTTCTTGACGACGCCTTCAACGACCTGACCTTCTTCAAGGTTCTGGACGATTTCAGAGCGCTGTTCAGCACGGCTCTCTTCAAGAACGGTACGACGCGAAACAACGATGTTGCCGCGACGCTTGTCCATCTTGAGGATTTCGAAGGGCTGCGGGTTGTGCATCAGCGGGGTAACGTCGCGGATCGGACGGATGTCGACCTGCGAACGCGGCAGGAAGGCGACGGCGCCGTCGAGATCGACGGTGAAACCACCCTTGACCTGATTGAAGATGACACCATCGACGCGCTCGCCGCGGTTGAACTTCTCTTCAAGACGGACCCAGCTCTCTTCGCGGCGTGCTTTTTCACGCGACAGAACAGCTTCGCCGAGGGCGTTTTCGATACGCTCGACGTAGACTTCAACGATATCGCCAGGCTTCAGCGAGCCGTCTTTGGCTTTCGCGCCGAATTCCTTGAGCGGTACGCGGCCTTCAACCTTGAGGCCGGCGTCAATGATCGCCATGTCTTTTTCGATGGCGACGATACGGCCCTTGACGACATAACCTTCAGCAAGGTCATTGGTGGCAAAGGACTCGGCGAGAAGAGCTTCGAAATCTTCGCGCGTTGGATTGGCTTGAGACATAAATACTCCTGGTGTGTCCGGACATCGTCATCGGACACAGCACCGGTGGTTCGTGTTGCGGTTCATCTGCGGGCCAATCCGCCCTATGCGGGCAATCCGGTGCATGGACTGGTAGCAGATGCTGGTTTAATGCCTGTTTCCCACCAAAGCCTGATCAATCAGTTTTTTGGCAGCAAGAAACGCGGTCTCTATATCCATTTCCGTCGTATCTAGCAAGTGCGCGTCGGCAGCGGGCTTCAATGGCGAGTCCGTGCGGCCCATATCGCGGGCGTCGCGGCGGGTAAGATCGGCCAGAATCTCCTCATACTGGACGGCCGCGCCCGAGGATTTGATTTCGTCAAACCGCCGCTTCGCCCGCGCTTGCGGGGAGGCGGTGATGTAAAGTTTGACCGGCGCGCCCGGGCAGACCACCGTTCCGATGTCGCGCCCGTCGAGCACGGTGCCGGGGGAGCGCTGGGCAAAAGCCTGCTGGGCGGCAACCAGCGCCCGCCGGACCGCGGGCATGACGGCAACCTTGGAAGCCGCTTCGCCCACATCATGCGTGGACAGGGCTGCCCGGTCGAGTTTCGACAGATCGATACCGCGTGCCGCCTTTTCCGCCAGAAATTCGTCGTCGAGCGCCATGTTTTGGTCGAGCAGCGCCTTGGCAACCGCGCGGTATGTCAGCCCGGTATCAAGATGATGATAGCCGTAATAATCGGCGATCCGCCGGGCCAGCGTGCCTTTGCCCGATGCAGCCGGTCCGTCGATGGCAATGGTGAAAGACGGCGCCGGCGCGTGGATATCGTCCTTTTCATCGCGGTCAAACAGCCAGTTGCCGAGGGCGAACAGCAGATAGGCCGCGGCAAGGACGAGGGTGATCAGCGGCGTGATGCCGATCGTGACGAACGCGAACCCGCCTACCGTGGTCGCCAGTGCGGAAAGCCATGCCGGCAGATAGGCGGACATGTTCTGCAGCAGCGCATCGATGGCGAATATCAGGGCAAACTGGAAGACGAACAGCCAGAACAGCAGGGCGAAGAGCCCGAAGCGGATTTTCAGCGCAAACCGTTCAATGGCGTAGGCAACGCCAACAATGACCAGGGAGGTGAGCAGGAAAAACATCAGGCACTCCCTGCCTGCAGGGGAGCCGTTGTCAACGCAGTCTGCAAATGGACAGCAGGTTCGATCATCGCTCTCTGTTTCTTGCCTTTGCGCCCATGAGGAAGCCTATGCCATAACCGACGATTGATCCGAACGCGGGCGGCAGAAGCAGAAACTGATAGGGCATCCAATCGCTTGTTCCCGCAGTCTCAGGCACGGACACATCCGGCCGGGAACCATCGGAGACATTCCACGCATAGAGGAAGATCAGGAGCAAAGGAAGAACGACCCGCATGATCGAACTCAAAATGCCGGGCCATGGCTGCGATGATCCACTGGAAATTGTGCCGCGATAGGCGCTTCGTCCCGCCCAGACGACGAACGGAACGCTCGACATCATATAAAGGGCGTAAACCGTCAGGGCGGAAAAAAGCGCGCTCATCGGTATCAGGCTGGTGTTTCCTGCACGGAAATCTCGGCACCCATGCCGCTCATCATGTCCATGAATTCCGGAAAGCTCGTGGCAATCATGGTGGAGTCATCGACGGTAACGGGTTTTTCTGCGACGAGGCCCATGACGAGGAAGCTCATGGCAATGCGATGATCGAGATGGGTCTCGACCGTGCCGCCTCCGAGGTTCTTGCCATCCGGGTGGCCGCGTACGCTCAGGGTTTCCGGGCCTTCCGTGCAATCGACGCCGTTGGCCTTGAGGCCGTTGGCAACGGCCGAAAGGCGGTCCGATTCCTTGACCCGCAATTCCTCGAGGCCGTTCATCACGGTCTCGCCGGTGGCGAAGGCCGCCGCGACGGCGAGCACGGGATATTCATCGATCATCGAGGGCGCCCGGTCAGCCGGGACGATCACGCCTTTCAGCTCGGAGGCGCGCACGCGCAGGTCCGCGACATCCTCGCCGCCGGCAAGGCGGGCATTGAGAACCTCAATACTGGCGCCCATGTCCTGCAAGGTCAGAATGAGGCCCGTACGGGTCGGGTTCATCAGCACATTGCGAATGGTGATATCGGAGCCGGGCACGAGCAGTGCCGCCACCAGCGGAAACGCCGTCGACGACGGGTCGCCGGGCACGTCGATGATCTGGCCGGTGAGCTTGCCCTGGCCCTCGATGCGGATGTGCCGGACATTGTCCTTGTCGGTTTCGACGGAAAGATTGGCGCCAAACCCCTGCAGCATCTTTTCCGTATGGTCGCGCGTCATGACCGGTTCGATGACCGTTGTCATGCCCGGTGTGTTGAGGCCCGCCAGCAACACGGCTGATTTGACCTGTGCCGAAGCCATCGGAACCCGGTAGGTAATGGGGGCGGCAACCTTGGGGCCGCGTAGTGTCAGCGGCATGCGGTCACCGTCTGATGCAGTCACCTGAACGCCCATTTCCCGCAGGGGATTAAGCACGCGGCCCATGGGGCGCTTGGATAGGGAGGCGTCGCCAATGAAGGTGGTTTCCATCGCGTAGACGCCGACGAGACCCATGGTGAGGCGGGCGCCCGTGCCGGCATTGCCGAAATCGAGCGGCGCTTCCGGCTGCAGCAGGCAGCCATTGCCGGTGCCCTGAATGATCCACACATCGCCTTCCCTCGCGATTTTCGCACCCATGGCCTGCATGGCCCGGCCGGTGTTGATCACGTCCTCGCCTTCCAGCAGGCCGGTGATGCGGGTCTCGCCCGAGGCGAGGCCGCCAAACATGAAGGAGCGATGCGATATCGATTTGTCTCCGGGAATCCGGATATCTCCGGACAGGGCCTTGGAACGGCGGGCGGTGGCGGGCTTGGGCAATGCGGAATGGGACATGAGTACGATCAATCACAAGGAAAATTGGTGTTTCATCTCGAGCCTGTAGGCGTCGGCGTTCCTAACACAGCTTGTTCGTCCGGTCATCTCGCAAATGCATAGTTCGGCCGAACGGCAATCTCGCGTCGTTTTGGCTTTGACAAATGCGCTGAATTGCGTTTATGGGACCAGAAATCCATTTGATGAGCGCTGGCATAAACGGTTGGACGATGGCATACCGGATGCAGGCGCAGCCAGAAGACGAGGCATAACGTGGTAAATCCAAAACTTGGTACCAAGCGAGTCGACCCTGAAACAGGTCAGAAATTCTACGATCTGAACCGCGATCCGATCGTCTCCCCTTATACGGGCAAGAGCTATCCGCTCAGCTATTTTGATTCGACTGTTCCTTCCGCGCGTGAGGAAGAGGAAGAGGTCGAGACCGAAGAACTCGATGTCGTTCTGGAAAAGCCGGAATTCGTTTCGCTTGAAGAAGCCGATGGCGATGTCGATGGCGACGTGCCGGATCTGGGCGACGACGTCGATGTGGATGTCGATGATGCCGATGATGATGACACGTTCCTTGCCGAAGACGAGGAAGACGAAGATGACGACGTTACCGATATCCTCGGCGGCGGCATCGGCGAAGACGACGAAAACTGATTTTGAACAAGGTCTTTCGCTCTTCCGAAAAATAACGGAAATATCCGGCGAATAGACCTTGATCTTCTCTGCGGCGGGCGATATGTACCCGCCTCGGAACGGTTCCCAACCGTTCGACTGTCCAGCCGGATTTATCCGGCTTAGCCGAAACCGGCTAATGGAATGGGGCCATAGCTCAGCTGGGAGAGCGCTTGCATGGCATGCAAGAGGTCAGCGGTTCGATCCCGCTTGGCTCCACCAAATCTTCAGTGATTTCAGAATTTTGTCCACGGCACATGGTTGCCGCTTCAGCGCAGCCGCGAGCGCGCAGTCGGCAGCAGGCGTGTCACGAGTGGCTTGCCGGTGAGATAGGCTGCAAGCCGTGTCTGCTCCGACAGCCATGCCGCGTCGTTCTCCAGTGCCGCCTTATGGGTTTTGCGTGCGGACTCATCGTCAAACCGGGAAAAGACCGCCAGCACATTTTCATTTTGCCGCACGGGCAGCCGGGTGAACGTGTTTTCGCCGTGCTCGGATGTGAAGACGGCAACCGGATTGTCGCCTCGTCCTTGCAGGAGCGGCGCGACGGACGTGCTGTAATAGCTGTGGAAGCCCTGGTCCGCAGGCCGCTTGAGTTGATAGGTGACCACTTGAAACACCGCCGGTGACGCTGCTTCGGTCGGCGATGCCGGCCGGGCGGCTGGAAGCGAAAACCCGCTGGATGATTCGGCGGGGTGAAGCAGCAGTACATTGTCGGAATCGATCATGGTGCCGTTTGCCCTGTCGCGGTGCGCGCGCCAGACCGGGCCGTCATAGAACGCGGTCAACGCCCCGTACCGGGTTGCCATATCTTCAAAGCCACGCAGCCAGACAAAGGCGTCGGGATCATCCGGATCGCGGAACTGGCCGATGACGGTCATGCCGCAGGCTTCCTGGCTTTCCAGAAAATGGGTGTCGAACAGGTCGATGAGGTCGTCACGGCGGCCGGGATGAAGCGTATAGCGCCTGAGTTCGACGATGGAACTGAAATGCCTCCCCGCCGCCGCGGTCCGCTGAACAGCCTTTGATTGCATCAATTCGGGCATCTCGTTCAATCCTCCCCATAAAACAGACCGGTCATCCTGTTTTTAATAAAACCGGTTGTCCTGTTTTTGTCAACTTGTTAGTCTGCGGCGGCATGAGGGGCTGACATGGCAAAGGATTCGATCGGAAAGCCGAAGAGGGTCAATGATCCGCAGGGAATGCGTTCACGCATCCTCGATGTGGCAGCGGACCTTTTCCAAAGGCGCGGCTATCATTCGACGAGCGTTCAGGATGTCGTTCAGGCGGCCGGGGCGACAGGCGGTGCCTTGCATCATCATTTCCCCACCAAGAAGGCCCTGGGGCTTGCCGTCATAGAAGAACGGGTGGCGCGCGAGGTCAACGCAACCGCGATCGAGCCGGTGCTGCGGGCAGACCGGCCGAAGACTGGCGTCCTGGCGTTTTTTTCCGCCGTGGCCGGCGAACTGGAGCGTCATCAGGCGGTGACGGGATGCCCGCTCAACAATCTCGCCATCGAGCTTTCGCTGGCTGATCCTGATTTTCGCCATGCGTCCAACGCCATCTTTGAGCGTTGGGTCGGGGTGCTTGCACAGAGATTCCAGGATGACGATCCGGCACTCGCACCCCGGCAGGCCGGGGCGCTGGCCACATTGGTGATCGCCGCCTATTCCGGCGCCATGGCGATGGCCAAGGCCAGCCAGAGCGCGCTGCCGCTGCGCGATTGCGCGGTGCAGTTGGAAAAGCTTTTGCCCTAGAGTTCAGACGCTGAGCCGCTTGTCAGGCCTGTCGCGAGAAAACCACCGCCGTGAACAAGAGCACGCCAGCGAACACGATCATCGAGCCGATGCCGACCAGCGGTTCCATCGCGGCATTGCCAAGCGACAGGAAATACAGCGGCGGTATCATCACAACGACACCCACGGTGTAGACAATGAACTGAAGCATTGGCAGGCGTCCGGCGGCCTTTGCCGGGTTGAGCGCGTAGTAGGTGCCGAATATCGCGCTGCTGACCCAACCGAGAAGATTGAGATGGGCGTGGGCGGGAAAGGCGCTGTGATCGCCCGATATCCCCATTTGCAGCCCCATGATGATACCCAGTAGAAACAAGATCGTCGCGGATTTGAAGAACAGCTGCGAAACCTGTGGCATGAGCGCATTCTTTCTCTGAACAGACATGACAGTCTGTGCAAATCTATAGTCTCGAATTCGGATTTGTGCCAGAGCACCGCCGCTAGCAAAAAATAGGTAGGTTGCCCTCGCCGGAGACTATTTCGCGGGCCCGTGCGGCGTTTGCTGTTTTCGACTGGATTAGCGCGAGAAAATCGATCAAACCATTCTGAAAAAGATCAGAATCGAGGAAGCTCCCATGTCTGCCCGCCCGGTTGCCCTTTCCGGAACGCCCGAATCATCCCTGGCGCGCACCGGCGTCCTGTTGATGCTGCTGGGCATGCTGATGTTCGCCCTGAACGATGTGATGGGCAAATGGCTGGTATCGACCTATTCCGTCGGTCAGGTCGTCTTTGTCCGCAGTGTCGCCGCCCTGATCATTCTCGCGCCATTCCTCTGGTATTCGGGACCGAAGAAAATCCTGCAGGTGGACCGCCCCATCCTGCAGCTTGCCCGCGTTGCCGCGTCGACGGCGGAAATTTTCGCCTTCTACTTTGCCGTCGTCTATCTGCCGCTGGCCGATGTCATGACCTATTGGCTGGCTGCCCCGATCTATGTCGCCGCGATCTCGCCGCTCGTGCTGAAGGAGCCCGTCGGCTGGCGCCGCTGGAGCGCCATCATCGTCGGTTTCATCGGCGTCGTCATTGCCCTGGAGCCGTCGTCGCAGGCCCTCACGCCACAGGCCATCATTTCCATTCTGGGCAGCATGACCTTCGCCCTGATGCTGCTGCTCGGCCGTTCGCTGCGCGGCACGCCCGATACGACGCTGGTGTTCTGGCAGATCGTCGGTGCCGGCCTTGCGGGCGCCGCCTCGCTCTATTTCGACTGGAAACCGGTCAGCCCAAGGGATCTGGTTCTGCTCGCCGTGCTCGGTGTTGTCGCCATGCTGGCGCACATGCTCGTCAACCGTGCGCTCAAGATGGCCGATGCGGCAACCGTTGCGCCGCTGCAATACACGCTTCTGTTCTGGGCCATCGTGTTCGGCTGGCTGGTGTTTGGCGACGTGCCGCGCCTGCCCATGCTGATCGGTTCAGGCTTTATCGTGGCGTCGGGCCTGTTCATCTTCTTCCGCGAACAGCAGCTGAAGCGGCAGGGGCGGATGAAGGCGGAACCGGCGGAAGCCATCGTTACCGGTTCCGGCGATCCGGTCTGAGGCAGAAAACGCCCCGTCAGGCGTTGACAGGCGCGCCTTTCAACGATGCGCCGAGAGCGTCGAGCAGCTCTTCCGTACCACGCTGGCGTTGTCCCGGCTCGTCATATCCGTCGAGAAAGGCGCCCTGCTCGGTGAAGACGAGCTTTGTGCCGGTGCCTTCCGGCTTGAGTTCCATCGTCGCGAGTGAAACGGAAATACGCCTGTCGTCGAGATACATGTCATAGCTGTAGATGATGCGCTGGTCAGGGACGATGTCCTGATAGATGGCCTCGAACCTGTGCACCGGCCCGCCTTTCGGTCCGCCGCTGTTGGTCTCGCGGCCGCCGATCCGGAAATCCATCTCGAACCGGGCGACGCCCCAATCATCGGGGCCGGCAAACCATTTGCTCTTGGCGGTCTTGTCGCTGAGCGCAAAGAAGACGCGTTCCGGGGCGGCCGCATAGCTGCGCTCGATGGTGAATGTATCGTGTTTGACAGATCTCTTCGTCATGCTTTCGCTCCGGTTACTGATTGCCGTCTTCGGCGAGAAACTCGCCCAGCCGGTCGAGCCGGCGCTCCCATGATTTGCGCCGCTCATCCATCCATTGCTCGGCCGTTCGCATGGCGGTCCATTCGATGTGGCATGTGCGCACGCGGCCGACCTTCTCCGTGCGGATCAGGCCGCTGTTCTCGAGAACCTGCAGATGCTGCACCACGGCGGGCAGGGACATGGTCAGAGGCTTCGCCAATTCACTGACCGAGGCCGGGCCGCGGCTCAGCCGTTCCACCATGATGCGCCGGGACGGGTCCGCCAGCGCCTGAAACATAAGATCGAGTGAGGCTTGTTGGTTAAGCATATGCTTAAGTAATACCGATGGCCGGATTTGTCAACGTGCGCGCCAGGGCTTCCTCGAAGTGATTGACGGCTTTCTCGAACTTGTCACGGCAGCCCGGGTTGCAGAAGCCGACAACCGCGCCCTTGTAGAGCGTGAGGCTGTCTTCGCTGATCGGGTCGCCCGACCAGGGGCAGGTGGTGTTGACCGCGTCGCTGATTTTCAGGTCTGACATGATGTTTTCCCCTTAACCCAGATCGACGCTGATATCGGTGCGCACGGAATTGGCGATGAAGCATTGTTCATGCGCCTCGTGGTGCAGGTGTTCTTCCGTTGTCCGGTCCGGTGCCGCGCCGGCATAGCGGACTTGCGGCTTCAGCACGACCTTGCTGACAAACAGCCTGCCCTGTTCGTTCTTGCCGAGTTCTCCACTTGCCGCGTCGCGATATTCATCGACGACGAAGCCGCCCTTGGCCGCGCCCGCCAGGAAAAACAGCATGTGGCAGCTGGAAAGCGAGGCGACGAAGGCCTCTTCGGGGTCGACATTCTCCGCGGCGGAATAGGGCAGCCGGACAATATGCGGCGATGAGGATGCCGGCACCTCGGCGCCGCCGTCGAACTGCCAGACATGGGCGCGGCTGTATTTGTTGTCGGTAAATGCGGCATCTGGAGCACGGTTCCATAGAACCGTCGCGCTGAAGGAGGTCATGGGCGTTTCCCGAATCTGTTGTTGAATTGACCGAAGCTTGTCAAAGCTTGGCACCATTGTCGACAGGAACTTCAGGCTGCGGCCGATCTCTATTCCGCGATGAACCGGTATCCGACCCCCGGCTCGGTGCGGATGAAGTGCGGGTGGTTGGGATCTTCCTCGATCTTGGCGCGCAGCTGTCCGACAAAAACCCTGAGATAATGCAGGTCTTCCACGTGGGCCGCTCCCCAGATCGATGCCAGGAGATGGCGATGGGTGACGACAAGTCCGGGATGCAGGACAAGGTGGACCAGCAGCTGGTATTCCTTGCGGGTCAGATGCACCGCTTCGCCCTTGAGCGTCACCACCCGCTTGACCATGTCAACAACGAGGCCGTTGCTTTCAAAGCGCGAGGGAACGCTGGTTCCCGCCACTTTCTGACGCAGCGCCGTGCGCACGCGCGCCAGCAGTTCGCCGATGCCAAAGGGCTTTTCCACGTAGTCATTGGCGCCGAGATCAAGCGCGGCGATCTTTTCGACTTCCCGGTCGCGCGCCGACAGGACGATGATGGGCACTTCGGAAAAGGCGCGCACGGTCTTGATGACCTCCTTGCCGTCCTTGTCGGGAAGGCCAAGGTCGAGAATGACAAGGTCGGGCGCGCTGGTGGCGATCAACCGTTCCGCATCCGCACCCGTGGCGGCGGAGATGACGTCATAGCCCGATGCCGTCAGTGCCGGATGCAGGAAACGCTGAATCTGCGGCTCGTCGTCGACAACCAGAATGCGGTTCTCGTTCATGGTGTCGCATCTCCGCTCTCGCTTGTATCGAAAATAGGAAGCCGGATAATAAACCGCGTACCGCGCTTGCGGATGGCTGGACTTTCCGCCTTGATCGTGCCGCCCATGGCTTCAACGAAGCCGCGGCAGATCGACAGGCCGAGGCCGGTTCCCGCCGCCCGGCCATCGCCTTTGACGCGCCGGTAGAATTTTTCGAAGATGCGGTCAATGTCCTTTGCCGGAATGCCCTTGCCCTGATCGGTGACGCTGATTGCCACCTCCGTCGCATCCTGCTTTGCGTAGATGGTGATCGGGCTGTCGCCGCCATATTTCGCTGCATTGTCGAGCAGGTTGAACAGCACCTGTCCGAGCAGGGACGAATCCCCGCTGACGGTGGCAAGGTCCGGAGCGATGCTGATCTCGATGGCGACGCCCGGTTTGAGCCGCTTCATGCGCTCGACCGATGAAATGATGATATCCGCCGCATCGACAGGGCTGTGCTTGACCTTCAGTGTACCGGCTTCGATCCGGGTCATGTCGAAAAGATTGGAGACAAAACGGGTCAGGCGCCCCGATTCCTCCTCGATGGAAAGCAGCAGATCGTCGTGGCTTTCCGGCTTGATGCGGCTGCCAAGCTCGCGCAGCGTGGTGACGGCGCCCGTGATCGAGGCCAGCGGTGTCTTCAGGTCGTGGGACAGGGAGGAGAACAGCGCGGCATGCAGTTTTTCGCTTTCCTGCAATGCTGCCGTCTTGGCATTTTCCCGCACCAGCTGGGCACGGTCGATGGCGATCGCCGTCTGATCGAGAATGGCGACCAGCATGCGGTCTTCGCTTTCCGTCAGCGAGGCCGGGTGCTCGGTCATGGAAAGGCCGAGCACGCCGGCAACGCCGTGCGATGTCATGATCGGCAGGAACTGCCAGCTGATCTGCGGCAGCGTGCCCGTGTCATGCCCGGACCGTTCATTCTTCTCGAATGCCCAGCGCACCGCTGTCATGTCCGTATTGTCGAGCGTCATGTCAGGCGGCCATGCGGTCTGCAGCGACAGGTCGCCGTCTTCCGGCAGCAGGATCACCACCCCCGTTCCAAGCGTTGAATGCAGGTGCATGGCTGCAGCCACAAGCACATCATCCAGCCGGGCGGTACCCGATAGCTTGCGCGAGAATTCGTAGAGAGCCTGCGTGTTTTTTGCCTGGTTGCGCGATCGCGCCACCTGGTCGCGCAAACGCCCGGCGAGATCACCGATCATCAGGGCCACGCCGAGAAAGATGATCAGCGAAAACAGCTGATGCGGCTTGGCTATGCTTAAGTTGTGGACCGGCTCGATGAAAAAGTAGTTGTAGAGAACAAACGACAGGCCGGCAGCAATGATGGCGGCAAAACGCCCGCTCGACATCGCCGACAGGATGACGGCAACGAGATAGAGCATGGAAAGGTTTTGCGGGTGGACGATCTCGCTGGCGCCAAGCCCCAGAAGCGTCGTCACAGCTGTTGCCGCTATCGGAATGGCGATGGATGTGGCGAGTTCGCGTGCCGAGCGCTTCTGCGGCGCCGGGGGCACATAGGGCTTGTCCTGCTCGTCCCCGGTGACAATGTGGACGCCGACATCGGTGAAGCGTTTGACGATCTCGTCGGGAAGCGACCGCCGGAACGGATTGGAGAAACGCTTGCCTTTCGGGCGGCCGAGCACGACCTGCGTCACATTCTCGCGCCGCGCAATGCGGAAAATCTCGTCGACAAAGTCCCGGGCGATCACGCGCCGCGTTTCCGCGCCGAGCCTTTCCGCCAGGTCAAGGATCTCATCAAGCCGCTGGTTTGCCGCCGTGTCCATGCCCGCATCGCTGGTCTTGGTCAGTGAAACCACCAGCCACCGGGCGTTGAGGCCGGAGGCAAGGCGGCTCGCGGTGCGGACAACCTTTTCGGACAGGCTGTCCGGTCCGACGCAGACCAGAAGCCGCTCGCCGGTGGCCCAGGGACCCTCGATCGCGTTTTGCCGCAAGAGGTCGATCATCTGGTCGTCGACGCGATCGGCGGTACGGCGCAGGGCAAGCTCGCGCAAGGCGGTGAGGTTGGCCGGTTTGAAGAAACCCCGCGCTGCCCGTTCGGCGTTGCCGGGCAGGTAGACCTTGCCCTCCTTCAGCCGGGCAATCAGTTCCGCCGGCGGCAGATCGACCAGCAGCACCTCGTCGGCGCGTTTGAGGACCACATCCGGCACGGTCTCGCGGACAGTCACCCCGGTGATCTTTGTCACCAGGTCGGACAGGCTTTCCAGATGCTGGACATTCATCGCGGTCCAGACATCGATGCCCTGCCAGATCAGCTCTTCAATGTCCTGATGACGTTTGGGGTGCCGGCTGCCGGGCGCGTTGGTGTGGGCGAGTTCGTCAAGGACCAGCACTTTCGGCTTGCGTGCCAGGGCCGCGTCAAGGTCGAATTCTTCCAGCGTGCGGCCCCTGTAGCCGATCTGCTTGCGCGGCAGCACGTCCAGTCCGTCAAGAAGTTCGGCGGTTTCCGCGCGCCCATGCGTCTCGGCAAGGCCGATGACGATGTCGGTGCCGTCTTCCTTCAGACGTTGCGCCCGCACCAGCATGGCATAGGTTTTACCCACGCCGGGGGCAGCGCCGAGGAAAACGGTCAGCTTGCCGCGCGATTCGCGCGTGGCCAGCTCCAGCAGCTTGTCAGGATCGGGTCGTGTCTGTTGACCGTGGTCGGCCATATACGCCTCAGTTTGCTTTTTCAGGTCGCTTGCGCCGGTTGAGCGCCAGAACCTTTACCCCACCCTTGGTGGAAATGCCAAGGGCAGGATGCCGCGTGTTCGCAGCCACCAGGGCAGACTGTGTGCCGGACCGGCAAAATGCCGGTCATGGAGGCCGCCTGCGACAGCACACCTATTGACGTCGAAGGCGGGTGCTTTAAAAGTCCGCGCCAGTTCGATCAAGCAGGAACAAGACCGTGATCCGCCATATTGTATTCTTCAGCGCCCGCAATCCGGATGATGTCGACACGATCCATACGCGTCTCAAGCGGCTTGGAGAAATTCCGCACTCCCTCGTGTTCGAGGTCATGAAGAACACCAAGACCGATCCGATCTCGGGTGAAATCGATATTGTCGTTTATGGCGAGTTCGCAAGCGCCGAGGCGCTGGCCGCCTACAAGGCGCACCCGATCTACAGTGAAACCACAGCGGTGGTTCGCCCCTTGCGCGAATTGCGCATTTCGGCCGATGTGGTTTCCACGCTGGCTTAAGCGTCAGCCGTACCGGAAATACTTTCCAGAATCGGGCAGTCCGGCCGCTGGTCGCCATGGCAATGGGCGACCAGATGCTGCAAGGTGTGCTGCAGTTCGCGCAGTTCGGTGATCTTGCGCTCGATTTCCTTCAGTTTCGTCCGGGCGATGCTTTTGACATCGGAGCTCGCGCGCTCCTTGTCTTCGTAGAGCGCCAGAAGCTGGCGGCATTCCTCCACGGAAAATCCAAGCCCGCGCGAGCGTTGCAGGAAACGCAGCTTGTGCACATCCGACATCGAATAATCCCGGTAGCCGTTGTCGGACCGGTCGGGCTTCAGCAGCCCGATATCCTCGTAATAGCGGATGGTCTTGGCCGGGAGGCCCGATTTTTCCGATGCATGGCCGATATTCATGGGAACCTCACAGTTTCAGTGTCCGCAGCCGCAATGCATTGGCAATGACCGATACGGAGGAAAGGCTCATTGCCGCTGCCGCCAGCATGGGCGAAAGCATGGCGCCGAAGACGGGATAGAGCACGCCCGCAGCAACCGGCACGCCCAGCACATTATAGACAAAAGCGAAGAACAGGTTCTGCTTGATGTTGCGGATGGTTGCATCCGCGAGATGACGGGCACGGACAATGCCGTTGAGGTCGCCCTTCACCAGGGTAATGCCCGCGCTTTCCATCGCGACATCGGCGCCGGTACCCATGGCAATGCCGACATCGGCCGCGGCAAGCGCCGGGGCATCGTTGACGCCGTCACCGGCCATGGCGATCTTTGCGCCCTTGGCCCGGAGCTCATCGACCAGCCGCTTCTTGCTCTCGGGCATCATGTCGGCGCGCACTTCATCGATGCCGAGCCGGGCGGCGACCGCCTGGGCGGTGATCTTGTTGTCGCCGGTCGCCATGATGATGGTAAGGCCAGCCTTGTGCAGCAGGCGGATTGCCTCAGCCGTCGTGGCCTTGATCGGGTCGGCCACCGCGATGATGCCGGCGGCCTTGCCGTCGACCGCCATGAACAGGACACTCTTGCCGCCGGTCCGCAGTGCATCGGCCTTCCCGCTCAGGGCGGATATGTCGGCACCAGCGTCCTGCATCATGGCCTTGTTGCCGAGCGCAACAGACTGCCCGCCGATGCTGCCGGAAACGCCCTTGCCGGTCACCGCTTCGAACGTTTCGGCCTTGAGCAGGGTGAGAGTGCGGGCTTTCGCACCTTCGACGATGGCTTCGGCAAGCGGATGCTCCGAGCCCTTTTCGAGGCTGGCTGCAAGAATCAGCAACTGGTCCTCGGCAAATGGTCCGTCTGCAATGACGTCGGTGAGTTTCGGCCTGCCTTCGGTGAGGGTGCCGGTCTTGTCCACGATCAGCGTATCGACACCGGCAAAACGTTCCAGCGCTTCCGCATCCTTGATCAGCACACCGGCCTGCGCGCCGCGCCCTGTGGCCGTCATGATCGACATGGGCGTTGCGAGACCGAGCGCGCAGGGACAGGCGATAATCAGCACCGAGACGGCCGCGACAAGGCCGTAGATCATGCCGGGTTCCGGTCCGAACCAGGCCCAGGCGATGAACGAGACGATGGCGACGAGAACCACCGCAGGCACGAAATAGCTGGCGACGCGGTCCGCCAGGCCCTGAATGGGCGCGCGCGAGCGTTGGGCGGTGGCGACCATGCCGACAATCTGCGACAGGACCGTATCGGCGCCCACTTTCTCCGCCTTGATCAGCAGCGTGCCGTTGCGGTTGAGTGTGCCGCCGGTCACCGGATCGTTCTCAGTCTTTTCAACGGGCAGCGGTTCGCCCGTCAGCATGGATTCGTCGATGGACGAGCGGCCTTCCAGCACGATGCCATCCACCGGCACACTGTCACCTGGACGGACCCGCAGCCGGTCACCCGCCACGACCTCGTCCAGCGGGATATCGTTTTCCGTCCCGTCTGCTGCCACGCGGCGCGCGGTTTTGGGCGCAAGGTCAAGCAGGGCGCGAATGGCGGACCCGGTGCGCTCGCGCGCTTTCAGCTCCAGGATCTGTCCGAGGAAGACAAGCGTAACGATAACGGCCGCCGCCTCGAAATAAACCGGCACACTGCCGCCATGCATGCGGAAGGCATGCGGGAAAATGTCGGGGACGAGTGTTGCCACGACACTGAACGCATAGGCCGCACCGACGCCGATGGCGATGAGCGTCCACATGTTCGGACTGCGGTTGACGAGGGATGCCCAGGCGTGTTCGAAGAAGGGGATGGCCGCCCAGAGGACAACCGGGGTGGCGAGGACCAGTTCCAGCCAGATCGCGCGGCTTTCCCCGATCCAGTCGCGGAAAGGCAGGCCAAGCATGGGGCCCATGGTGATGAAGAGCAGCGGTATGGAACAGAGCGCGCTGATCCAGAACCGGCGGGTGAAATCGACGAGTTCAGGGTTCGGGCCTTCATCCCCGGTGGGAATGCCCATGGGTTCGAGCGCCATGCCGCACAGCGGGCATGACCCCGGGCCGTCCTTGACGATTTCCGGATGCATCGGGCAGGTATATTGGGTTCCCGCCGGCATCGGCATCGGCGCCGGCCTGTCGCCGAGATAGTCCTGCGGCGCCTTTTCGAATTTCGCCATGCAGCTGGCCGAGCAGAAATAATATTTCTCATTGTCGTGCCGCAGGAAGTGTTTTGCCGTTGCCCGGTCGACGGTCATGCCGCAGACCGGATCGATCGCCGTCAGATAGGGCTCCGGGTCGGTCGTGAATTTCTTGTGGCAGCCCGCCGAGCAGAAGTGAAACACCCGGCCCGCATGCTCCGCTGTCGGCTTGCCGGCCGTAGGGTCAACTAGCATGCCGCAGACCGGATCGCGCACGACCTCCGCCTGCGCCGCGTGCGTACTGCAACAGCTGTGGTCATGGGTGCTATGAGCGTGATCGTGGTCGTGATGGTCATGTTTCATGATGGAACTTTCGACATGTACGGGAAGATAGTGATGCAAAGGTAATTCTTCCAGTAACTGGAAGGTCAAGGCCTGCCCGAAAGTTTCTTCAATGCAGCGCAATGGCTGGGGATTTCGATTGTTGCAAGAGTCTGTTTTTGCCATGGTACGGGAATCGACGCGCACTGTTCGCTTGAATCGCGATCACCCGGCCAACGCAGTACTGGACATTTAGATGAGCCGTTTTTGGAGTTCTCTCGTGCACACATTGACCCCGTATGTCGCGGGAGAGCAACCGGTGCTGCCCGATCTGATCAAGTTGAACACCAATGAAAACCCATATGGTCCGTCACCGCGCGCATTGGCGGCCATAGCAGCCGAGACGACGGAAGCGCTGCGGCTCTATCCCGATCCAACGGCGCACAGGCTGAGAGAAGCCATCGCCAAAAGCCATGGGCTTGACGCCAATAACGTTTTTGTCGGCAACGGATCTGACGAAGTGCTGGCGCACGTGTTCCAGGCACTGCTGAAACACGACAAGCCCTTGCTGTTTCCGGATGTCACCTACAGTTTCTTCCCCACCTACTGCCGTCTCTACGCAATAGACTTTCGGGCTGTTCCACTCGATGACACGATGGCGGTCCGCATTGCCGACTACCGGCAGGCATGCGGCGCGATCATCCTGCCCAATCCGAATGCCCCGACCGGCACGGCCTTGCCCCTGGCGGAAATCGAGACATTGCTTGCCGATCATCCCGACCAGGTCGTGGTGGTCGATGAAGCCTATGTGGACTTTGGTGCACAAAGTGCGATCCCCCTGGTCGCACGCTTCCCCAATCTGCTCGTGACCCAGACCTTTTCAAAGTCGCGCGGGCTGGCCGGTCTGCGCGTCGGCTTTGCCGTCGGGCAGCCTGCGCTGATTGAAGCGCTGCAACGGGTGAAGGACAGTTTCAACTCCTATCCCCTCGACCGTCTCGCCATCGCGGGAGCGGTTGCCGCGTGGGAAGATACGAAATGGTTCGAGGAAAAACGCGACCGGATCGTGGCCACCCGGGAAAGATTGTCCGTCGCCTTGCGCGCACTGCAGTTTGAGGTTCTTCCGTCGGCGGCCAATTTTCTGTTTGCACGCCATGCCACACTGGTCGGCGCGCAGATCGCCGCCGAGCTTAGAAGCAAGGCCATTCTGGTCAGGCATTTCCCGAAACCGCGCATACACGACTATCTGCGCATCAGCATCGGCACGGACGAAGAGTGCGAGACGCTTCTGTCCGGCTTGGCCGATGTGATCGCATCGTTGAAAGGATAAAAGCCCGGCATTGCTGCCGGGCCTTGATGGGTGTCTCGGGAGGATGCGGCGATCAGCCGGAACGGGCCATGTCGAGTTGCGTGCCGTCGCCCATCTGCCCGGCTTCCCAGCCGAGAATGGCGCGTTTGCGGGTCAGGCCCCAGTGATAGCCGGTGAGGGCGCCGGATTTGCCGACGGCGCGATGGCACGGAACCACGAAGGAAATCGGGTTGGCGCCCACCGCAGCACCGACGGCGCGGGAGGCTTTGGGCGAGCCGATTTCCTGGGCGATGTCCGAATAGGCACAGGCCTTGCCCATCGGCACCTTCAGCAGGGCTTCCCAGACACGCAGCTGGAAGTCCGTGCCGATCATCACCACTTTCAGCGGCCGGTCCGAACGCCATTCAGCCGGGTTGAACACCCGTGCCGCATAGGGCGACGTGGCGCCAAGGTCTTCGACATAGGTGGCATTGGGCCAGCGCGATGTCATGTCTTCCATGGTTTCGCGTTCATGCCCCTGATCGGCAAAGGCAAGACCCGCCAGCCCGCGATCCGTCACCATCACCAGGGCCCGCCCGAAGGGCGAGATATGGAAGCCGTAACGGATGACGAGGCCCGCACCGCGGGTCTTGTAATCGCCCGGCGACATCCCCTCATGGGTGACAAACAGGTCGTGCAGGCGGCTTGGCCCGGACAGGCCGGTTTCCATGGCCGTCTCCAGCAGCGGCATGCCCTCGTCGAGCAGGCGGCGGGCATGATCGATGGTCACGGCCTGCAGAAAACCTTTCGGCGACAGGCCGGCCCAGCGGGTGAAAAGCTTCTGCAGGGCCGTCGGTGAAAGTCCTGCCTCCTTGGCCAGGACCTCGAGCGATGGCTGGTCGCGATAATCCTCGCTGATCCGCTCGATGATATGGCTGACAATGGCATAGTCATTGCCCGAAGGCGTAATATCGTTCTGAAGGATGGCATGCGGTTTCATGGTGGTTACCTCATTCCGGCATGATCCGATGCGTTGCACCGCAAAGACAGATCAGGCTTTCAATTCATGTCGAGTGTCATATGACCATGCAGGGGCCTGATCTGCCACCCGATTCTTGCGCGTCGTGCAAACTACCGGCCCTTGGCTGCGGCCAGTGCCCGGGTGAATGCCAGGGCAAAGCTTTCCCGGTCATCGGGATTGAGAAACGAGCCGATTGTCACCGCCTTGCCCTGTCCCTCCACCCGCATGGAGGTGATGCCGATTTCCGCGTGCCGCGCGACATTGAACCGTGTCCAGAACGGGTTGAATTCGTGCAGGTTGGCCCGGCCCGACGGCGCCACCTGCCTGATCTGCAGCGTGATTCTTGAAACGCTGACCTCCTCATGCGCTTTTGCTGCGGTGTAGTTCATCCGGAAGGCAAGATAGATCAGGAGGACATCAAGGCCGAAAAAGCCGAAAACCGGCCATGCTCCCAGCGACAGGAAGAAAAGACCGGTCAGAAAACTGCATCCGCCGATCGCGGCCATGACAATGAGAAAGCCTTTGCGGCCAAGCGACCGGTGCGGCACCAGCAGGGCGCGGAAAATTTCCTCTTCATTGCGCGCGACAGCGTCAATTGGGTTCATTGTTTGGCTCATGACGCTTGAGTATAGAAGGGTCATGGAAAATCCCAAGAGCAAACTTGATCAGATTGACGTGAGTGCGGTCGCCGAAAAGCCGGCGAAGCGGCCGCGCCTTGTCGCCGGTACACGCTATACCGCCGATGAGATCCACGAGATTTTTCGCCGGTTCTCGATCCAGCGGCCGGAACCCAAGGGCGAGCTCGAGCATGTCAATGCTTTTACCCTCTTGGTCGCGGTTGCGCTTTCTGCCCAGGCGACGGATGTCGGCGTCAACAAGGCAACCCGCGCCCTGTTCAAGGTTGCCGATACACCAGAAAAGATGCGCGATCTCGGCGAGGCAACTGTCGGCGAATACATCCGCACCATCGGGCTCTGGCGCAACAAGGCCAAAAACGTCATTGCCCTGTCGGAAGCCCTGATCCGCGACTATGGCAGCGAGGTGCCGGATGATCGCGACGAGCTGGTCAAGCTTCCCGGTGTCGGCCGCAAGACCGCCAATGTGGTGCTCAGCATGGCTTTCGGGCAGGCGACGATGGCCGTCGACACGCATATATTCCGCATCGGCAACCGGCTTGGCCTCGCGCCGGGCAAGACACCGGATCAGGTGGAAGCCAAATTGATGAAGATCATTCCGGCGGAATATCTCTATCACGCCCATCACTGGCTGATCCTGCATGGCCGCTATGTCTGCAAGGCCCGCAAGCCCGAATGCACGGCCTGCGTCATTGCCGATATCTGCAAGGCAGCGGAAAAGACATCGGAGCTGCCGGCGCCTTTGGTACCGCTGCCCCCACAGGTTTTCTAGCGCAGCCCTGCGGGTGGTTCCGATTGAGCCACAGTCTTGTGCAGGTGCACCATCATGGCGGCGGCAAACAGCGGGGTCAAAAGATTGAGGATCGGAATGGCCATGAAGGCCGCAATGACGAGACCGGCCAGAAAAACCGTCGTTGCATGTTTCGACCGCAGCGCCTTGGCTTCCATTTCCGGGCGGAACCGCATGGCGGCGAATTCGAAGAATTCCCGGCCGAGCAGATAACCGTTGACCACGAAGAACGCGATGATGTTGACGCCGGGAATGAGAAGCATCAGCAGTGCAATGATATTGCCGAGGATAATGACGCCGAGGAATTTTAGCGAAAGCACGAAGGAGCGCAGGACCGGCAGCGGGCGGCCCCTCGGATCGAGCGGATAATCCGACTTTTCCACAACTTCAGCCACATCGTCGAGAAACATTCCGGCGACGACGGCCGAAACTGGCGCGATCAGCAGTGCCAGCCCCAGCGCCAGGGCGATACTGGCGAATATACCGGCGATAAAGCCAAGCCAGCCGGCCCAGGATGGCAGATCCGGCATCCATTGATCGAAAAAGGGCAATGCCAGCAAGGCAAAGAGTTCCCGCAGCCCGAACCAGGCACCGATCAGCAGAAGCACGGTCATTCCGAGAGACTTCCACAGGACAGAACGGAATTCCGGCCGGAACAGGTGACTTGCGGCGGCCTGGGCGCTGTCAAAAATCATGGTGCCGTTCTTCCTTTCCGGTCTTTCCAATGTTTGGGACATAAGGAGCACGTCCCGCAGAGACAAGGCGCGCCCGCGCATTAGGGGTAGTCAAGGCCCGCTGTTCCGGCTAGGACTTGGCGAACCAGAGGCCAAGAACTGCAATTGAATCAATCCTGGAGTTTTCATGTCGAGTTATGACGTGCTTTGCATCGGCAATGCCATTGTCGATATCATCGCCCGCACGGATGATGATTTTATCGTCAAGAACGGTATCATCAAGAATGCGATGAACCTGATCGATGCCGACCGTGCGGAATTTCTGTATGAGCGCATGGGACCGGCTATCGAAGCTTCTGGCGGAAGTGCCGGCAATACCGCGGCCGGCGTTGCCAGCCTTGGCGGCCGCGCCGCCTATTTCGGCAAGGTTGCTGACGATCCGCTCGGTCACATCTTTACCCATGATATCCGCGCGCAGGGCGTCGCCTTCGATACGCGCGTGTTGAAAGCGCCGCCGCCCACGGCCCGCTCGATGATTTTCGTCACGCCCGATGGCGAGCGCTCCATGAACACCTATCTCGGTGCCTGTGTCGAGCTTGGACCGGAAGACGTGGAAAGCTCCAAGGTATCGGAAGCCAAGGTCACCTATTTCGAAGGCTATCTCTGGGATCCGCCCCGGGCCAAGGAAGCCATCCGCCTGTCGGCAAAGATTGCCCATGAGCACGAGCGCGAAGTGTCGATGACCCTGTCGGATCCGTTCTGCGTGGATCGCTACCGCGAGGAATTCCTTGAGCTGATGCGTTCCGGCACGGTTGATATTGTTTTCGCCAACGAGGCGGAACTGAAGTCGCTGTACCAGACCAACGATTTCGAGAAGGGGCTCGATGCCATCCGCAAGGATTGCAAGCTCGCCGCCATCACCCGCTCGGAAAAGGGCTCGGTGGTTGTCTCGAAAGACGAAACCGTTGCCGTTCCGGCGATCGAGATCGCCGAGCTTGTCGATACGACGGGTGCGGGTGATCTCTATGCGTCGGGCTTCCTGTTCGGCTACACCAATGGCCGCTCGTTGACCGATTGCGCGCGGTTGGGCTCGTTGACCGCCGGGCTCGTGATCCAGCAGATCGGACCGCGTCCGGCGCAAAATCTGAAAGTGGCTGCCCAGCAGGCCGGGTTACTCTGATCGAACGATGCCGTCACGCTTGAGCTCTTCAGGCGTGCGGCCCACCTTGTGGTAGTTCGGCAGGGTCCAGCCGAAGTAAAGCGCGCCGCCGCGAACCGCAAAGGCGGTCAGCGCGGCGAACAGGGCCGAAACCTCCGGCCCCGCCGAAAGCCCCAGCAGCAGCGTGTAGGCGACCGAACCGGCAAGCGCCGCGGTGACGTAGATTTCGCGCCGCATCAGCACCGACGGTTCCGCGGAAACGATATCGCGCAGCACGCCGCCGAATGTGGCCGTCAAAATGCCTGTCACAACGGCAATGGTCGGGCTGAAGCCGAGCGCCAGCGCCTTCGCCGCGCCCATGACGCTGTAGGCCGAAAGCCCCAGCGCATCGAGCCACAGCAGAAGCCGGTAGCGTGATTCCAGGAGATTGGCAGAGAAATAGACGATGATGGCCGCCGCGGCACAGACGAGGATATAGCCGGGCTCCCGGACCCAGAAGACGGGGACACCGAGGATGAGGTCGCGCAGGGTGCCGCCGCCGATGCCCGTTACCGCAGCGAGAAACACGAAAGCGATGATATCAAGCTGGCGGCGCGAGGCGGCGAGGCCGCCTGTCGCGGCGAAAACGAAAACGCCCGCATAATTGAATATCTGGATCGATGTCATCGGCTGTTCCCCTCCATGCAAAAGGTAGAACATGACCAATACGGAGCGTAAACAGCTAAATTGAAAAGGCCAGACCCCGCCGCCGGAATCTGGCCTTTGTCGTGGAGATGACGCTATGGTTATGCGTCTTTTTCCGCCTGCGGGTTGATCGGACCCGGCTCTGCCTGGCCTTCGCCCGTAGCCTGCTTCGGGCCGCCCTTGGAAACGCCGACGAGTGCCGGGCGCAGCATGCGGTCGCCGATGACGAAACCGGCCTGTGCCACCTGCAGCACCGTGTTGTGCGGCACGTCTGCGTTGGGAATTTCGTACATGGCCTGATGGAAATTCGGGTCGAAACGCTGGCCCTGTGGTTCGATCTTCTTGACGCCGTGGCGTTCCAGCGCCGACATCATCGAGCGCTCGGTCATTTCCACGCCTTCGGCCAGTGCCTTGAAACCTGCATCGCCATTGGCGAGGGCATCGGCCGGAATGGCTTCGAGCGCGCGCTTCAGATTGTCGGAAACCGAAAGCATGTCGCGGGCGAAATTGGCGACCGAATAGGAACGCGCATCGTGAACATCACGGGCGGTGCGCTTGCGCAGGTTTTCCATATCGGCGGCCAGACGCAGCAGCTGATCGCGCAGATCGCCATTTTCACCGCGCAATGCATCCAGTTCGACGCTGTTGGCTGCTTCCGCCTGTTCTTCCTCTTCCTGCGCCATGGCATATTCCTCTGCCTTGCGCGATTTCAGAAAATCATCGGCGGCACGCTTCAGCGCATCACGGTCGCGCGGATTCTTCAGATCGCGCTGATCGAGATCGGGTGCGTCATGATGTTTCTTTTCTTCAGTCATCTATCCTGTCCGTTCATAAATCGAATGTGCGCTGGATATCGAGGTTTAGGCCATGAAAATCAAGTGCAAATGCCCGAAGCGGAGGAAGTTCGCGTGGCGGCACAGCGCCAGTGCAGTATCCTTCGCTCTATCGCAACAGTCGTGAGACCAGCTGCGCCGTATAGTCCACCATCGGAACAATGCGCGCATAGTTCAGCCGGGTGGGGCCGATAACGCCGAGGGCGCCGATGACCCGCTGTTCCGAGTCGCGATAGGGCGCGATGACCAGAGATGAGCCGGAAAGTGAAAACAGCTTGTTCTCGGAGCCGATGAAAATGCGCACGCCCGATCCCGCTTCGGCCAGATCGAGCAGTTGTATCGTGCCTTCCTTGGTCTCGAGATCATCGAACAGATGGCGCAGCCGGTCGAGATCCGCTTCGGCGTTGATGGAATCCAGAAGGTTCCCGCGCCCGCGCACGATGAGCCGGGGCGGTTGGCCGCCACCCGTGCCGCCCCAGACCGCAAGTCCCTGCTCGACCAGGTGTTGCGACAGGACATCGAGCGCCTGCTGGGTTTCGTCCTTCAAGCGGGCAATTTCCACGCGCGCTTCGGTGATGGTGCGGCCCTGAATATGCGCATTGAGGAAATTCGATGCTTCGATCAATTGCGATGGCGTCACGCCGGGCGGCAGGTCGATCACCCGGTTTTCAATGTCGCCGCTCTGGGTCACCAGCACCGCCAGCGCCTTGGTGGGTTCCAGCCGCACAAACTCGATGTGTTTGAGTGCGCCTTCCGCTTTGGTTGCAAGCACAAGTCCGGCGCCACGCGACATGCCCGACAGGATCTGGCTGGCCTGCGTCAGCATGTTCTCGCTCGACTGGGCGTCGCCGCCCGCCCGCACCTGCGCCTCGATGGAATTGCGCTCGTCGGAGGAAAGGTCGCCCACCTCCATGAAGGCGTCGACAAAGAACCGCAGGCCCAATTGTGTCGGCAGCCGTCCCGCCGACACGTGCGGCGCATAGACAAGGCCGAGATGCTCAAGATCGCTCATGACATTGCGGATGGTCGCCGGGGAAAGCGTCACGGGCAGGATGCGCGACAGGTTGCGCGATCCCACCGGTTCGCCGTCACCGAGATAGCTCTCGACGATGCGCCGGAAAATATCCCGTGACCGCTGGTCGAGGGATTGCAATGGTTCGGGAGTAACTGCCTTGTTCATTCTGTGCGACGCCCTTGTTCTCTGCCAGGGAATATAGGCGTTGTCGGTCCAATCATCAAAGCTTTTGCTTCATGGTTCCATTTAAGCGTCCGTTGCTCTAAAAGGCCGGACAACCATATTTTTCAAGAGGTCATTCCATGCGTCCTTCCAAACGAGCCCCAGACGAAATGCGCGCCATTTCCTTCGAGCGCGGCGTTTCCAAACATGCTGAAGGCTCGTGCCTAGTCAAGTTTGGCGATACACACGTCCTGTGCACCGCCAGCCTTGAGGAAAAGGTCCCAGGCTGGATGCGCAATACCGGCAAAGGCTGGGTAACGGCGGAATACGGCATGCTGCCGCGTTCGACCGGCGACCGCATGCGCCGCGAGGCTTCATCCGGCAAGCAGGGCGGCCGCACCCTGGAAATCCAGCGGCTGATTGCCCGCTCGCTGCGTGCCGTCGTGGACCTGCAGGCGCTGGGCGAAGTGCAGATCACCGTGGACTGCGATGTCATTCAGGCGGATGGCGGCACCCGGACGGCAGCCATCACCGGCGGCTGGGTTGCCTTGCACGAATGCCTGCGCTGGATGGAAACACGCCAGATGCTCAAGGTCGAAAAGGTATTGAAGGACCATGTTGCGGCAATTTCCTGCGGCATCTCCGACGGCACGCCCGTGATTGATCTCGATTATGCCGAGGATTCAACGGCACAGACCGATGCCAACTTCGTCATGACCGGCAAAGGTGGTATCGTCGAAGTGCAGGGAACGGCGGAAGGCGAGCCATTCTCGCAGGACGAGCTGCTGGCCTTGATGGGGCTTGCCCGCAACGGCATCACCCGGCTGGTTTCCCTGCAGAAAATGGCGGTCTCGTAAGCGGAAAACACCATGCAGCCATCGGGTATTCTGGAAACAGCACTCTATGTGACCGATATCGACGTGGCTGCACGGTTCTATGCCGATATACTCGGACTGGACGTCATCCTGCGGGCGGGCAATGAATCGGTGTTTTTCCGCTGCGGCGCCGGTGTCCTGATCCTGTTCGATGCGGAAAAGCTGAGGGAAAGGCCCAAGGGCGGTCTTCCCATCCCGGCCCACGGTGCCAAGGGGCCGGGCCATGTCTGTTTTCGCGCAACACGGGATGAAATTTCCGGCTGGAAGTCCCATCTTGAGGCCAATGGTATCGCCATCGAAAGTGAATTTGACTGGCCCAATGGCGCCCGCTCCCTGTATTTCCGCGATCCGTCCGGAAACTCGATTGAATTTGCCGAACCGGCTTTATGGAACCTGACATGAGAACACTCGAAAAAGGCAAACTGCTCGTTGCCAGTCACAACAAGGGCAAGATCCAGGAAATGATCGATCTGCTCGGCCCCTTCGGTTTCGAAGTGGTGTCGGCGGGCGACCTCGGTCTGCCGGAACCGGATGAAACCGGCACCACATTCGAAGAGAACGCCTACATCAAGGCTTTCGCGGCGGCCAAGGCGACCGGCCTTGTCGCGCTGTCCGATGATTCCGGCCTTTGTGTCGATGCGCTGGATGGCGACCCCGGCGTTTATACCGCCAACTGGGCGGAACTGCCGGATGGCAAGCGGGATTTCGCCCATGGGATGCAAAAGGTTGAAACCGCGCTGCAGGAACGGGGCATCACTGACGCCAGGGATCGCGGCGGCCGCTTCGTTTCCGTGATCTGCCTCGCCTGGCCCGACGGTGAAGCCAATTATTATCGCGGCGAAGTGGAAGGCGAGATCGTCTGGCCGCCGCGCGGCACGGCCGGTTTCGGCTTCGACCCGGTGTTCAAGCCGCAAGGCCATGATGCGACCTTCGGGGAAATGACCGCCGAGCAGAAACATGGCTGGAAGCCCGGCGAAGCCGATGCGCTGTCGCATCGTGCACGGGCTTTCCAGCATTTTGCCCGCGATTGTCTGGGGGCCTGATGACCCCATTGCTGCGCGGCCAGGAGAATGAAGGGGGCTTTGGCGTTTACGTCCATTGGCCTTTCTGCATGGCCAAGTGCCCCTATTGTGATTTCAATTCGCATGTCCGTCACCAGCCGGTGGATCAGCCGCGGTTTACCGCGGCCTTCGCCCGCGAAATGGCGACCATGCGCGAGCGCACCGGTCCGCGCACGATTTCCAGCATTTTTCTCGGCGGCGGTACGCCGTCTTTGATGGAGCCGGAGACTGTCGGGTCGGTCCTCAACGAAATCGCCAGGAACTGGTCCGTGCCTGACACCATCGAGATCACGCTGGAAGCCAATCCGACCAGTGTCGAGGCCAACCGTTTTCGCGGCTACCGGGCGGCAGGTGTCAATCGTGTCTCGCTCGGTGTACAGGCGCTGAACGATCCTGACCTGCGGCGGCTCGGGCGCATGCACAATGTCGACGAAGCCCTGGTGGCAATCGGTCTGGCGCGCGATATTTTTCCGCGCCTGTCCTTCGATCTGATCTATGCCCGGCCCGACCAGACCATCGAAGCATGGCGGGAAGAGCTCAACCGCGCTATCTCCTACGCCGCCGATCACCTGTCGCTCTATCAATTGACGATTGAGGAAGGCACGCCCTTCTACCAGTTGTGGAAAGCCGGCAAACTGATAACGCCCGATGGCGATCACGCGGCCGCGCTTTATGCGGAAACGCAGGATGTCACGGCCCGGCGCGGCCTGCCGGCCTACGAGATTTCCAACCACGCGGCACCCGGTGCCGAATCCCAGCACAATCTCGTCTACTGGCGGTATGGCGAGTATGTTGGCGTCGGACCCGGTGCCCATGGCCGCTTTATCGAGAACGGCAAGCGTGCGGTGACGATCACCGAACGCCACCCGGAAACCTGGGTCAGCAAGGTCGAGAGCGATGGCCATGGCGTTGTCGAGGAAGAGTTGCTGAGCGGGGAACAGGAAGGCGATGAATTCCTGCTGATGGGCCTGCGGCTCGTCGAAGGCATCGATCTTGCGCGCTATGAGCGGTTGACCGGCCACGGCGTCAAGGAAAAGCGCGTGATTTCCTTGGCCGAACAGGGTCTGATCGAATATATCGGCAACAGCCGCATCCGCACGACGCCCGAAGGCGCCATCGTTCTGAATGCGGTCATTGCCGATCTGGCGGCGTGAGGGTGCAACGTGTCTGACGGGGAAGCCAGGGAACGGGACTATCAGATCGGCAACACGGCGTTTCGTGCCCGGCCGCTTGAGCCGGCGCTTTACATCGTCGCCACACCCATCGGCAATCTTGGCGATATGACGCTGCGCGGCATCGAAACGCTCGCAGCGGCCGATGTGATCGCCTGCGAGGATACACGCGTCAGTCGGGTTCTTCTGGACAGATACGGCATTTCCCGCCGCCCCTATGCCTATCATGAACACAATGCCGGGGAAGCCGGGCCCAAACTGATCGAAGCGCTGCTTGCCGGGAAAAGTGTGGCACTGGTCTCCGACGCAGGAACCCCGCTGGTCTCCGACCCGGGCGGGCGCCTCGTGCCGGAAGCCAAGGCAGCCGGTATCCGTGTGGTGCCGATTCCCGGTGCATCCTCTGTTCTGGCGGCGCTGACGGCCTCGGGTCTGTTCACCGACAGCTTTTACTTCGCCGGATTTCTGTCGTCGAAACAGGGGCAGCGCCGGTCGAAACTTGAATCGCTGAAGACGCTGGATGCCGCGCTGGTGTTTTTTGAATCGCCCAATCGGGCCGCCGCCACGCTAATGGATATGGTCGAGGTGTTCGGCCCGAAACGGCAGGCATCGCTGTGCCGCGAACTGACCAAGACCTACGAGACCGTGGTTACCCTGCCGCTGGCGGAACTGGCGGTGGAATTCGATGGCGAGGACCGCATCCGCGGCGAGGTGGTTCTTGTTGTCGGGCCGCCCGAGGGCGATCAGAACATTGCCCGTACCGACGATGATGTCGATGCATTGCTGCGTGCGCTTGTCCTTGAAATGTCGCCGGCCAAGGCAGCGGGCGAAGCATCGCGCATGACGGGCCGGCCGAAGGGTGAACTCTACCAGCGGTTGCTTGCAATGAAATGACAGGCGCGGGCAAGCGACACACGGCCTACAGGCGCGGTCACTTCGCCGAGTATTTCGCTGCTGTTGCCCTGATGCTGAAAGGTTTTCGCATTGTCGAGCGGCGCTACCGGACCAGACTTGGCGAGATCGACCTCATTGCCCGGCGCGGCGATCTTGTGCTCATCGTTGAAGTGAAGGCACGCCGGACACTTGAACAGGCGATGGGCGCGGTGACCTGGACAGCCATGAAGCGCATCGAATCGGCGGCCGATCTGTGGCTCGCCCGTCAACCCGACTATGCGAACCTGTCATTGCGGTATGATCTCGTGGCGATTGTGCCATGGCGCTGGCCGGTGCATGTCCCGGCTCTTTTCACGGTCTAGCTCTCCTCCTTGTCATACCGCATGAGATCGCCGGGCTGGCAGTCGAGATAGTCGCAGATGCGCTCCAGGGTCTCGAAGCGGATACCTTTCACCTTGCCCTGTTTCAGCAGGGACAGATTGGCTTCCGTTATCCCGACATGTTCCGCCAGATCCTTGGATTTCACGTTGCGCTCGGCCAGCATGACATTGAGCCTGACTTTGATGGGCATGGGCATATCCTCAGATGAATTGGGCATTTTCATCGGCTATCGCGATGGCTTCCCGCATCACCCAGGCAATGACGATGATGGTTCCGGCAAACAGCAATCCGAGCCACATGTCCGAACTGATGCCGATGGACAGTGCGCGCTGCCCGGCCGGGTTGGTCCAGCTCAGAATGAGCGAGAGGGCTGCATAGGCGAAAGGCTGGAGGAGTGTCGATACAAAGACCGCCATTGCGAAAGCGCGCAGGCTGCCGACGGTTTCGGCCGTAAAAAACTGCTGTTTGGCAAAGCCGTTGAAGCACTGTTGGGCCTGCCTTAATCCCCAGATCAACGCTGCCAGTGGCAGCATCGAAACGAGAAAAGCAAGAAGACGGATCGGGAAACCAAGATTTTCCACCCCGGTAACCGGTAGCTTGGCCGCTGTCAGGATATCGGCCGGCGGCGTCGCAAACCAGTAGTAGAGAGTTCCTGCGGTCAAGATCACCGATGTGGCGAGATACAGACCCGACATGATTTTACTGAGACGCCGGATACGCTCCGCGCGGTGAGCGGGCATGTGTCCAGTCGTAGGCATATCAAGCGAAGAACGATTGCTCATGGGGCACCTCTGTGAGTTTTCTTCCGGAATAATAGCAATAAATTATCGTTTTACAATAATAAATTTTCGAGATACGAATTTCGAACCGACACAGGAGATTTCGGAATGCCCCTTCTTGGAACGGCCAGCGCATTTTTCATTTCCATAGCTTTCACCCTTGGATTGGCAACCGCCTCAATGGCGGCGGCGTCCACCGCCAAGGGGCAGATTTCGGTCACGCAGGTCATGGCGATGCTCGACCAGGCATCGTCCAATCCCACTGCGAGCCAGGTTCTGACCGCCTATCTCGCCGGTGTGGGAGAGACCGCGGCTATCATCATGGACTTTGCAGCAAAAACGGATGGCCCGCCGCTTGCAGCGTGCGGAACCCGCATCACTCTCGATGACAAGGCGGTGCGGCGCGCGCTGGAGGCGCAGCCAAAGGGCCGGTGGCAGCAGATGGCAGCCACACCGCTGATCGTGCGTGATATGATCAAGCGTGCCGGGTGCGCGCTCGCCGACTGAAGCGGCAGGCACCACGATGGTTGCCGGCAATCGGGTTTCGGCTCTATTCTACTGGATAAGGCCGAAGCAGACGGGGTGTCCGATATCCCCGGTCTCGCGCCGCAACCGAAGGAGAGTTGATCATGTCCATGCATCTCTCGCCGCATGACCTGCACAGGAAGGCGTGGGAGGGGCAGGCGAAGGGCATCGTCATCCTTCTGTTGCTGCTCATGCTGCCCGCCTGGTCATTGTCGTTCTGGCAGGGCTGGCTTTTCTGGCTGGTCTTCAGCGCCAGTACGAGTTTCATTTCCTATTATTTTCTCCAACACGATCCCGCCCTTGTCGCAAGCCGGTTGAGGGCCGGGGCGGGCGCCGAGCACGAACCGGCGCAGAAGCGCATCCAGACCGTAGCGGCCGTGGTCGGCCTCCTGACCTACATCATGCCGGGGATCGAGCGTCACTTTACCGGGCTGCCCTTGCCCGTCTCGGTGGTCATCCTTGGCAATGCCGCTTTTCTCGCCGGGGCCTGGATTGTCTTTCTTGCATTCCGGGAAAACAGCCATGCCTCCAGTATTATCGAGGTCAAATCGGGGCAGCGGGTCATCGCAACTGGACCCTATGGCGTTGTACGGCATCCCATGTATTCCGGCTGCGTGCTGGCCTTCATTGCGTCATCCCTCGCGCTTGGGTCGCTGTGGTCTCTGCCCTTTGCCATCGCGCTCAGCCTGGTGATCGTTGCCCGTCTGCTCGATGAGGAAAAATATCTCAAGGCGAATTTGCCGGGTTACACCGCCTATTGCCAGCTGGTGCGTTACCGTCTCATTCCGACGCTGTGGTGATGGCCTTTTGCACGACATGCGAAAGGGCTTGCATTTCCACGTTAACACGATAAAAGTAGTCGTGTATTGAATCGGTGTTCCTTGAACAGGCGCCGTTTGCTGTTGCCTGTCCCGTCTTGCCATTCCCGGCAAAGGCTGGGCAGCATTTTCTTGCAATGCATGGAAAGGGAATCCGCTTGTTCCCGGATTTTCAGAAATTCTATGCTCCGCCGTTCGATTCGGCGCACTTCTGTTCCTTATAAAGAGCCGTCCGATCAACGATAATCCCAGCATTCACCGGGATTGTCTTGCTCATGTCTATCCATGCCAATCAGCTTTCTGTCTTTCCTGCCTTCTTCCGCGTGCGGAATGAAGTGGTTGTGGTTGTCGGCGAAGGTGAAGAAGCACTGAACAAGGCCCGGCTTTTGGCGCAGACGAATGCGCTGATCCGCATTGTTGCGGCCCATCCGGAACACGAGCTGGCCGCGTTCATCCGCGCGGGCCGTCACCAGCATGTCGCGGAAGATTTTTCCCCAAAGCACCTTTCGGGCGCAAAACTGGCCTTTGTTGCCACAGGCGATGAAGTGCAGGACAGTGCCATTGCCGCCGAAGCGCGCCGCCAGCATGTCCCGGTCAATGTGGTCGACCGTCCGGAACTCTGCGATTTCTTCACCCCCGCCATCGTCAACCGTGCGCCGATTGCCATTGCCATTGGTTCGGAAGGCACGGGGCCCGTGCTCAGCCAGATCATTCGCGCCCGTATCGATGCGGCGTTCTCGCCGCGCCTGGGCGATCTTGCCCGTCTCGCCAATGCCTATCGTCCCGCTGTCGAAAAGCTGGTGAAGAAAGGCCTGCCGCGCCGTCTGTTCTGGCGTTCGTTCTTCTCGGGCGATGTGGCCGGCAAGGTCTACAACAATGATCTCGACGGTGCCCGCCAGGCCGCCGGGCTGCTCCTCGACAATCAGGACGAGCCGAAAGGTTATGTCTGGCTGGTCGGCGCGGGTCCTGGCGCCGAGGATCTGCTGACCCTGCGCGCGCACCGCGTTCTCATGGAAGCGGATGTCATCGTCTATGACGCACTGGTGCCTGAGGCTGTCGTCTCCATGGGCCGCCGCGATGCAGCCCGGCTTTCCGTCGGCAAGCGCAAGGGCTGCCATTCGAAAAGCCAGAGCGAAATCAACGAACTGCTGGTTTCGCTCGGCCGTGAAGGCAAGCGCGTCGTGCGCCTCAAATCCGGCGATCCGCTGGTCTATGGCCGCGCCGGTGAGGAAATGGCGGCGCTGCGGTCCGCCGGTATCCCTTTCGAGATCGTTCCCGGCATCACCTCGGCCTTTGCCGCGGCGGCCGATATGCAATTGCCTCTGACCCTGCGTGGTGTCGCATCCTCCCTTGTGTTCACCACGGGTCATGACATGGCAGGCGAAGTGCTGCCCGATTGGGCGCGCCTCGCCATCTCGGGCGCAACCATCGCGGTTTATATGGGCCGCAGCGTGGCAGCCTCCGTCGCCGAACGGCTGATGAGCGCCGGCCTGCATGCCGATACCGGCGTGGCCGTGATCGAAAATGCCGGACGTGCGGATCGCCGCATGTTCCATGGCACGCTGCAGGATTTGCCGGCGTTGGAACAGCGCCCTGACCTTGACGGTCCCGTCATGGTGGTCATCGGCGATGCCGTGGCCGGTGCTGCGATCGACAAGGCCGAGCCGCTGGCTATCCGTGCCCCAACCTCTTCGGTGGCTGCGCGCCACCTCCAATCCAATGCCGCTTGATTGCGAAGGATGATGATCATGAGTGTTAAAGTTCTCACTGCAAACCGTCTGACCGATGGCGAAGCCGTATGGCTTGGCGCCAATGGCGAATGGCTCGATCACATTGACGGTGCCCTCGTGGCCCGCCACGCGGAAGCCGCGGCGGCGCTGGAGGAAGCGGGCAAGGCGGCGATCAAGTCCAACCTTGTGATCGACGTCAATGTCATCGACGTGGAAGAGCGCGGCGAGCATCTTTATCCGGTCCGCCTGCGCGAGCGCATTCGCCAGCTCGGCCCCACCGTCCGTCTCGACCTTGGCAAGCAGGCGGAAAAGCCTGCGGCAAACGCTGCTTAACTGATAATCGAAGGCCCGCAGAATGTATCGTTACGATGAGTTTGATCACGCGTTTGTTTCCGCCCGCGTTGAACAGTTCAAGGATCAGGTCGAGCGCCGTTTGGCTGGCGAACTCACCGAGGACCAGTTCCGCCCGCTGCGGCTGATGAATGGCGTCTATCTGCAACTGCACGCCTATATGCTGCGCGTCGCCATCCCCTACGGCACATTGTCGTCGCGCCAGATGCGCAAGCTTGCCCACATCGCCCGCACCTATGACCGCGGCTATGGTCACTTCACCACGCGCCAGAACCTCCAGTACAATTGGCCCGCGCTGAAGGACATGCCGAAAGTTCTCGACGAACTTGCGGAAGTCGAGATGCATGCGTTGCAGACGTCGGGCAACTGCATCCGCAACGTGACCGCCGATCACTTTGCCGGCGCAGCCGCCGACGAGGTTGCAGACCCGCGCCCCTACGCGGAAATCCTGCGCCAGTGGTCGTCGATGCATCCGGAATTCTCCTACCTGCCGCGCAAGTTCAAGATCGCCATTACCGGCGCCGAACGCGACCGTGCTGCGATCCAGGTGCACGATATCGGCCTGCATCTGAAAAAGAATGCGGCGGGCGAGATCGGTTTTGCCGTCTATGTCGGCGGCGGGCAGGGCCGCACGCCGATGGTTGCCAAGAAGATCCGCGACTTCCTGCCCGTTGAGGATCTGCTGACCTATACGACCGCGATCATGCGCGTCTACAATCTCAACGGCCGCCGTGACAACAAGTACAAGGCGCGCATCAAGATTCTCGTGCATGAAACCGGGACGGAAGAGCTGACCCGCCAGGTGGAAACCGAATGGCTGGCGCTGAAGAACAGCGACCTGAAGCTGCCGCAGACGGATGTCGATGCCATCGACAGTTACTTCCGTCCGCCGCATCTGCCGCAGCGGCCGGAAGGCTGGTCGGCACTGGCCGGTGCCCGCAAGGCGGATCATGCCTTTGCCGCCTGGGTCGACCAGAACGTGACACCGCACAAGAACCCGGATTACGGCGTCGTGACCATTTCCCTGAAGCCGATCGGCGGCATTCCGGGCGATGCCACCGATGCCCAGATGGATCTGGTTGCCGATATTGCCGAACAGTTCTCCCAGGACGAAATCCGCGTCAGCCACGAGCAGAATCTCATTCTGCCGCATGTGGCGATTGCCGATCTGCGCATCGTTTACGATCTGCTGCTGACCGACAGTCTCGCCACGGCCAATGCCGGGCTGATCACCGACATCATCTCCTGCCCGGGTCTGGATTATTGCGCGCTGGCGACAGCCCGCTCGATCCCGGTTGCCCAGCGCATATCGGAACGCTTTGCCGATCCGGCGCGCCAGGCCGATATCGGCGAACTCAAGCTGAAGATCTCGGGCTGCATCAACGCCTGCGGGCATCACCATGTCGGTCATATCGGCATTCTCGGCGTCGAGAAGAAGGGCGAGGAACTCTACCAGATTTCTCTCGGCGGCTCCGGCGACGAGGTCTGCACCATCGGCGATATCACCGGGCGCGGCTTCTCCTCCGAAGAAATCGTCGACGCGATCGAGACCATCGTCGACCGCTATCTCGAAGTCCGGACGGACAAGGAAGAAACCTTCCTTGCGGCTTACCGGCGTCTGGGCGCTGCTCCCTTCAAGGAGGCGCTCTATAGCGAGGCTGCCAATGCTGCTTGAAACCAACGAGATCACCGTGGCGGACGAAGCGCGGGCGCTTGAAGCCCGCTATGGCAATCTCGACCCGGCGCAGATCATCGAACTGGCGATCGGCCAGCTCTTCAAACAGGACATCGCCGTGGTTTCCTCGTTCGGGGCGGAATCCTCGGTGCTTCTGCACCTGATCGCGCAGGTGGATCGCGCCCTGCCGGTGCTGTTTCTCGAGACCGGCAAGCATTTTCCGGCAACGTTGCGCTACCGCGACCAGCTCGTGCAGGAGCTCGGCCTGACCGACGTGCAGGACATTCATCCGCTCAAGCAGAGCCTGAAAGACGAGGATCCTTTCGGGGCGCTGTCCATGACCAACAAGGATCGCTGCTGCTATATCCGCAAGGTCGAGCCGATGGCCCGCGCTGTCGCGCCGTATCGCGCCTGGATGACCGGACGCAAGCAGTTCCAGGCCTCGACGCGCACGGCACTGCCGGTGTTCGAGTCCGTCGGCGCGCGCGTGCGCATCAATCCGCTGGCGCGCTGGACGTCTGCCGACCTGAAGGCCTATATGGCCGCCAACCAATTGCCGCCGCACCCGCTCGTCGCTGAAGGCTACCGGTCCATCGGCTGCATGCCCTGCACGTCGCCGGTGAAGGAAGGCGAAGATGACCGCGCCGGTCGCTGGGCAGGCACCGATAAAACCGAATGCGGTATCCACCTGACTGGCCTCACCGACCAGCTGAGCAATATTTCCCTGACGGATTCGAACCTATGAATGACATGTCTGAAAAGCCCGAGAGCCAGCTGTGGGGCCGCGAAGGTTTCCGCGAGGACCCCTATATCACGGCTGAAACGCTGGAGGAGGCAGGCGATGCCCCGGCGGTCATCCTGCCGCTGGCCGTCTGGCTCGGACTTGACGAGGGGGTGCGCAATGCGACCAACCGGCGGATCGGTGTTTCCGTCGCGCCTGGCGAAAGCATCGATCCGCTTCTGCCGTTGCTCGGTTCAATCCCGGTGATTGCGCTGCAGTTTCCGGCCTTCAATGATGGCCGTTCCTATTCGAAGGCCGAGGTTCTGAAGGATCGCCATCAGTTTCAGGGCGAGCTGCGAGCGGTCGGCGATGTGCTGATCGATCAGGTTGCCTACATGCTGCGCACCGGCTTCGATACGCTGAAGGTCACCCACGCGGTGACGCTGACACGCCTCGCCGGCCACAACCTGCACGATACGCCGGTTTATTATCAGCCTGGCCGCGGCTCCCACACCAAGGCGGGCACCTACAGCTGGCGCCGCGTGCCCGACACGCGCTCCTGAGCGTCAGAGGACGATCACGGGCGTTCCCAGGGGAACGCGATCGTACAGGTCGACCACATGGTCATTGATCATGCGGATGCAACCGTTGGAGACGGCCTTGCCGATCGACGAGGGTTCGGTGGTGCCATGGATGCGGTAATAGGTGTCGCGGCCATTGCGGTAGAGGTAGAGGGCGCGGGCCCCGAGAGGATTGCCGCCGCCGCCGGCAACCCCGTCCGCATAGCGGGCATATTTTTCCGGCTGGCGTTTGATCATGTTGTCTGTCGGCTGCCAGCGCGGCCATTTGGCTTTGCGGCCGACTTCCGCCGTTCCGGAGAAGGCCCGTCCGGCCCGCCCGACACCGATGCCGTAACGGATGGCTGAATATTCATCCTCGACGAGGTAGAGAAAGCGGTTGCGCGGATCGATGATGACGGTTCCGGCCTCTTCATAGGTCGGATAGTCAACGATCTGCGGCATGTATTCCGGGTTGAGGATAAAGGGTTTCCTGGGTTTTGCCGAAGCTGCCTGAGGCGCGGCAACGGTCACCATCAATCCGCAGAAGAACGTCCGTCGTGTCAGCATATCGATCCCAATAGGCTTGAGCGCAGCCCTTGCGGGCCTTCCGGTCACGGGACGATTGTGCGCGGAAATTGCTGACTGAAGGTTTACGTCGACTCAACTTTTTGTGATGAAACAAGGAGATAGGTCCGGCAGGGGGGCTGCCGGACCTGTTTCGGCTCAGGGAAGGCGGGCGATGCGTTCGATCAGCAGGTCGAAGAAACCCTCATCGTTCACATCGCGTATATAAAAGGCGTTTTTCGGCCTGTCGGTGACGCCCCACCAGTCGACGACGGTCATGCCGAGGGTGAGGTCCGACGCCGTTTCCACGACGACATTGCAATGCCGCCCCTTGTAAAGGTCCGGCTTCAGGAGATAGGCAATGACGTTCGGATCATGCAGCGGGCCGCCATCGCTGCCATATTTCTCTTCGTCGAACCGCTCGAAGAATTCGAGCAGCTCTGCAGACGCAGCGCCGGATCGGGTTCCCATGGCCCGGAAGCGTTCGATCCGCCGGGCACTCGTCAGAGCCTTGTGCGTCACATCCAGCGGCAGCATCACAATCGGCACACCCGATGTCAGCACGATGTGTGCCGCCTGCGGATCGACATAGATGTTGAATTCGGCGGTCGGAGTGATATTGCCGCCTTCGAAAAAGCCGCCGCCCATCAGTACGATTTCGCGGATGCGCGTGGCGATCTGCGGGGCACGGATCAGGGCCTGCGCAATATTGGTGAGGGGGCCAAGCGGGCACAGCGTCACCGTGCCGCTTTCCTGCGTCAGCAAAGTCTCGATGATGAAATCGACCGCATGCTGCTCCTGCAGGGGCATGGCGGGTTCAGGCAGGTCCGGACCATCGAGGCCGGTCTTGCCGTGGACGTTTTCAGCGGTGACGAGCGCCCGCATCAGGGGCCGGTCTGCACCGGCAAAGACCTTCACATCCGGCCGTCCCGCCAGTTCGCAGATCTTCCGGGCATTGGTTTTGGTCAGGTCCAGGGGAACATTGCCGGCAACCGCCGTGATTCCCAGAACGTCCAGTTCCGGGCTTGCCAGTGCCAGAAGGATCGCCAGCGCATCGTCCTGGCCCGGATCCGTGTCAATTATGATTTTCCGCGTCATCTCTTGCTTTCATTCTCTTGAAGTCTGCATCGGGATCGACCATATCAAAGGACAGAAGGGAAATGCCATCTCCGGGTTTCTCTTTTAGGTCGCTTTTCTGAGGACTGCACAGATGACACGAATGACACCGTTTTCAAGCCCTTTGCTGCTTGGTTTCGACACGATGGAAAAGACGCTGGAGCGTATCGCCAAATCCGGTGACGGCTACCCGCCCTACAATATCGAACGCATCCATGGCGATAACGGCCGGGAACAGCTTCGTATCACCCTCGCGGTCGCCGGCTTTTCCAATGACGATCTGGAAGTGACGACTGAAGACAATCAGTTGGTCATCCGCGGCAGGCAGGCCGATGAAAGTGAACGGGAATATCTGCATCGTGGCATTGCCGCGCGCCAGTTCCAGCGCATTTTCGTTCTTGCCGATGGAATGCGCGTGAGTGCTGCCACATTGAAGAATGGGCTTCTGTCGATCGATCTCGACCGTCCGGAACCCGAACGATTGGTCAAACGCATCAACATTGCAGTTCAGGACTGATCGTGGCTCTAACAGGACGGGGCCTTTGGAAGGACTGTCCGAATATGGAGGCTGATATGCAAAACACTGTTTCGAAGAATTTCCTGAGTGAACTGGAATTCTCGCGTCTTGGCGCCGGACAGGTCGCCTATATGCGCAAGGTGAAGACCGACGATCTCGCCACCAGTTTCCCAGCATTGCCGCCGATGACGCCGGGTGTCGAACTCTGGGCGCTCTTTGCCGCCAATGGCGATCCCATCGTGCTTTCCGATGAACGCGACAATATCCTTGTCGGCGCGCAGGAGCACGAGCTGCAGACAGTCATGCTGCAGTAACAGCCGTCCGGTCGCGTTGAATTTCCAAAACCCCACTGGCTTGCCGGCGGGGTTTTGTTCATTTCAAACAGATCGCAG